>Ga0169931_10002868_pt1 | contig 27793 bp, 15 predicted proteins | sample Kivu_15m_20L_FD_129675 | JGI IMG/M metagenome (GOLD analysis project Ga0169931, IMG submission 129675) | Freshwater microbial communities from Lake Kivu, Western Province, Rwanda to study Microbial Dark Matter (Phase II) - Kivu_15m_20L... | ecosystem: Environmental > Aquatic > Freshwater > Lake...
GACGCGGTGGCTGGGCTCGGCCCCCGAGGCGGCAGTGGCGGCTTACGCGATCGCTTGCGCCTTCTCGACCTACTTCTGCATGTACGCCTTCCGCAAGCCGTTCCAGGCGGGGGTGTACGAGGGGCTCCACTTCTTCGGCACGCGGGTGGAGTTGAAAACGGCCCTGGTGATCGGCCAGATCGTCGGCTACGCCCTCTCGAAAGTGATCGGCATCAAGGTCTGTTCCGAAGCCCCGCGGCAGCGGCGACGGCGGATGCTCGTGGCGCTGATCGTCGCGGCCGAAGCGGCGCTGGTGCTGTTCGCCGCGGTCCCCGACGGCCTCAAGGCGGCGGCCATGTTCCTGAACGGGCTTCCGCTGGGCATGGTGTGGGGATTGGTGGTCGGGTACCTCGAGGGGCGACGCACCAGCGAGTTTCTGCTGGCCGGCTTGAGTTGCTCCTACATCCTGGCCAGCGGAGCCGTGAAGGACGTGGGCCGGGCGTTGATGGCCGGCGACGCGATCCCGGTGTTCCACTTTTTTCGGCTGCCCAACCTGCTCCCCCAGGTGAGCGAATTCTGGATGCCTGCGGCCACCGGAGCGGTGTTCTTGGCCCCTTTTCTGCTTGCCGTCTGGCTGCTCGACCAGTTGCCCGACCCCAACCAGCGGGACGTGCTGCAGCGGACGCAGCGGACGACGATGCATCGCGCCGAGCGGCGGGAATTTTTCCGGCGGTTCCTGCCTGGCTTGGCGCTGGTGCTGGGAACCTACTTTTTTCTCACCGCCTACCGCGACTTCCGCGACGCGTACATGGTCGAGATCTACGACGGTCTGGGCTATCCCTACGCGCAGAACAAAACGATCATCTCCCGCTCGGAAACGTTCGTGGCCTTCGGCGTGATGTGCATCCTGGGCACGCTGTTTTTGATTCGCGACAACGTCCGCGGCCTGGTCGGGGTGTTCCTGGCGATGGGGTCGGGGGTCGCGCTGCTGGGCGTCTCCACGTGGCTGCTCCAGCAACAGGTGCTCAGCGGCTTCTGGTGGATGACGCTCACCGGCCTGGGCGCCTATTTGGCCTATGTGCCGTTCGGCACGGTGTTGTTCGATCGGTTGATTGCCTCGACCCGCACCACGGGGACGGCGGTGTTCGCCATCTACCTCGCCGACGCCACGGGGTACGTGGGCAGCATTGCGGTGCAGTTGCACAAGGATTTCAGCGCCAGCGGCATGTCGCGGCTGGCGTTCCTGCAGGGCTTCTCCTACGCGATGGCGGCGGGCGGAACGGTCTGCCTGCTGTTGGCCGGCGCGTACTTCGTGCGGGTTTCGCGGCAGATGGCGGCGACCGCCGCCTCCGAATCCCTGCCGATCGCCGCGCTGGAAGGAGCGGGCGGTTCCTGAAGAAAATCGGCGACGGACTTCCGTCGCCCGGCCGACGGTCCGCCGCGGCGGAGCCGATTCCCTTGCTGAGGATCTCCCCATGCTTTCGTTCCGTCTCCGCCCCGGCATGCCGCGACTGCTCGCACCGCGCCTGCTCGCACGGCGCTGGCTCGCACTGGGCCTGCTCGCGCGGCGCTGGCTCGCACGGCGCTGGCTCGCACTGGGCCTGCTCGCATGGGGCCTGGCCGGCGCGGCGCTCTCGGGGGCGCCGGTCGCGCGGGCCCACCAGGGCCCCGACCCGGTCGCGCACTGGTACTTCGCGCCGGCGACGGTGGGAACCGAGGCGGTCGAAGCGCGGCTCGGGCCCGCCGCCCGGATCGAGGGAGCCCCGCGGCTTGTGCCGCGGGGGCCGCAGTGGACGCTGCGGTTCGACGGCGTCGACGATTGTCTGACGGTCGACGAGTCGCGGGGGGCGGGGGCGCCGACCGCCGCGCTGACTGTCGCCGCCACCGTGACGGCCGAGGCCCCGCAGCGGCAGGCGGCGATCGTCGGCGTCCGCCAAATCCATGCCGAAGGGCAAAAAGGCTGGTTTTTGGGCTACCGCGACGGCGCCTTCTGCCTGGGACTGGCCAGCGTCGGCGCCGACGACGGCAACGGGGCGATGACCGTCGTCAGGGCGCCGGAGCCGGTGCAGCCCGGGGCCGTCTACCGGATCGTGGGAACGTACGACGGCCAGGAGATGCGGCTCTACGTCAACGGCGTGCTCGCCGCCGCCAGCCGCGACCAGTCGGGGGCGATCCAGTACGGCGCGCGGAGCCGGTTGGTGATCGGGGCCGCGCGCGACACCGACGAGGCCTATTTCCACCAGGGAGAGATCGGCGACCTCAGCGTCTACGACGTGGCGGCCGCCGAGAAGTGGGTCGCCCACGACCATGCCGACGTCGCCGAACTGCTGCAGACGCCGCCCGCGGCGCCGGACGAGGGGGAAATGCGGTTCGTCGTCGCCCCCTACCTGCAACGCGTCACGCAGGATGCGATCACCGTGATGTGGGAGACCAACCGGGAGGCGACCGCCACGGTGCGGTTCGGACTCGACGACTCCCTGCCGGAAACCGCCGCGGGAGAACGGGCGACGATCCACGAGGTGCGGTTGGAGGGCCTCCAGCCGCAAACCGGCTACTACTACCGGGCCACGGCCGTGGCCGCAGACGGACAAACGATTTCCAGCCCGCTGCTGTCGTTCCAGACCGCGAGCCGCCCCGAGTCGCCCTTCGCCTTCGTGGTCATCGGCGACACGCAATTCAATCCGCGCGTCGCCAAGACGCTGACCGACATGATGTGGCTGCAGCGCCCGAACTTCGTGGTCGCCGTGGGCGACCTGGTCGACGACGGTCCGGAAAAATGGCAATGGACCGACCAGTTCTTTCCGGGCATGCAGCCGCTGATCTCCCGCGTCGCGCTGTTTCCGGTGCTCGGCAATCACGAACGCAACACGCAGCACTACTACAAGTACATGTCGTTGCCGGATCCCGAGTACTACTACACGTTCGCCTACGGCAACGCCCAATTCTTCATGCTCGATTCGAACAAGGACGCGTCTCCCGGCAGCAAGCAGTGGAATTGGCTCGAGAACGCACTGCGGCAGAGCACGGCCGAGTGGAAGTTCGTCGCGTACCACCACCCGTCGTATTCCTCGGACGAGGACGACTACGGCGACATGTGGCGGGGCCGCAGCGAGTACGGCGACATGCGGCTGCGGCCGCTCTCGAAACTCTACGACCAGTACGGCGTCGACATCGTCTGGAACGGCCATATCCACTCGTACGAACGGTCCTGGCCGCTCAAGGACGACCAGGCGGTCGAGGACCGCGGCACGATCTACGTCGTCACGGGCGGCGGCGGCGGCGGGTTGGAAGTCGCCGGGCCCGTCAAGCCGTACTTCCAGAACAACGTCAAGCATGGCCACCACTACTGCCTGGCCGCGGTGAACGGCCGCACGCTCGAGTTCAAGGCGTTCGACATGGAGGGACGCCTGTTCGATTACCTGAAGATCGACAAACGCGTTCCGTAGCCCGCCGCCGACGCGGCGGCAGCCTCCCGCCCGGCTCGGGGGAAACGATCCGCCGCCTCCTGCTCCCGCGGGCCCGCGCTCGTGTTGCCACCGGGCGTCTGGTAGACTACGGGTCTCCTCTCCCCTCGGCCAGCGCGGCCGGCGCCGTAGCCGCAGCGCATCCCCGCGAGGTGCTCGCAACCGCCGTGAAATCACCGCGACGCTCCCCGCGACTGGAGACTCCGCCATCCGCACCGCGCGCCGCTTCAGGTTCCCGACCGCGGGTGGCCCTGCTGATCGAAACATCGACCAGTTGGGGGGCCGGCTTGGTCGAGGGGATCGCCGCGTATGCGCGGCAGCATGCCGCCTGGAGCTTGTTCTGGGAGCCGCGCGGCAGATACGACCTGTTGCGGCTCCCTGCCGACTGGGAGGCGCGGGGGGTGCTGGCCCGCGTTACCCATCAGGCCCTGGCGGACGATATCCTGGCCGCCGGAATTCCGGCGGTGGACGTGTCGTGGTACGGCTACGGCGAGGGGAGGATCCCGCGGTGCACGAGCGACGAGTGCGCGGCGGGCGGGCTGGCGGCCCGCTATTTTCTTGAGCGGGGTTTCCGCAGTTTCGCCTACTGCGGGTCGCCGCGCCGACCCAAGTACGTCGATCGATTCGGCGAATCGTTCGTTCGCGAACTGGCCGAACGGGGCCATGCCTGCCGCGTCTTTTCCCCGGACGTCTCCCGCTACGCGGATCTTTCGTGGTTCGCACAGGTGGGCGCGCTGGCCGAATGGCTGGAGAGCCTGCCCAAGCCCGTCGGCGTGCTGGCCTTCGACGACGCGCAGGGGCGGCAGGTCACCGAGGCTTGCGAGTACGGCGGCATGCACGTGCCGCGCGAGGTGGCGGTGCTGGGAGGCGAGCAGGACCACTTGTCGAGCAGTCTCTCGCGTCCTCCGTTGTCGAGCATCGACCAGTCGCCCTACGACGTCGGACAGCAGGCGGCCGCGCTGCTGGCCCGACTGATGCAGGGCGCGCCGGCTCCTGGCAAGCCCCTGCTGCTGCCGGTCCACCGGATCATCACGCGGCAGTCGACCGACACGCTGGCCGTCGACGACGAACTGCTGGCCGCGGCGCTCCGCTACATCCGCGACAATTGCCGCGCGCGGATTCGCGTGCAGGACGTCCTCAAATCGGTGCCCGTGAGCCGCCGCGCGCTGGAGAAGGGCTTCCGGCGGCTGCTCGGCCGCTCTCCGGCCGAGGAGATTCGCCGCGCGCGGGTCGATCTCGCCGTCGAACTGCTGTGCACCACCGGCTGGTCGATGCCGCGGATCGCGAGCGAGAGCGGGTTCGACCGCGCGGAACTGCTGACCCGCGCGTTTCGCCGCGAACTGAAGACCACCCCCTCCCGGTTCCGCAAGGCCCACCAGCAGCAGAACGCCCCCCGCCCCGAGTCGACCGATCGCCCTCCACGCCTGCCGTGAACTCCTCCGCGAACGGCGGCTCGAGCGCGTTCCCCCCGCGCCGAGCGGCGGCGAGGCCTCCTGCCGAACGCCGCGACGCCGAACTGCCCCGCCCGGCGGGCCGATCCCCTGCGGGCGCCCTCCGGCGGCCTGCGGCGATGGCGCGGCCGCCGGAACTGCGTATCATGGAGGCCGTAGCCGCCGCGGCGGACGAGCCAGGGGGCTCGGACTGCGGCGGCGCCGACCGGAGGGCGATGCCCATGTGCTTGTTCCCCAGCCTCGCGGGCGGGCGCCGTCGCTCGCGGCTTCGTAGCGTACGGCGTAGGAGCGGGGCGTCGGCGCCGTCGCATTCCCCGCCAGGCGCCGCGGCAGGTTGCGCGGCGGCGTACGTCCTGGGGTGGTCGGCGGCGTGGTGGGGGGTGGGCGGCGCGGCGTCTGCGGTCAAGGCCGACGAGGCCGTGGCCGCCGCGGTCGACCGTGCCGCCGCGGCCGTCGTCGCGGTGCAGGAGAATCTCTCTCCCCAGGAGGCGGCGGAGGCCATGACGGTCCCCCCCGGCTTCCAGGTGCAGTTGGCGGCGAGCGAACCGCAGATCCACCAGCCGGTAGCCCTGGCCTACGACCACCGCGGGCGGCTGTGGGTCGCCGAGGCCCTCACCTACCCCGAGCGGGCCCCCGAGGGCCAAGGCCGCGACCGGATCGTGATTTTCGAGGACACCGACCTCGACGGCACGCTCGATCGCCAGACCGTGTTCGTGGAGAACTTGAATTTGATCAGCGGTCTGGAGGTCGGTTTCGGCGGGGTCTGGGCGGGAGCGGCGCCCTACCTGCTGTTCATTCCCGATCGGGACGGCGACGATCGGCCCGACGGTCCGGCGGAAGTGGCGTTGGACGGCTTCGGCTTCCAGGACACGCACGAGACGCTCAACTCGTTCGTCTGGGGTCCGGACGGCTGGCTGTACGGCTGCCACGGCGTCTTCACGCATTCTCTGGTCGGGGTGCCCGGCGCTGCCGAATCGAGCCGCGTGCCGCTCAACGCGGGGGTATGGCGATTCCACCCGGTGCGGCGGGAGTTCGAGGCGTTTGCCTGGGGCACGAGCAATCCTTGGGGCGTCGACTTCAACGACCAGGGCCAGGCCTTCATCACGGCCTGCGTGATTCCGCACCTGTACCACGTGATCCAGGGGGCGCGGTACCAGCGGCAGGCCGGCGCCCATTTCGATCCGTACGCCTTCGACGACATCAAGACGATCGCCGACCACGTGCATTACGCGGGGGCGATCCAGGACCACGCCTGGTGGGGCAAGACGCCCGTCACGCCGGCCGACACGCTGGCGGCCGGCGGCGGCCATGCGCATTGCGGCGCCATGGTGTACCTCGGAGACAACTGGCCGCAGGCCTATCGCAACCGCATCTTCTTCCACAACGTACATGGCAATCGCGTCAATTGCGACGTGCTGGAGCCGTCGGGCTCGGGCTACGTCGGGCGTCACGGTCCGGATCTGCTGGTCGCCAACGACCGTTGGTTCCGGGGGATCAACTTGCGGTACGGCCCGGACGGGGCGGTGCATCTGATCGATTGGTACGACGAGCAAGCCTGCCACCGGCGGGATCCCGAGCTGTGGGACCGCACCAACGGGCGGATCTACCGCATCTCGTGCGGCGGGCGCCAACCGGTGCGGGTCGATCTGAGCCGGCTCGACGACCTGGCCCTGGCCGAGTTGCAGGCGCATCCCAACGACTGGCAGGTGCGCACCGCGCGGCGTTTGATGCAGCATCGGGGGCGTCTGGACGCCGCCGCCCTGGGGCGGCTCCGCGAGCTGGTTGCCGACGACCAGCCGGAGCGGCTCCAGCTGCGCGGCATGTGGGCGCTGCACGCGACGGGGCAGGCGTCCGAGGAGCTGTTGCTCGACAAGATGACGAGCCGCTGGCCCTACGTGCGCGGATGGGCCGTGCAGCTGGCCCTGGAGCGTCGCAACCCGTCGGCGGCCGTCGTCGCGCGGTTGGCGGAGTTGGCCCGCGACGACGACTCGCCGGCGGTCCGCCTGTTCGTCGCCAGTGCGCTGCAGCGGCTGCCGCGGGAGGCCTGCCGCGCGGTGGCGACCGCACTGATCGGCCGCGCCGAGGACGCCGACGACCACAACCTGCCGTTGATGCTGTGGTACGGCATCGAGCCGCTGGTCGCCGACGATCCGCAGTGGGCGCTCGACCTGGCCGAATCGGCGCCGATGCCGTTGATCCGGCGGTTCATCGTCCGCCGCGCGGCCGCCGAGCCGCGGTTGCTGCCGGAGATCGTCGAGCGGCTGCCGCGGCAAGCCGATCCCGCCCGGCAAGCGGAATGGCTGGCGGCGATGAACGAGGCGCTTGTCGGCCAGGGCGACCTTGCCCCGCCGCCGACGTGGCCCGCGGCGTTCGCGGCGGCGGTGGGCAGCGGCAGCCGCGAACTGCGCGAGCGGGCGATCGACGCGGCCGTGCTGCTCGGCGATCCCGCTGCCGCCTCGTGGCTGGCGGCGACGGCGGGCGACGCGGAGGCCCCTCTCGACCGACGTCAGCAGGCGCTGCGCGGCCTCGCCCGGCTCCGTGCCGCGGAAGCGGCGCCGGCGGCGATCGCGGCCCTGGACGATCCGCAGCTCGCCGCAACGGCCCTGCAGGCGCTGGCGGCCTGGGGCGACGTCGCCGTCGCCGATGCCATCCTGACGCGGTACGAGCGGATTCCCGCCGAGCAGCGGCGGGAAGCCCTGCAGACGCTCGTTTCCAGGCCCTCCTTCGCCCGGCAGCTCCTGGACGCGATCGACGGCGGCGCGGTGCCCCGCGGCGACTTGCTGGCGATCCATGTCCGGCAGCTCCGCGCCCTGCAGGACGCGGATGTGGCGGTCCGCGTCGACGCCCTGTGGGGCGCCGCGCGGGAGACTCCCGAAGACAAGCAGGACAAAATCGAGCGGTGGAAGAACGAGCTGGCGGCGGCGCCGGAGGCGTCGCCCGGCGCATTGGCGGGGGGCCGCGCGTTGTTCCGCAAGCACTGCGCGACGTGCCACGTGCTGTTCGGCGAGGGCGAGCGGATCGGTCCCGAATTGACCGGATCGAACCGGGGCAACCTTGATTACCTGCTCGAGAATCTGGTCGACCCCAGCGCGCTGGTCGGGCGGGACTACCAGAGCACGCTCGTCGTGACGGACGAGGGCCGCACGTTGCTCGGGCTGATCGCCGCGGAAACGCCGACGGCGGTCACGCTCCAGACGGCCACCGAGCGGATCGTCGTCCCGAAGAGCCAGATCGCCGTTCGCGAGACGTCCGAGGTCTCGCTGATGCCCGAGGGCATCCTCGACGCCTTGCAGCCGGACGAGCTGCGGATGCTGCGGGCCTACCTGGCGCTCACGGCCCCGCTGCCGGCCGCCGGAGCGGCGCTGCCCTAGAGACGACTGCGCGGTCCATGAACCCGTCCGCCGCGACGCGCGGCGGCGCGGGTTGCTTTGCGGCGCAAGGAGCAATCCGAGGCGCCGCCGAGGGTCAAGCGGCGCCGTCCATGCCGAGCTGCACCAGCGCGTCCTCGATGGCGTGCAGCAGGGCGCGGACGTCGCCCGGGTAGATCCGGCCGATCGTGCCGATGCGGAAGCAATCGGCGTCGGAGACCTTGCCCGGGTAGATGACGAACCCGCTGTCGCTCAGTCGCAGGTAGAACTCGTCGAAATTGAACTGGGGGTGCTCGGGATAGCGGAACGAGGTGATGATGTAGCCTTGCAGTTCGGCGGGGACGTACTCGCGGAACCCCAGGCGCCGCATGCCGGCGACCAGCGTCTCGTGGTTCTCGCGGTACCGCTGCGCCCTGCCGACCACGCCCCCTTCCGCCTCCAGTTCGGCCAGCGCCTGGTCGAACGCCAGCAGCGCGTGCGTCGGCGGCGTGAAGCGGAACTGCCCGTTTTTCTCCAGGCCGCGCCATTGGGCGAGCAGATCGAGGCTCAGCGTGCGGGCCCAGCCCTCCGCGGCTTCCAACGCCGCGCGGCGGCAGAGGCAGAAGCCGAAGCCCGGCACGCCCTCGATGCACTTGTTGGCCGAAGAGACGAGGTAGTCGACGTGGCAGCCGAGAAAATCGAAGGGGACGGCGCCGAACGCGCTCATCGAATCGACGAAGTAACGGCGATGGGCCGCGCGCACCGCCCGGCCGATCTCCTCGATCGGATTGACGACGCCCGAGGTGGTTTCGCAGTGGACGACGGCGACCATTTCCAGATCGGGGTCGGCCTGCAGCGTCGCCTCGATCTCGCGCACGTCGGGCAAGGCGTTCTCGGCGTACTTGAGCACGACCGTTTCGATGCGGTGTCGCCGGGCAATGGCCGCGATGCGTTCGCCGTAGGACCCGTTGACGATCGCCAGCAGCCGGCCGTGGGGCGAGATGGCCGAGGACAAGACGGCCTCGACGGCGAACGTGCCGCTGCCCTGCATCAGCACGGCCTCGTAGCCGTCGGCCGTCGACGCTCCGGCGGCGTCCAGCAGGCGGGTGCGGACGCGCGCCACCAGCTCGATGAACTCGTTGTCGCGCGAGCCGACGTCGCGGAGCATGGCCTGCTTGACCGTCCGGCTGGTCGTCAGCGGTCCGGGCGTGAACAGCGGTTTGTCGCGGGCGTCGGAGGCGTGCATGGGCCGCAGCGGATCGGGGTCGGCGGTGGCGAACTTCAAACGGCGTTCCGCGCTTCCTCGCGGAGGCGGGCTTCGATCGCGTCGATCGCCGCCGGCAGCTCGGCAATCGACTCGATGACCAGGTGCGCGCCGGCGGCGTACAGCGAGTCGGCGGCCCGGGCGACGAGTCGCGCGCGCTCGGCAGGCGGCAGTGCCGCGAGTTCTTCCGGCGACAATCCCGTCTGGTTGCCGGCCGCCGAGATGCCGACGTTCCAGCAACCGGCGTTCACGCCCGCTTCAATGCCCACCGGCGTGTCGTCCACCTTCACCACCGTGCGCATCGGATACACGCCGAGCCGCCGCGCGTTTTCGAAAATCATCCACGGAGCCGGACGGCCCGGCGCAATGTCGCTGGCGCAGACGGCGGCGTCCGGAGCGTAGCCCTGGGCGGCCGCCAGCGGCTCGACGACGTCCATCTGCTCCCGGGAGTAGCCGGTGCTCGAACCGATCTTGATCCCCCGGGCGCGCAACGCGTCGATCGCCTCGCGGCAGCCCGGGATCAGCGTCGAGAACTCGCTGATGATCTCCCGCTGGACCGGGCCGAAATCGGCGAACAACCGGTCGACGGCCGCGTCGTCGGGGTTCGCCCCGTGGAGGGATTGCCACTGTGCGGCGATCGACGGCAGGGCGAGCAGGGCCTGGATGTGGTCGCGCTTGGCCCGCCCCATCGGCCCCCGCGCCTCCTCGAGCGTCAACGTGACGCCCTGCCGGGCGAAAATGCGCACCAGCGTGATCACCGGCGCGCGGCTGCCGAAATCGAGCGTGGTGCCGGCCCAGTCGAGCACGACCGCCTGAATCCGCTCGTGGCGCGGGGGAAGAAAGCGAAGCGACATGGCGGACCTTCCGGACCGAGAGACTCGAGGCGCACGACCACAGGCCAATTCTGCCCGCGCTCGCGACCCGCGCGAAGGGGCGTCGCAACGGGAGCGCGGCGGCGACCGCCGCTCGGCGGCGGCGATCGGCGGAAAAAACCGCCTCTGCGGGTCGCCGCCGCGCGGGAAATTCACGCGCCGCGCGGTCCCGCGGGCGGCTTCGGGCGGCCCGGCGGCGAGCCGTTCGACGCCGACTCAGGGGGCGTCGGCGGCGGGCTCGAGACCCTTGGCGGCAGCCAGACGGGCCGCATCGGACCGCGGCCAATCGATGCCGTCGAACCGCCACCCGCCCTCGCGCTCGACGAAGCGCAGGTAAACGGCCGGATCGCGCTGCGGATCTTCGGCGACGTCCATGCGGACCGCCAGAATCACCCCGTCGACGTCGGGAAAACCCTCGACGGTTTCTCCGGCCAGCGGCGACCAGTCGCTGACCAAGGTCGTGCGGTCGGCGTCGCACAGGTCCGTGACGATCTGCCAACGATCTCCGGCAGCGTCGAGCGCCTCCAGCACCCGGGCGTCGACTGCCCGGGGCGAGTCCTCGGCCGCGAGGGCGTCGACCGCGGGTTGCAATCGCAGTCGCTGCACGAGGGGGCGCAGCCGCGCCGCCACGAGCGGATCCTCGAGGGCCGCCCGCAACGCGTCGATCTGGTCGAGGCAGAACGCGTCGCTTCCCGCGGGGGTCATCCCGCGGCGCGCTTCGGCCCAGCGTCCAGCCTGCACCTGCTGCCGCAGCGTGCGGAGGGCCTCCGCCGCCGCGTCGACGCGCTGCCGTGCCGCGGCCCCCAGCGGCTCCCGCCAGAGATCGCGCAGCGCCTGCCAGGGGACGGCATGTTTGACGACGATCGCGTCCATCGCGAGCAGGTCGCTGGTGTCGTCCGACAGGCTGAAGGCCTCCTCGTCCTCCTCCTCCGCCTCCTCGACGGCGAACTCGCCGTACGACTCCGCGAGGTACGGCCCGTCGCCGACGGCGATCGACGACGCCAGGCCGACGAGCTGGTGCTGCTCATTGAAGATGCCGCACCCGCTGGCGCCCGGCGCGTACGACGCCGAGATTTCCAGCGTCGGGACCCCGCCAATCAGCGAGTAGCGGGTGACGTACCCCTGGTCGTAGGTGAAGAAGCGGTTTTCGGGATGGTGCACCAGCACCAGCCGCGCTCCGGCCTTGGGGGCCGCCTCGGCCACGGGGACCCACGGCAAGTCCGCCCCCTCCAGGCGAATCAGCGCGGCGTCGGCCACCGGATTGCCGGCGAGCAGTTCCGTGACGCGGTACGAACGGCCGTCGCTCGCCAGCGCCGTCATTTTCTCGCGCATGTACTCGGCCACGTGGTAGTTCGTCAGCGCGATGCCGTCCGGGCTGACCAGCACGGCGCCCGCAGTGAAGAAATCGTCCCCCTCGCCGGCCGCGACGATGACCGTCGCGCGGATCAACCGCTCAAGCGTCGGCGGCGGCTCGCCGGGAGCCGAGGCCGACCAGGGAGACGTCGCGGCGCTCCAGGCCAGCGGCGCGCGCCCGATGGCGACGTCCGGCCACCGCGACGCCGCATCGACCAGCTCCCGATGCCGGTGGAACACCGCCCCGTAAATCGCCCCGTCGTCGAACCAGGGCCGTTCCGGACGATACGGGACGAAGTCGCGGCCCGGATCGATCGGATCCTCCAGCGCCAGCTCCTGGCGCGTCCGATCCAGGAATTCCAGCAGCTCGTCCCGACGGACGGCGAATTCCGGCAGCGTCACCCGGCCGTCGCCATCCCGATCCAGCTTGTCGTACAGCGCCGCGCGGAGGCGCGGCGGAAAAGGAAAGTCGTCGGCCAGCGCGGCGGTCCATTCCGGGCGGGATAGCAGCTGGTCGCCGTCCCGATCGAGAGCGGCAAACCGCCACCCGGCCTCCAGCGCGGGTTCGACGGCGCCTGCGACCGCCGCCGCTGCCGCGCAGCCCCAGCACGCCCGTGCGAGCCCGCGGACGACGTGCCCCGCCGACCCGGTCGCGGCCCGTCGTGCGGCCCGCGGGAGCGCGGCGATCGGCCGGGGCGTGCGGCGGCAGGCGTGCCGGGCGGCGGTCGCGGGTGCGGCGGGTCGGTTCATGGTCCGGCGGGCTCCGTCAGCGGCGGATCGGTTCCTGGTTCGGCGGGCTCCGTCGGCGGCGGATCGGTTCCTGGTCCGGCGGGCTCCGTCGGCGCCGGATCGTCCGCCGCCGGCAAGTCGTCGAGATCGAGTCGATACAGCACCTGATTGTAGTCGAATCGCGGCATTTTTGCCTGCGTCCCCGAGAAGGCGTTGGCAAACGTCCCTTCGAACAGCAGCAGCGGAGATTCCGGGGGCGTCAGGTCGACGTGCAGCCGCGGGTTGTAGAACGTGTAGCCGGGATGCGTGGCGACCTGCACCGCGTTCCCCCACGGGCCCCAGGGCTGGTCGGACTCGGCGTACCACACCTCGCCGAACGCCGACGCCGCGCCCCACGACTGGTTGAAGATCGCCACCCACCTCCGCCGGTAGCCGCTGTAGCCGATCGACGCCCGGTGGACCGCCACCCGGCCGCCGCCGCGCCGCTCCGCGTCGCGTTGCGGCGTCGCCAGACGCCAGGCGGCGGGATCCCGCCAGGCCTCGAACCGCGGCGCGCATTGCAGGTGGGGAAATCCATCGCCGAACAGCACCCACGCGTTGCCTTCGGGATCGGTCCAAGGGACGGCATGCCCCGTAGGTCCCGGCGGCGCTTCGGGGGACGTCGCCGATTTGCTCCAGAGCGTGGCGAGGTGCTCGAACGTCGCCAACTCCTCGTTCCAGACGCACAATCCCGTTTCGTATGGCGTCAATGGCGGCGTGATCTTGTAGTAGTAGGCTCCCAGGCGCGGCCTGCCCGTCGCGTCCGGGAGGGACGCCAAGCCCGTCAGCCAGGTCGGTCCTGGTCCGGGCATCGGGGCCACGACTCGCGGTCGTCCCTGCGGCTCGACCAGGTAGTCGTAGTCGAGTCGCAGCGGCGGCTCGAAAGCAGACAGCGGTCGCGGGGCGGTCAGGGCCCCGGTCATGTGGAACAGGCCCAGCGGGTGCCGGGCGAGCGTGGCGTCGCCCCACAGCCAGAGCCGTTGGTCGCCGCAGACCGCCGTTTGCACGCTGTCGCAGCCGAGAATCCGCGACTCCCGCCAATCGGCGTCGAGTCCGAACCGCTGGGCTTCGGCGAACAACCCGCCCCCCGTCAGCCGTCCGAGCCGGCGGGCGGGCAGTTGGCGTGCGACGGCGACGGTCAGTCGTCCGCCGGGGGTCGGCGTGAGCTGCACGCCGCGGTAGCCGGAGCCGTCGGCTGGCACGCCATAACCGTGTCCCTCGACCGCGAACCAGGTCGGCTCGTGCATCAATTCGGGGAGATCGAAGGCGATCACGCCCCGATTGTCGGAGACGAACCGCACGCCATGCGTCGTCTCCAGCGCGACCAGCGGCACGGGCCATCCGGTCGCCTGGTCGACGACGTCGATGCGGCAGGGCTCCAGGCCGACCGCCGGAGGGGCCAGGGCGGCCGCCAGCAGGCAGGCCCGCCACAGTCGCGGAGCGCGCCGCAAGGAGCGGTCGGCGGCAAAGCGGCCGCCGGCGACGGGCCGCTGGCGCGTCGCGCACGTTGCTCGGCGGAACAGGCGGGAACCATGCATGCGGGATGCGTCGTTCGGGTTGGGCGTCGGGAAATCGCCGGCCTGCGGAACCGCGCGTCGGACGGCAGCGGCGGCGGTCGGCAGGAGGGCCTCGCGTGCGGCCCTCAGCGGCTGGCGTCGAGGGGCAAATCGACGGTCATGGCCACGCCCTGCCCTTCCACGCTGGAGCACGCGAGGGAACCGCCGTGCGCTTCGACGATCGTCTGGCAAATGCTCAAGCCAAGACCGTTGCCGCGCGGGCCGTCGCGGCTGCGGGCGCGGTCGACGCGGTAAAAACGCTCGAAGATGCGCGGCAGATCGGCGGCCGGAATGCCCGGGCCGTCGTCGGCCACGACCATCCGGGCTCGGGCCGCGTCGGGATGGCGGCGGAGGGTCACGGCGACGTGGGTTCCCGGGGGGCCGAATTTCACGGCGTTGTCGACGAGGTTGTTGACCACCTGGCGGAGATGTGCGCGGTTGCCGCGGGCTCGCACGTCGGGTTCGACGTCGACGGCCAGCTCGACCTTGCGGGTTTCGGCGACGGCGCGGAACATCTCGGCGGCGCTGCGCACGACGTGCGTCAGATCGACCGGCTCCGGATCGGCCGTCTCGGCGAGGGCTTGGGCTTCGGAGAGGAGCAGAATCTGGTTGACGAGGATTTCCAGGGAGCGGTTTTCTTCCAGGACGGTTTCGAGCAACCGGTCGTATTCGGCGGCGGAGCGCGGTTTTGCCAGGGCGACTTCGATCGAACTGCGGACGGCCGCCAGGGGGCTGCGCATTTCGTGGGCGGCGTTGGCCAGGAAATCGCGTCGTTGGGCGAGGTAGGCCGCGATGCGGTCGAGCAGTTCGTTGATGCGATGGGCGAGGCGGTCGAATTCGTCGTCGACGCCGCGGAGCACGAGACGCTGTTCCAGGCGGGCGGGCTGGAGACGTTCGGCCAGTTCGGACATGCGGCGGACGTCGCGCGTGGCCCGTCCTGCGAGCAGATAGCCGACGGCGGGGGCGACGACGACGACCGACAGCCCCGCCAGCGCCGTCAGGCGATCGACGAGGGCCAGCCCTTGCATCAGCGGTTGCGTCGAGGCGCCGACGCCGACGGCGCGGACGCCGTGGGGGTTCGCGGCGACCTCGCGCCGGCAGGTGCGGACCGTGTCGGAGTGGGCGGGCAGCGCGGCGGGGCTCCGTTCGCTTCTCCAGAGCGTTTCGTCGGCGCCATCCAGCAGCAGCACGAACCAGCCGTGCTGCCGGTGGCCGATCGATTTGCGCCGCAGTTCGTCGAGCAGTTCGTGAAATTCCGGCGGAGCCACCTCCTGCAGCGCCAGATCGATTTCCCGCGAGTCTTCCTCCAGGATTTCATCGACCTCGTGGAAAATCGTCCACCGCACCCCCTGCCGCACGGCCGCCAGCGTCGCCAGCGTGATGCCCGCGGTCCCCAGCGCGTTCCACAGCGCGATCCGCCACCGCGTCGTTTGCCAACGGCAAAGCATGGGGAAGCGTCCCGCCGCGTGTTATCGGCCGCCCGTCCGGAGAACGTAGCCCCTGCCGCGGACAGTCTGCAGGAGCGGTTCGGAGAACCCGCGTTCGATTTTACCGCGCAGTCGGGCGACGTGCACTTCGATCACGTTGGTCACCCCTTCCCAGTCGGCCTCCCACAGGTGCTCGCAGATCATCCGCCGCGAGAGCACCTGGCCCGCGTTCCGCATGAGTAGTTCCAGCAAGCTGAATTCCGTGGGGGTGAGCTCGATCTCGCGCTCTCCGCGGGTCACCCGGCGGGTCGACAGGTCAAGCACCAGATCGCCCACTTCCAGCCGGGGGGCCGGCGCGGCGAGCGATCGGCGGGTGATCGCCGACAGCCGTGCGAGCAGTTCCGGGAAGGCGAAGGGCTTGACGAGGTAGTCGTCGGCTCCCGCCCGCAGGCCCGCGACGCGCTCCTCGAGCGATCCGAGGGCCGAGAGCACCAGGACGGGCGTCGCGACGCCGGCGGCGCGCAGTTGCCGCAGCACGTCGAGGCCGGCGAGGTCGGGGAGCATCAGATCGAGCACGATCGCCTCGCACGCCTGGAGCCTGGCTTGTTCGAGCCCCGCCCTGCCGTTGCGGACCCAATCGCAAGCGTGCCCCGCGTCCTGCAGGCCCTGCCGCAGGGCTTGTCCCATCACGCGATCGTCTTCGATGACGAGGACTTTCTCCCGTTGGTCCGCCGAACAGGCTGGTGGGGGCTGGAAGCGGCGCCTCTCGACCGCGCCGCCCGCATGTCCGGACGCAACCGCCGTGGCGGGAACGGTCTGGGGCGAGCCCTGGGGGCGGCGGGCGGCGACACGATCAATGTAGGGATCTTGGCGGCTTCAGCGGAGGGGCTGCCCCAAGCTTAAGGAATTGTAACTTGTCCGGGATGGTTCCCTGTTCAACCCTTCTCGATACAGGGTCTCGTCGACGCCCGCGACCTGCGGAGGACCGTCTGGGGGCCCGGCTTGCCCAGCCCGACGCTCCGGCTTGGCGACGCGGCGCGGTCGAGCGTCCTGCGTGGATCCGCCTGGGCTTGTTCTTTGGGAGTGGAATCGGTGTCCGTTGCCGCGCAGCAAATGTCGGAAGCCTTCGGCGGCGCCGCGCTGCTCGACGATGGGGCCGATCACGGTGTTCGTCGCCCAGAACACCCTGCAGGCCTTCGAGCACCTCCCCTTTGGCGAGGCGGTCCGCCAGGCGCGGCGCCTGTACGGCGCCGAGCCTTACTTGCCGGAGCGGACTTACCGTCAGGCGCTCCTGCAGGGGCGGATTCTCCTGAAGGATCTCCGCGAAACGCTGCTGGAGGAAGGGGTCGACGAGGCCGATGCGGTGGCGGGCTGCTTGGGCTCGCGGTACGAGCTGCGGCTCGCCATGCTGCGGCAGCCGTTGTGGTTGGGGCCCGACGCCGAAATTCGTTGGTTCCTCGACGAGGCCGACGCGCTGTTCCGTTTCGACGCCCATGCCCCTGCGGAGGCGCGGCGGCGGATCGTGGACAGCATGCGGGAATGGATGCGGCGCGGCGGAGGCGGGGAGTCGGCGAGCTGCGACGCGGCGGCCGCGGAGTTGGCACGGCAGGCGTCGGCCGACCTCGGCCAATCGCCGGACCCGTCGGCGAGCGAGGCGTTGTGGGAGGCGTTCAGCCGGCATTTCCTGTGGCGGGTCGTCGAACACGGCGCGGCGGTCCTGGCGGATCCCGCGGAGGCCCCCGTCGGTCCGGCCCGGCTGGCTCCTTGGCTGCGGGCGGCCTTCGGCGTCGATCCCGACGAGCTGACGCATCCTGAGCTGATCCGATTTACCGCCGCGTTTCTCGACCAGGGCTATGCGCGGTGGCCGCTGCCCCGCCGCGAGGAAGGATACCTCCGCGCGTTCGCCGCCCTCTACGGCGAGTTGCCGCTGCGCGATCCGTGGCTGGCGGGACTCGATGCCGAACTCCAGCAGTTCGCGGCGGACGACTGGTCGCCGACCGCGTCGGTGGAACGGAGCCTGAGGCTGCTGGGAGTTCGCGAGCAGGACGTTCCGGCGTTCATCGAAGCTTCGCTGCTCGCCCTGCGGGGCTGGGCCGGCATGCTGTGGCAGATGGAGACCAACGGGAGCTGGACGGCTCGGCCGGCGCCGCCCGGCACGTTGCTGGAACATCTGGCCGTGCGGCTGGTGCTGGACCGTCTCGCGGCCCAGCACGTGGCCCGCGATCAACTCCACGGCGACGGCGACCTGTCGATGCTGGCGGCCCGGCTGCGGGCCGGGGGCGTCGCCGCCGACGGCGCCCGCCGGATGCAGCGGGCGATGCTGGTCTTCCAGTTGGCGCAGTTGCGCGGCTGGACGCCGCGGGAATTGCTCGGTCTGGACGCGGGCGGCTGGCGGCAACTGGTCGCCGAGATCGAAGCGTTCGACGCCTGGGAGCGGCGCCGGACGTACCAGCTCGCGTACGAGCGGCGGTTCCGGCAGCAGACGCTCGACGCGCTCGCTGCGTTCGCCGAGCGGACGCCGGACCGGGCCGCGCAGCGCCGTCGGCGGCATGCGACCGCTTACCAGGCGGTGTTCTGCATCGACGACCGCGAGGAGTCGCTGCGGCGGCATTTGGAAGAGACGGATCCGCGGGCGGAAACCTTTGGCATGGCCGGTTTCTTCGGCGTGGCCATGTATTACCGCGGCGTGGCCGACGCGCTCTACCGGCCGCTGTGTCCGGTGATCATCCGCCCGCGGCACTACGTGGCCGAAGAGGCGGTCTATTCGCTGCTGGGTGCGAGCCGGCGGCAGGCCCTGGCGCGGCGGCACGTGGGACAATGGTCGCACCGGTTGCACCTGCAGACCCGCACGGCCCTGGGCGGCATGGTGACAGGACTCTTCGGTTCGTTGGCTTCGATTCCGCTGATCATGCGGATTCTGTTTCCCCGTGCGGCGTCCCGGTTGGGCAGCTTTGCGGAGCACATCGTGCAGCCGCCGCTGACGCAACTCCGTCTGGAGCGGCTCGAGTCGGAACCGGGCCCTCGCGAGGACCATGTCGGCTACACGGTCGATGAGATGGCGACGATCGTCGGCAACGGTCTGCGGCTCACCGGGTTGATGGGCGATCTGTCGCCGCTGGTGCTGATCGTGGGTCACGCCTCCGTCAGCGCCAACAATCCGCACGAAGCGGCCTACGACTGCGGGGCGTGCGGCGGCGGCCCGGGGGGGCCTAACGCCCGGGCGTTCGCCCAGATGGCCAACGACCACCGCGTGCGGCGGGTGCTCGCGCAGCGCGGGTTGGCGATCCCCGAGGAAACGCATTTCGTCGGTTGCGTCCACAACACATGCGACGACAGCATCGAGTACTTCGATGTGGAACGCATCCCCGCGAACAGGCGGAAACTGTTCGAGCGGGCTCGCGACGCGCTCGACGCGGCGCGGCGCCGCGACGCCCACGAGCGTTGCCGACGTTTCCATTCCGCCCCGTTATCGCTCACGCTCGACGCCGCCCTGCGGCACGTGGAGAACCGCAGTCAGGATCTCTCGCAGGTGCGTCCCGAATACACGCACGCCACCACGGCGATGTGCGTGGTGGGCCGGCGCGATCGTACGCGGGGGCTGTTTCTCGACCGGCGGGCCTTTCTGGCCTCGTACGATCCGACCCAGGACGACGCGGAGGCGACCGTGCTGGCGACGTTGCTCGGCGCCGTGATGCCCGTCTGTTCGGGCATCGCCCTGCAGTACTACTTCTCGGCCGTCGATCCGCCGGGATACGGCTGCGGCAGCAAGCTGCCGCACAACCTGGCGTCGCTGCTGGGCGTGATGGAGGGGGCCCAGAGCGATCTGCGGACAGGCCTCTCGGCGCAGATGACGGAGATTCACGAGCCGATGCGGCTGCTGTTCGTGGTCGAAACCACGCCGTCCGGCATGCAAGCAGTCATCGCCGGCAACGAGACGATTCGTCAGCTCGTGGCCAACGACTGGGTGCAACTCGCGCTGCTCGATCCCGACGGCAGCGGGCTGAAGGTCTACCGCGCAGGGCAATTCGAGGATTACTGGCCTGCGACGCGCGACCTGCCCGTGGCGGCCACCTCGGCCTCCTGGTACCGCGGATCGCGCGACAATCTGGGGTACGCGGAGATTTGCTCGGGGACCGTGCCCGACTCGCAGGAGTCGTCGGGAGGCCCGCGATGAACCTGCACGTCTGCCAATCGGTCCTGCTGCTGACCGTGGTGGCTTCACCGATGATTCTGCTGGTGCTGCTGGGGGGCGCGATGCTCTTCGGACAAGCGCTCTCCGAGCGCTCCATCGCCAAGCTCACCGAAGCGACCGTGGTTGCCGGATTGGCGTCGGCCGTGCTGTCGTTGTTGCTGATGCTGGCCACCGGACAGCGGTACGTGGAACTCGAACTGGGCAACCTGGCGTTGCTGCCCGGCGACCATTTTCATTGCCGCTTGAAATTCGTCTTCGATCGCCTGTCGGTCCCCTTCACGATCCTCAGCTTCGTTCTGGTGGGGACCATCGGAGCCTTCGCCAGCCGTTACCTGCATCGCGACGCGGGCTACCGCCGGTTCTTCTTTCTCTACGCCGGATTCCTCGTCGGCATGGTCTTCGCCTCGCTGGCCGGGACGATTGAAACGCTGTTTCTCGGGTGGGAGCTGGTCGGTTTGTCGTCGGCCCTGCTCGTGGCGTACTTCCAGGAACGGTCGGCGCCGGTCGCCAACGGGCTGCGGGTGTGGAGCGTCTACCGATTGGCGGACGCCGCCTTCCTCGCCGCGGCCGTCTACCTCCACCATGCCCAAGGGGGAGGGGATTTCGAGGCTCTGATGGGTCGGGGCCCCTGGCCGGAGGGGACCGCGACGCTCCCCGAGGGCCATGCGCTGGCCATCGGCGTCCTGCTGCTGATCGCGGCGGCCGGCAAATCGGCCCTGGCGCCGTTTTGCGGTTGGCTGCCGCGCGCCATGGAAGGGCCCACTCCTTCCAGCGCCGTGTTCTACGGCGCCCTGTCGGTCCATTTGGGCGCCTACCTGCTGCTGCGGATCGGTCCGCTGCTGGTGGTCTCGCCCTGGCTGTCGGCCGCCGTGCTCGTGCTGGGTTGCGTGACGGCCGTCCTGGCCGCCTTGGCGGCACGGGTGCAGACCGACGTGAAGAGCGGACTGGCCTTCGCCTCGCTCACGCAGGTAGGGATCATCACGGCCGAAATCGGACTCGGTGGGCGGTACATTCCGCTCATGCACATTCTCGGTCACGCGTGCCTGCGCACCCTGCAACTCCTCCGCGCTCCGAGCCTGCTCCGCGATTACCGCGCGATGGAAAACGCCATCGGCGGCCGGTTGACGGAGGCGAGTTTCGCGCACCGCCAAACGCCCCTGGAACGGGTTGCCCGCCGATGGTACGGTTTGGCCTACTGCCGGGGAGGCCTCGAGACATGGCTCGACCGTTACGCGGTCCAACCGTTTCTGGCCGTATTCCGCTGGTGCCACGTCGCTGAATGCGCTTGGATCGAGTGGCTTGAGGGCCTGCCTCCGCAACGGCCCGGGCAGGATCCCCGAACGGCGGCGGAGGCATCCGAGTGACGAGTCTGCACCTGCCGTTTTTGGAATTGTGCGTGCTCTTGCCCGCGGCAGGAGCGTTGTGGGTGGCGCGGACCCGCGATCCCCAGGCGGCGCGGCGCCGCAGCCTGGCGATTTCGGGTCTCGTCCTGCTGTCGGCGGCCGCCGCTTGGCTCGATTTGTCGTTGCTGCACGCGTTCCAGGCGGCCGACAGGTGGGATCCTTTGGCGTGGCTGGCCGGCCGCGAGGTGCTGTCGGTGGACGAACTCAGCGCGCCGCTGCTGCCGTTGGCGGCCCTGCAGTTTTTCTTGACGGAACTGGCCACCCTGCGGACGAAGGTCCGTCGCTTCTCGTTCGCGTCGACGCTGGCGGCCGAATCGCTGGTGCTGGCCACGCTGGCTTGTCGCAATCCGTGGGGAGTCGTCGGGTTGCTGATCGCCGGCGCGGTTCCGGCGTGGCTCGAATTGCGGCGGCGCGCATGTTCCACGCGGGTCTTCACCCTGCACATGGGGGCCATGGCGGGCCTGCTGCTGGCGGGGCAGACCCTCGTCAGCCTTGGTCCTCCCGAGTCGGCTGCCGTCACTTGGGGCAGCTTGCTGCTGGCGGCGGCCGTCCTGCTCCGCAACGGCGCCGCGCCGGTGCACTGCTGGATGACCGACCTGTTCGCCAAGGCGAGCTTCGGCGCCGCACTGCTGTTCGTGACGCCAATGGTCGGCGCCTACGGAGCGATGCGGCTCGTGCTACCGACCGCCCCCGATTGGATCCTCGCGCTGCTGGCCGTGTGGTCCCTGGCCACCGCGGCCTACGCCTCCGGCATGGCGCTGGTGCAGCACGATACCCGGCAGTTCTTTTGCTACCTCTTTCTGAGCCGCGCCTCGCTGGTGCTGGTCGGCGTGGAGATCGCCACGCCGATCGGCCTCACGGGGGGGCTTTGCGTCTGGCTGTCGGTCGGCCTGGCGATGTCGGGCTTCGGCCTGACCTTGCGGGCCGTCGAGACCCGCAGCGGCAAACTCTCGCTCGACGCCTACCAGGGCCTGTACGAGGCCATGCCGACCCTGGCGGGATTTTTTCTGCTCACGGGTTTGGCGAGCATCGGTTTTCCCGGGACCATCGGTTTCATCGCCGTCGAGCTGCTGGTGGAGGGCGCGATCAACGCCTACCCCGCGGTCGGGGCGATCGTCGTGCTTTCCGCGGCCCTCAACGGGATTGCGGTGGTGCACGCCTACTTCCGGATCTTCACGGGCCGCGCGCACGCCGGCGCGATCGATTTGCGGGTGCGGTCGGCCGAGCGTCTGGCCATCGTGACGCTCAGCCTGTTGATTCTGGGGGGCGGACTCTACCCCCAGCCGGGCGCCGCCTCGCGGTACCATGCCGCCCAGTCGCTCGTCGCGGCTCGGCAGCGTCGAGGACTTGATCTTGGCGACCGTCACGAGGGCGGCACGGACGGCCGTTTGGGAGAGCGAAGCGAATGACCAGCGATCAATTTGCGGCGAATCGGGCGAACGACGCCCCCCCCGTCGGCGATTTCCGCGGTTTCACGCGTTATTTCCGGCATGACGTCGTCTCCGGCTTGCTGGTGTTCCTGATCGCGCTGCCGCTGTGCCTGGGCATCTCGATCGCCAGCGGCTATCCGCCCATCGCCGGCATTTTTACCGCCATCCTCGGCGCGCTGATCACGACGTTCATCAGCAACTCGGAACTGACGATCAAGGGACCGGCGGCCGGCATGATCGTCATCGTGCTGGGGTGCATCGAGCAATTCGGCGGCGACGGCATGGCGGGGGGCTGGACCGCCGCCGACGCTTCCGCCTACCGGGCCGCGCTGGCCGTGGGCGTCGCCGCGGCGGTGCTGCAGATCGGCTTCGGTTTTTTCCGCGCCGGCATTCTCGGCGAGTTTTTTCCCGGGGCGGCGGTGCACGGCATGCTGGCGGCGATCGGCGTGATCATCATTTCCAAGCAGATTCCCGTCGCGCTGGGCGTGCAGGCCAAGGGGGAGCCCCTGGAACTGCTTCGCGAGATTCCCGCCTTGGTCGCCCAGGCCAATCCGGCGATCGCCGTGATCGGCGTCGTCAGCTTGCTGATCATGTTCCTGTGGCCGCTGGTCAAGCAGCGCTACTCCTGGTGCAAGCCGATTCCGGCCCCGCTGATCGTGATCTGCGTCTCGGTGATGCTGGCCGCGGCCTTCGACCTGATGCACGGTCACTCTTATACCTTCATGGGACGGGAGTTTCCGCTGGGCGAGCAGCATCTCGTCGCCATGCCCGGCCGGCCGCTGGGGATGTTCGACGAAGTGACCACGCCCGATTTTTCGGCGCTGCGGGAAATCAAGGCCTGGAAATGGGTGCTGATGTTTTTCATCATCGGCAGCCTCGAGTCGCTGTTGAGCGCCAAAGCCGTCGACCTGCTCGATCCCTGGAAGCGGAAAACGAACCTCGATCGCGACGTCGTGGCGGTGGGCGTGGCGAACCTGGCGGCGTCGCTGGTCGGCGGCTTGCCGATGATCTCCGAAATCGTCCGCAGCCGCGCCAACATCGACAACGGCGCACGCACGCGGTTCGCCGATTTCTGGCACGGCGTATTCCTGCTGGCCTGCGTGGCCCTGATTCCCATGGCCCTGCACCGCATTCCGCTGGCGGCTTTGGCGGCAATGCTGATCTACACCGGATCCCGGCTCGCGCATCCGTCGGAGTTCATCCACGCCTGGCACGTCGGCCGCGAGCAACTCGTCGTCTTCGCGACGACCCTGGTCGCCGTGCTCGCCACGGACCTGCTGATCGGCATCGCGATCGGCATCGCCGTCAAACTGGCGATCCACCTGTTCAACGGCGTGCCGGCGAGTTCCCTGCTCAAGCCCTATCTGGAGCTCGAGGAGCGGCCCGACGGCACGTGCGTGATCGCGGCACACCAATCGGCCGTGTTCAGCAACTGGATCCCCTTCCGTCGGGAGATCGAGCACCTGGGGCTCGTGCAGCGTCGCAACGTGGTCGTCGATTTGTCCCGCACCAAACTGGTCGATCACAGCGTCATGGACAAGCTGGCCGAAATGCAGCGCGACTTCCTGCGCGAAGGGCTCCGCCTGGACGTCACCGGACTCGACGCCCACGTGCAGTTGTCGCAGCACGAACTCGCCACCCGCAAGATCGGCCTCGCTCGCATGCGGCGGCTCACCGTGCTCGTGCCGGAGGCGATGGGCGACGATCTGGTGCAACTCTTCGTCCAGGAGGGGGCCGGAGCCTACACGATCGAGGACGTCCGCGGCGGTCTGGGCGATCCGCATGCCGGCGACTCCGGCATCGCCGACCTCGTCCGCGTCGAGGCCGTCATGCCCCAGCCCGCCTGCGACCGCCTCGTCGACCGGCTCCGGCAGGAATTCCTCCCCCATCGCCCCCTTGCCGCATTCGTCGAGTCGATCGACGTGCTCCGCGATTACCGCACGCTGCTGGCCCCCACGACGGCCGCGGCGGCGACGGAAATCCCCGGGTTGGAGCGAGGCGCCTCGTCGTCGACCGCCGGCGCCGCTCCCCGGTAAGGCCGCGCCGCGGCCGACCCCGGTGCGGCCGATGGCCTCGGGGCCGCCGGCCGATTACGATGGAAGCCGAGCGTTTTTTCGGCCTTCCGAACCGTGCCGCGAGCAACGCCTTGGCGCCCCACTGCTCTTCCCGGGCGAAAATGCCCGCCGCGGCGATCGCTCCCGCCGGTTTCACGCTGGTGGAACTGTTGGTGGTGGTCGCGATCGTCGGCGTGCTCGTTGCCCTGCTGCTGCCTGCCGTGCAGGCCGCACGAGAGGCGGCCCGACGCGCCGCGTGCCAGAACCATCTGCGGCAACTCGCCCTGGCCCTGCAGCTGCATCACGACGCGCTGCGCCGCTACCCCAGCGGCGGATGGGGCTTCGCCTGGACGGGGGATCCGGACCGGGGCACCGACCGTCGGCAGCCGGGGGGCTGGGCGTTCAGCCTGCTGCCGTATCTGGAGGGGGCGGCTCGGCAGCACCTGGGGCGCGGCTTGCCCCTCGCCGACAAACGCGCCGCCGCCGCCGCCCTGCCGCAGCAGCCCCTGCCGCTGCTGAATTGCCCCAGCCGCCGCCCGGCCGCGCTTTATCCCTACGGCGGCAGCCACGAGGTGCTCAACGCCGAGCCGGCCGCGCAGGTCGTGAAGACCGACTACGCGGCCAGCGCCGGCGACAAGGTGGTCGGCACGATCGGCCCGCACGACCTCGCCGAGGGCGACAGCCCTTCCTACGACTGGGGCAACGTCGATCAGGCGACCGGCATCCTCTACCCGCGGAGCGAACTGGCCAGCCACGACGTGGTCGACGGGCTGTCGCACACCTACCTGCTTGGCGAGAAACGCTGCCTCGACGACGGGTACGATTGGGGCGACGACCAGCACGCCTACCTGGGCCACGGGCTCGACACGGCCCGGTACGCCGCCGCCGACCTGCCCCCGGCCCCCGACGGACCGGCCTCCTTGCCGCGCAGTTTCGGCAGCTCCCACGCCGCCGGCTGTTACTTTGCGATGGCCGACGGGGCGATCGCCCTGGTGCGCTACGACGTCGATCCCGAGCTGCACCGGCGGCAGGGGCATCGGGCCGACGGCCTGCCGTGAGTTTGGCGTCCGTCGGCGGCCTCCCCCGCCCGCCTCGATCGGGACGATTGTTCCCGACGCAGGGCCAGGTACACTGCCCGCTAGACGCAACCTTTTTCCTCCGCCGTCGGCGGTCCACCCGAGGTTCCCAACTGCGATGCATCGATTCCGGTCCCGCAATCTGATTCTGGCCGCCGCTTGGGGATGCTCGGCCGCCGCTCCCGTGGCCGCCGAGCACGCCGGCGAAGCCGTCTATCGAGAGCGCTGCGCGTCGTGCCATGGCCGCGACTTCCGCGGCGGCAACGCCCAGAGCATGGTCGACGGCGTATGGCTGTTCGGCGGCGAGGGGGCCAATTTCCGCAATGTGAAATTCGGCATCTCCTCGGTCGGCATGCCCGACTACCAGCATCTGCTCAGCGACGAGCAGATCCGCCAGGTGCTGGCCTACATCGGCGAGGCGGGGGCTGCGGCGGGCGCCGAGCGGCCGCCGCTGCCCGAGCGAATTTATGCCCGCGACTACGACGTGCAGGTCGCCGAGTGGGCGTCCGAAGGCTTGGAAACCCCCTGGTCGCTGGTCTTTGCCGACGCGCACGAGGCGTTCGTCACGGAACGGCCGGGACGCCTGCGGAGGATCGTCGACGGCAAGTTGCTCCCCGAAGCCGTGCAGGGCACGCCCGCGGTGCTCGCCGAGGGACAAGGCGGCCTGATGGATGCGATCGTCGATCCGGCCTACGCGGAGAACGGCTGGATTTACTTGTGCTTTAGCCACGCCAGCGAGCGCACCAACGACGCGGGCCTGCGGGCTGCCATGACGCGCGTCGTGCGGGGCAAGGTGCGCGACGGCGTCTGGGCGGACGAGCAGGTGCTGTGGAGTGCGGCCGACGAAGCCTACCCGTTCACCCGCCATCACTTCGGCGCCCGCCTCGCCTTCGACCGCGCGGGTCGGCTCTACGTGGCGATCGGCGACCGCGGCGAGGACGCGGCGGCCCAGGATCTCGCCCTCCCCCACGGCAAGGTGCATCGCATCGAGGCCGACGGCGCGATTCCCAGCGACAATCCGTTTCGCGACGTGCCAGGGGCCCTGCCCAGCATTTTCTCGTACGGACATCGCAATCCGCAGGGTCTCAGCAGGCATCCCGAGACGGGCGAAATTTGGGAATCCGAACACGGACCGATGGGCGGCGACGAGCTGAATCTGCTCGCCGCCGGCGCCAACTACGGGTGGCCCGAAATCGGCTACGGCATCAACTACAACGGCCAGCCGGTCAGCGACAAGATCGCCGCCGAGGGGATGCAGCAGCCGATCCTCTACTGGGTTCCCTCGATTGCCGTCTGCGGCATCGACTTCTACCAGGGCGATCAGTTTCCGCGGTGGAAGAACAACCTGCTGGCAGGCGGACTGGGCTACGAGGAGTTGCGGCGGCTCGTAGTGCAGGACAACCGCGTGCTGCACCAGGAACTGCTGCTGAAAAACGCCGGACGCGTCCGCGACGTCGCCTGCGGACCCGATGGCGCGATCTACGTGGTGCTCAACGGCCCCGACAAGATCCTCCGCTTGACGCCGCTGGGCCCCGCGCTGCGGCAGTGACCGCGGGGACGCCGCCCGAGGGCGCCGGCGTCGCTGCGGGGGAGCTTGCCAGAGGTCGCCCGGGGAGGGTTTCGCGTGCGGACCGGCAACCGCCCAAAGACGTCGTGGGTGCGATTCGCGGCGGCGACGGCCGTCGCCGCGTTTTCCGCCAGCGGCGCGGCAGCGGCGGAGAAGCGCCCGCTGCCGAACATCGTCGTCATTCTGTGCGACGATCTCGGCTACGGCGATCTGGCCTGTTACGGCCACCCTTCGATCGCCACGCCCTGCCTCGACCGCCTCGCCGCCGAAGGGCAGAAGTGGACCAGCTTCTACGCCGCCGCCAGCGTCTGCACGCCCAGCCGAGCGGCGCTGCTGACCGGCCGTTTGCCGATCCGTTCGGGCATGATGGCGGCGCGGAACCGCGTGCTGTTTCCGGATTCGGCCGGCGGCCTGCCCGCCGCCGAGCAGACGCTCGCCGAACAGTTGCGGGCCGTCGGCTACGCCACGGCCGCCATCGGCAAGTGGCACTTGGGTCACCTGCCGGAATTCCTGCCGACGCGTCACGGTTTCGACAGCTTTTGGGGCATTCCCTACTCCAACGACATGGATCTGCTCCCCGGTTCGCCGGA
>Ga0169931_10002871_pt1 | contig 27779 bp, 20 predicted proteins | sample Kivu_15m_20L_FD_129675 | JGI IMG/M metagenome (GOLD analysis project Ga0169931, IMG submission 129675) | Freshwater microbial communities from Lake Kivu, Western Province, Rwanda to study Microbial Dark Matter (Phase II) - Kivu_15m_20L... | ecosystem: Environmental > Aquatic > Freshwater > Lake...
CACGCGAGGCACTCGCGCCGGCGCCGGATGGCGTCGCCCGAATCGCTCGGGCGGCTGTCGGTCACCCTGTCCTTGTCGCGCTCGCAGTAGGGGCAACGCATGGGGCGGGCCCGCTCAGACTTCTTCGACCTCGGCGATCTTCTTCTCCGCGAGCGCCTCGATCTTCGCCGTGTACTGCTTGGTGAGCTCGTCCACCGACTCCTTCGCGCCCTTCGCCTGGTCCTCGGTGACCCCCGCCTTCTTGTCGGCCAGCAGCGCGTCGATCGCCTTGTTGGCGTCGCGGCGCTCGTTGCGCACCACCACCTTCGACTCCTCGGCCATCTTCTTGACCTGGACGATGAGCTGCTTGCGGCGGTCGGAGCTCGGGGCGGGCACGCTCACCCGGACCGCGTTGCCCTCGGCCACCGCGCGCACGCCGATGCCGGCGCTCTCGATGGCCTTCACGATCTCGGACTTCGAGCCCGGGTCGAAGGGCTTCACCACCAGCGTCGTCGCGTCGGCGACCATGATGCCGGCGAGCTCGCGCAGGTCGGTGCTCGAGCCGTAGTAGTCGACCTTCACGTACTCGACGAGGGCCGTCGTCGCGCGCCCGGTGCGGACGCCGCGCAGCTCGCGCTGGAAGTAGTCCACGCCCGTGGTCATGCGGTCCTCGGCCTCGAGCAGCACGGTGTCGATGTCCATGTCGGTGTCCTGTCAGTTGGTGACCACGGTGCCGACGGACGAGTCGCCCTCGAGCACGCGCTGGATGTTTCCCTTGCGCCGGAAGTCGAACACGACCACCGGGACCTCGTGCTCCATGCACATCGTGAGCGCGGTGAGGTCCATCACCGCCAGCTGCCGCTCGATCGCCTGCGAGAACGTGAGCCGCTCGAAGCGCGTCGCCTTCGGGTCCTTCTTCGGGTCGGCGGTGTAGATGCCGTCGACCTTCGTGGCCTTCAGGATCGCCTGCGCGCCGAGCTCGATGCCTCGCAGGCTCGCGCAGGTGTCGGTGGTGAAGAACGGGTTGCCGGTGCCGGCCACCAGGATCACCACGCGACCCTTCTCGAGGTGGCGGATCGCGCGCGCCCGGATGAACGGCTCGGCCACGGCGGGGAGGTTGATGGCGCTCATGACGCGCGCCTCGATGCCCAGGTGCCCGAGGGCCTCCTTCAGCGCGAGCCCGTTGATCACGGTGCCGAGCATCCCCATGTAGTCGGCGGTCGACTGGTCGATGGTGCCGGCCTCGGCCAGGCGCGCGCCGCGGATGATGTTGCCGCCGCCGACCACCACGGCCAGCTGCAGCGGGCTCGCGCCGCGGTAGGCGTCCGCGATCTCCTGCGCCAGCAGCCCGAGCTCGACGGGATCGATGCCGAGCTCGCCGGGCTTCGAGAGGCTCTCGCCGCTCACCTTCAGGATCACTCGTTCGTACCGCTTGGCCACGCGTCCTCCGTTGCGTACGGCGCCGCGCCGCGACGGGGGCGCGGGTGCCGGGCGGGCATGGTAGGTGTTCGCGTTCCCGCACGGCGGACGGGCCCTTCGCACCTACCATGCGGTGCGTGGCCGACGCCGCCGCGAATCCCCGGCACGAGGCGCCCGCCCGCGGCCGCGAGTCGTGGGCCTCGGGCGCGCGGTGGCTCCTGCTCGGGCTCGCGCTCAGCCTCCCGGTGCATGCGACGCTCCTGGTGTGGCTCGCCGTGACGCGCGTCGAGCGCCCGGGGGTCGGCCGCCCGAACGACCAGCCGATCGAGATGGCGCTGATGCCCGCCGACGACGCCCCGCCTTCGCCGGTCGCCGGCACCGGCGCGGGTGCGGCCGCCGAGTCGCCCGAGGTGCGCGCCGAGCCACGCGCGGTCGATGCGGAGGCCTCGCAGGACCCGCTCGCCGCGGGAGCGGGCGACGGCACCGGGCTCGGCGAGGGCGGGGCGGACGGGTTCGGCGGGTTCGGCCCCGGCGGCGGCGGCGGAAGCGGGTTCGGCGGCGGCGGCGGCGCGGGCGGCGGCGGGGGCGGCGGCCTCGGCGGCGGCGCCGGCGGCACCAGCTTCTTCGGGGTCGGCGGCCGCGGCACGCGCTTCGCCTTCATCGTCGACAAGAGCGGGTCGATGGCGGGGCGCATCGGTGAGGCGAAGGAGGAACTGCGCCGTGCCATCGCCGCGCTCCCGGATTACGCGAGCGTCTACGTCGTCTTCTACGACAGCGCTGAGCCGTTGTCCTTCAGCGACCGGTGGGAGCGCGTGCGCTCGAGCATGATGCAGCGCCTGAAGAACTGGCTGGGCGAGGTGGGCCCGTCGGGCGGCACCGAGCCCGTGCCCGCGTTCCGCCGCGTGTTCGCGCTCGACGTGCGACCCGACGTGATCTTCTTCCTCTCCGACGGCGAGATCCCCGACGACGACGTGGTTGCGATCCGCCAGATGAACGCGCGCGGCCGCAAGGTCACGATCAACTCGATCGCGTTCGGCGACGAGGCCGGCGGCGCGCAGCTGCGCCAGGTCGCCCAAGAAGCCGACGGCGAGTTCAGGCAGGTGGGCTCGGCGCGCCCGCGCGAGCGGGGACGTCCGTGACCGGGCGCAGGTCCGTCGCGCTGGCCGCGGCGCTCATGCTCGCCGGTCCGTCGGCGGCGCGCGCGGACGTGGTCGAGCTGCGTGGCGGTGTTCCCGCGCTCGAGGGCGACGTCGCGGCGGCGTCGGGCGCGGGAGCGGTCGTTCGCACGCGCAAGGGCGGGCTCGACCAGGAACGTACGGTGCCGTGGAGCGAGGTCCGCGGGATCCGGGGCGATGGGCTGCCTGCGGACGTGGCGCGCTGGCTCGATGCGGGTGATGCGCTGTGGCGCGCGCGCATGCGCGCCGAGCGCGGCGACTGGCAGCTCGCGCTGCCCGAGTTCACGAAGGCCTTTGAGGCGTGGCGCGGCGCCCCGCCGTCGCGCGACGCGATCGCCGCGGCTGCCGGGCTCGCGGAGGCACGCTGGCGCGCGGGCGACATCGCGGGCGCGGTGGTGCCCTGCTTCGAGGCGATCCGCATGGCGCGTGCGGCCGGCGCTCCCGGTGCCGCGGCCGGCGCGGCCGCCGATGCGGCACGGGCCCTCGACGCGCGCATCGTCGACCCCCGTGCGCCCGTTCCGCCGTTCGTCCCGCCGTTCGCGGTCGCGCCGACCGAGGTCGACGCGGTCGCGCGGGAACTCCGGTCGCTCGACCTCGCCGCGGACCCCTCGCTCGCCCGCGTGGCGGAGTCGTGGTGCGTCGCCGCCGGCGCGCCGCCCGCCGCGCCCAGGGATGCGCGGCCCGGCCCGAAGCCCGACGCTCCCGCCAAGGCCGCGCTCGCCGCGCTCGAGGCGCTCGCCGCGCTGCGCGCCCCCGAGGCGGACCGGCGTGCGTCCGCGGTGGCCGCGCTCGCCCGTGCACGGCCCGCGATGCCCTCGTGGTTCGAGCCATGGTCGCGTGCGGCCATTGGGCTCGCGCTCGCGTCGGACCCGCTCGACGGCCTGCGCGCGCGCGGCGGTGCGCTGCTCGCGAGCGTGCTCGCGGTCGACGCGGTGCCGCAGCCGGCGCTCGCCGCGTTCGCGCGCCCCGCGTTCGAGGCGGTGCGCACGGGCGCCGCGCCGCGTGCCCAAACCTCCATGTCGGGCGCGCTCTCGGCGCAGGGCGCGGTCTCGTCGATCACGGTCCCGCGTGAACTGGCCGACCGCACCACCGAGTTCATCGAACGCCAAGGCGACCGTGCCATGCTCATCGCGCACCTCGAGGCGCAGGTCGAGCAGGAACTCCCGGGGGAGGCGCGCCAGGCCGCGGTGGCGCGGCTTGCCCGCACGCTCTCCGCCCTGCTCGAGCGCGAGCAGGACGCCGCGCGCCGCGAGGAGATCGCCGCGCGCGCGAAGGCGCTGCTCTCCGCGGAGGACGCGAAGGACGCCGGGGCGGTCGCGCTCCGGCTGTCGCTCCTGCGCGCCCGCCACCGCGCCGCGCAGCGCGTGGCCGAGGACCGGCGCGCGGGGCGGGTGGCGGACGACGCGGCCGAGGCGGCGCGCGCCGAGTTCGCGGCGCTTGTCCAAGAATTCGCGGCGCTCGCCTCGACGGCCTCGCGAGCGCGCGAGCGCGCGGACCTCGACGCGACGCGCGCGGTCGGCCTGTCCGCGGAGCAGGTCGCCGCCGAGTCGGCCGCGGCCGAGGACGCCGTGCGGAGCGCGCAGTACTTCCGCGCATGGGCCGCCTACTACGCGGCGTGGCTTGCGCGCGACCTCGGGCGCGACGGCTGGCGCGATACCGCGAACTCCGCGGTCGAGTGGTTCGCCGCGCTCATCGAGCCAGGCCGGCCGACGGTCGACCCGGCCGAGGTCTCGGTCGACCTCCGCGGCAACGAGGGATTCGCCAGCGCCATCCTCGGCATGGGCCTGTCCTCGAGCCTGGTGACCAGCGTGGCGACCAGCGACGCGTGGTTCGCGCTCCTCGACGAGCCGCGCACGCACGCCTCGGTGCGGCTGAAGCTTCCCGCGTGGCGGCTGGCCGCGCTGCTCGACCGGGGCGATGCCGCGGGCGCGCTCTCCGCGCTGCGCGCGGGCGCCGACGGTCCGCAGGGCATTCCCATGGCCCTCATCGCGGCGGCGCGTGCGGTGCGGATGGAGCCGACGGCCGACGCGGCAGCGCTCCTCACCGAGAGCGTCGGCCGTCTCGCCTCGGCCGGGCGGCTCGGCGACCTCGCCGCGATCGGCGACGCCGGGCGCGGCGTGTCCGGTCCGGGCGCCAGCCTCTTCGCGGCGGTCCGCGCCGCCACCGAGGCCACGCGGCTGCAGTCCGACGGGAAGGACGCCGAGGCCCGTGCCGCATGGGAACGTGCCGTCGAGTCCATCGCGGGTGCCGCGTCGGACGATGCACCCGCGCCCGTGGCGGCCGGCGCACGCGCGCTCCAGGGCCATCTCCTGCGCGGGGCCGGGCGCCCGGCCGAGGCCGCCGACGCCTTCCTCGCCGCGTCGAGGTCGCTCGTGGGCGAGCGCGCCGCTGACGCGCGCTGGATGGCGGTCATCTGCCTCGACGAGGCGTCGCGTGCGGGCGAGGCCGACGCCGCCGCGCGAGCCGGGCGCGCGGTGGACGCGATCGTCGCGGACCTTCCGGCGACGCACGCGGCGGTGCGCGCGCGCGCGTGGCGCGTGTCGCGCGGCGCGACGCCGTCGAACGCCGACATCGACGCGTTGCTGGGGGGCTCGGTGCCGCCTGCGCTCGCGCCGGCCGCGCGCCGCGCCGCGATTGAGGGGCTCTACCGGCGCTTCCGTGCCTCCACGGGCGATGAGCGCGCATCGGCGGCACGGCGCGCGCTGCGGGCGGGGGACGACGAGCCGGCCGGCGCGGGCGACGCCGGGACCGTGGACCTGCGGCGCCGCGCCGAGATGGCCCTCGCGATCGAGGACCGCGTGCGTGCGGCCGAGGCCGTCGATGCGCTCGGTGCCCGCGTCGAGGGCGACGGCCCGCTGCGCGACGAGCTCGCGGCGCGCCGCTGCCAAGTCGCGGCGCTCGAGGGGCGCCTCGACGCGGCGCAGGGCTTCGCCGCGGAGGTCGCCCGGGACACGCCGTGGGCGCGCATCGCCGGGAGCGCGCTGCTCGCCGCGGTCCTCCGCGACCCGTCGGCCTCGCCCGAGATGCGGGCCTCGGCCGTCGCCGCGGCGGTGCGCGGCCAGTCGCCGCCGCCCGTCGCGGAGACGGTGCTGTGGCTGCGTGCGGAGTCGGAACTTGCGCGGCGCGGCCAGCCCGGCATCGACCGTGCGGGTGCGCGCGCGGCCGCTGATGCCGCACGTGCGTCGGCGGGCGGGGACCCGTCGCTCATGCTCGCCGACGCCGACTTCCTGCAGGCCACCGGCGATCCCTCGGGATCCGCGGCGGTGATCGACCGGGTGCTCGCCTCGAGCGCCGTCGGGAGCGAGATGTGGTTCGAGGCGAAGGCGATGCAGATCGAGGCCGTGGCACGCGCCGACCCCGCTCGGGCCCGCGCGATGCTCGACCAGGTCCGCGTGCTCGCCGGGGGCTTCGGTTCCGGACCGGCGGCGGGTCGGTTGGCGCAACTTGACCGATCGCTTCGCGCGGCCGTCCCCGGAGGAGGCGCGTCATGAATGCGCCCGTCGACGAAGCACGGCGCGCGCTCGACATGCAGGTCGCGTCGTTGCTGCGCGCCTGCGGCGGGTGGAACGACGAATCGCGGCGCAGGCTGTCGGCGCTTGCGCAGGTGCGCCGCGTGCCGCCGAACGAGCTGGCCTCGAGCGTGGCGCGCGTCGCGGCCGCGTGGGGAGGCGCCGGCCCGGCGCACGCCGCGCAGCCGGATGGCGGCGAAGGTTCGCTCGCGGCGCACACCCCGTCGCCGATGCGCGTGGCCGTCCATGCGCCGGGCTCGCGCGGCGCGGCTGCTTCCAACCGCGGCGCGGCGCTCGGCATCGCAGTGCTCCTCGCGACCTCGATCGCGAGCGTCGCCATGCTGTGGTATGCGGTGCGGCGCGCGGACGCGCCGCCCGAAGAGCTTCCGAACCGGGCGGTGGCCGATGGTGCGCCCCCGGCTTCGATGGCGGACCCGGGCGGTACGTCACGGGACGCGGTCGATGCGCACGACGCGCGAGGCGGGCGTCCGGCCGACGCGCAGGGCGCACGCCCATCCGTGGCGCCGCGCGACGTGCCTCCCGTCCCGGCCGTGTACTCCCGCCCCCCGGCGCTGCGGGTCGACGCCACGCCGGCGTGGAGCCGCACGGCGCTCGAGTCGCTGGCGGGAGACGAGGCGGCGCTCGAGGCGGCGTGCGCCGCGCGCGCGGCCGGCGCACCCACGGCGGACGCCGACCGGGCGCTCGCGTCGCGCGTCGTCGAAGCGCTCCAGGGCTCGTGGCCGCTCCTTCAGGGCGTCCGGCGCGACCAGGTGGTCCGCGAGGCATGCACCCTGGTGCGGTCGGACGCCGAGCTGGCCGATCGGCTCCGCGCGGAGCTCGCCGCCGCGCGCGACGCCGCGCTCGACGAGCCGGCGCGGACCTGGCGCGGCTCGGCCGCCGCCGGCATGCTCGCCGCGCTCGACGCACCGTCGGCCGAGGCCGAGGCGTTCGCGCCCGCGGCGCGCGCGTGGCTGGCGGCGCGCACCGGCGCCGTCGCCGACGCGGCGCTCTCGGGCGACGCGGTGCGCGCCGCCGAGTCGGTGGAGGCATGGATCGCCGCCGTGGAGGCGACCACGATCGGCGCCGGCGCGTCCACGGATCCCGACGGTCCCGCGATCGCGCTGCTGGACATGCTGCTCCGGCGCGATGCACCGCTGGCGCGTCCGGGCGTCGCGGCCGACGCCGCGGGCACGCTCCTGGACTCGCTCGGCTGGACGTCGCGGGCCGAGCGCCGTGCGGCGATCGCCGGCGCGTTCCGCGCGTGGCTTGCCGACGCGGGGGTCTCGAGCTCCGCGCTCCATGGATTGACGAGCGTGCTTGCGTCACGGCGCCCCGGTGCGTGGTGGGACCCGTGGCTCGTGTGCGCACCGCGCGCCGACGCCGCCTCACGGGCCCGCACGTCCGCCCGGTGGGGCACGGCGCTCGCCGGTGATGACGGGGCCGCGCCCGACGACGACGCCCGTGCGCGCGGCGTGCCCGCCGCCTCGGTCGAACGCTGGACGCGCGCGGCACGCGCCGTCGATGCACGTGCGCACGGCGAGGCTCCTGCCGAGCGCCTCGTGCGCGCGGCCGAGCGCACGGCGCTGGTCGAGGCGGCGCGGTGCCTCGAGCGCGGCCGGATCAGCGATGCCGAGGCGCGCCTTGCGCAGGTCGAGGACCCCGACGGCCTCGGCCTCGATGACCTGGACCGATGGAAGGACCGCGCCAAGCGCGACGCACCGCGCGTTCCCGCCAACGACGGGCAGCTTCGCGACGAGCTGCGGCGGCGTTCGTCCTTCGAGGACCATGCGGCGTTCCTCCGCTCGTTGCGCACGCGCGCGATCGGCGACCTCGGGCCCATGGACGCCGCCGAGCTGGCGCACGAGGCGCTGATGGCCTCGTCGCCGCAGGTGCGCAGCGTCGCGCAGGGCGTGATCACGGACGTCTTCGCCGACGGCCCGAACGTCCTCGCGGCGCTGGCCGCGGTGGTTCCTGACGCGATCGACCCTGCCGAGGCCGCCGCGGTGGCCGCGCTCGCATGCGGGCAACCCGCCCCGCGCGGGACGCCGGAGCGCCTGCGCACCGCGGCCGTGCTGATGCTGCTCGACCGCCATGCGTCGCTCGCCCCCTCGGACCGACATCGGATGGACGCGGTTTCGAGCGAGTTCGCGTATTCCGCGGGTGCGGGCGTGCGCGCCGCGGGCGGGCAGCCGCCGCCGGCCGACGCAACGCCCGAAGCCGCGTTCCGCGCCTGGTTCGACGCGCGCGTCGCCGAGGCGCGCCCCGTCGTCCCGTCGTCGGTCCTCGCGGCCATCGTCGCGCGCGCCGAGGCCCGTCGTGCGCTCGCCGCGCCCGGCCCGCAGGCGTTTGTCGCCGAGCAGGCGGCGCTGCTCGAGGTCGACGCGGCCGTCGTCGCCGAGCGCGCGCCGCGCGTGCGGTCGGCGGTCGCCGCCGTCGTCCAGCGCGCCTCGGCCGCGCGCGCGTCGTCGCCGGACGTCTTCGCGCAGGTCGAGGCCAACGCGCGCGCGCTCCAGGAGCTCGCGGCACTTTCGCTGTCCCCGGGGGAGGTGCAGCGATGACCGCGCCGAACGGCTTCCGTCCCGCCCCGGCGCTCGTCGCCCTGGTCGTCGTCGCCATGCTCGCGGCGGCGCCCGTGGCCGACGTGCCCGCCTGGGTCCGGGCGCGGCTCGAGCGGCTCGACCGCGCGCGCCCGCTCGAGTACGTCGCGCTCGCGGAGGACCTTGTCGACCGCGCCCCCGCGGAGTCCGACCCGGACGCCGCCCGCACGCTCGCACGGCACCTCGCCGCGCTCGCCGGGGCGCTCGACGTCGAGGGGCTCGGCCGCAGCGCCGCGCTCTTCCTCGCCGAGCACGCGCCCGGCGATGCCGAGCGTGCCCGCATGCTGGCCGTCGCGGGCGCGCTCGACCCGGCCCCTGACCGGGCCGCGACGCGTGCGGAGACCGCGGGCGCCGCGAACGCGCTGCTGCGCGCGTTCGGCCACTACCGGCGCGGGGAGGCCGCGCGCGCGAAGGAGTGGATCGCGCGCGACGGCGCGGCCGCGCTGCTCGATGCCAACCCCGCGGTGCTCCGCGGCGGCGCCTCGCGGTTCCGTGCGGACTGCGACGCGATGCGAACGGCGGGGCCGCCCCCGATGACCGCGGCGCAGCTGGACGCGCTGCATGCGCTGGTGGCGGCGGCGGCCGCGGGGGCGCCTCGCACGTGGAGCGAGGCGGTCATGCTGCACGGCGGCGCCCCGCTCGCGGAGCTCGACGTCTCGGACCCGCGCACGCTCTTCGGCGTTGACCCGGCACGCTGCCAGTGGCGCGACGGCGAGTGGAGGGTGCCCGCGGGGGTGCGGTGACTGCCGGGCTCAGCGCGCCCCGGCCGGCATCCCGGTGAGGAGCTCGCCGAGCCGGAGCCGTTGCCGTTCGTCGAGGATCTTCGCCAGCTCGCCAAACACCTGCTGCTGCTCGCGCCGTGAGTACGCCCCGCGCTCGCGCTTGCCCTGGATCTCCTGCACGGCGAGCTCCATGAAGAAGCCGCGCACGCGCTCGGCCTGCTCGGGGGTCAGGTCAAGCTCCTTGACGAGGTGGTCGAACTGGGCCGTGCGGCTCGAGGCCCGGCGCTGGATCGCGCGGCGGACCATCGCGCCGGTCTCCTCCATGCGGATGCGCGCCTCGAATCGCTCGCCGGCCTGGGCGGGGTCGCCCGGTGCCGCATCGGCCGCCGCGCCCGATGCCCGGAGCTCGGCCGCGCGCGCCGCGCGCCATTCCGACGCCAGTCGCCGCACCTCGATGATCTCGTCGGGGGTGAGTTCGCCGCCGCAGTCGTCCGCGAAGGTCCCCCGCGCGCGGAACGGGGCAAGCGCGGCATTCACCTCGCGCAGCCGCGTCACGGCCTTCGCGCGGTCCTCCGGCGGGCCGCCCTTGAGCGCCTTCAGCGAGTCACCGAGCCCCGTGATCGCGTCGTAGTGCTCGAACAGGATCGACTCGAAGGCGGCCGTCCGCGCGGCCGCGGCGGCATCGAGCCGCTCGCGACGCGCCGGGTCCGTCACGACGCGGAAGGCCGCGACGACCTCGGGCTCGTCGTCGAGCGGCAGCAGGGCGCCGTCGAAGCCGCGCTCGACGACGGTGACCCGCGGCGCGACGGGGGCCGTGACCGCCGGGCCCGCGAGGATTCCGCCCCCGCTCGCGGTGGGCGCGGCGTCATCCGCGGCTAGGAGCGTGCAGAGCGCGAGGATCAGCGAGAGGAGGCCAAGCATGCAGGCAGAACGTCGGGCCCCCGGGCCGCATTGCGTGGCCGCGGTGCCCGCGGTCCTAGGCCTTCGCCAACGCGTGCTCGAGGTCGGCGACCAGGTCGTCCGGGTGCTCGATGCCCACGCTCAGGCGCACCAGCGAATCGCTGATCCCGAGCGCCGCGCGCTGGTCGGCCGGCACGCTGGCATGGGTCATGATGGCCGGGTGCTCGATGAGGCTCTCCACGCCGCCCAGGCTCTCGGCCAGCGCGAAGATCCGCACGTGCTCCAGGAACCGGCGGCTCTCGTCGATCCCGCCCTTGAGGAACGCGGTGATCATCCCGCCGCCCGCGGGGGCGCCGTCGAGCCGCATCTGCCGCTGCGCCAGGGCGTGCTGCGGGTGGCTCGCGAGCCCGGGGTAGGTGACGCGCGCAACCTTCGGGTGGCCCTCGAGCCACGCGGCGATGCGCGCCGCGCTCATGCAGTGCTGGCGCATGCGCACCGCGAGGGTCTTGGTGCCTCGCAGCGTGAGGTACGCGTCGAACGGACCCATGACGCTGCCGATCGCGTTCTGCATGAACCGCAGCTTCTCGGCGATCGCGCGGTCACCCGTGACCAGCGCGCCGCCAACCGTGTCGCTGTGCCCGCCGAGGTACTTCGTGGTCGAGTGCATCACGATGTCGATGCCGTGCTCGAGCGGGCGCTGCAGCATGGGCGTGGCGAACGTGTTGTCGCACACCGTGATCGCGCCGCACGCCTTGCCGATGCGCGCGACCTCGGCGAGGTCGACCAGCTTGAGCGTCGGGTTCGTGGGCGTCTCGACCCAGATCATGCCCGGCCGGTGCGCCTTCGCCGCGGCCTCGAGCCTCGCGACTTCGGTCATGTCCACGAACTCGACCTTCAGGCCCTGGCTGCGCCGGCGCACGCGGTTCAGCAGCCGGTTCGTGCCGCCGTAGACGTCGTCCATACAGAGGACGGTGCCGCCCGCGTCGAGCAGCTCGAGCGCCGTGGCGATCGCCGCGAGTCCGCTCGCGAAGCAGAAGCCCCCGTTCGTGCGGTCCTCGGCGTCGGTCAGCCGCGAGCCCTCGATGCTCGCGAGCAGCCGCTCGGCCGCGAAGCGCGTCGCGTTGTGGCTGCGGCTGTACTCGAACCCCTTGTGGACGCCCGGGCTCTCCTGCACGAACGTGCTGCTCGTGAAGATGGGCGGCATCACCGCGCCCGTGGCGGGCTCGGGGGACTGGCCGCCGTGGATGACGCGCGAGTCGAGGTGCAGGTTTCCGTGTGCCATGGTGCGTGTGCCTTCGATAGGGCCCTGCCGGGCGCGCGTGCGGTCAGAGGAGCTGCTTGCGCAGCCAGTTGATGAGGTCGATCTTGGTGATGATGCCGTAGAACGCGCCCTCGTCGGCGACGATCGCGACGCGGTCGGCGCGGAAGATGGGCAGCAGGTCCTCGGGCCGCGCCGAGGGGCGCACGGTCTCGAGGCGCCGCGACATGAACTCCGAGACGGGCTTGGTGGCCGCGCCCTTCGCGTCCGACACCATGGCGAGCAGGACGTCGCTCTCGTCGATGATGCCCTCGATGCGGTCGCCCTCGCCGATCACCACCATCTGGCTCACGTTGTAGAGGCGCATGCGCTTGATGGCCTGCTGCAGCGGGATCGACGGCGTGAGCGTGTAGTCCTCGCGGTCGAGGTGCCGGCGCGCGATGAGGTCGCGCAGGTCGCCGGTGCGCGGGCGGTCGATGAACCCGTTGTCCATCATCCAGAAGTCGTTGAACATCTTGCTCAGGTACTTCGCGCCCGTGTCGCAGATGAACGTCACGACGCGCTTGGGCTCCTTCTGCTCCCGGCAGTAGCGCAGCGCCGCGCAGAGCAGGGTGCCGACGCTCGAGCCAGCCAGCACGCCCTCCTTGCGAAGGAGCTCGCGGGCCGTGTGGAAGGCATCCGCGTCCGACACGGTGTAGGCCTTGTTCACCAGCTTCAGGTCGCAGATCGAGGGCACGAAGTCCTCGCCGATGCCCTCGACGAGCCAGCTCCCCGGGTCCACGTGCCGGCCCTCGTTGACGAGCGGCGCCAGGATGGAGCCCACGGGGTCCGCGAGGATCACCTCGACCTTCGGGTTGCGGGCCCGCAGGTAGTGCCCGACGCCGCTGATCGTGCCGCCCGAGCCGACACCCGCGACGAACGCGTCGACCTTGCCGTCCATCTGCTCCCAGATTTCGGGGCCGGTGGTCGCCTCGTGCGCCTCGGCGTTGGCCGGGTTCGCGAACTGGTTGATGTAGAGCGTGCCGGGACGCTCGGATGCCATGCGCGCCGCGACGTCCTGGTAGTACTCGGGATGGCCCTTGGCCACGTCGCTTCGCGTGAGCACCACCTCGGCGCCCATGGCGCGCAGGTGGCTGATTTTCTCGTCGCTCATCTTGTCGGGCACCACCACGCTGAGCGTGTAGCCCTTCTGCGCGGCGACCAGCGCGAGCGCCAGGCCCGTGTTGCCGGCGGTGGCCTCGACGATGTGGCCGCCGGGCTTCAGGCGCCCGTCCTTCTCCGCGGCCTCGATCATGCGGACCGCGATCCGGTCCTTGATGGAGTTGCCCGGGTTCATCGACTCCATCTTCACGAACAGCCGGCAGGGGCCGGTGTCCATCCGCTTGAGTTCGAGCATCGGGGTATTCCCGATCATCTCGAGGACGTTTCCGAAGACGGGGGCGCGCTGGGGCATGGCGGGGAGTCTACGCCGCGCCCGGTGTAGAACTCGCGCCGTGCAGTGGGTTCCGCCGAGCCGACCCGAGGACCTCGTCCTCGCCGAGCACGAGGGCGTGCTGGAGCTGCGCGGTCCCTCCGACCGCGCGGGTTCGGGCATCCGCGTCGACCTTGGCTCCGCCGACGCGCGCGGCGTGCGCGGCATCCCGCTGGTGCGCGCGATGGGCGAGCGCGTGCGCACGGTGGCGGACGCGACCGCGGGCCTCCTCGGCGATGCGTGGCTCCTGGCGCTCGCGGGCTTCGAGGTCACCGCGTTCGAGCGGTCGCCGGCGGTGGCGGCGCTCGCGCGCGACGGGCTCGCCCGCGCCGCGCGCGACCCGCGCGTCGATCCAGAGGCGCTCGCGCGCCTCCGGCTCCACGAGGCGGACGCGCGAACCGCGATCGCGGCCGGCGCGTTCGACGCGGTGCTTGTCGACCCGATGTTCCCACCCAAGCGGCGCGCATCGGCCCTGCCGCCGAAGGAACTGCAGGTGCTGCGCGCCGCGGTCGGCGAGGACCCCGACTTCTCCGAGCTCCTTGCCGCGGCGCGCCGCGCGGCGCGCATCCGCACCGTGGTCAAGCGTTCCGACGACGCGCCGGCGCTCGCGCCCGGCGCCGAGGCCCGCATCGAGGGCCGCACCGTCCGCTTCGACGTCTATCGTGCTCCCGGTCCATGAGCTGCCCGTGGTTCCATGTCCCGTCGGTTCCGCCCCCGGGCTCGTACGTGGCGCTCGACCGTGACGAGGCGAGGCACGCGCTCGGCGTCCGGCGCCTCGGCGCGGGCGACGTGGTGGTGGTGTTTGACGGGTGCGGCTCCGCGGCCGACGCGGCGCTGACCGGCGAACGCGACCGTGACGGGGCACCGGTGGTTCGCGTGGGCGCGGCCCGGAGCGTGCCGCGGCCCGAGCCGGACGTCGTCGCCGGGGTCGCGCCGCCGAAGGGCGACCGATGGTCGACGGCGCTCGACATGCTCGGCCAGCTCGGCGTGCGTGCCGTGGTCCCGATCGACGCCGAGCACGGCGTGGTCGACGCGGCGGGCATCAACCGCGCGCGCGCCGAGCGCATCCTCCTCGAGGCGGCGAAGCAGTCGCGCGCGGGCTGGACATGCGAGCTCGGTTCACACGAAGGGCTCGCGGCGTTCGTCGCACGCATGGTGGCCGACGGCCGCGCCGTGTTCCTCGCGGACCAGGGCGAGGCACCGATGCCGGCGGCGTTGCCCGCGCGCGTCGCGTTCGCGGTGGGTCCGGAGGGTGGGTTCACGGCCGACGAGTCCGCCGCCGCCGTCGCGGCCGGCGCCGTCCCGGTGTCCATCGGGTCCCAGGTGCTTCGGGTGGAGACGGCCGCCGTGGCGCTTGCGTCGGCCTTGCGGGCGCGCCCCCTCGCGGGGGGCGCCGGCGTGCCGCACGCCGGGTGAATGGAGCGCACCGGGGTCGAACCGGTAACCCCCGCCTTGCAAAGGCGGTGCTCTTCCAATTGAGCTAGCGCCCCGGAGCCGCGGCAGCATACAAGCCAGCCGATGGGTGCCGAAACGACGCAGGGGCCGCCTTTCGGCGGCCCCTGCGCGTGCTGCTGCGTGGATGCCCCGCGTTCAGGGCGTCGTTTCGTTCGCCGACGCGGGCTCGAAGTCCTCGGGGCACGGTCCGCCGTCGACCTGCGTCATCGACGGCGTCACGGTGCCGGCCTCCTCGACCGGGCGGGTCGACTCGGTCTTCGTGACCTGCGGCGACTGGCGCGTGGTGAGGAGTTCGATCGCGAGCGGCGCGATCACGCTGATCCGGAGCGCGGGGTCGTACTCCTTGCCGCCCTTGACGCCGACGAGGGTCCCGATCATCGGGCCCATCGGGATGTCCGCGTTCGGCTCGACGTACGCGACCGTGGCGCCGGTCATCGGGTCGGTCAGGCGGTAGAGCTCCGGCAGGCGCTCGCCGTCGTACACCGCGCTCGCGTTGAGCACGCCGATCGCCGTGTAGTCGGCGCGGCGCTGGATGTCGAGGATGAGCTTCGCGATGCCCTGCTTGTTCTGGTCCTGCTCGGACCGGCGGCGCTCGAGCGTCTGCATCTCGTACTGCGTCTCGGTGAGGAGGCGCAGCTGCTGCGCGCGCGCGTTCGCCACGCCCTTCACGCTGCCGGTCGACTCGGTGGCCTCGGCGAGCTCCTCGTACTTCGCGCGCAGCGCGTCGAACTCGGCGCTCGCGTCGGGCTGCGTGCGCACCGCCTTGAACTGCCGCTCGAGGTCATCGAGCGCCGCGCGGCGCGAGACGAAGCGCGGCTTCGGCGCGGGGACCGGCGCGCCGAGTTCGGGCTCGGACTTCGGCGCGGCCTCGGTGGCCGTGTTCGGCGCGGGCTGGCCGAGGAGCGGCGGAATCACCGGCGCGGACAGCGATTGCGGCGTCGTGGCATCGACGGGCGAGGACACCGCGGTCGCCGCGGGGGTTGCGGAGGGCGCCGTCTCGGCGAGCGACGGATCGTGCGCGACGGGAGCGGCGGGAGCCGTCGGTGCCGGCGTCGCGGCGTTCGCCGCGGGCACGGCCGCAGCCGGTGCGACGTTCGCGCCCGCCGCCTCGGCGTCGCTTGCCTTGCGGAGGAACTGCATGTTGACCCACGCCTCGGCGTTCGCCGGAAGCGCGACCTTGTAGACCGACTCGCGCTCGCCCGCGACGGTGCCGCTCACGGCGAGCGTGGTGCCCGCCTCGACGGTGCCGATCTGCTTCCAGCTCTTGTCGGGGGCGCCGCCCGCGTCGACGTTCGGTGCGCGCAGCTCGGTGCGCACGGACACCGTGGCGCTGGTGCCGTCGGCCGAGAGCGTCACGCGCCGGTCGGCGGGAACGAGGCCGTAGGCGCCGGCGAACGGCGAGCCCTGCGGCTCGACGCGCGCCCAGCCGAACTCCTCGCGGAGCACGCGCACGACGTCGCCGTTGCGCAACTTGCCGAACGCGTAGGCGCTCTGCGCGCTCGGGCCCGAGCGCACGTTCACGGTGGTGCCCGTGACGACCGCCCAGTACGGAGCATCGGCCGTCGCGGTCGCTTGGGCCGCGAGCGATTCGCTCGAGAGGTGCGGGAGGGTGAGCAGGGACGCGGTGACCAGCATCATGCCGGCGGCGCCCCGCATCCGTGCGGGTGTGCTTCCTTGCAGCATGGCGGAAGGATACCGGACCGCGATATGCTTGGGAAGATGCGCAAGGACGCCAATCCCACGATTTCGCCGGCGCCGTGCCGGGCGTTCGGCCGGCACGGTGAACGTCCCGGATCGCGGATCGCCATGCGCGCGTGGGTGACGGCCCTCGCGTGCGTCCTGGCCGCGGCTGGCTGCCAGGACGCCCTTCGGAGCGACGCCGACGCCGAGCTCCAGCGCTCCCTCGACGCGACCCTCGCCCGGGAGGCATCGAACGCCAGCCTCGCGGGCCGCCCCCGGGACACCCAGTCGGACCGGCTTTCCGACCCGCTGCTGGCCGAGCTTGCGTCCCGGCGGGAGCAGCTCGATGCGATGGGCCCGCAATCGGATGACGCCGGCATCGGCCTCGACGTCGGCCCCGACCTTGACGGGGCCCGCCCCCGCGAGGTCGTCCTGACCCTCCAGCAGGCCATCGCGTCGACCGTCCAGAACAACCTCGGCGTCCAGCAGGCCCGGCTCGAGGAGGCCATGAGCCAGGCCGACATCATCCGGGCCGAGGCGGTCTTCGACGCCGTCCTCTTCTCCAACGGCGGGTACCGGCGCAGCAACATCCCGCAGCCGACGCTCGACCTCGGCGGCGGGGGAAGCCTGCCGTTGAACCCCACCGCCGACCAGAGCATCTGGAACCTGCAGGCGGGCGTCGAGCAGAAGTTCGCGACCGGCGCGAGCCTCCTCGTCTCCACCAAGATGCAGGGACAGGAGTTCGTGGACGCGGGCGACAACGTCAGCCCCAATCCCTCGTACCTCAACTCGGTGAACCTGACGCTGAGCCAGCCGCTGCTTCGCAACTTCGGCACCGACGTCAACCTCGCGAGCCTGCGCATCGCGCGGAACCAGGACCGGCGCGCGCTGCAGGGCGTGCGCCAGGCGCTGCTCGCGGCGGTGGTGAGGACCGAGTCGCTCTACTGGCAGGTCTACGTGGCGCGCCAGCGGCTGGTGAGCAGCCGGTGGCTGCTCGAGGTCGGCGAGCGCGTGCGCACGCTCCTCGACCGGCGCCGTGCCTACGACACCTCGCTCGCGCAGTACGCCGACGCCGTGTCGAAGGTCGAGGACCGCCGCGCCTCCGTGATCCGCGCGGAGCGCGACCTGCAGCGCGCGGTGAACGAGCTCAAGCGCTCGATGAACGACCCGCGGCTCCCGGTGGGCGGGGCCGAGACGGTCGTGACCGTCGACGTGCCGGTCGACCAGGCGCTGCGGTACAGCACGGCCGACGCGTTCGCCACGGCCGTCGCGCAGAACCCGCAGGTCGCGTCGGCGCTCCTCTCCATCGACGACTCGTCGATCGGCGTGGACGTCGCCGACAACGGGCGGCTCCCGCAGCTCGACCTGCAGGCGAGCGGCGCGCTCTACGGGCTCGCCGCAGGCTTCGGCGACTCGTGGCAGCAGCTCGGCGACGACGACTACATCGAGTGGGCCGTGGGGGCAACGTTCCGGCAGCCGATCGGCAACCGCGCCGCCGAGGCCGACTTCCGCAAGGCGCGCCTGGCGCGCTCGCGCGCGGTGATCCTCTACAAGTCCGCGGTGCAGTCGGCGGTGCTGGACGTGCGCAACGCGCTCCAGGACGCCTCGGCCGCGTTCCGGCTCATCGGGCAGACGCGCTCGCAGCGCCTCGCGGCCGCGGAGAACATGCGGGCCCTCGACATCGACGAGGAGAGCATCCCGCAGCTGACGCCCGAGTTCCTGGCGCTCAAGTTCTTCCGCCAGGACGGGCTCGCCATCGCGCAGGTGGCCGAGGCGGTCGCCCTCGCGGACTACAACGTGGCCATCGCGAACCTGTACGCGGCGATGGGCACCGCGCTCGAGCGCAACCGCATCGAGCTGAAGGTGGTCGACGCGCAGCCGTCGAGTTGAACGATGCCGACGATCCTCGAGCCGTCCGTCACCGCGATCGAGGTCGCCGCGCAGGCCATGCGCGAGGGCCACGCCGTGGCGTTCCCCACCGAGACGGTGTACGGGCTCGGCGCGCTCACGCTCGACCCGCGCGGCATCGCCGAGGTCTATCGCCTGAAGTGGCGGCCTTCCAACAACCCGCTCATCGCGCACGTGCTCGACGCGCGCGGGGCGCGGAGCGTGGTGGACGCGTGGGACCCCCGATGCGACGAGCTCGCGTCGCGCCTGTGGCCCGGCCCGCTGACCCTCGTGCTCCCGAAGCGCCCGCTCGTGCCGGACGCCGCCGTCGGCGGCCGTTCCACCATCGCCGTGCGATCCCCGAGCCATCCCGTGGCGCGGCGCCTGCTCGAGGAGCTCGGCGGCGCCGCCGTCAGCGCGCCCAGCGCCAACCGCTCGGGCCACGTCAGCCCCACGCAGGCACGGCACGTGGCCGAGGACTTCGCCGTCGAGGAGGACCTGGTGATCCTCGACGGCGGCCGCAGCGAGCTTGGCCTCGAGAGCACCGTGGTCGACCTCACCGGCCCGCGCCCGGTGCTCCTGCGTCCCGGCACCGTGACGCTCGAGGCGCTTCGCGACATCCTCGGCGAGGTCGACGCGCCCCAGATCGAGGAGCAGGGCCCGAGCCCCGGCACCGCGGCGCGCCACTACGCGCCGCGGACCCCCGCCGCGCTCATCCCCGTGGGCGGCGTGCGCGCGGACCTCGCCGCGGAACAGCGGCCGTGCGCGGTGCTCTGCTTCGACACCTCGCACGTCGCGAGCCCGCACACGGCCATCGCGATGCCCCGGGACGCGCGGCTCTACGCGAGCGCGCTGTACGACGCGCTGCGCTCGGCCGACGGGCTCGGGTGCGCGAAGATCGTGGTGGAGTCGCCGCCCTCGAGCGACGGCCTGTGGCGCGCGGTGGTCGACCGGCTGCGCCGCGCGACGGCATGAGCGGCACGGGGCCCCGGTGGGCCCGCCCGCGCGCCGCGCTCACTGCATTGGGATCTTGACGCCCAGCCGCGTCGCGCAGTCCTGCGCGAGCTCGTAGCCCGCGTCGGCGTGGCGGAACACGCCCATCATCGGGTCGTTCGTGAGGACGCGCTCGAGCCGCCGAGCGGCCTCGGGGGTGCCGTCCGCGACGATCACCTGGCCCGCGTGCTGGCTGAAGCCGATGCCGACGCCGCCGCCGTGGTGGAAGCTCGTCCAGCTCGCGCCGCTCGCGATGTTCACCGCGAAGTTGAGGATCGCCCAGTCGCTCACCGCGTCGGTGCCGTCCTTCATTGCCTCGGTCTCGCGATTGGGGCTCGCCACGCTGCCGCAGTCGAGGTGGTCGCGGCCGATCACGATCGGGGCCTTGACCTTTCCCTGCGCGACCAGCTCGTTGAAGCGCAGGCCCGCGCGGTGGCGCTCGCCGAGGCCCAGCCAGCAGATGCGCGCGGGAAGCCCTTGGAACGCGACGCGCTCCTGGGCCATGCGGATCCAGCGGCGCAGGCCCTCGTCCTTCGGGAAGAGCTCGAGTACCGCCTCGTCGGTGACGCGGATGTCCTCGGGGTCGCCCGAGAGCGCCACCCAGCGGAACGGCCCGCGTCCCGTGCAGAACTGCGGACGGATGTACTCGGGCACGAAGCCGGGGAACGCGAACGCGTCGGCGAACCCCTGATCGAAGGCGCGCTGGCGGATGTTGTTGCCGTAGTCGAAGGTCTTGCTCCCCGCGCGCATGAACTGCACCATGAGGCGCACGTGCTGCTCCATGCTCCGCATCGAGAGGCGCTGGTACTCCGCCGGGTCGCGCTCGCGCAGCGCATCCGCCGCCTCGCGCGTCATGCCGACGGGGTAGTAGCCCTCGAGCGGGTCGTGCGCGCTGGTCTGGTCGGTCAGCGTGTCGGGCACGATCTTGCGGTCGGAAAGCCGCTGCAGCAGGTCGACGGCGTTGGCGAGCACGCCCACCGAGATGCCCTCGCCGCGGCGCTTCAGCTCGAGCGCGCGGTCGATCGCGGCGTCAAGGTCCTCGTGCACCTCGTCGAGGTAGCGGTCGTGGACGCGCTTCTCGAGGCGCTCGCGGCAGACGTCGGCGACCAGCGCCGTGCCTTCGTTCATGGTGATCGCGAGCGGCTGCGCGCCGCCCATGCCGCCGCAGCCCGCGGTCACGTTCAGCGTGCCCTTGAGCGTGCCGCCGAAGTGCCGGCGCGCGCACTCGGCGAACGTCTCGTAGGTGCCCTGCAGGATGCCCTGCGTTCCGATGTAGATCCAGCTGCCGGCGGTCATCTGCCCGAACATCATGAGCCCGCGCGCGCACAGGTCGTCGAAGTGCTGCTGCGTGGCCCAGTGGGGGACCAGGTTCGAGTTGGCGATCATCACGCGCGGGGCGTCGGCGTGCGTGCGGACGATGCCCACGGGCTTGCCGCTCTGGACGAGCAGGGTCTCGTCGGCCTCGAGGCGCCGCAGGCTCTCGACGATGGCGTCGAAGCACTCCCAGCTGCGCGCCGCCTGCCCGCGGCCGCCGTACACCACGAGGCCCTCGGGCCGCTCGGCCACCTCGGGGTCGAGGTTGTTCATGAGCATCCGCATGGCCGCCTCGGCGGCCCAGGTCTTGCAGGTGCGCGTGGTGCCGCGCGGGGCGCGGATCGTGCGGGCGGCGGTCGTCATGGTGGGCCGATTGTAGGCGCTTCCGGCGCCGGATCGCGCACCGATCACCCCCTGACCATCGCTGCGATCGCCGCGATGTCGGGCGCCGGCGGCCGGTCGGACGTCAGCCGCGGCACGTGCGCGCGCACCTCCGCGTGCAGCGCCTCGACGCCCGGCCCGGAGCGCAGCGGGCGCTGGTACTCGAGCCCCTCCGCCATCACCAGGAGCTCGATCGCGACCACGTCGGTCGCCAGGCGCATCGCGGCGCGCAGGTGGTTGGCGCCGGTCGCGCCCATCGAGTTGAGGTCCTCGATGCCCGCGCTCGTCGGCACGTTGTGCGCGCTCGCGGGATGGGCCAGCACCTGGAGCTCGTTGCAGCAGGCGGCCGCGGCGTACTGCGCGATCATGTAGCCGCTGCACGTGCCTGGGTCCGCGCTCAGGTACGGGCGCACCGGGTTCTGCGGGTCGTTCGCCGCGAGGATCCAGAACGTGCGTCGCTCCGCGATGTTCGCCAGCGGCACGAGCGCCATCTTCGCCGCGTCGAGCGCGAGGGCGAGCGGCATGCCGTGGAAGTTGCCGCCCGACACGATGTCCGCGCCGCCGCCGTCGGCGAACACCAGCGGGTTGTCGGTGACGCCCCCGAGCTCGCGCTCGACCGTCGCGCGCGCGAACGCGAGCACGTCGTGCGCGGCCCCTAGCACCTGCGGCGCGCAGCGGAAGGAGTAGGGGTCCTGCACGCGCGGGTCGTTCTCGCGGTGCGCGGCCAGGACCTGGCTCCCCGCGAGCTCGCTCCTGATGGCCGCGGCCACCGTGGCCTGCCCGGGCTGGTTTCGGGCGGCGTGGATGCGCGGGTCCAGGAACGCGTCGGTCGCGCGGCACGCGTCGATCGCGAGCGCCGTGCCGCGCACGGCGTACGAGAGCAGCCGCTCGGCGTCGTGCATCGCGAGCGCGCCGATGGCGCACATCATGTGGGTGCCGTTGATGAGCGCGAGGCCCTCCTTCGCGGCGAGCGCCACCGGCCGCAGCCCCGCCGCCGCGAGCGCGTCGCCGCCCGCGGCGCGCCGGGCGCCGTGCGTCGCCTCGCCCTCGCCGATGAGCGCCAGCGCCAGGTGCGCCAGCGGCGCGAGGTCACCGCTGGCGCCGACCGACCCGCGCGAGGGGATCACGGGCACCACGTCGGCGTTCAGCATCCCGACGAGGAGGTCGATCACCTGCGGGCGCACCGCGCTGCGCCCGCGGGCGAGGCTCGCGGCGAGCACCAGCATCATGGCGCGCACCACCTCGCGGTCGAGGGGGTCGCCGACGCCCGAGGCGTGGCTGCGCACGAGGTTCACCTGCAGGTCGGCGAGTCCGTCGTTCGGGATCTGCACGCGCGAGAGCGACCCGAAGCCGGTGTTGATCCCGTACAGCGCCTCGCCGCCCGCCGCGCGCCGCTCGAGTGCGTCGCGCGCGGACTGCACCGAGGCCCGGGCGCCCGGCGCAAGCGCCACCTTCGCGCCGCGGCGCGCCACGGCGGCCACGTCCGCGATGGTGAGGGGGCGTCCGTCGAGCTCGAGCGGGGCATGGTGCATCCCGGGAACATACGCCGGGCATGCCGGGGCGAATTTCGCCCGAATTTCGCCCCGGCATGCCCGGCGCCCACTTCGGCTTGCGGCCACCCCCCGGCGCGGGTACGACACGCGCATGCAGCATCCCGTCGTGCGGTACGCGGTCCTGGCGCTTGGCATCCTCCTGTGCGTCGCGGTCATGGTGCCCGTGGTCCCGTTCCTCGCGAGCGCGCGCGGCGTCGCGGGACCCACGGCCTCCGACGCCATCCACCCGTTGCAGGCCGCCCTCGCCCTGGCCGTGGGCGCCGCCGCGTGCACCGCGGTCGCGTGCGCCGTGGGTCGCCTCATCAACGCCGCGGTCGGGCTGTTCGTCCTCGGCTGCGGACTCGCCGTGCTGGCCGGCCGCTGCGGCACGATCGTGGATGCCGCGTTCGATGGCGACCGCCTGCTTCCCATGGCCCTCGAGACCCTCGCGTGGGGCGCGGCCGCGCTCGCGATGTCGGCCGCCGTCTTCCGCGCCTCGGGCCCGCTCCTGGACATTCCCGCGCGCGACGCGAAGGGCCCGTTCCTCGCCGAGGTGTTCAACGCCGACGCCTTCCGCGGCGCGCTCGCCGGCCTCGTGGCGGTGGCGGTCGCCTGGTTCTTCCTCCGCACCGACATGAAGGGCCAGGCACTCGGCACCGCGGTGGTGGCCGGCGCGCTCACGGCGATCGCCGCGCGCCGGCTGCAGCCCGGCGTCCAGCCGATCCTGCTGATGGCGGCGCCGGTCCTGGCCATCGGGCTCGCGCAGCTCTTCACCGCGCTCACGCTCAACGCGCCGCTCGACGCGGCGGTCACCGCGGGCGCGCTCCCGGGCTGGTCCCGCGCGATGCCGATCGACGTCGCCGCGGGCGCGCTCATCGGCGTGCCGGTCGGTCTCGGGTGGTCGAAGCCGTCGCCCGCGGGCGAGTGACCGCCGTCGGCGCGCATACACTCGCGCGCATGTCGCTCCTCGTCACCGGCACCATCGGCATCGACACGCTCCACGCACCCACGGGCGAGGCCTCGGGGGTCCTCGGCGGCAGCTGCGCCTACTTCGCGGCGGCCGCCAGCCAGCTCACGCCGGTGCGCGTGGTGGGAGCCGTGGGCGGCGACTGGCCCGAGGCGCACGAGCGCCAGCTCCGCGCGTTCCGCAACATCTGCCTCGACGGCCTCGAGCGGCGCGCCAACAGCCAGACCTTCGCCTGGGGCGGCCGCTACTTCGACAACATGAACCGGCGCGAGACGCTCTTCACGCGCCTGGGCGTCCTGGAGGAGGCGCCGCCCAAGGTGCCCGCCAAGTACCTCGACAGCCGCACCGTGTTCCTCGCGAACTCGCACCCCCTGGTGCAGCTGGACCTCCTGCGGCAGTTCAAGGACCGGCCGTTCGCGGTGTGCGACACCATGGACCTCTGGATCAACATCGCGCGCCCCGAGCTGATGCAGCTCCTCTCGGAGGTCGACGGCGTGATCATGAACGACGAGGAGGCGATGCAGCTCACCGAGTGCCGCAACGTGGTCACCGCCGGGCGGCAGGTGCTCGCGAACGGCCCGCGCTCGTTCGTCGTCGTCAAGAAGGGCGAGCACGGCGCCATCCTCGTCCACCGCGACGGCGTCGCCAGCGTGCCCGCGTTCCCCGCGGACCTCGCGCAGGTGGTCGACCCGACCGGCGCCGGCGACACGTTCGCCGGCGGCTTCATGGCGCACGTCGCGCGCGCGGGCCGCACCGACTTCGACACGCTGCGCCACGCGATGGCGTGGGGCACCGTGCTGGCGAGCTTCACCATCGAGGCGTTCGGCCTGGAACGCCTCGCGCGCCTCGACGCGGGCCAGGTGGACGACCGATTCCGCGCCTTCCGCGCGATGACGGCCTTCGATGCGCATCGCTGACCCCACGCCCGCCCGCGGTGGCCTCGCGCTCGCCGCGGCGCTCGCGCTCGCGTCCGCGTGCCATGCCCAGTGGGCGCCGCTCGCCGAACTGCCGGGAGCCGACCAGGTCCGCCGGCTCGGCGACCCGGGTGGCCGCGCGGGCCGCATCTCCGAGGTCCGATGGGACGCCGCCGCTCGCCGAGCGTGGTTCCAGCATGCGGGCCGGTGGAAGTGGGTCGCGTTCGACGGCGGCGCCGTGCAGGAAGGCGGCGGGCCCCCCGAGGCGCCGGCCGCGAAGCCCGAGTACCGCGCGCCCCGCGGCGGCCGCGCCAAGCAGGCCACCGAGGTGCCGAGCCCCGACGGCGCGTGGACCGCGCACTTCCGCGACCGCAACGTGGTGCTCGAGCCGCGCGACGCGAAGGCGGGCGCGCCGGTGCAGGTCACCTCCGAGGGGGCGGGGCAGCGCTGGTTCGGGAGCGCCGACTGGGTGTACGGCGAGGAGCTCGACCAGTCGTCCGCCATGTGGTGGTCCCCCGACTCCGGCCGCATCGCCTACTACGACTTCGACGAGTCGCCCGTGCCGCAGTACGCGCTGCTCGCGGGCCTCGCTGGCCTTCGCACGCGCGTCGAGACGTGCGGCTACCCGAAGCCCGGCGACGCGAACCCGGTCGCGCGGCTCGAGGTGTACGACCTCGCCGCGCGCACGCGGACGAAGGTCGACGTCGGCCCCGCGGCCGACCAGTACGTGTACGGCGTGCGCTGGTCGCCCACGGGCGACGCGCTCCTCTGGTTCCGCGCGCCGCGGCGACAGGACGCGGTCGAGCTGATGGTGACCGACCCCGCCACCGGCGCGAGCCGCGCGCTCATCGCCGAGCGGCAGCCCACGTGGCAGGAGAACGCGCCCACGCTGCGGTTCCTCTCCGACGGGCGGCGCTTCCTGTGGGAGAGCGAGTCGAACGGATTCTCGAACTGGGAGCTGTGGGACCTCGCGTCCGGCCGCGTCGCGCGCCTCACCGACGACCCGTGGGTGTCGGAGTCGATCGTCCACGTCGACGAGGAGGCGGGCTGGCTCTACTACTCCGCGCGCTCGAGCCGCACGGCGATCCACTCGCAGCTGCACCGTGCGCGCCTTGACGGCAGCGCGCGCGAGCGGCTCACCAAGGACGACCTGCACCATTCCGGGTTCCGCATCGCGCCGGACCACTCGTGCTTCGTGGCCACCCGGCAGTCGGTGGGCGTCCCGCCCTCCACCGCGCTCTTCGCGATGGACGGCCGCGAGCTCGCCGAGCTCGCGAAGCCCTCGCCCGACCCGTTCGCGAAGCAGGGCGTGCCCGCCCCGGAGCTCCTGCGCTTCCCCTCGGCCGACGGCGCGTTCGAGCTCTACGGCATCCTCTGCAAGCCGCCGGACTTCGACCCCGCCAAGCGCTACCCGCTGGTGGTCGAGGCCTACGGCGGCCCGCTCTTCGCGACGGTATCGCCGCAGTTCGAGGGCGTCGACCCGCAGGTCGGGCACGGCGTGCTCGTGGCGCGCGTCGACAACCGCGGCACGCCGGGCCGCGGCAAGGCGTTCGAGGGCGCCACGTACCTCAGGCTCGGCGGCCCCGACGTCGACGACCAGGCGGCGCTCGTGAAGGAGCTCGCGAAGCGGCCCTACGTCGACGCGTCGCGCGTGGCCATCACGGGGCACAGCTACGGCGGCTACATGGCGCTCATGGCGGTGCTGCGCCACCCCGACACCTTCGGCGTCGCGGTGGCCGGCGCGCCGCCCACCGACTGGCGCCAGTACGACACCATCTACACCGAGCGGGTCATGCGCACCCCCGCCGAGAACGAGGCCGGCTACGACGCGGGCAGCGCCGTGAGGCTCGCGGGGAAGCTCAAGGGCAGGGTGCTGCTCCTGCACGGGATGATGGACGACAACGTGCATCCCTCGAACACGTTCGCCCTCGCCGCGGCGTGGCAGGCAAAGGACATCCCCTTCGAGATGCAGCTCTTCCCGAACGACGACCACGGCATCGCGAGCCCCGCGTATGCCAGCGCGAAGTGGGGCTTCCTGCTCCGCAACCTGGGCCTCTGGGACCCGGACGGCCGATGATCCCGGGGTGAACGCCGCGCCCGCCGCCCCGACCGCGCCCATGACGCTCCCGCCCGACCGCAGCCACGTCCGCACCGAGCACCGCCATCCCGCGTCCGCGCACCTCGACCGGCTGGACGCCGCCGCGATCGCCGCGCTCATGGCCGACGACCACCGCGCCGTGGCCGAGGCCGTGGCACGCGCCGCGCCCGCGATCGGCGCGCTGGTCGAGTCGATGGTGCCGAAGTTCGCGAAGGGCGGCAGGCTCCTCTACTTCGGCGCCGGCACCAGCGGCCGGCTCGGCGTGCTCGACGCCAGCGAATGCCCGCCCACCTTCATGAGCGACCCCGGGCAGGTGGTCGGGATCATCGCGGGCGGCGACCCCGCGCTGCGCCGGTCCAGCGAGGGCCGCGAGGACGAGCCCGAAGGCGCGCGCGAGGAGATCGAGCGCCTTGCGGTCGGCCCGCTCGACACGGTGGTCGGCATCGCCGCGGGCGGCACCACGCCGTACCCGCTCGGCGCCGTCCGGCTCGCGAAGGCGCGCGGTGCCACGACGGCGTTCCTCGCGTGCGTGCCCATGGCGGCGCCGCCCGCGTGCGACCACCTCGTCGTGGTCGACACGGGGCCCGAGGTGCTCACCGGCAGCACGCGGCTCAAGGCCGGAAGCGCCACCAAGCTCGCCCTCAACTGCATCACCACCGCGCTCTTCACGCGGCTCGGCAAGGTGCGCGGCAACCTGATGGTCGACCTCGCCGCGACGAACGACAAGCTCGTCGACCGCGCGATCCGCACGGTGATGCAGTTCGACCCGTCGCGCACGCGCGAGGAGGCCTGGGCGCTGCTCGAGGCCAACGGCCGCTCGGTGAAGCGCGCCATCGAGGTCCCCCACTGGCAGCCGCGCCTTCGGGACGCGCACGTCGCGCTGCGCCCGCTGCGCGCCGAGGACCGCGAGGCCCTGCACGCCGCGGCCTCGGACCCCGCGATCTGGGAACTGCATTCGGAGCGAAACCGCCACGAGCGGGCCGTGTTCGACCGGTTCTTCGACGCCGCGCTCGCGGGCGGCGGCGCCCTGGTCGCCGAGGACCCCGCCACCGGCCGGGTGATCGGCTCGAGCCGCTACTACGACTGGAACCCCTCGGACCGTTCGGTGGTCATCGGCTACACGTTCCTCGCGCGCTCGCACTGGGGCGGCGCCGTGAACGGCGCGATGAAGCGCCTGATGCTCGACCACGCGTTCCGCTGGGCGCGCACCGCGTGGTTCCACGCAAGCCCCGGCAACGCGCGCTCGCGCCGCGCGCTCGAGAAGATCGGCGCGCGGTTCGACCGCGAGGAGCTGGTCCCCGTGGGCGGCGTGCCGAGCCCGCGGGTCATCTACCGCATCGATCGCGGGTGAGGCGCGGCGCGCGGCGCGGCGTGTGCCCGCCGCGACGCGCATCGGCGCCACTCGCATCCCGAAAAGCACGAAGGGCCCCGCGCATCGCGCGGGGCCCTTCGGAATCCCGTCGCCGGCGCGGACGCCGGCGGCAGGGGGTTGATCAGCCGACCATCGCCTTGAGGGCCTTCATCGGGC
>Ga0169931_10002872_pt1 | contig 27776 bp, 16 predicted proteins | sample Kivu_15m_20L_FD_129675 | JGI IMG/M metagenome (GOLD analysis project Ga0169931, IMG submission 129675) | Freshwater microbial communities from Lake Kivu, Western Province, Rwanda to study Microbial Dark Matter (Phase II) - Kivu_15m_20L... | ecosystem: Environmental > Aquatic > Freshwater > Lake...
AATTCCAACGAAACATTGGAATTTGCTCTATACAAAGTGTATTATCCAATCATTTGTTGGAAAATAGGCCCTCATGTACCGCAGCGGGTTAAAAGCCTGTTGGAGGCTTGTAAGAAGTTGTTTATCAATGTCAGCACAAGAGAAGGTGGGGTGGGGGGTACATACTACAAGTGAGTATGTATACATACTTATGCATAACTTTTTTAACCGTTTGTTGTGCGGCTGCGGGCTGCGGATGTGTCCGGGGCGTTGGTAGGCTAGTAGAGAGGTCTACTGTAGGTCCTACGGTCCGGGGGTCTCTATGCATTCTCTACTGTATTACAAATCTATTATTTACAAAATGATTTTTGCAAGAATAAGACTAAAAGGGTGGATGTATCGGATGTGTATGGGGTAATGTATGGACGTGGACACGCAAAACACCAAACTACACAATACTTAGTACACTGCGCTGTAAGGTCTAAAGTCTGACTCTTCTTCTATCCATCAAAGTATTTACGGCAATTTGTCATCATCTCCTTTCGTTCTTGATACACTGAACTGCTAGTAAGCAATATCTTGGGTATCTTTTATTCTGCAGTATTGGTGTACTTCAAAACTCGCTCTCAAGCTACGCATTCTGATAAGATAAAGTATGGAAATCAAAAAACATTTCTTGTCTGAATGTACCTTTGGCCAAACACAGGTCACTGTGTCATGTCATTCGATTGCGAATGAAGAAAATATTTGGACTTGGGTGGAAGATGAATCGACATCGACACCATCACCAACTTCGACGGCAGCTACAGCAGAAACTCATACCGAATCTTGTGTAGCTACCCGTCTAGCCATCGGTACGACGATCCATGCCCGACCCTTTCAACGCGATTCCAACCATAAGGATTGGGATGATCGATACTTTCATAAATTTTGTAAGTTGCCTTCTCTCGCAGACGGTAGCAGTACTGCAGCTGGTGGTGGACTTGTCATTACACTGGAAAGTCGAGCCAGAGAATGTATCGCTGTAGCGCTATCCCCTCAACCTGATTTTCTGATGGGGAAAACGTATGTCGTACATTTCGGGGCTCTGGGTAATACATGTACAGTCATTCGTCGACGCAACAGTACTCAGAATGATGCGAACGCCGTGACATTTCCAACACCGCCACGCAGTTGCTGTTCCGAGGAAAAGTTTCTTTCCTATTGGATTCTTTTCACCCATCAGGGTTATCTTACAGTCGGGGTAGGAAAAGTACCTGGACAATATGCCATTGGGACCATGGATGATTCGGTTTACTACACGCAACTGCGTACGGGGATGGATGTGATACAGTATGTCGGCGTTGGAAACTCAGCCATGGGTAGACATGCACAAGATTTACAAGTGAGAAACTTACGAATCATGTATATACCTTCCCTCTTTCGACAAATGCAGACGATGATGGAAAGAAGCACAAAATCCATTCAGAATCAGTATATTCAAACAGGCGGCATCCCCATCACCGAATGGATGAATGGTATGCAAGAAGAGTCTTTGAACCTCTCTCTTTTACATCCGGATTGTCATCATCACCAGGAAACATCGACATCCATTCATGAAATACCAGAACAACATAGGGACTCAGTTGTGATGGATAGAGAAGAAGAACAATTACTATGGGCAGAATATCAAAAGGAATGCATCAAAGCCAAAGCTAGAGCAAAAAAATTTAATGTGGAATATACCATGCCTTCACCCAATGTATTCTTTAAATATAGTCAAGCAAAACGTATGAAAGCAAATCCACAAAAAGGTTTTGTAACTGGGATAGATATCACATCACCCGAAGAACAAGAAAAGGCCATCAAACGTATGCAACGATTTCAACAAACAACAACTGCTGCTACTACTCATACACTTTTATCATCGTCATCTCAGTTGAAACGCAAACAAGAAGAAGAAGAAGAAAATATAGTAGAGGTAAATGAGAGTACGTTCCAGGGCCCTAGTAAGAACAATACGACTGCTAAAACTTTAGGAAATCTAGGAGAATACGAATCCGACGTTATACTACCTGTAGAACAAGCTTGGGATAATCAAAACTTATTGCAGGGCATGAGAATGGACTTACCTACATATCTATATCCAAATGTATTACTAGATAAGATGATTGGGGGAAGCAAAGTTGAGGAGGAGGAGCAGGAGGAGGGTAAGATATTACCCGAAAAACTACATCTTTTTGCTATTGATTGGGCTGCGTTTAAACAAATTCGAACAGACGATATACTTGTATGTTTCATTTTCATTTTGTGCATGTATATTTTTACCAAATGATAATGATTTATATTCACATGTGTTATGAATATACTCCTAGGCACATTTTTCAGATTATGGACCTTCGTACGTCGAATGGTTGGGTGAATTATCCTGTAATGTTCATTTTGAAGATAGATATTCTGCATCTAGAGCATTATTAGCAATATCGCAGGTTTTACCAACGCCTCCTCCTTCATCTTTAATATCATCATTGAATGATGACGAAAATTTCTATGAAGACGCTCAGGCAATATCAGATTCTATACATCCTGATAAAGAAGAATCTCCTCTTACTACACAAGCACCAGATCTTGGAATGATGGGGTGGAGATTTTGTAAACATCCTATACGGAAAACTGTTCATGATCGTTTTGGCCGAGTCGGTACTCGAGCCAGATTTCTTATTCGATTAGCATCCAACTTTGATGTGTTAGATGCGAAGCCATTACAGAGACTAAGACCACCACCAGGTTTTTCAGCAACAAGAATTCTGGGTCCTGGAAGTGATTTCCCCAAACGTAGGAGAAGAGCAGAGAGTATGAAAGAAGGTGGTGAAGCAAGTGGGAGAAATGTCTCCAAGAAACCACGAATGATGCGTGCGAATGATGACGGCAATGGCGAGCCATTAGGCCTCAGTCGCAGTCTCAAAGCTCCACGAACTAGTATATAAAACTGTAATTAATGTTGAGACTATAATTTGATGAGTGAGTACAGTATTTTCTACCTTAATTTTTTCGTGGATTATGAATGACCCTTAGACTTAAAATTGTTATGTAGAAACGGAAAAATGTACTATATGTCAAACAGGGTGAGGCGGGACGCCCTACATAAGTCTACAAAAATCCTCCTAAATCAGTCAATCTAGATAAGAAAACACCCATACTTCCTGGATTGGGTCATTTAAACACAAATATTCATCACATATGATGAGCTCCACGAATATGAAATGTAAGTATTATTATAAGCGGTTATATTTGGTTTATATGTACTACATCTGTATTATATACATAGGGAAGAACTTTACTTCTATTCAATTAATCTTAGTGCGAGTGGGTGATTTCTGTGTGAAGTGGATGTTATGTAAATAATTTGCTAGATGCATGTATCATCACTATGAATCAAAGGTTTTATTTTGTATCTTGTAACTGTCTCTCAACGTTTTGCTGCAGATTGTCTAGTATTCGTTGGCGAAGATTTTTCAAATCGTCTTCTTTTTCTTTCCTTCGATCTTCTTTCAAACGTTGAAGCTTTAGTCCAAGGTCCTTCGTTTCGTTTCGTAGTACCTGGTCAGTTCAAATTGATTTCTTAAAAACTGATATCGCCATTCCAAGGTCAAAACGTACCTCTGGTTTCACGTGAAGAACAATTTCTCGTTCATTTCTTATAATTTTTATGGAAAGGTCCTCCCCAATTTTCGATCCATCTATGATTCGCTGTGCATCATCAGCTCGTTCCACACGTTTATTTGCTATCTCCACGATCACATCCAAACGTCTAAATCCGGCTATATCTGCCGGCGTATTCTGAAATACCCTTGTAATAACTACACCATGAACGGGTGGAAGAATCCCATTTGCCGAATTCGGATCTAAATTATTTTGTCTTGCAATATTAGGAGTTAGCGTAGCCATGGATACACCAACATATCCATGCTCAATATGCTTGCCTTGGGCTAAATCATTCATAATTGCCTTGACTTTATTAATGGGGATAGCAAAGCTGGTCCCTTCCATATTCTGTCGTATACTGTGAGACGAAGAAAATGAATCAAGGAATCAGTATTTTCTCGCTATATGGTATTTTAACAATATCAAATAGTTGCAGCAGATAATGACTAAACGTACCACGTATTTATTCCAATAATATGTCCCTTTGCTACATCTACCAAGGGTCCTCCTGAATTTCCTGCATTGATGGCTGCATCTGTTTGGATAAAATCTACCTTTTTATGTAGTAAACCCACTTCTTCGGAGGATCTTTTCAGTCCAGAAATAATTCCCATGGTAACCGTATTATCTAAGCCCCCCGGGCTACCGATAGCTATGACTAGCTGCCCAATATGTAATGCGTCACTATCCCCGAATTCAGCCACTGGAAGTGGATAGTGATCATCGAAAGATGAGGAAGAACCACTACTTGTAGACGGTTGGCCATATTTCCCACCCAATATACCTAGGGATTTGAAGTTGGTACTATCATGTTGATTATTATACTCTGGAGGCATAATTTGAAGAACTGCAATATCTACAATATCATCACATCCTCGTACTTGTGCTTTGAACCGTCGACCATCCGTAAGTGTTACAGTAACTCTTGAAGCTCCGTCAACAACATGTGCATTGGTCAATACTAGACCATCTTTACTAATAATAATACCACTACCTTGACCTTGTTGAATAAAGGTTGTGCGATCCGGTATGGAGGAGGATGGTGGTATAGTTGCTGTGCCTCCTCCACTTCCTTCATCTACTTCAAAAGATTCAAAAAGGATTGGTAAAATAGAAGAATAAAAAGTTCCCGGTGTTGCTGTTGTAGTCATAGTCGATTGTTGTTTCATGGATATAGCTCGTTCAATATCCGTTTCTGTATCAATACGTGTTACGGCTGGACCTACTTTTTGTACAGCATCCGCAATAAAAGTCATGGTAACCGTCCGATATGAATCAAGTATCATGGTAGGTGATGATGTAATTGTAGTTGCTGTTGTTTCTGTTGGTGGTGTTTCTGTCGTTGTAGCAGGAGGTATTATGTCTTCTCGATGATTATTGTTATCATTATTATTATTATTCAATCGAAGAAGTAGAGATTGTAAAAGATTTCGATTTCGTTTCTCCTCTTGTTTCATATCCAGGTCATGATGCTCTATTTTGTTGTTCAGTTGTTGTTCAGTTGTCTCTGTTTCTATATTTTCTTGTGTTTTTCCTTGTCTCTCTCTTTCTTCTTCTTCACCTTGAAGAATGATGCTATCCTGTCTATGTAAACCTAGTTTTTCAGTACCCAATCTAACGACAGACTTAATCTGTTTCCAAGGTAATACTTGTTCAAGTGAAGAAAAAGGAATTGAAGAAAAGGGTGGTGTAAATGAAATACCCACAATATCTCCATATTCATCTTCCTTTAAACTCAATGAGGGTGTAACAACACCTAGTATAAAAGCCAGTGTAAGTAATTTGAAAAGTCGTTTGAATGTTTTTCTCAACTGTGAGGTCAATTTTGTATTCTTGGAAGAAGAAGAAGAAGATATTGGTAATGCATCGGATGACGATAATATGAGTGCTGAAGAAGACGTCACTCCTGTCTTATTTTGTAGTATATAATTTCTCTTGTACTTTCGTCTCGTACGCCGAGTGGTTGTAATTGTAGACTGGTTGATGTCTGATGGTATTTCATGAGACGATGATGTGTTACCATTCATGGTCGGCTGTTCTAAAGTACCGTCCGTAACAGTCTCCGAAGAGACGGATGTAATTTCTTGTGGTGGTTCCCCCAACGGTATGGTTGCTGTAGTTGGGGTACTAGTAGTGCCATTGTCTGTCCTAGTATTAGTAGCAGCAGCTGCTGCAGCTGCAGCAGCAACGGCAGAGGTATCCCCAAGAAGAGCATCTGTAGCCGTTGGTGAAATCTCCTTGTTCTTGTTGTGATCAATGGGCTGAATTGTTGCTGTTGTCGTATCCTCCTCTGTGGAGTTGTCCATTACGGTATCAACAAATGTTTTGTCTTTATGAAACCAACGATTCCAAAACCATCGTCGTCGTCTCTGTTGTTGTTTTTGATGATGACTATTTTCTTGCTGTAATGGTTGACTCGTAGACTTGATTGGTGATGATGATGTCTCCTCTTCCTCCTCTGAGGGGTCCAATCCAGTACCAGCAGCATCCCTCAAAATAAGAAGAGAAGAATGTCGTTGATAATAATGACGATGAACATGATTTTCTGGTATTGCTGCTTGAAAAGTATGAGTTGTGGCCCATGACGTACTGCTGGTTGACGATAATTTGCTGTAAATGCAGTCGTTGTTCCATCGAGTATAACAAGAGGCCGATACAGGCACAGTAAAAGAAGAAGAAGAAGAGGAGGAAGGACTATAGGATGGTTGAAATGCAAGAGCCGCGAATGATGATGTCGTCTTCTTGATCGTCTTGGTCATTTCGTGATGTGGCTGTCTGACAGTATGATGAAACTGTGACCACGAAACAAGTGACAAGAGTATCCAGGGGGATGAGTGTATCATCCTTCTCCGGATCATTATGGTTCTATACAAAATAGTGGTATTTCTTTTCTACTGTACTACATATATGTACAATACAGTAAATGAAATGTGTTTGTCCAAAACTGCCAAGTGTTGTGAAATAATAATACTGAATTAAAATAAACTTGTGATGAGAAACAAAAGAGCAATAAGCAGAAACGTATGATAAACCACAAGGTGAAGTATTATTGTACGATGGGTATATCTGTATCAACTAATATCTAGGTATGAGTTTTGCACAGAATTTAAAAAAACAAATGGGATACTTTGTTCCCTGCGTATGTTGTTGTTGTAGGACCTACGGGTCCGCAAAAGGCGTCGTGACACAGAGGCCAACGACCAACGACGACATCCATTTACTTATTGGCACGGGCGTCATTTCAGCGAGAAGGTCTGCGTCGAGCGTATGTAGGTAGGTCACTGTATCGTTGCTCTCTGACTCTGACAGTACAGTACTAGCTGTATGTAGGTTGTGACAGCTGTACGCAGTACGTAACAGCTGCGGTCTGCAGTGCGTCCGTGCCATGCGGAAAACAAATGAAAAAGCATGGCTGTGATCGGCTGATGATTGATCATGGCATCTTTCGTCTTGTTTGAATTTGTCATCCTCAAATCCTCCCTGGCTTTTATCCTCCAACAGAGTCAGCACAAACGGGTCGGTTCGACACAAAAGTATGTACATTTTGCATTCATAATAATATTCGGAGAAGTGAGTGTCAAGGCCATGAAGCTATTTTCAGCACCGACTCTGTCTGTTGACCGATCCGAGGAATGGTTCGCTCTGTTACAGAGTCTTTTCATTTATGGCTGTGCCAAGAAAAGTTCAGGTTCAGCTTCAGTAGTAGCCGAAGAAGCAGCAGCAGCAGCATCCCTTGATACATCCAAGAATTCAACTCGGAAGAAAGCAAGAGTTCTTATGCGTCGCGGTGTTGTAGATCCTTGGACACAACAAGCACAAGACCTTTCGTCCGAGTTGAATTCGTGGATGTATCAAGGTCTTAAATCAAGCCATGCTAGGGAGTATACTCGATCCTGTATTGCACTGGATTTCCTTGCTGCCGCTGGCGGCGACGGTGGTGATGAAGCTAAAGAGAATACTCGTTCCGACATGTCTGATCCTAGTCTTGGCCGTCGTCGTCATGATGAACTCGAATTTGAAACGGCTCTGGCATCTTTCATCACTTCTTTTACTGCACGTCTGGATTCGCTTCAACAAGCTCTTTCTCGAATGAATACAGCAGATAGTATCGACATCCACATGGACCCTAACAACAGCAGCAGCGACAACAAAAACAGCAAGTATCTTTCCAAGAATCAATATGCTCATCGTATGGGTATCATTGCATGTCTTTTAGATACGTTTCAAAATCAATTGGTACAACCCTTTACTTACATGCAAAAGCAAAGACATCGATCTTCGATACTGTTGTATGTAACACCGTTTGCCTTGCCTTCACCGCCATCCATGCCACCATCTGAAGAGGATTCTTCTACCTCGTTTACGTTGTGGAGACAACAAGAACAAGATGATGTTACATCGTATCATGATTCATCCTCCAATATACTGTTGGAATGGAATAAAAATATGGAACAGGAGGAGAATTATGACAAGATTCTTTTTTCTTCGTTTACATCAGATCATGATGAAGATGCAGAATTATTAGATTTTATTTATGAACATTCTATACGCTCATGGTTTCCAAACACAACAAAGTCTGCTGCTGCTGCTGCTGCTGCTGGTTCGTTCCGTAGTAGTAGTAGTAGTAGTAGTAGTAGTAATAATGCTACTTCCTCACAACACACTCTGTCACCGACAACAACAAGTACAAAGAAGACAAGGTTGGAAGAACGGCGTCAAGTCGAAACAGTGACTTCATTATCTACCTCTACTACGTATCCAGATAAAAAACAGCAATACAATCGAGATAACCCAACCCACATACCTTCCAATCATCATCATCAGTATGATGTATCCATGGACTTGAAACAACATTTGGAACAAGAGACTACTCAAATACAAATACAACAAACTCAACTTATGAAACATCATCATTCAACTACTACGACTCAACGACAACAACATCATCCCTTGGAACAACAAATGCTTGAAATTACAGCCTTACTTACACAATTTACTCAATTAATTACACAACAACAAGAAGATGTTTTATACATACAAGATTCAACACATGTCAGTCTATCCAATGTCAAGGCAGGTAAAGAACAATTAATACAAGCTTCGGAAGATAAGAAAAAGAGAAATAAAGTCACTAGACATTTATTTGCTTGGATTATTGTTACATTAGCTATGACTCTTTTATTCTTTCATTTTATACTTCCGTAAAAGATATTCTTACAAAACCCGCAACTAGGACAAAATGTATATCCATGAACGACTACTACATAAAAAATATCAAAATGTCTCTTTTACTACATACATGAAGACGCTTTATTTTAATGAACATATAAAACAACTTTGCAAAACAAACAGAAATTATGATGGAAATGGAAATCTTTCAACCCATGGATGACGAAGACAAACAATACTTAGCAGAACAATAAATCACACTACTGTTCTGTATATGATGTATTCTACAAAGAAGAAGAGGGTATTCGATTCTTTTCATACAATTCCAAACAATATTGACCTACAGCTGTACTACGCCAATAGTCCATTTCTTTACGAATCTCTTCATCTTGTTCATACAATAGATCCAGCCATTTTTTATGTGCATCTAAATTATACAACGGGGCAATTAGTAAAGGAGCCATCAAAGCAGCTAAGGCTAAATCGAACATGGATATTTCATCATCTATCAAGTAACGAGTTTTACGATGGACTATATACAGTATATGGATCGATGAAAACATGGAAAAGAGTGAGGATGGAAAATAAAGTGTCAGCCATTCTATTTCCTTTGACGTATGGAAATTTATATATGTGTACATATATCATACCAATCCAATCTTGTTCAATTTGTTTCACAATAGACTTGAGTTGGGTACGATTTTTCTCCACAAATTCTGTATCATCGGCATGAAACCCTTTACGTAGCATAATTGTGAGTATACCTCCTAAACCTAGATTCATAAGTACAGGCCAGGATCCTTTGGCTCCTGGGTGATGAGTTTCAGAATGAGAGAGAGGGAAAAAACAAGAAACATATTCATTTGGAGATATACCGTTCTCAATAAAGCAACAATATGAAATATTTTTTCATAGTACTGTACAGTAACTATAATAGTTATGAAAAAAAATCATACCATCGGTACACATGCCAAAAAACACATTTTTATTTTTTGGACTCAAAACATAACTATATGTGATCGTACGAACGCATGGTCCAACTTGCTCATTTAAGATACGACCCAACTGTATTACATCGGGTCGAATGAACAATGGTTTATGACGACCACTTGTTGTAAAGGCATACTCTGCGATCGCCCATGAATCTGCAAGTATTCGATGATTCGTTTTATCTTTGAGAATCATAACTGGTGTCCCCGTAGAAGTATTTTTCTCCTTATTGGGATTATAAAAGTTGGAGTCGGAAAAGAATATTTTCTCTGTTATTCCCTTGGTAGCTTTACTGACAGCTGGAACGTGCTGCACAGGAGCAAATCCATTTTCAAGGAAATCAATTTTGCAATGTTGTAAAGACCACCGTGCAAATTCATTGTAATGAGAAAACTTAATAGTTAGTAATATTGGCAATGGAGAATTCGAACTCATAATATTAAATTGTGTGGACAGAAATCCAATGGCAGAGAGAGAGACAGATAGATACTGATCGAAAGTCAGTGATGAGTGATCCTATCTCTTAGTTGAGGATTTCAGGATTCAAGCCTTCTACGTATTTGTTCGTTAATAGTTAGACTTCCAAGAGTTATGTAGCGTCTCCGTACGCTATCTATCTACGTAGGCCTACAGTAGTACCCTGTACGTGCTGTGGTGCTGTCGCTGTGTCGCTGTTCGCTGTCCAATCCTTGAACAAGCACGACTGTTGTTTGTTATGACGAAAAAATGACTGGTTCCCCTGTTTTTACTGTCCTGTACGTATGATAGCCCACAGATCAGCTTTGATGTTTCTTCTGCGCTTATAATATTATGATGATGAATCTATGCTATTTCTTTCAGGACAAGAAAAAACAACATGAGTATAAAGAAACAAGATATTAAACGTAAACAAGCCTCTGAGCATGATCAACAGCAGCATCTAGTCCTAGGCATGAATGATGCAATCCTACAACATGATGACAGCTCAGTTCTCGAAGATTGGGAAATAGTGCTCCATGAACTTTGCAATCCTCCAAAATCAAAACTTCGGGATCCACATAGTATGCGAACTGCTACAGCTGCTGCTGCTCTGGTTGAAACTCTACGTGAACAACTTGCAACATCTCAGCAAACAAATCTTGGGGGATCTGATGAACTTACACCCATTGGACCTGCAGCTATATTTATAGCTGCTCTTACTACACTCACAACAACAACTTCGTGTTCCAGTGACTCGTATGGGTCTTCATCGTCGTCGTCTCCTCAGCAACCTCTGTTGGAAATTTTGCATCGAGTCATTCCCTTTGTTGCTCAATCCAATCCAAAGCTATATCAAATCCAATTTCATGCTCTCGTTCGTGCAATCACATCTGTTATCGCATCTCTTCCGTCTCTCGCCATGTACTTGAATCAGAAAGTCACTAGTGAAGGGAATCATCAACCTCAGAATCAGAATCACAAGACGATGCAAGAAGAGACACTCTTGGGAGGATGGAACTCACTTTTACGTCTATGCATTCGTACTACATCGATTGCACTTATTGCCATGATTCCCCTGACTTTTAATAGTTCTTCTGCAGGAGGAGAAAAGGAGTTAGTGACTTGTTTTCATTCTATAATATTACATCACTTGGACGATTCTCGTCCTAAAGTACGAAAAGAAGCATATGCCGCAGTAACAGATATTCTACAATTTTGCCATACGCAAACAAGACAAGGGAAGTCAACCGCTGCAAACCTTGACGACAGCCTCAAAGATAAAGTTTTACTTCTCATTCCTAAACATTTGACACGGTACTTTCATCAAATCCTTGATACATCAAAATTATTCAACAAAGATTCTTCTCCATCATCATCATCATCGCATCATGTACAGCACGAGACGAAAATTCTACATACTCTGACTTTGTTGGAGCATACATTTCTTTATTTACCCCGTGATATGCGATTTGAGCTATGGAGTGATTTGATTCAATTTATTGTACTCGTCATTTCCGACTACTCATCAAAATCGTCTTTACTTAAAATGACTGTCACGAGTAATAAAGGACATGGTCCGAAACAACAACAATTCCATCAGACAATGATGGTACATGCAGCCCTTCAGACTTGTATTCAATCTTTAGGAGGATTACTCGAAGATTCTTCTTCCTCCTCCTCTTCGATTACTCGTGATGATAATGATAATAAGGATAAAGAATGTTTACTTGCCAAAGATCATATTACCAAGAGTCTCGCAAGCTTACTACAGCTACAATCGATGATTGTGCCATTCGCTCACATGAATCGATCCGATGCTAATCATAACGATGGATCGGATTGTATTGTGCTGTATACTCGATGTATCGTTTCTTTTATTCATTCTCTTGTACATATCAGCCTACCATCTATACCAGACAAATTGACAAACGAGAAACGAAACACTGTGGCTACTATTACACAATTACTTCCACTATGTTTCTCTTCTTTATTGCTTTGCTTGGAAGAATGCAGTCGTCCTGGTACTATTACACAAAATCATGGTCTATCTACTCATCATCCTTCAACGCTTCAGGGTATATGTGCAGAACTTGGACGGCTAGTTCGTGTGGTTCCATATTTATTTTCGAGTGATTTTCAAGGGTTCGAAAACAATCATATTCATCGCTGTATCGACGAATGCATGACATCGATGCGTAAGGTTCTCACACTCAAAATCGGAGATTGTTGGAGTATGACCCTATCGGCTCTTGCGGCTCTGGTCGTTGTAACGACTCAAGGTATAGTTCCATACGCTGAAATGTTCAAGGAGAAAGTCGACGAAGGAGTCTTACTGACTTTAAAGCAACTGGTTGAGCCTTTATTACTGATGATTATTCGTTTGTACAATACATTACGTGATCCATACTCTAGAGATTCTATTGAACGTGCTCTAGGAGATGTGGTTCACGGTATAGGCATCGAATTATTTCTCATTATGGTCCCTCTAACAGGTGAAAATGATCTTGATACAACGCATGGTCGATCGGATTGCACAAGCAAGTCTAGGAGAATCAAGGATAAAATAGTCTCTACTGCTGGGCTTATTTCTCAGGATCGAGCTTGGATTTTACGAGTTTTGAAGTCTTCAACGGTACATACATCACATTCAACCGAGGGAACAATCAACCTTATTTATCGACCCAAACTAGCGTTTTTCAGCACAACTGTTCTTTCATGGGCTCGAGCCAGTGACAAAGCTAGTGCGATGCCGAATATTTCAGTAGCTGAGGTGGCGGTGCATCGAGCACAAGTCGTTGACGCTTGGTCGCTCTTCTCGTCCTTTTGTTACTCACCTGTAGATCTTCACATAAGTTTACCATCTTTTGCGCAAACATTAATCAGAGCTTTGGGAGATCCGAGATACCCTGAACTTATAACAATAATATGCTCTGGCCTAAATACTTTGGTAGACACAGTCACGTCTCTACAAACAACGAAGCAACTTGCAGAAAATCAAGACGTATTGAACAGAGATATGAATGCATTGTCCGATGTATCAACCACTGTTCTTCCTGCTTTGTTCAAACTAGTAGAAAATTTGAATGAAAAGGTCTTCACAGATTCACATGCTGTGAAAAGTAAAGCGAAGGATCTTCAGATGCATGACAGTGATGATGAGGAGGACGTAGATTTGAAAGATAGTACCAAATGGTCTGAAAAACTACAGCGTGTGACAATAGTTACAGATGCAATTACGTCGTTTTCGACAGTTGCCCCGCGCTCTTCTGTCCAAACTCTATTTAAGAAAGTTCTACACCGACTTCTCGTCGCAGCTCAATCTCAAGACGATTTAGCTGAGTCCTTGTGTGCTATGCTTGGACTTTCTGTGGCTCTTGTAAGATCAAAGGTTCTTGATGAAGATAGTATCGCGCTACTGTATCGTTCGATTCGCCCGCTGATCCGCTCGGATGAGCAAAGTAGTCGCGTACAAAAGCGGGCCTATAAAGCTATGGCTGGGATTTGTGAACACTACACTGCATTTATAATAACAAACGACCGGCTTTCAGAAATGACCGAATTATTTGTCGGTTCATCCATGACTCTTCATGTACCAGCTCGGCAAATGAGACTCAAGTGTATGATGTTTGTGGTTCATAGTCTTGATGCATCTAAATCAAAGCACGTGGCGGTTATTTCGGACATTATGGGTGAGGTCTTGCTATGCTTAAAGGACGCAAACTCGAAGACAAGAGAAAGTGCTTATCAACTTCTTATTTTGATGGCCGATATCCGTCAAAACTTTTACGAATATATCCAGATTATTGTTGCTGCTTTAGGGGCTCAAACTTCGCATATGCGATCAGCAGCTGTCATGGCATTGTCCAGGATAGTTTTTGAATATGCAAGCACTGTTGATAGTGTTCAGACCCTTGTGCCATCTCTGATCAAAACGGTTCTTGTCTTGTTCGATGAAAACTCTAGAGAAGTGGTAAAAGCAGTGATTGGTTTTGTCAGGATTGGAATCGCGAAAATTAGCCGTGAAGAGCTTGAGCCTTTGCTCTCTGATATTGTGGAGGGCTTGATGAAATTCAATAAAGGAAAAGGGCGCTTCCGATCGAAGATAAAAATTATATTGAAGAAACTTGTTAGGTACTATGGCTACGAAATGATCGCTCCTCTTTTACCCGCCACGGATTCTCGTTTGATAACTCATATTCGGAAACTATCGGAGCGCGCCATTCGAAATAAAAATAGGACAAATGAAAGTAGGGATGATGGTGAAACTCTAGTCCGTCGTTTCGATGAGTTAATGAGCTCAGATGAAGATGATTCAGATAATGGTAAAACGCTAATGACTGGGGCAACAGGCTGGACTAAAAAGACGTATGCCCACACTGCATCTGAGGGCAAAGGGGTGGGATCCATAGCCAAATCATTTAAGAGCAACAGGTCGATGGGTTCAGCCACTGGTCCTCGTATAAATGTTATGAATGGAAATGATGGCGAGGTTATTGACCTACTTGATCCAAGATCGACCAGTAACCTCAATGATACTGAATACGATGAAAACAGCGAATTCTCTGACGAATACGGTGAAGATGATGAGTTTATGATGTTTGATGATCATGGGAAATTGGTTATAAAAGAAAAGGCGAGGGACAATGACGATGTCAACAAAACTGCAGAGGAAGACGATGATGAAGCATCTTCAAGTGAACACGCATCAAAAAGGCAACGCTTAAGTAAATTTGAAAGTGCTAAACTCGAGCGCGACGAGGAAATGCGAAGAAAGCATTCACAAATATCAGCTTCTCAAAGGAAACAAAATATCAGAGATTTGGGTTCAGCGTATAAATCTAAAAAAGCTGGTGGTGATGTGAAAAGAAAAGATCAAAAGTTCGAGCCCTATGCATATGTCCCATTAGATGGTAGACGGTACACAAAGAAGAATAGAAGCAATACCGTCGCAGAGATGGCAACTGTTGTGCGATCAAAGAAGCGAAAAAATCGTTGAAAGAAGCATTGTATGGAGATGTAACGTAGAAAGAATAGTAGCTTTAAGCCATAACGCAAACACGTCAAGGCATTAATAATTGGCTAGTAGCATATATTCATCGAATGAACTCGCTAGTACTGGATACAAATACTATCTTTGTTTTAGATGCAGAATTACCAAAAAAAACGAGCATTAATGACCCGATGTTTATTATCAGACCTAGGATAGGGACTCGTTGAGACGTACTTCGAATCTCGTTCAAGGGTCCATAATAATACAATTACCCAAAGGGAATGCAGGTCCTACTAAAATATTCATGTTGGTGATTTTATAAACTTGTTTTAAAATTTATCTACTAGACAAGTATTTGTTCATATATTTTTTCATTTGATGAATAGAACTATGATGTGAGGATATTGTATCATGATTCTTAGAGGAGCTATTCGTTGGGAAAAGAGATTTGACCATGGGTCGGCTCTCTTTCATCAACATATCCATATTTCCATCGTTACAGATACCTTGTGGAAAGGAACTGTGTCGAGGTAGTCTACTATTGAAATGATAATCTAGTCTATTGATAGGAGAGACTGAACAATCGTCTATCGATGATGATGATGACGTCGAAGATGAAGCTAGATCTATAGGTATAACAGTTATTTCTTGCGAACCTGTACAGCTTGACATAAAAGTGGATGGTGTCGTATTCCAAGGATACACATCTTCTTCGTCTCGAGTGTCTAATTTCCGAGCGTAGCAGTAGTCGTTACACTGATTCTTCATTTTCTCGGAATAAGCGCTTGTCGAATCTGTTTCGATCGACATGGTATGAGTTACACTTTCATCATCTTTAGAACATGGCTGACTACACATTGGAGAAGAGAAATCAATACAATGAAAATTGATTTCAAGTCCTTGATCTTTATCTTGGAACGCTCGAAAAAGATGTACACCACACTTTTTACAAAATCCATATGCTGTTTTGATTGTTTTGTTTGCGGTGTTATTCGAAGTAGCATGTCTTGAGGTTAGAGTCGTATCGTAATACAAGGATAAGAATTCATCTCCTTGTTTTAAATGAAAGCATTCTGGTGCTACAGTGAGGTATGGAAAGGGATATTTCCCACATTGATCTTGAGTCATGGCGGTGGAGCCTACGGCTCCTTGAATTCCTTGCAAGATGATAACAATCGAGTTGCAGTGACAGGAAGCTTGGAATCGCTCTTCATGAAAAGTAACAGAACGTATAATAGACCATGGATTGGTATTCATTTGGCTAATGCTGTTATTCTTGCTCAAATCCCTTTGAGTTTTATATTTCTTGACATAGCGCTTCCACAGCTGAATCATCATGCGACCCCAGAAGCATTGATCTTCTTCGTTCACATGGCTAGTGCAATGACACGTATTTCCAGTAAAGTTACGATGACTTGTTATAGTGCAAGTCCGAGCAGCAGCATCCTCCGATTCACATCCATAGCATGCAGTCCCGACTGCACGGCATGAATTACTCTCGATGGAAGACGAGGTGCATACCTCGTCATCCAAGCAAGATCTCGCCATGGAAGTCTTTTTAGACAAGGTACGATATATTGTAATCGCGATACTAATCGTCGCCACGGCTCCCAAGTACGAATCGAGAGGAGGATTCCATGACCCCCCACTTTTGGTTTTTCTTTGAGGGTACATATGTTCTTTGCGACAGATATATTTTCATTAAATCAAGAGATTTATTGGATGTATATGACAATGAAAGACAATACAGGAATAAGCTTCACAAATGTAATTACACTCTTCCAACAAGAAAACGCTGCTCGGGGGCTCGGGGGGTGTTACTTATTATTATGTCAAATCCATACACGCACACCGTATCGTAGGACTAATAGCTATTTAGTGTACAAGTGTAAGCGCTGATGTCCGATTCCATCATCACTTGTCGAGTCGTTTTTTCATAACGGCTATGTCTAAGTTTCGCATGATCCACATAGAAACGAGCTGCTCTTTTTTCAAAGACGTCACAGACACGGGCTGCAGGCTGCAGGCTGCAGAACCGAATAGAAAACATCCATCGACGGTATGAAACTACAGAATATATCGTGTTATAGAGCATCGTATCTTCAATGCCTTGAAATTCGAAGAAAGATACGGTCATACAACTCTGTTTGGGTTTAGTTTAGGACTGCACTGTCCTCGGCAGTTGTAATCGCCGATTTTTTTTTAGAAAATTCTATGATTGAAAGTTGTTTCATACATTGTGGAGAGTTTGCATTCCATACTTCGGCCTTGAATACGAAGATTTTGCTTTGTATGTCGATAAAGGTGATTTTTACGCTATTATTACTAGAATGACGACTGTTATTCCCCCTCAAAACAACGATCGTTTCGAGGAGAGCTTCGTGTTTCCACGGTGATTTGATAAGTAACCTATACGGTCTACTCTACTCATCGTGCATAGCCCTCACGAATGTCGCAGGCAAAGCAAAGGCCATTTTATCACTCAAAGCCCATTAATGATCTCGTGTCCAATAGGAACCTAAAACGCAACAACGGGACTTCCACTAAATCATTCACATCCGTCAAATCTAACCGTCCCATGCTTAATTGGCCAATAAATTTCATGCTGACAAAACTCAGCGGAATGATTTTAAGTTTTACAATAGGGTGAGTACAGGGGAAGTGCAGTACAGAGCGTAACCCTATCGGGTTGAAATGTTATTGTTCGCCATCACTGATAATGTTATGGATGAATGACGATGACATGTTATAATCAAGTACGATGTGCTAGGGGCATTTTAAAACCTCCCCGCAAGACGTAATTTGTAGAATCGGTATCGGATAATGGACACGAGTTCGTATTCGCATCAGCTGCTAATATGCAATTCAGCATTTGAGTTTTACTTTCCATCGATTCAACAATGTTATGACCATGTTCGCACTTCCCACTCGAGTTGACTCCAGAACTTCGCGTGGTGCTCGAATGATTATTAACCCCAGCCTTGAAATAAGAGCCACTTGTCTGTGGTTGTGGTGTACTCCTTTCCTTCATCCTCAATGGTCGATCGCACGCCATACATGTCGGAACCGAAGCTCGAACCTTGGCCAGGCGAGCAGATATGGGAACAACAATTTGATCATACTTAGAAAGACTAGTCTCGGTTGCTTCAACAACTCGGCTGATAAATTTCATTCTGGCCTCCATGCGTTGAACTCCTGCATGAGGGTAGGCTTCTCCCACTGCTTTCTCTAGCCGTGATCGTAACTTTGCAACCAGAATATTGCGCTTTTCACTGCCTTCATCATTAGCATACACTAAATCATCTGGATTCTGGCCCACTATAATACTTTGAAGTACTTCATTATCAACCTGAAAGGCTATCCAAGTAGCGTAATCGTGAGCAAACGAGGCAATATCACTAGCCAAGTCTATATCAACTTCGTCTATACTGATGCGATTAAAACTAACATTGTAGTTCTTCTCTTTCGAAAGCTTTTCATACGCAAGACAATCATCTATAATAATTCTCATGCTCGGTTTACGAATACCGTAAGCAGTCATGGCATTTGTGATCCCATCGAAGCGTTCATCAATGTTAATCTTAAGTTGCATGAAGTCCATTTTTAGGCTGTCGAGTGAGTCTACGGTTCGATTCGTTATTTTTGAATGATCAGCATTCGTAATCAATTGATCTGTCACTTTGGATTGTAACTGGGAAATGAGGATCTGGAATTCCACTTTCATTTGGTTGATCATCTCTTCGTGCTTACGAAGTTTATCCTCAAGGTGATGATTGGCTGTTTGCAACTGTCTACTCTGTCTATCTAATGATATGAGAGCCTCATTCATTTCTTCAATGTTGTTGTTCATGACTTTTTCTTTTGAAAGCAGAGTATCAAGTATTTTCATTGTACTTTGGATTTGTTGCGTGTGTACTTCGTCTACTGTCTCTGCCTCATGAATAAAGTTTAATAGATGATTTTGTATTCCTTGGGCTGTAATATTCAATTCTGCAATCTGACCATCACTCTTAAGCGCTCCTTCTGCAATTTTTTCTTCTACTCCCATGAACAACGTATGAAAGTCATTTTGAATCAACTGCACATCACCTTCGATTCTACTGTGAAGGATTTGATCAACAGAGCGTATCTCTTTGACTATGCTAATTAAATCCCGAGATCTAATATTACAGAGCTCGTTGCTTAGCACCAGAATAGCCCCTTCGTTATCTTTTTTCAGTGAAGACATTGCTAGCCTAAATTGCAGTGTAGACTCAAGACATTTACTTTCGGCTTGATGAGGATGCTCTACGTGAAATTGTTCGATTTTGGATGAATACATTGGTTCCTGATAAAGGGCCATACGCCGCTCCCAAATAGAAAGCCGATGCCATCTTTGAAGCGCGCCCTTCAAAGATAACGAACAATGACGCTGTAGTGCCCTGACCACAATACCTGACGCCAGATTCCTTCGCTTTTCGACACATATTTTATCATGTATCAATTGAAGCCACGTTTTCCATGCTTTTTCTTTTCTACCAAAGCACGTCCGCAGCATGAGTTTTCGCATCGTCCGAGCTTTCATGGATTCAATTTCTTTCATCTGACGACAGAAACTTACAAAGTTTTCCCACTTTCTCCATGACTCTTTCACTGATAGAGAACGTTTGCCACAAAACAAGGAGACGAGTGCAGTCAGTGTATTTTCAATCTTTACTGATTTGACCGAAGCGTACTGTAGCTTCAATTTTTCATCCAGATGATCTAGTCGCTTTTCGAAATGGATGAAGTCTTCTCGCACATTCTCTCGAAGCGCGGCTAGATCGCATTCTTGCGCTAGCGATTCGAGTTGAGAGAATAGCCGTAGCTGTTTAGTTTTTAGAGTGTCCTCAACTTGATGGAACCATGAATAGATTTGATCCAGTTTCGCGTCTAGACTTAAACCAAGTGAGCATCGGAAATTTTCTTGGTTCGCATCCATTAATTTCTGTAGTTTATCCAGTGACGCAACAAAATCCTGTTTCATTACATCAAGAGATACGAGAGTGACTAGGTTCGGAAGGGCAGCATCTAGCCCTCGTATCCGTTTCCAAACTTCTTTAAATGCATCATCAACACCTCCAAGAGTAGCGGTCGAGGATACTTGTTCTTTTTGAATTTGCTTAAGTGCCGATTTCAGTTCGTTTACATCGCTTCTCAAGTCTCTCGTCACTCCGTAACCGATATTGGTGTCCGGGTCGTTGTTAGTCGAAGATTGCATATCAGTTTTAGGTGACCTTTTCTCCATTTTAATTACAGGGAAATTATTTGGAAGAATAAGATAGTCTCGAATTTTTAAAAAATCGAATCCTAAAAATTTTCCATTTTCTTTTGCAACATTGAAAGAAGATAGAGATAATACATCAAAGACCATGACACATTGATCGAATGAGGGATTTATGTTATGACAGATTGTGGAGGAGCGACACAACTAAACTGAAACGACCATTAACTGATTATCTCATGATAGTATCTACACTTCTTTTCTTTTCCCCACCCAAAGCACCTTCTTCGGTGCTCTGCACTTGAAATGTAGCTCTAGCCTCATCCTACGCTGAATCGCAAAACTTTTACAACTCGTTGACTATCTGGAAAGAAGTATTACAATAATCAAACCCATGCAGTATTCATGTCCAAGTCATCCAAAGAAATCCCAAGAAACTTGAGCAAAATATCAGGATTCGATTCAATGTAGCTGTTTACGCCCGCAATACTTGCGTTTAAAGTCTTCAAGAGCTGACTTTTCAGATTCTGACGGACGATGGCTGTGATACTATCGCTAAAATTCCTCACAAGGGAATTGAATAGCCAATCAGCGCCGGTCTCCTTGAATGAAAGTAGCACTTTTTCTACGCGAACTTCAAACTCTTGCAAATGGATTCGAGGAACAACTTGGTCACCTAAGTGTGTAGCTACTCTTTCTTTACGACATTCGATTCTGATCATTATGGAGGCATTTTTTATCACTAAGCTACCAATACCTGAAAATGATACGTTTATCTGTAAGTAATTTTTGTTCCTCGTACTATATGACCAACCAGTCCGAGACTTACCTATGAAAACGGGATCAAATATAGATCGCGGCTCCAACATTTCAATTCTGTATGCGAAATCTTCCAAAGAACAATTCAACTTCGTGATTTCAAAGTAAAGCAGTGAAGGATCTTTCCTGGGATTAAAGCGGCGTTTCTTGAAGAGCGATGCTATTGGATCAGCTGTAGATGCGTCTTTGGATGATTTAGATGCTAAAAAATTTGATGTTTTATATTGATGCGAAGTTTGCTTTCCAATATCACTGCGGCCCTTTCCTAATGAATGGCACAACTCGATCTGATAAGAAATGTCTCTGATTGCTACCTCCAATAACTCGTCATCATCCATTTCTAAATTTTTCCAAAGATCAATGGCACATCGAAGAACTTGAGATAGAGGCAAGCCGTCCAGCGGTGACGAAGTCATATCCACAGTTGAGTCGCAGACACCTCCCACACCGACATTATAGTAACCATGGCTCTGAGCATTCCGGATGAGCTCACCGATGTGATTCAATATAGATACTTCAATATTTCCGCTAGAGTCGCTCTCCTCCCAATCTTTACTCAATGACTGTACGAGATTCGCCTCTCTCTCGGCTTTTTCTTCTAATGAGATGGGTAAAATAACGTTTAAGCTTCCAAGTACTCGACAAATGACATGTTCTTTTTGAATTATAAGATTAGAGAGCTTCAAGTCTTCCCCTCCCTTTCCGCGGCAAGAAACGCACCATCCTTCACCGATTTCTTTCCTATCGATAGGAATCGATATTCGCGGTAGATAATCCTACAAAAATTACACAAACATTGTAATCATTGATAAGATATTAGATAGTTATCACGGATAAAAGATAAAAAGAAGGAACTCATTTCTCACTCCTTACCAAAAACTTGGAAACTATGAGATGGCTTTTCTCTTTGATATATCTATCAAATAACGTTTCGTCAAGCAATGCCTCAGCAGCATCTTTTAACTCTGCTTCAACATCCACAGTATCAATCAAGGTCAATAAATCATCGTCGATACTATAAATTTCAGTAAAATTATGACGATGACAGAATATGTTAAATAATGATATTCATCATTACGAAATATTATCTTCATCACAAACCTGTTATAGTATGGAAGAATATCCATGATCTCTCGAACATCATTACACAGAACCTGAATATTTAGCATCATCGTCCTATCTAGTTGCTGAATAATCCTGATCGCATCTTCCTCCATCAAAAAATCTAGCCAGTCACCAGTCGCATCGGCAGCTTGAATTTGGTGAAAATGAGCCACACCAAGAGAGAAAAGCTTTGAAAGTGGTGTGAGAAAATCTTTCGTTTGAGCTGGCGTCTTTGAGACTACCCAAGCAAATTCTTCGTCGGCTGCGTCTAATATTGGTGTCAGGAGTTTTCCAGATATCGCCATATTACTTAGAATACGAAGTTGACGAAAGGAACGAAAATTAAATGAAAAGATGCTTATCATTTGGCAAGCATCTTGTTGCCGTTGAAAGACGCGAATTAAAACCCTCTCAACAATATCAAGTACATAATCCTTTGTGAGATATTTCAAGAATGATCTCCTCGGTGTAGCCATCAGTCTGACAACTATTGCAAGGTACGAAAACTTTTTACCACTTCTAGCTGCGGCTTTCCCATGAGCTTTGAGCTTCGGCGCGATGTTATCATATAAGAATAAAAGCGCCTTTCGATATTGAATGAGAGTCTCCTCTTGGAGAATATTTGCTTGAACAATCGCCCATTCAACACGGTGAACACATTGCACATACTCTCCAGCCTCAAGCATATCTAGTAGATGATCGTCAGATGCAATTATTTCAATAAATTGTGCAGCCCTCATCTTTGCAATATAGCCATGAGCAGCTAGTCTTTCTGTTAAACCTTGAGCGATTTTTCGTAATCGTCTATCAATCGGTCCAAATATAGTAAGTAACTCAGAAAATGTGTTATTCCAAGCAGAGATGGAAATTTGAGACATGTTAGATTTTTGCACCTTGATGACAGTTCTGACAAATAGTAAGATTTCATACATAATCGAAAGGACCAAGCGAAGATTCGGACGGTCTGAGCATGATGCTCTTGCAATAGTGACAGTTCTCATGATAAGTTTTAGTACGACAAATACATCATGTCTTGGCTCGTTGCTTACGTCTCCGTTGAGTAACTTCGACTCGTCCGATTCTCTAGATACATCTCCGAAAAGTCTCTGCAATAACGATGATTCCTGGTCTATACTAGCATTTGAATGTAAATTGCCTTCTATTGTCATCAATTGACGATGATCTAATAAGGTAGAAACATCAAGGTCGAAGTTTTCTAGGAAGCTTATCAAGGAAGCGAGGATATTTGCAAAGTTCTTCCGCATGAGTTCATCCTCCTCTATCGCTTTTATCACGCTTGTCAAAAGTAATTCAAATCCTTCAGAGAATATTCGCAAGGTTTTGTCGACAAAGGCGTGATCGTTTTCGAGGGAGATAAGAACTCTCGACGACTCATAATTATCCAGTTGAATTAAGTAATTCGCGGATTCCCTGATTTGTTCAACTACTGGGAGAAATTTAGCACCCTTGCATGAGAAAATATCGCCCCTATTCACCATCGATACAACTGTGCTATACCTTCCACTGGCCTTGATCTGAACCAGAAATTTTCCGTTCCGAAATTCCGATCCCCCTTGTATGTAACCAAGAACTCTACCATTTCCTCGACTAGTCTCGACACTGAATCCTACAGCCGCTTCCACGACATCATGAATGGATTCTCGATTGAGAAAGGCCCTCGCTGAACCAGCTCCTCTTTTATTCCATAGGGACCTTACAATATGACAGTCGTCTTCTAGTCGCCAGCCTACTAAAACACCTATCCCAAAGGTTGTGGCAACACAACTTCCGATAGGGAACTTTGAATGTCTATATGAAGAGAAAAAAATAAACGAAAGACCATCAAGTTGTGCGTTGATAAGAAGCCAGATGTATAAAAACTGTGACGAACGAAAACAAACCTGAACATACGCTCACGATCAAATACTCTCAAGGTCATCTCAGCGTACTTGGCATTACGCAGAAATGATTTATCTAAAAGTACACGAATTTCTAAGCAGTTGGTTATACCAAAATTATCAGGAAAATCTGCGACAAAGATACGTTTACAAGACTGCACGGTAGACATTTGATAATAAGAGCGGCCGTACGATGATAAGCGAGTGCTTGATATTGCGAATATGGGGACCACTATCTTAACGCCAGGAAGTAAGATAGATCTAGAAGAAGCATGGACAGGTTTAGTTTGATAGAGACTTTGAGCAATTCCTAAAGTTGAAGTCTTTTGCTTAGTCGGAGACTTATTGACAAATGATGATGAAGCTTCAGGCAAACGCGGAAGTTTGATTGTATCTGCCTGTGTTACACGCGATGGAAAATCGGCTATATCGTGACGATCCTTTCGCCGAGGTGGACTGGGATTCGATCCGTTGGTAGATGGTACAACTGCTCCATAAAGAGAAAGATGATTCATACGTTCCAAGTTACTACTACTCAAGGATCGAATATGACCTCTTGATGGTGATGTCCACAAAGAGTGTACTGGCTTCATAAATGGTGTATTAACAGGCGAGGAAAGTGCACGGGTTTCGGCGAAATCTACGTTTAGTAGATTCGGAATAGCTAGAATATCATCCATATGTTCACTATCATGATGATGACTCATACCATTTCTTAGTCCTAAATCCAGAGATTGTTTGTTTTCTATTTTGCTAATGAGCGTAGGAGATTGACTATCCATGGACTTTTTTCTCTGCGGTGAAGGTATATTATTATTATTCTGTAAGGGATCAGAAGTCAATAGTCGAAGACCTATTTTTGTCCCAACATTTAACCATTTGGCTTCAAGATCCTTAAATTTACGAGTAGTAGGTGATAATGTTGTAGAATTATTCCTCGAATCTCTCGTTTCGGAAAAGAAAAAATGATTTTCCTGTTGTCGTTGTCGTGGTGGTGATAACGATGAGACCATGGACACTGCATCTACTTCTATACCGTTGGGATGAGATGTCGTATGAATCTTCATCAAGACATCTCGATCATGTCGATGATAATCATCGTCATCGTCCGTAAAGTAAGAATACTCATCATACTCGTTATCATCAGGATCTGAAATGGCTGTACCTGCATGACCATGGATTTCCGTATCAGATAGCCAAGCTCTTTTATGAGAATCATGCACAGATTTATATTTCGTTTCAGGGTCCGTAGTTAAAAGTGTATCTAATTCTATCGATGATTGAGATTTTCGTTCCAAAGGATAAAAGTCATCTTCTCGAGAATAGGTTGTATGTAGACTTTGTTTTGGTACTAATTCAATAGCTTCTTGATAGAAGCAATCTTCATCTTCTTGTATATTTCCATCAATGGATGAAGGATTCAGTTGTTGACGTAGACGACTTCTTGGCGAAGTTTTAAATGTAGGTTGATAAAAGTATGGATCAATAAAATTAGGTGATGATTTCGTCGATAATGTTTGATGATGTTTTTCTTTGCGTTTCCCTCTTCTACTTTGATTCTTCTGTCTAGTATGATGAGATGACCCGTTCGCACGAGGGAAAGAATAGGATATTAAAGGAATATCCTCCTGTAACCTTAGACATGCTGAATTAGATGAGGATCTCGAACGCAATGATACATGTTGACGCCTAGAATGTTTCCTAAGATTCAAGAATTCTTCTACTTGCTGTTCATGTTTATTTCTAAATTTTGTCCATGAATGTGAAGAAATCACATCTTGTGGTTCTTGTTGATATTTAGTATTTTTTGTAAAACGTTTTCCCACTGTATTATGACTAGTAATCATGTAATGTGTAAAACTCATGGCCATTAAATGATGTAAAGTATCTTGTCCATCTTTGACATTCCAAAAGCCACAGCAACGCTTTCCTCCTCCTAATCCTGTTGGGTCCCATTGTTGTAGTCTTTGAACGAAAGCTCTTTTAAGTTTATATACATTCAAACGTTCCATCGATGAGTCTAAATATAAAGAGGAGGAAGATGAAGTAGTAGTAGTATTTGTTGTTGAAGCCTTGTTATGGCCTATCTTGAATAATGCTGTAGTAATAGTCATGGCTGTAGGAATTACTCTATCGGTAAGGTACATGTATGAATCAGAAGAAGTAGTCGTAGAGGGAGTATTTGTAGTATCACTCGAATCCCTCCATGGTACCATTATTCCCATAATATCCAAGGTGCGAGTATAATCGGGTATAGGCGATCCATATTCTCGCCCTAGTATCCTATTGAGTCCTAAATAACGTTGATCGAACCAAAGTATGTATTTCCAAATGGCATGTCTAAAGTATTGAATGATGGTATGTAAAATAGTGAGTCGATGATAAAATAAAATGAAATCTTGTTGATCAAATAAAGTGTTTAGTATTTGTGTAATGACAAGAGTATACAAGACTAGTATCGAATAGCCCAAGGATATTCGTACAACTTGTAAGGATAAGGGTATGAGGATACCCCAACCAAGAATGGTACAGAGGGTAATGAATGGTAGAAAAGGTGGGAAAATGTCTCGTCGACGATTCATCCTTGTAGCACTCGTCCCTACAGCTTCTGAAGAAGAAGAAGAAGTAGAAAAAAAAGCCTGGATGATTCGTAGGACATGATATTTTATAAATCGTACATTATTAAATGAAAGTAAGGGTCGAACATGAAATTGTAAATGTCGTGTAGGCATTGCCGTAGCTCCAACGCCAACGGTAGGATAAGTCCATTTCCCATTTGTACCATTGGACGCGGATACCGACGCGGTTCTTGCTGGTGCCTCCACCACCGCCACTCTACTTGAACCAGCATCGCCACGATGAGTATTAGGATGACAAGGAATATGTGACGTTTGGTGGAAATGAAATTGTGGTGATGCATTCAGCATAGCCGTCAATTGCGCTCCAACAGAATCGGTACCATCATCCGTCACCGTCATTGTTTACTGTTTGGGTTTCTAGTGAAGCTCACCGTACTGCTAGACTTACTGTATACATTCAATGTGTTGTAGATGGTTTCACTGCTATGCTACCTACTGTATGCTCGGACTCTACTCCACTATGGACTTTGACTCGGGCTCAGACTTTGACTTTTGATTCGACCTTGGCTGCCTTGGCGACGCTACGCGAATCGAAATGGAACTGAGCCGAATCGAAAAGAGCCGAGATAATATTTTGCGGAAGGATGAAGATTTCGTTGTGAATATTTTACAAAAATGTGTCAAGTTCAGTGAAATAAAGATGCTGGACATAAATGACATGAAATTAAAAACAGAAGTACATTCTGTGTACAGTAGCTGGTACAGTTGTAACTTGATGTAGGAAATCGCTGAAAAAAACTCCACGACTCCTCCACCCGAAAAATGTGCTGGTATTTGTCGTATGTAGCACTTATGTAGCTAAG
>Ga0169931_10002873_pt1 | contig 27771 bp, 20 predicted proteins | sample Kivu_15m_20L_FD_129675 | JGI IMG/M metagenome (GOLD analysis project Ga0169931, IMG submission 129675) | Freshwater microbial communities from Lake Kivu, Western Province, Rwanda to study Microbial Dark Matter (Phase II) - Kivu_15m_20L... | ecosystem: Environmental > Aquatic > Freshwater > Lake...
CCGATATCCCGTCTATGCGGGGTCCGACCTCGGGCTGCGCTACACGGCGGAATCCTCGCACTTCCGCATCTGGTCACCCCCGGCGGACAGCGCCGAACTGGTGCTGTATCCGCAGGGCACCGGCGGCACGGCGACCCGACGGGTGGCCATGCAACGGGCGGAGTCGGGCACCTGGACGGCCAGGCTCGACGGCGACCAGCGGGGCGTCTTCTACGCCTTTCGCGTTCGGATAGCCGGAAAATGGGGCCTCGAAGTGCCCGATCCCTACGCCCGCCTGGTGGGCACCAACGGCCGAAGGGCGGTGGTGGGCGACATCGCCGCTTCCGACCCCGTCGGATGGGCGCAGGACACCCCGCCGCCGTACGGCGGGAAGCGGGTGGGGGAGTCCGCTCCGACGGATGCCGTCATCTACGAGCTGCATGTCCGCGACGCCACCATCCATCCGACATCGGGCGCAAGCCGCAAAGGCAAGTTCCTCGGCCTGGCGGAGCGGGGCACGAAGAGTCCGCAGGGGGTGTCCACGGGCCTCGACCACCTCCGGGAACTCGGGGTCACGCACGTGCACCTGCTTCCCTCCTACGACTTCAGCTCGGTGGACGAGTCCAGGCCCGACAGCCCCCAGTACAACTGGGGCTATGATCCGCTCAACTACAACGCCCCGGAGGGCTCCTATTCCACGGACCCCTCCGACGGCATCACCCGCCTGCGCGAATTCAAACAGCTGGTACAGGCCTTCCACAAGGCGGGCCTCCGCGTGGTGATGGATGTGGTCTATAATCACACGATGACCACCGGCACGTCCTCGTTCGACCAGCTCGTCCCCGGCTACTACTACCGTCAGCGGGCCGACGGCAGTTATTCGGACGCCAGCGCCTGCGGCAACGAGACGGCCAGCGAGCGGCCCATGATGCGGAAATTCATGCTGGAATCCCTCCTGTACTGGGTCGAACACTGTCATGTCGACGGCTTCCGGTTCGACCTCATGGGCATCCACGACATCGAGACGATGAACCTCGTTTCCCGACGCCTCCACGATGTCAAGCCCGACATCCTCCTGTACGGAGAGGGATGGACCGCGGGCAGTTCCCCGTTGCCCGACAGCCTCCGGGCCATCAAACGCAACGCATACCGGCTCGACGGCATCGCCGTCTTCAGCGACGACCTCCGTGACGGCATCAAGGGCAGCGTCTTCGAGCACGCCGACCGGGGCTTCGCGTCCGGCAAGCCCGGACAGGAGCCCAGCATCCGATTCGGTACCGTGGCCGCCACCCCGCATCCGCAGGTCGACTACAGTCTGGTGAACTATTCGAAGGCGCCCTATGCCGCCCATCCGACGCAGGTGGTCAGCTACTGCGAATGCCACGACAACCACAACCTGCACGACAAGCTCGCCATCTCCGCACCCGATGCCGATGCGCGTACGCGGGAGGAGATGCAACGCCTGGCCCTGACCATCGTCCTGACCGCACAGGGCATCCCCTTCCTGCATGCCGGCTCGGAGTTCCTCCGCACCAAGCAGGGCGTCGAGAACTCCTTCCAGTCGCCCGACGCCGTCAATGCCATCGACTGGGCGCTCAAGGCCCGCCACCGCGATGTCGAACGGCATGTCGCCGCCCTCATCCGGATGCGTCGCAGCCATCCGGCCTTCCGGATGCGGACCGCCGAGCAGGTGCGGACGCATCTCCGCTTCCTGGAAGGCTTGCCGCCCCAGGTCGTCGGCTACCGGATCGACGGGGCCGCCGTGGGAGATACATGGAAGGAGGTCCTGGTGCTGTTCAACGGCAGTGGCCAGCCCCGCCAGGCAAGCCTCCCCGAAGGCCGATGGAAGGCCCACCTCGGCGGCAACCGCATGGCCGGAGGCCGCGCGCTGAACACACGCATCGACCTGCCCCCGCACAGCGCGAGCATCCTGTACCGCGACTGAGCCGGTGATTTATTTCAGGTTTTGCCGGGCAATGCCTATCTTCGCATCCTTACAAGTCAGCATGCCAAGGTCAGAAGTCCGTGCAACGGATGGCTTCCCTGTGTTTCGCGACGGTAGGCGGGTAAAGTGTCGTCCCTGAGGAGTGGCAGCCTTACCGATTATCTTTCATCATCAATTTTGCAAGTTGAATTTCACAGAACTCAATCTGATTGAGCCTGTCCTGCGTGCATTGTCGCAGGAGGGCTACGAGCGCCCCACGCCCATCCAGGCGCAAGCGATCCCCGCGGTGCTCAGCCACCGCGACCTGCTGGGATGTGCCCAGACAGGTACCGGCAAGACGGCGGCCTTCACCGTGCCCATCCTCCAGATCATGCACCTGGAGCCCGATGCGGGCCGCTCACCCCGCCCCATCCGTACGCTGATCCTCACGCCCACACGGGAGCTGGCGATCCAGATCGGCGAAAGCATCCAGTCCTATGGTCGCCACCTGAAGCCAAAGAGCCTCGTCATCTTCGGGGGTGTCTCGCAGGTGCCGCAGGTGGAAGGTCTCCGGAAGGGTGTCGACATCCTGGTCGCCACCCCCGGCCGTCTGCTCGACCTCATGGGACAGGGCTACGTCAGCCTGGCCAACATCCGCTGGTTCGTGCTCGACGAGGCCGACCGCATGCTCGACATGGGCTTCATCCACGATGTGAAGCGCATCATCGCCCAGCTGCCCACGAAACGGCAGACCCTGTTCTTCTCGGCCACCATGCCCGCAGAGATCCAGTCGCTCGCCTCCTCTCTCCTGCACGATCCCGTGCGGGTCGAGGTCACCCCCGTTTCCTCCACGGCGGAGACCGTGTCGCATGCGGTCTACCATGTCGACAAGAAGAACAAGCCCCGACTCCTGCTGCACCTGCTGGAAGACGCGTCGATCCAGTCGCTCCTCGTCTTCTCGCGCACCAAGCACGGCGCCAACCGCATCGCCAAGGACCTCGTGAAGGCAGGCGTGTCGGCAGAGGCCATACACGGCAACAAGTCGCAGGGTGCCCGCCAGCAGGCCCTGCAGAATTTCAAGAACCGCCGGACGCGCGTCCTCGTGGCCACCGACATCGCCGCCCGCGGGATCGACATCGACGAACTCAGCCACGTGGCCAACTTCGACCTGCCCAACGTGCCCGAGACCTACGTCCACCGCATCGGCCGCACCGGCCGGGCAGGTGCCAGCGGCATGGCCTTCTCCTTCTGCGATGCCGAGGAACGTGAGTTCCTGCGCGACATCCAGAAACTCATCGGCTTCCGGATACCCGTCGTCGACGGGCATCCCTTCCCCGCCGGTACGGCAGGCCCCGAACCCGACGAGACACCCGCCCCGCAACGCCCGCCATCCCGTCAACCATCGCGACAGCCCGGTCGTCAACCCCGGCCCGACGGCAGGCATCAACAGCCGCGCCGAGGCGTGACGTCATCCCCCCGTGCCCCCCAGCCATCAGCCGGCCAAGCCCAACCCCAGCGACGACAGGCAGAGGGAAGGACGGACGCCGACCGCAACAAGCCCGGTCAGCCCGGCCGCCAGCTACACAGGCCATCCGAAGGCAGTCAGCCAGCGCGCGCGCAGCAGCAGGGACAAGCCCGCAGCGAACCCCGCCCGGAATCCCGGCAGGCCCGGCCCGGCAAGGTTGCCGAGAAGCCCAAGGCACTATCGGAAAAGCCCGGGGTCGCCTCGCAGGACACGGCAAACACCCCGTCATCCATCCAGTTCAAGCCCGTGTTCGACGACCTCGACCGCTGGTAGGACCCGCAGCACCGGGGCCACCACCGCCCCCTTTGGATATCGACATGAACAAGAGAGAGGCCGCCCCGAGGCGGCCTCTCTCTTGTTCATGTGATGGGTCGATCAGATCAGAAACGCTTGCGGGGACCGAAGGCATCCCGTGGCGGATAGCCGCCGCCGCCACGGAATCCGCCATCCCCTCGCGGGCCGCCACTGCCGCCACGGAAACCGCCACCGCCGCGGTCCTCAGCCTGCTTGACGACCAACGGCTTCTTGCCCAGGGAGATGTCGTTCAGGTGCTCGATGGCGTCGCGGCCATCGGCATCCTCCATCATCTCCACGAAGCCGAAACCCTTGCTCTTGCCGGTGTCCCGGTCCATGACCACCTTGGCCGACTTGACAGCCCCGAACTTCTCGAAGATCTCTGTCAGCTCCGCATCGTCCAGATCGTAGGGCAGCCCCGCAACGAAAAGTGTCATGGTCTTGTGTTTGCACCAAAGGTAGGGAAAGTCGCCGTTCGTCACCCTCGGGCCGGCTTGCAATTCCGCCTCCCTTTCTTACAGCCTGTCCCTGCCTCACTGTTTTCGGACCGATCCACTCGACGTACCTTCGCCGTTCAGCGCGGCCATCACCACAATCGGTCATCATGAAGGAAGTATGGGTTGTCTCGGCGGTCAGGACCCCGATGGGTTCTTTCGGCGGGTCGTTGAAAGACCTGCCGGTCGCAGCGTTGGGCGCCGCCGCCATCCGGTCGGCCCTGGAGCGTACGGCCCTTCCCTCCGACGCGGTCGACGAAGTGCTCATGGGCTGTGTCCTTCAGGCCAATGCAGGCCAGGCCCCCGCCCGCCAGGCGGCGCGTTTCGGCGGCATACCCGACACGGTGCCCTGCACCACCGTCAACAAGGTCTGTGCCAGCGGCATGAAGGCCGTGGCACAGGCCGTACAGTCGATACGCCTTGGCGATACCTCCATCGTCGTCGCCGGCGGCATGGAAAGCATGAGCCGGGTGCCTTTTTATGCGGCAGACATGCGGTGGGGCCGTAAATACGGTGATGCGTCGCTGGCCGATGGACTCTCGCGCGACGGACTGACGGATGCCTACGACGGCAAGGCCATGGGCCTGGCGGCCGAACGCTGCGCGAGGGAATGCGGTGTCTCGCGTGCCGAGCAGGATGCCTTCGCCGTCGAGAGCTACCGCAGGAGCCAGGCGGCCTGGGAGGACGGCGCCTTCGATGCCGAGGTGGTCGCAGTGCAGATACCCCAGCGCAAGGGCGACCCGGTGATCATCTCGCGTGACGAGGAGCCCTGGAATGTCAGGTTCGACAAGATCCCCGCACTTTCCCCGGCCTTCGACCGCGATGGCACCGTCACCGCCGCCAACGCCAGCACCATGAACGACGGGGCGGCCGCCCTCGTCCTTGCGGAAAAGGACAGGGCGGAACGACTCGGCCTCCGGCCCCTCGCCCGGATCCTGTCCTATGCCGACGCCGAACAGGCCCCGGAATGGTTCACCACCTCCCCATCCCTGGCATTGCCCCGCGCCGTGGAGAAGGCTGGCCTGCAGATGGCCGACATCGACCTTTGGGAGATCAACGAGGCTTTCTCCGTCGTGGCCATCGAGAACATGCGCCGCCTTCGGATCGATCCCGCCAGGATCAACATCCACGGCGGTGCCGTCTCTCTGGGCCACCCCCTCGGCTGCAGCGGCGCCCGCATCCTCGTCACCCTGGTCCACGCCCTTCACCGTCACGGTGCCCGATACGGGGCTGCCGGCATCTGCAACGGCGGCGGAGGTGCCAGCGCCATCGTCGTCGAAGCCCTCTGACGGCCATCTGTCACCCCCTGGCCGGGCATGCCCCCAGCCACGCGACAGGCAAACAACTTTTGCTTGAATGACGGCCTTGGGATACCTTTGCCACCCAAACGGATATTGATATGGCGATGAGGACGATACAGTTCCGTGAGGCCCTCCGCGAGGCCATGCAGGAGGAAATGCGACGGGACGACCGGGTGTTCCTCATGGGCGAGGAGGTCGCGGAATACAACGGCGCCTACAAGGTGAGCCAAGGGATGCTCGACGAGTTCGGTCCCCGACGGGTCATCGACACGCCCATCGCGGAACTCGGCTTCACGGCGGTCGCCGTGGGTGCGGCACAGAACGGTCTCCGGCCCATCGTCGAGTTCATGACCTGGAACTTCGCCGTCCTCCCCCTGGACCAGATCCTCAACACGGCCTCCAAGATGCTCGCCATGAGCGGCGGTCAGATCGGGTGCCCCATCGTCTTCCGCGGACCCAACGGCTCCGCCGGCCAGCTGGGGGCCCAGCACTCCACCGCATTCGAAAGCCTCTACGCCAACATCCCCGGCCTCAAAGTCGTCTCCGTCTCCAACCCCTACGACGCCAAGGGACTCCTCAAAAGCGCCATCCGCGACGACGACCCCGTCGTCTTCATGGAAAGCGAGGTGATGTACGGCGAGAAGGGCGAAGTGCCCGAAGAGGAATACCTCATCCCCATCGGCAAGGCCGACGTGAAGCGGAGCGGACGCGACGTCACCATCGTCTCATTCAACAAGATGATGAAAGTGGCCCTGGGCGCCGCCGCGGAACTCGAGAAGGAAGGCGTCAGCGCCGAAGTCATAGACCTCCGCACCATCCGGCCGCTCGACTGGAAGACGGTGATGGAGAGTGTCAAGAAGACCAACCGGCTGGTCATCGTCGAGGAGCAGTGGCCCTTCGCCTCCGTATCCTCCGAACTGACCTACCGCATCCAGAAGGAAGGCTTCGACTATCTCGATGCTCCCGTCCGCCGCATCACCTCTGCTGACGCCCCCATGCACTACGCCCCCAACCTCGTCGCCGCCTATCTGCCCGACATCCCCCGGACGGTCAGACTGGTCAAGGAGGTCATGTACATGAAGAAATGAACGCCCCCCGATCCATCTTTTCAAAGGCAGCCCTGCGCTGCCTTTTTTCGTCAGGCCGTCGATGGGGGCGGACCCTCTTCGCCTGTTGCCTTTTCGTGTCCATCGCCGCGCAACCCGCCTGGTCACAAGGGACGCGGGAGTCTTCGGACACCATCGCCCCCCTGGGCGACATCGTCGTCAAGGGATTCGGCTCCGGCCGATCGCGGAATGCCGTTCCCGCATCGGTATCCCTGTTGCGGACCCGCGACATCTCGCGATTCTCGAACACCAGCCTCGTACCGGTCATGAATACGCTGCCCGGCGTACGCATGGAGGAGCGCTCCCCGGGCAGCTACCGGCTCTCGATGCGGGGCAGCCTCATCCGCTCTCCCTTCGGGATACGCAACGTCAAGGTCTACCTCGACGATATCATCCTGACCGATGCCGGGGGGAACACCTATCTCAACCTCATCGACATGAACCTGCTCTCCGGCATCGAGGTGATCCGAGGCCCCGCCGGGAGCATCTACGGGTCCGGCACAGGAGGCGTCGTGCATCTCTCCGCCGCCGGTCCCGCCCAGGCATCCACCGGGGGGCGGGCCGACCAGACGGGACGCCTGCAGGTCTCCGCCGGCTCCTACGGGCAATACGCACAGAACCTCGGCTGGGTGGTTTCGGGAAAGCGCAGCCGACTCGCCATCGCCCAGGGCGTGTATCTGTCCGACGGATACCGGAAGAACAGCCGCATGCGCAGGGATGCGTTCCAGGCTGACTGGACGGCCGAAGGAGAGAAGGGTGCGGCCTACCGGGGCTTCCTCCTGCTGTCCGACCTGTCCTACCGCACACCCGGGGGACTCACCCTCGCCCAACAGTCGGCAGACCCCAGGCAGGCCCGACCCGCCACGCCCGTGCTGCCCTCGGCAGAAGCCCAGCGCACGGGCATCGACAACGCCACCGCCCTCGCCGGATTCTCCGCCAGCCATCGCCTCTCCGGCGGCCTCCACTGGAGAAATGCGCTGACATACTCCCGCACCGGCTTCTCCAATCCCTTCTTCAGCAACTATGAGCGACGCCGCGAAACGAACCTGGGGCTCCGCTCGGTGCTCGACCTGCGTCGGGAATGGAGTTCCGGCGGACTCGGCTGGGTGACCGGCATCGAATGGCAGCAGGGTGACTATGCCATCGACAGCTCCGGCAACCAGGGAGGGCTACCTGACGCGCGGCTTGTCCGGGACCAGGTCAAGGCCCTGCAGGGCTTCTTATTCACACAGTTGGAGGTCCGGCTCCCGGGCAACCTCATGGTCCAGACGGGCATCAGCCTCAACCGCTTCTCGTACCGGCTGGCCCGCACCCTGGGAACCCCATCGCTACCTCCATCCGATATCGGATTCGACCTGCAGCCCGCCCCCCGGCTCGCCGTCCTCTGGAAACCCGTACGCACCCTCTCCCTCCATGCCTCACTGACACGGGGATTTTCGCCGCCCTCCCTGGCGGAAGTCAAGCCCTCGGCAGGCGGGTTCGGGACCGGCCTCCAGGCAGAGAACGGATGGAGCCGTGAAGCCGGCGTGAAAGGCGCCCTTTGGCGGAACCGCATCCAGTTCGATGCCACGGTCTTCGACTTCCTCCTCCGTGAGGCCATCGTCCGACGGACCAACGCGTCCGGAGCCGAATTCTTCATCAATGCCGGGGATATCCGCCAGCGCGGCGTCGAGGCCTTCCTGGAAGCCTTCCCCATCCAGCACCCGGCCTCGGCCGCCGTCAGGCAGCTGCGCCTCTGGACGAGCCTGACCCTCTCCGATTTCCGTTTCGGCACGTACACGTCCGGGAACACCTCCACCACCGGCAACCGCCTCACCGGTGTCCCGGATGCCACGGCAACGGCCGGCGCCGACCTGTCCCTCGCCGGCGGGGCCTACGCCAACCTCACCCGCTACCAGTGCGGCCGGCTTCCCCTGACCGATGCCAACGACGCCTTCGCCGAACCCTACGTACTTTGGCATGCCCGGATCGGATGGCGCAGCCGACCCGACAAAAAACCCATCGACATCTTCCTCGCCGCAGAGAACCTCAACGACGTGCTCTACTCCTCGGGCAACGACCTCAACGCCTTCGGGCGGCGCTATTTCAACCCCGCCCCCGGAAGGAGCTTCGTCCTGGGCGTCAACATGGGCTTCTGAGGCCCCGCCCGACGCGGTCCGATTTAACATCCCGTTGTTGGCGGACGGCCCCTGAAATGCCTATTTTCGCCCGCCATCATCCGAACCGCCCCCCAAAAACACACCCCCACCCCCATGGCCCGCATCCTTGTCATCGACGATGAGAAAGCCATCCGCAGAAGCATCACCGGCATCCTCAACATGTCGGAATACGACACCGAGGAGGCGCCCGACGGGGAGGAGGGGTTGGCACTGCTCCGCTCGAAACATTTCGATGTGGTGCTCTGCGACATCAAGATGCCCCTCCGCGACGGGATCGACTTCCTCGAAGAGGCCGCCAAGGTGAAACCCGACGTGCCGGTCATCATGATATCGGGGCATGGCAGCATCGAAACCGCCGTCGAAGCCGTCAAGAAGGGTGCCTACGACTATATCTCCAAGCCCCCGGACCTCGACAGGATGCTTATCACCATCCGCAATGCCATCGAGAAGTCCAGCCTCATGACCGATGTCAAGGTGCTCCGCCGGAAGACCCAAAAGACCGACGAGATGATCGGCGGGTCGAAGGCCATCCAGGACATCAAATCGATGATCGAACGGGTGGCCCCCACCGATGCCCGCGTCCTCATCACCGGTCAGAACGGAGTGGGGAAGGAGCTGGTGGCAAGGTGGCTGCACAGCAAGAGCACAAGGGCCGCCGCCCCGCTGGTGGAGGTCAACTGCGCAGCCATCCCCTCGGAACTCATCGAGAGCGAACTCTTCGGACACGAGAAGGGTGCCTTCACCTCCGCCGTGCAGCGACGCATCGGGAAATTCGAGCAGGCCAATGGCGGCACGCTCTTCCTCGACGAGATCGGCGACATGAGCCTCGACGCGCAGGCCAAGGTCCTCCGCGCCCTCCAGGAGGGCAAGATCACCCGCGTCGGCGGCGACAAGGACATCGCCGTCAACACCCGCGTCATCTGCGCCACCAACAAGAGCCTCCTCGACGAGGTCCAAGAGAAGCGCTTCCGCCTCGACCTCTACCACCGCCTGGGCGTCATCATCATCCACGTGCCGTCGCTCAACGAACGCCGGGAAGACATCCCCCTGCTGGTCACCAAGTTCCTCAAGGACATCACCGGCGACTACGGCATCCCCCTCAAGGTCATCGAGCCCGCGGCCATGGCCGACCTTGTCGACCATAACTGGACAGGCAACATCCGCGAACTGCGCAACGTCGTGGAACGGCTCGTCATCCTCGGCGGCAAGACCATCACCCACGAGGATGTCAAGACCCACGTGCTCCCCGGTCGCTGAGAACCAGCCGGCAGGTGGCTTTTTTCCTGTATTTTTGAAGCATACCCAAAAACATTACGAATGCCCTGGGGTTGGATCTTGTTCATCATCGGCACGGCGGGTTTCCATATCGGCCTCTTCGGCATGTTCCGCAAGGCGGGCATCACGCCCTGGAAGGCCCTCGTACCCTTCTACAACACCTGGCTCATGGTGAGGAAGATGGAGCTGAAGAGCCACTGGTTCTACCTGCAGCTCATACCCATCGCCGGACAGTTCGTCACCCTGTGGCTCTGCATCCTGTTCGTAGAGCACTTCGGGAGGTTCTCCCTCCTCCACCACGCCCTCACGGTCTTCCTCCCCTTCGTCTACCTGCCGTGGCTGGGCTTCTCTCCGGGGGAGCGCTACGCCGGTCGCGAGATCGTCAAGGCGCACCGGAAGTCATCCACCCGCGAATGGGTCGACGCACTCGTCTTCGCCGCCGTGGCAGCCACCCTCATCCGACTTTTCGTCTTCGAAGCCTATACCATCCCCACGGGTTCGATGGAGAAGACCCTCCTGGTGCGCGACTTCCTCTTCGTCAGCAAGATGAGCTACGGCCCCAGGGTCCCCAACACGCCCCTCTCGTTTCCCTTCGTGCACCACACCCTGCCCGTCACCAACAGCCGCTCCTACCTCGAATGGATCCGGCTGCCCTACAGCCGCTTCTTCCAGAACCCGGTACGCCGCAACGATGTCGTCGTCTTCAACTATCCCGTCGGCGACACCGTGATCGGCGAGTTCCAGTCGGAGATCAACTACTACGACTACCTCCGCGCCGTAGAGGCCCGCGGCGGGACGCGCGAGTTGCTCTTGGCCGAGCGCGACGACATCCTGGTGCGGCCCGTCGACAAGCGGGAGAACTTCATCAAACGCTGCGTGGCCGTGGCCGGTGATACCGTCAGCATCGTCGACGGCATCGTCCACATCAACGGCGTGCCGGCCGAATTCCCGGAGATGTCGCTATCGCCCTATCTGGTGACCCTCAAGCCGGGCAGCGCTTTCCCCGACGAATTCCTGAGCGAAGAGATGAACATCGACCCGGACGATGCGGAACAGCGCGATTTCCTGCAGGCGCCAGGATCCGCCGATACCTACCGGCTGAACCTGACGGAGGGCCAGGCCCGCAAGGTACAGGCCTTCCCCTTCGTCGCTCCCGGTTCGGTGGTCAGGGAACTCAACACCTCGGGCTTCGGGAACACCTTCCCCTATGACACGGCCCATTTCAAATGGTCCGAAGACAACTTCGGGCCCCTCTGGATCCCGAAGAAGGGCGCAACCCTCCGCCTGACAACCGCCAACATCGCCGCCTACCGACGGGCCATCACCGTCTACGAAGGGAACGAACTGGTGGAACGCGACGGGAAATTCCAGATCAACGGCCAGGAGACCGATACCTACACCTTCCGGATGGATTATTTCTGGCTGATGGGTGACAATCGGCACAACTCCCAGGACTCCCGCTTCTGGGGTTTCGTACCCGAAGACCATGTCGTCGGCAAGGCCTCCCTGATCTGGTTCAGCTGGCAGAACGGGCCGCGATGGAAGCGCCTCTTCCGCGTCATCCGCTGAAGCGGGGAAGGCCCCGGGCCGCATCGGTGCGATCTCCTGTCAGGGTTGCGTCATCCATAGGACGGCCGAACTTCCATGCCGCACAATGACCATGCCCCTGTGCGCGTTCTTCCCTTGCGGGATCACCATGACAGAACGGAGCATCCATATCGTGTTTGAATCCTGCGCGGATCGGCATGCATTGCCCGCGACCGATGCCGCACTGCTCTCTGCGGCCGAAGGGGCCTTGGAAGACGCCTATGCACCCTATTCGCGGTTTCGGGTGGGCGCCGCTGTGAGGCTGTCGGATGGTTCCGTGCTCACCGGGTCGAACCAGGAAAACGCATCCTTCCCGGCCGGAATCTGCGCCGAACGCGTTTTGCTGTCCGCCGTATCTGCCGTGCATCCCCGCCTCTCGGTCACCTCGATGGCCATCACGTACCGGGGTGATGGCATCCCTGCCTCGCATCCGCTGGCGCCCTGCGGCGTTTGTCGGCAGACCTTGGTCGAGTACGAGGAGCGTTTCGGAAGGCCGATACGGATGGTCCTGGCGGGGTTGTCGGGGGAGGTGATGGTCTTCGCCACGGCAGCCGATCTGCTGCCTTTCCGGTTTTCCGGGTCCGAGTTACCGGCTTCGACAACCTGATACGGGCTTGCGGCCGACGGCGTCGCTCAGTCGGCCATCACATCCCCTGCGATGAACTGGAGGGTCGTTGACGCGAGTTTGGCGCGGAAGGCGGCGTTGATGTAGCGGTCCTGGGCTTCGATGAGGCTCAGCTGGGCCTGACGCAGTTCGATGGAGTTGCTCTGCAGCTTCCGGAAGCGTTCTGTGGAGATGAGGTTGTTTTCGCGGGCCAGTTCCACGTTTTGGCGTTCCACTTCGGAGATGGCGACGGCGTTGCTGAAGGCTTCATAGGCCACCTGCAGGTCGCGGAGGATCTCGGTGCGGAGGATCTCCGTCTGGAGTTCCTGCTGTCGGATGCGGGCGTCGGCCACCTTGAGTTGCGTACGTACGCTGTTGCCATTGAAGATGGGGATGGCGAGGTTGAGGCCGACATTGGGTCCCAGGGTCTGGTTGGTCAGGAAGAAACCGCCGGTGGCCTGGTTGCGGTTGAAGCTCGAGACGGAGCCCAGGGAGAGGACGGGGAGGCGCTGGGCGTTGATGATGCGCTTGTCCTGCAGCAGTACGGCCCGGTTCCGTTGGGCGAGCAGCAGGGGGTAGTTGTCTTTGGCGGCCTTGGCCCGGTAATCGGCGATGTCGACCTTGGCGATGGCAAAGGCCGTATCGGCCACTTCGAGGGGCGCGTCCGGCATCCGCAGGAGCAGCGTGTTGAGTCCGGCCTTGGCGACGCGTACCTGCTGTCGGATGTTGGCCAGGTTGACCCGTTGGGTGTTGAGGTCGATCCGTGCCTGGAGGAGGTCGCTCTTGCCGGCGCTGCCTACGGCAAACCTCGTCTCGGCGATGCGTTCCCGCTCGCGCGAGAGGTCGATGATGGCTTCTATGGCCCGTACCTGCAGGTTCAGCCGCACGATGTCGAAATAGGCCGACAGCACGTCGAAGCTGAGTCGCGCCACCTCTTGCCGGACCTGCAGTGCGCCGATGCGCTCCAGTTCCTCGAAGCGCTCCTTGGTGGCCAGCACCCGCATCCCGGAATACAGTCTCCAGTTGGCCGAGAGGTTCGCGGAGAGGATGCTGTTCGTCACCCCGTTGCGGATGATCTCGTTGCCGTTGGAGAGTTTCTGGTTGAGGTTCGAGAGGGCCTCCGTGTTGGAGATGCCGGCCGTGACGACGGGCCACTTGCCGGCGTTGCCCCAGGTGTTGTTGATGCGGGCGATGTCCTGTTCGCTCCTGGCGACCTGTATGCGGAGGTTGTTCCGCAGGGCGATGTCCACCGCCTCGGCCGCCTGGAGCAGGCTGTCCTGCGCCTGGGCTCCGAGACAGGAGAGCAGGGCCACACCTGCAGTGATCAGCTTACGATCCATGTGTCGTCTTTTTCCTGCCCGACAGGTAGCTGTAAAGGGCGGGCACCACGAAGAGGGTCAGCACCAGGGCGAACAGCATCCCCCCTACGATGACGATGCCGAGGGGGATGCGGCTCTTGCCGGCCGACCCGATCGCCATGGCGATCGGGAGCGCCCCGAGGGTCGTCGCCAGCGTTGTCATCAGGATGGGCCGAAGCCGCGCCACTGACGCATCGATGGCGGCCGTGACCTTCTCCATGCCCGCCTCGCGCTTCTGGTTGGCGAACTCCACGATGAGGATGCCGTTCTTCGTCACCAGGCCGATGAGCATGATGATGCCGATCTGTGAGAAGATGTTGAGCGACTGACCGAATAGCGAGAGGCTGATCACGGCCCCTGCGAGGGCTAGCGGCACCGTGATCATGATGATCAACGGGTCGACGAAGCTCTCGAACTGTGCCGACAGGACGAGGTAGATGAGCACCAGGGCCAGCACGAAGGCGAACATCGTATTCGACGAACTCTCCGCAAAGTCGCGGGAGGCGCCGGTGAGGGAGGTCGAGAAACTCTCGTCCAGCACCTCCTTCTTGATGCGCTGCAACTCCTGGATACCCTCGCCGAGGGTGCGTCCGGGCGCCAGTCCGGCCGAGATGGTGGCGCTCTTGAGCCGGTTGAAGTGGTAGATGGTGGGCGGGTTGGAGGCTTCGGCGATGCGCACGACGTTGTCGAGCTGGATGAGCTGGCCGGTGCGGCTGCGCAGGTAGAACGACTTGAGGTCGAGCGGTGCGTCGCGGTCCATCCGGTCGACCTGTCCGATGACCTCGTACTGCTTGCCATTCCGGATGAAGTAGCCGAACCTGCGGCCGCTGAGGGCGAGCTGGAGGGTGTTGGTGATGTCGAGGATGGAGACACCCAGTTCGCTTGCCTTGAGCCGGTCGATGGTGATCTGCAGTTCGGGCTTGTTGAACTTGAGGTTGACATCCGACCCCTGGAAGACGGGGCTTTTGGAGACCTCCTCCATGAAGAGGGGGACTTTCTGCTTGAGCTGGTCGAAGTTGAGGTGCTGCAGGGCGATGGCTGCGGGCAGGGTGCCGCGGGAGCCCATACCCACCGAGATGGTCTGTTCCTGTACGATGAGGACGCGCACGTTGGTGACGTCCTTGAACATGCGGTTCATCTGCTGTGCGATCTCGTTCTGGGAACGGCTTCTCTCCGATGCGTCCACCAGGCCGATACTGGTGGTGGCCGCATTGGCCCCGCCGGAACCGCTGAAGCCGGGGGCGAAGGAGAGTACGACGTACCGCTCGGGGATGGAGTCCATGATCCGCTGGACCACTTCGTAGGTGGCCTTGTCCATGTAGTCGAAGTCGGTACCCTCCGGCGCGAGGATGCTGGCCCGGAGGCGGTTGCGGTCCTCCATCGGCGCGAGTTCGGAGGGCAGGCCGGATCCAACCTGGTAGATCAGACCGGCACAGGCCGCCACGATCACCAGTGCCAGCCACCGCATCCGCATGAAGCCGGACAGCATCGAGCGGTAACCCTTCTCCATGCCTGTGTAGAAGGGCTCCGACACCCGGTAGAACCAGGAATGGCGGTGGCCGCCCTTTCGTGTGAGGTAGATGTTGAGGACCGGCGTCAGCGTGAGCGAGACGAAGGCCGAGATGATGACGGCGCCCGCCACCACGATGCCGAATTCACGGAAGAGCCGCCCCACGAAGCCCTGCAGGAAGATGATGGGCAGGAAGACGATGGCGAGGGTGAGGGAGGTCGCGATGACCGCGAAATAGATCTCCTTGGAGCCTTCCCGGGCCGCGGTGAAGCGGTCCATGCCCTGCTCCATCTTCTTGAAGATGTTCTCCGTCACCACGATGCCGTCGTCCACCACCAGACCCGTCGCCAGCACCAGCGAAAGGAGCGTCAGGACGTTGATGGAGAAGTCGGCCAGGTACATGATGAAGAAGGCGCCGATGAGCGATACGGGGATGTCGATCAGCGGTCGGAAGGCGATGCTCCATTCCCGGAAGAAGAGGTAGATGATGAGCACGACGAGGCCGATGGCGATGAACAGCGTCTCCTTGACCTCGCGGATGGCCTTGCGCACGAACTGGGAGCGGTCGAAGCCGACTTCGAGCAAGACGTCCTCGGGGAGGTCCTTGCGCACCTGCTCGATGCGTTTGTAGATCTCGTCCGTGATGGCGACGTGGTTGGAGCCGGGCTGCGCCACCACGCCCAGGTTCACCGAGCGTATGTTGTTCTTCCGGGTGGCGCTCTCCTCGTTCTCGGGACCCAGGACGGCGTAGCCCACGTCGCGCAGGCGGATCATGCGTCCGGCCTCCTGGACGACGATGAGGTTGTTGAAGTCGTCTTCCGTCGTCAGCTTGCCATATGCCTTCACCGTGAGTTCGGTGACGTTGCCGCGCACCTTGCCGCCGGGCAGTTCGATGTTCTCGCGGTCGAGGGCCGTCTTGACGTCCTGTATGGTGAGGCGGTAGGCGGCCAGCTTTGCGGGATCGAACCAGATGCGCATGGCGAAGCGCTGGCCGAAGACGTTCACCGAGCTCACGCCGTTGACGGTCTGCAGCCTTTCCTGCACGATGTTCTCGGCATAGTCCGTCAGCTCGAGCAGCGTCCGTCGGCTGCTCTGCATCTGGATGAACATGATCGGGTCGGAGTCGGAGTCCTGCTTGGCGACGGAGGGTGGGGAGTCGATGTCGCGCGGGAGCACGCCCGAGGCCTGGGACACCTTCTCGCGGACGTCGTTGGCGGCCTTCTCCAGGTCCACCCCCAGTTCGAACTCGACGGTGATGTTGCTGCTGCCCTGGCTGCTGGAGGAGGTGATGGTCCTCACTCCTTCGACCCCGTTGACCGCCTTCTCCAGCGGCTCGGTGATCTGTTGTTCGATGATCTCCGAGTTGGCGCCCTGGTAGGAGGTGCGGACGTTCACCACCGGCGGATCGATGGCGGGGTATTCGCGTACGCCCAGGAAGGTGTACCCGATCGCGCCGAAGATGATGATCACGATGGAGCACACCACGGCCAGTACGGGCCTGCGGATGCTCAGCTCGGAAAGGTTCATGGGGGCCTCCCTTTTGGGTTATTGTAAACGCGTCACCTTCACCTTGGAATCCTTCCGCATGAACATGAGGCCGGTGGTGACGACCGTGTCTCCGACCGTCAGGCCGTCCACGACCTGCACCCGGGCGGAGTCGCGCATGCCTGTCGTGATGCCTCGGAACTCGACGGAACCGCCGCGCAGCACCACCACCTCCTTGCCCCTCGCCACGGGTATCACGGCCTCGGTGGGGATCATGATCGCGTCGTCGCGCTGGCCGAGGATGATGCGGACCTTGGCGAAGCTGCCAGGTACGAGGTACCCATCCGCATCGCGGATGACGGCGCGGATCACCAGGTTGCGGGTGGATTCCTCGATGCGGTTCTCCTTGGCGGAGACCTGCGCCGTGTAGATACGGGTCGTCCCCTCGACGGTGAACCGCACCGCCAGTCCCGGTGAGACCTGATAGCCGTATTTCTCGGGGATGCTGAACTCGAGGCGGAGGTTGTCGAGCTGGCTGATGGTCGCCAACACGTTGGCGGGGCTGACATAGGCGCCCGGGCTCACCTGGCGGAGGCCGATGCGACCCGCATAGGGCGCCCTGACCTCGGTACGGCCGATATTGACGCGGGTGAGTTCGATGTCGGCGTTCAGGTTGTTGACGGCCAGCAGGCTCAGGTCGTAATCCTGCTGGCTGATGCCGTTGATGCGGAGCAGTTCGCGCTGCCGTTCCTCAGTCTTCTGCGCGATCTGCAACTGTACCTGGAGCTTCCGGAGTTGCGCCTGCAGGTCGGCGTCGAAGAGCCGGGCCAGCAACTCGCCCTTGCGTACCGTCGCACCCTCGCGGATCGCGAGCTCGACGAGACGGCCAGAGGTCTCCGGGCGTATCTCCGTCGATTCGAAGGGCAGGACGGTGCCCGTCACTTCCACCGATTCGCTGATCCGGTTGGGCTGCACCACCATGGCCTCCACAGGGAGGGGGCCGCCCTTGGCGGGGGGACCGCCCACGCCCGGCTTGTTCTCGTTCTTGCCTCCGCAGGACACCGCGATCCCCGACAGGAATGCGCAGGCGACGACGTATTCTCTCATAGCGCTGCCAATTTACATCTTAAGCGGTAATGCAGGAGAAAAACTATGCGAGCCGCCGCATGGCTCCGTACAGGGTCGATGCCTCGCGGTACCGTTCACACGACGCGGGCTCCGTCGCGTACGCCCTCTCCGGGCTGCAGCAGCGCCACCCCCGTCCCGGCAAGGGGCACGCCCAACACCAGGCACTCGCTCCGGAAGCCCGCTACCCGTTTGACAGGCAGGTTCACGACGGCGATCACCCGCCGACCGGTCAACGCCTCGGGACTGTAGAGCTCCGTGATCTGCGCGGAAGAGCGTCGCATCCCGAGCGGTCCGAAATCGATCGTCAGGCGGTAGGCCGGCTTCCGCGCCTCGGGGAAGGGCTCGGCATGCAGGATCGTCCCCACCCGCAGGTCCACCACCGGAAAAGCGTCGCCCTGACCTGTCATCATCTCCCTTTTTGCGAAGGTCGGTCGTGGCGCATTTTCCCGGAAATCGTACATTGAAAAAAAAAGATGACCCGTAGGATCGACAGGCGGAAATTCGTCCGCAAGGCCGCCATCGCCGGCGCCGGCTTCTGGATCGTTCCGCGACACGTGCTGGGAAAAGGCATGCGGGCACCGAGCGACCGGCTCAACATCGCCGCCATCGGCGCCGGGGGCAAGGGGATGGTCAACATCACGCAGGCGTGGAACAACGGCGCGGAGAACATCGCCGTCCTCTGTGACGTCGACGACCGCCAGTCGGCCGAAGCCCGGCGGAAATGGCCTGCCGCTCGATACCACCGCGACTACCGCCGCATGCTCGAGGCCGAGTCCGCCCATATCGACGCGGTCATCGTCAGCACGCCCGACCATATGCATTACGTCCAGACGCTCGCGGCCATGGAACTCGGCAAGCATGTCTACACCGAGAAGCCCCTCACCCACGACATCTGGGAGGCCCGACGCCTCACCGAGGCCGAGCAGCGCTACCGCGTGGTCACCCAGATGGGCAACCAGGGCAGCAGCGGCGACGACACGCGGAAAGTGGAGACCTGGGTGCGGAAGGGACTCATCGGGGAGGTCAGGCGCGTCCACGTCTGGACCAACAGGCCCACATGGCCCCAGGGGGTCCCCACGCCTTCGGGCGATTTCGCCGTGCCCGCCGGGCTCGATTGGAACCTTTGGCTCGGCACCGCCCCGGGTCGCGCCTATCACCCCGCCTATCTGCCCGCCATCTGGAGGGGATGGTGGGACTTCGGCACCGGGTCCCTCGGCGACATGGGCTGCCATTTCATGGATGTCCCCTTCCGGGCCCTTCGACTCGGCTATCCCGTTTCCGTCGAGTGCAGCGTGGGCAGCGTCTACACCGAATTTTTTGTGGAGGCCCACTACCCCGACAGCTGCCCCCCCTCCTCCAAGATACACCTCCGATTTCCTGCAAGGGAAGGCATGCCCCCCGTCGAGATGGTCTGGTACGACGGTGGCATCCGGCCCGAAAGACCCGAAGAGCTCCTGCCCGACGAGCCGATGGGCGAGACCGACGGCGGCATACTCTTCGAAGGCAGCAAGGGGAAGATCATGGCGGGACTCTTCGGTCGGCGTCCGACCCTGCTGCCCATCCGCCTCATGGCGAGCACGTCACTGCCAGCCCCGGACACCCCGCTGGTGAAGGGGGGTTGGGACGGGCACCAGACACAATGGGCCGAGGCCTGCAAGAAGGGATGGGGGACCTATACCAGCTCCCCCTTCTCCATGGCGGGCCCGCTGTCGGAGACCGTGCTCATGGGCAACCTCGCCATCCGCAGCTGGATGTACCGGGAAAAGACCGGGAACGGGTTTGACCACCCCGGACGGAAGAAGCTCATGTGGGACGGCAAGGCCATGCGCATCACCAACTTCGAACCCGCCAACCGCTTCGTGCAGCGGGAATACAGGGTGTTCTAGGACTTGCTGAGGCCCTCCATCAGGATGTCGCCCAAGCCGAGCAACTCCTCGTGCTTGTGACGGCTCTTTTCGTCGTCGAAGCATTTGGCGAACTCCTCGATCAGGAAGGCGATGATGCGGCGCGGGTGCATCGGGACATAGTGCCCCGGCTCGGGCGTCACCGATATGCGCTTGAAGTACTGGTCGACGTCGCGGTGCGTGTGGACCTGGCCCGAGATGGGGTCGATGTAGAAGAGGATCCTGCCGGTGCCGACGGGCTTCGGCTCGCCGTCCCGGCCCGATTCGAAGCAGGCGAGGATGAACTGTCGGGGGATGTGGATGGCCCGGACGGGGATGTCCAGCATCTGGCAGACGGTCTGGTACAGGATGCCGTTGGCGATCGAATTGCCGCGGCGGGTGTCCAGCAGCTTGTGCACCAGGAAGTCCTCCTGGTTGCGATAGGAGATCTCGACACCCTTGAACATGTGGTGGGAGAAGAGTACCTTGTTGACGATGTTGATCTGCTCGAGCGGGGTGAGGTAGTTGTTCAGTTCGAGCCAGATGCTCTTGCAGATCTTCTCCAGGGCGGAGCGGTAGCCGGCCATGTCCAGGTCGGGGAACTTGTACCTGGACACGAGGAACGCCCCCTCCATCAGGTCGGGGTCGTGTTCCGCGGCCCACCGACCGAAATCGCGCTGCAACTCACCGAAGTGCAACTTGTGGATGGCCATCTCGATGCGCTCCTGCACATGGGCCTCCGCCGTCCGTTCCCAGAGGGCTTCCAAGTGCGGGACCATTTCCTTGCCGATGGATTGGATGCGGTCCCTCACATGTCCGAATACCTCGGTGTCGGGATCGTCGATCAGGTTCAGCAGCGCGGGTATCTCCCGGTGTAGTGCCATGTGTGGTTCAGCGTTTCCCATAATACGGGGCGGGGGAGATTTTATTGTGCGCCGCAGGGGTTGCCGACGAATATAAAATTCGGACATGCTCAACCCCCGGACGGCCAGGAGTTATCCACAATGATCCCGGAAATGTTGAAAAGGGTCATGCCTTCTTCCGGCGGACGGGTGGCTTCTTGCGCGGCGGGTTGGCGAGGGCCTCTTCGATCATCTGCCTGACCTCGTCGATCTCCAGCTCGGACACCTTCTCCTGCCGCTCCTTGGGGATGGGGAAGTTGCGCAACCCCTTCTTGATGTATGGGCCGTAGGGTCCGCGCAGCAACTGGATCTTCTCCTTCTCGAAGACCTTGATGGTCTTCTCCTCCTTCGACCGGCGCTTCTCGACGATGACGGGCTCCGCATCGGCCAGGGTGACCGAATACGGGTCAAGCTCCTTGGGCAGGGAGTAGAACTTGCCGTCGTGCGAGATGTAGGGCCCGAAGCGGCCGATGTTGACCTGTACGGGCATGGACTCGAACTCACCCAGCTGCCGGGGGAGGCGGAAGAGGTCCATCGCCTCTGCAAAGGTGATGGTCTCGATGCTTTGGTCGGCCTTCAGTTTTGCGAAACGGGGCTTCTCCTCGTCACTGACATCGCCGATCTGCACCATGGGTCCGTAGCGTCCCATCCGGGCCACGACTTTGCGGCCGCTCTCGGCGTCCACGCCGAGTTCCTTCTCGCCCCTGATGCGGCCGGCCGTCTCGAGGGTGTTCTCGACGTCCTTCTTGAAGGGCTGGTAGAACTCGTCGAGCATGGCCTCCGGCTTCATCCGTCCCATCGCGATCTCGTCGAACTCGTTCTCGATGCGGGCTGTGAAGCCGTAGTCCATCACATCGTCGAAGTACTGGACGAGGAAGTCGGTGACCACCAGGCCGAGGTCCGTCGGGAAGAGTTTGGATTTCTCGGCCCCCGTGTTCTCGGTCTCCGTGACGGTCGTGATCCTGTCCTGCCGAAGCCGCAGGATGCGGTATTCGCGCTTCACGCCTTCCTTGTCGCGCTTCTCGGCATAGCCCCGCTTGAGGATCGTGGATATCGTCGGGGCGTATGTCGAGGGGCGGCCGATGCCGAGTTCCTCGAGTTTCTTGACGAGCGAGGCCTCGGTATACCTGGGGGAAGGGCGGGAGAAGCGCTCCATGGCGACCAGTTCGCGCAGTTCCAGCACCTGGCCCACCGTCAACGGCGGGAGGATGCCCTCCTCCTCGCCGGAATCGTCGGCATCCTCCTCGTCGCGTCCTTCCATGTAGACCTTCAGGAAGCCGTCGAACTTGAGCACCTCGCCCTGGGCCGTGAGCTGGGCGCCGTTGGTGGAGATGTCTATCCGGGCCGTCGTCTTCTCCAGCTCGGCATCCGCCATCTGGGAGGCCATGGTGCGCTTCCAGATGAGTTCGTAGAGCTTCTGTCCGTCGGCGATGTCGACCTTCTGCCGCTCCATGTCGGTCGGTCGGATGGCCTCGTGCGCCTCCTGTGCCGACTCGTTCTTGTTGCGGAAGGTCCGGTGATGGAAGTAGTTCCTGCCGTACGACGCCGTCACCTGGTTGCGTACGCCCTCCACGGCCGTCTCGCTGAGGTTGACGCTGTCGGTACGCATGTACGATATGTAGCCGCTTTCGTAGAGTTTCTGGGCGATCAGCATCGTTCGGCTGACGCCATATCCGAGCTTGCGGCCCGCCTCCTGTTGCAGGGTGGAGGTGGTGAAGGGCGGTGCGGGCGACTTGCGGGCGGGCTTCACGGCGATGTCGCCGACCGTGTAGCGGGCGCCCAGGCAGGAGCGGAGGAACGCATCGGCATCCGATTGCGTCTTCACACGGCCGCCCTCGGCGCGGAAGCCGACGCTCTTCTTCTGCCGGTCCGGCGCCAGGAACCATCCGTCGATGCGGAACTGGCTTTCGGCACTGAAGGCGTTGATCTGCCGCTCGCGCTCGGCGATGAGCCGTACGGCGACCGACTGCACCCGGCCTGCGCTGAGGTTGTTGCGCATGCTCATCTTCCGCCAGAGCACGGGGGAAAGCTCGAAGCCCACGATACGGTCGAGGATGCGTCGGGCCTGCTGCGCGTTGACCAGGTTCATGTCGAGGAGCCTGGGGTTCACGACGGCCTTCTCGATGGCCTTCTTGGTGATCTCGTGGAAGACGATCCGCTTGGTGCTGGCGGGATCCAGTCCGAGGACCTCGCAGAGGTGCCAGCTGATGGCCTCACCCTCGCGGTCCTCATCGGTCGCGAGCCATACCTCTTCCGACTTCCGGGCGAGTTGTTTGAGTTCCTTGACCACCTTCTCCTTGTCCTCGGGGACGATGTAGCGGGGCCGGTAGCCCTGCTGCACGTCGATGCCCATATCGTCCTTCTCCAGGTCGCGAATGTGACCGAAGCAGCTCCGGACCTGAAAGTCCTCCCCGAGGATCTTCTCGATGGTCTTCGCCTTCGCCGGGGACTCCACTATCAACAGGTTCTTTGCCATCTCTTTCCGCGTCGTCTGGGTTCAATTCGATTCGCCTTCGCCAGGAACGGTCATGGCCGACCGGCCTGTCGGTCGTCGGGCCCGTCCTGACGGCTGCAATATTAAGACAATGACGGATACGCAGGACAAATGCCTCAACCTTGGCCGAGGAACGCCAGGATACGCCGTCGAACGCCGGGGTCCCGGTAGATGCGGCGGTGTCCGAGGCCTCGGGTGATGAGGAAGCGGATGTGCGGATGCCCGGCCGCCATGACGGGCCTGACATCGTCGATGGGTGTCAGGTCGTCGTCCTCGTCATGCACCCAGAGGATGTCCGCAGGGATCCGGGTCGCTGCGCGCGAGATCGAAAAGCGGTCGGGCTCCTGTCCCGTCCTTTCCCGGATGAGGTCTTCGAAGGGATCGCGGACTCGCTCGTCGAGCCGCATGAAGCGGAAGAAGGTGTCGATCGCCCTGCGTGTCTCGGTGGCGGGGGCCACCAGCGCCAGCCGGGGGGTGATGCTGCGTGGGACGCCTTCGACATACAGGCTGGCGGCCAGGCCTCCGAAGGAATGCGCCATGAAGGCGTCCATCGGACCATAGGCGCGTTCGGCATCGCCGATGGCGCGCATGTAGTCGGTCAACGCCACGCGTCTTCCATCGCTGCGGCCGTGGGCGGGTGCATCGATCGCGATCACCTCGAACCCCTTCCTCACCATCGGCAGGACGTAGGCCTCGAACTTGAAAGCGCAGGACGCGAACCCGTGCAGGATCAGGAAGCGTCGGGGTGCCGGATGGTTCCAGCGGTATGCCTGGACCATCCCGTCCCCGGAACGGAACCGAAGGTGTTCCGCCTTCCGGAAGATCTCGGGCATCCGGGGGTCCCGACGGGCATGGGGAGTCAGGAAGAGCCGCAGGGCCGACCGGGCCGCCCAACGGGGCGACAGGAAGGCCATCGCCTGCAGACGGGCCCGCATCAGTCCGACAGCTAACCTAGCTCCTGTATCCATGGCGCCCGAAGGGTGGTTCCGATGCCGTACTTTTGGATGAAGGTACGTCGACCCGCCGAGACGGCCGAGAAGCCCCGAACCCGCCACATGAACCTCCTGCAGCGACTCCACCGCATCCGTGCCTTTGTCTTCGACATGGACGGCGTCCTTACGGACGGCGGCCTGTGGCTGCCAGCGTCCGGCGAATGGGTGCGTCGCATGCATATCCGTGACGGCTACGCCCTGCGGTCCGCCGTCGACAGGGGCTTTCCGACAGCCGTCATCTCGGGTTCGGCCTCCCCGCCCGTCGCCGACCGGCTGGCGGGGCTTGGGGTTCTTGACGTGCTGATGGATGTCTCCGACAAGCGGAGCGCCCTGCTCGACCTCCTCAATGTCTGGTCGCTGCCACCCGAATCGGTCCTCTACATGGGCGACGACGTCCCCGACCTGCCAGCCCTCCGGATCGCCGGGCTGGCCTGCTGCCCGGCCGATGCCTGCCGTGATGTTCGCGAGGCCGCCCATCATGTCTCGACGTTCCGGGGCGGGGAAGGCTGCGTGCGGGACGTCATCGAATGGGTACTCAGGGGGCAGGGCCGCTGGACGGTCGGCGAGGCCCCTACGATTCCCTGAATTCGGCTACCTTCACCTGCATGAGAACACTGGGTGCCTTCTTCAGGCTCGTCCGGCTGCCCAACCTGCTGTTCATCGCCTATACCCAGACGCTCTTCCTGTATGCCGTCGTCCTGCCCGCACACCAGGGCCATGCCGGTTCAAGGCTGTCCCTCACGGCCGACGCCTTCGGGCTGCTGCTGGCGGCATCGCTGTGCATTGCGGCCGGCGGCTATGTGATCAACGACTATTTCGACCTGAACATCGACAGGGTCAACCGCCCTGAGCGGCTCGTCATCGAAAGGGTCATCCCCCGCCGCCATGCCATCGCCTGGCATCTCCTCCTGTCCGCCGCCGGCATTGCGTGCAGTGTGTGGCTGTCCGCCGCCAGCGGCAGCCCGATCATCGCCGTCCTCAACACGGTGGCGGTCGTCATCCTCTGGCTCTATTCCACGACCTTCAAGCGGCAGCTGCTGGCGGGGAACATCGTCATCTCCGCGCTGACCGCATGGGTGGTACTCGTCATGTACGTGGCCGAGGCGGCCCCGGGGTGGCCGGCCTATTCCCGCCGCCAGGCCCTGTACCTGACATCGATCTACAAACCGGCCGTCGTCTATGCCGGCTTCGCCTTCATCCTGACCGTCGTACGGGAAGCGGTGAAGGACATGGAGGACCGGGAAGGGGACCTCCGCCACGGCCGTCGGACGATGGCCGTGACCTGGGGGTTTCGGGCCACCAAGATCTATGCCGCCACATGGCTCGTCGTACTCCTGATGGGTGTCGGGGCCTTCTCGGTGTATTTCGCCATCCTGGGCCAATGGCTCATGCCGCTCTGCATGGCGGTCGGCGTCCTACTGCCGGTGGGCGCCGTCCTGAAGGGGCTTCGGAGCGCCTCCGCCCCCGGACGGTTCGGCACCTTCAGCACCTGGCTGAAATGGGCGATGCTGGGCGGGACATCCTCTATGCTGCTCCTTCGCTGAGCCGCCAGACGCGGCCATCCGACCGGTCATCCGCATGGCCTATCGGCGACCGTCTCGCCGCCATGCCCGTGGGAGATAATACAACATGAGCAACATGGTCCGCCAATGTCCGGCCTTCAGGTAGGAGAGGGCCTCCCGCAGATAGGCACCGCCCTGCTGCGGCGTGAGCCGCATCCAGCGGTACACGGCCCGCCGCCGGTATCCCTTCCGCCGGGCTTCCGGCGTGTCCATGGGGTAATGCCGGAGGATACGCTGGTATAGTTCCACGAGTCGCTGCCTGTCCGACTCCTCCAGATGCCGGTTCCGACGTACGAGCCGTTCGGGCTCCCAGGTCTGGTCGATATGGATCACCGCGGCCGGTACATGGCGGATCCTGGGGTTGAGGAGGGCGGCGGACAGCTCGAAATGCGAATCCTCTATCTTGCGCATCGTCGGCCAACGCACCCCGCGTACCTGTGCATAGCGCCACAGGAGGGAGCCGGTGCCCCACCCGCGCGGCCCCAGCAGCATCCCGTCGAGCAGGTTGTCGAACGGCTCCCTGTCCGCCTCCAGCCGCATCTCGCCGGTGTGGAGGTTGCGGCTCGACGCATAGGTGGCTGCCAGCCCGGGCTCACGGAGATGAGCCGCCGCCAGTGCCTCCAGGCAGTTCGGAGAGAGGAAATCGTCGCTGTCGAGGAACATGAGGAAGTCCAGTTCAGCAGGCAGCACCTCCATCCCGGCCTGTCGCGAGCCGCCGGGTCCCCGGTTCACGGTGTTCACCACCAGGTCCATGGCGATGCCGGCAGCCCCCAGCGCCTCGGCGATCGACGGGTCGAGCCGCTCGGTGCCGCAGTCGTCCACCAGCACGACCCGTGACGGCGGAAGGGTTTGCGCGATCAGCGAGCGTACGGAGCGCTCCAGCTTGGCCATGTCGTTGAAGAAGGGGATGATGACCGCCAGCCGTATCCGGTCAACGGCCTGCACCGGGGAAAGACGCTCCCCGGCGGTGGTTGAAGGGCCCGGAATGTCGGTCAAGCTCGTCATCAGCGGTCTGGAAGGATGGATGGCAAGGTGCAGCGGTTAGACATGCCCTGTGTTCGCTAAAAGTAGACATTCGGCCCCAAGCCTGCAAGATGGGGGGCCGGCGGTGGCGGCGAACGACGATATTTGCAGGCCTTTCCAAACAACATGCGTATGGAACGAATCGTCCTTGCCTCCGGGTCGCCCAGGAGACGGCAACTCCTCGAATGGGCCGAAGTGCCCTTCGACGTGATCGTCAGCGATGCCGACGAGGACTTTCCTGCCGGCACCGGACCGTCGGTGGCCGCCGTGATGGTGGCTGAAGCCAAGGCGGAAGCCGTGCGCCGCGGGCAAGCCTATCGGTCGCTGGCCGGAGCCCCGCCCATCGTGGCAGCCGACACCATGGTCGTGCTTGATGGAGACATCATCGGCAAGCCCGCCGACCGGGCCGAGGCCATCAGGACCCTCTCCCGGCTTTCGGGCCGCCGCCATGAGGTCGTCACGGGCGTGGTCATCCTCCATGCCGGCCAGGCCGTCCGTTTCCATGATGTCACGTCCGTATGGTTCCACGACATCCCGGCCGCCGGCATCGAGCATTATGTCGACCGCTACGGGCCCTATGACAAGGCTGGGGCCTATGCCATCCAGGAATGGATCGGGGTCGTCGGCATCCGTCGCATCGAAGGTGACTTCTACAACGTGATGGGCCTTCCCGTCAGCCGGGTCGTCAACGCCCTCGAAGGGTTGGTTTGACCGCTCCGCTCCCGTCTTTTTCCGTATCCTGAGGCGTGTTTCAGCCTTGGAAGGGTGCCCTGCCGGGGGATACCTTCGTCCCGACCCGAGCGGTATGGGCTGGCAGCGGCTACCCGGTCGGGGCAACCTCCATCCCATGCACGAATCCTTCCTGCATTTCATCTGGCAGCGCCAGTACTTCAACCGGTCGGCCTTGCAGACCTCCGATCTGGAGTCGATAGAGGTGCTTTCCCCAGGCGTGCTGAACCGCAACCAGGGGCCTGACTTCCTGGATGCCCGGATCCGCATCGGTGCCACCTGCTGGTGTGGCCCGGTGGAGTTGCATATCCGGTCGTCCGACTGGCAGCGGCACGGCCATCACGGAGACCCCCACTATGGCAATGTCATCCTGCACGTCGTCTGGGAGCACGACGCCGATTCGCCGCGCGGCATCCCCGTCCTGGAGCTTTCCGGACGGATACCCAGGGTCATGGAG
>Ga0169931_10002874_pt1 | contig 27771 bp, 28 predicted proteins | sample Kivu_15m_20L_FD_129675 | JGI IMG/M metagenome (GOLD analysis project Ga0169931, IMG submission 129675) | Freshwater microbial communities from Lake Kivu, Western Province, Rwanda to study Microbial Dark Matter (Phase II) - Kivu_15m_20L... | ecosystem: Environmental > Aquatic > Freshwater > Lake...
AAGGAGGGGAATGAGTGTCGTGAGTAGCATCAAGCCGAAGGTATGAAGACGTTCGCTTACCCACGAGAAACCTGAAAGTGCCATTGAGTTGTTCACAATCCCTTGTAACCGGTAGAATGCGAAACACGATTGCAACGCAGTTGCGCGAACAACAGGAATGAAGATGCCAGTCCCCTTCTATCTCCTCTGCGGCTCGCTCGGCGCGGGCAAGACGACGCTGCTGATGCGGCTACTGGAATATTGGAAGAGTCAGGGCCTTCGCGCCGGTGTGCTGATGAATGAGGCCGGTGAGGTGAGCATCGATGGTCCGCGCGCGGGGACGATCGCGGAACAAGTCATGAACCTGGCGGGCGGCTGCGTCTGCTGCGACACGAAAGAAGATCTGTCCTGGGGGATCGCGCAGCTCGTGAACGATGCCGCTTCCGACGTGGTGATCATCGAGTGCTCGGGGCTGGCCGATCCGGCCGAAGTGATCGACGCCGTCACCGATCTCTATACCGCCCGTCTCGCCACGCTGGAACGGGTGATCGCCCTGCTGCATCCCATCGCCAGCGAAACCAGCCACTCCAGCCACTACGTCACCACGCAAGCGATTCGTTGCGCGGACGAACTCATCCTCAACAAGCAGGATCTCTACGTGCCCGGCCATTGGGAAGAGTTCAAGCGCGGGATCATGACACAAAATCCCTATGCCCGGCTCTGGGAAACCGCCCACGCCCGCATCGACCCCGCCGCTCTGCTGGCTCCCATCCAGACCAGCCGCCCCACGGCCCGAACCAATGTCGCCTTTGGCGCGCCCCGTCCATCGGGCTCACACCAGCGCGCGGACTACCATCCCATCGCCACGACCGTGCGGCTCCCCGGCCCCCTGAATCGTGAACGCTTTCAGGCCTGGACCAACGCCCTGCCCAAGGAACTCGAACGGGCCAAAGGCTTCTTCCGATTTGCGGGTGAGCCGGAACTGCAGGAGTTTCAGTACGCCCCGCCGGGACAAGCTACCGTGACCCCCATCATGCTGCTCGACGAACCGGATCCGGCCATCGTGCTCATCGGGCGCGGCTTCGACATCGAATCCTGCCGGAGCCAGTTGCTGAAAAGCCTCGACCAGGCCTGACAAGCCCCCTGCGAGACATTGGATTTGTCTCCCTCCTTGCACAATGGCAGGATGCACCTTTCACTGGGCAAGCAGGCATCAGATCACCCATATCGACACGCACTCCATGGACAGTCCGATTACGGCTTCTCAGTTCTCCTCTGATCCCTCCCTCGACTTGTCCCGCCTCATTATTGACGCTGCGCCCAACGGACTGCTCCTCACGACAGAGGCCGGCATCATTCGCTTCGCCAACCGGCACGTCGAACAGATGTTTGGCTACCCGTGCGAGGAACTCGTCGGCCTATCCGTGGAAGTGCTCATACCCGAGCGTTTTACGGCCTCCCATGTCCGCTATCGCCACCAATTCAATGACGCGCCTTCCGCCCGTCCCATGGGGGTTGGACGGAATGTCCAGGGCCGGCATAAAAACGGCACCGAATTTCCCCTCGAAGTTGGCCTCAGCCTGCTGCCTCTGCCATCCGGCCTCCACTACATCGCCTCCATGATCGACATCTCGGTGCGCAGGCGTGACGAGCAAGCGCTCCAGCACTCCCATGCGGAACTGGAGCGCCGCGTGCAGGAGCGCACCGCCGAGCTCGTCACCATCAATGCGGCCTTGCGCGAGGGGGAAGAGCGCTACCGCCTCCTGGCCGACGCCACCTTCGACGGCATCGCCATCCATCACCAGGGCCTCATCGTTGAAGCCAACCCTGGGCTGGAACGGATGTTCGGCTATGCGCCGGGCGAACTCACCGGCACGCCGCTGTTAGCGCTGATGGACGAGAACTGCCATGAGAAGGTGGTCTCCAGCCTGCCCCCCGGCGATCACAACCCGTATGAATGCACGGGCCGCCGCAAAGACGGCTCCACCTTTTCAGAAGAGGTGATCGTCAAACCCTACCGATACAAAAGCCAGGACATGCATCTCGTGGCTATCCGCGACATCACCGAACGCAAGCGCGCGGAGAAAGCCCTGCAATCGGCCTATCAACAGCTCAGCTTCCATATCGAAAACACGCCGCTGGCCGTCATCGAATGGACGGCGGACTTTCGCCTGCAACGCTGGTCCCCGCAGGCGGAAAAGATTTTCGGATGGCCGGCCAAGGACGTGGAAGGGAAATATCCCCACGAATGGCGGTTCGTCTTCACCGACGACAAGGAGGCCTTGCACAGCGTCATCGAGCGGCTGATGAAGGGCCGCGAACGCCAGAGCGTCTATCGGGGGCGCCAGTACACCAACGCCGGCGGCGGCGTCCATTGCGTCTGGCACAACTCGGTCTTGACGGACGAGCGCGGCGCGGTCGTCTCGATCATGTCGCTGATCCAGGATTTATCCGGGCAAGTCCGGCTGGAGCAGCAATTCCATCAAGCCCAGAAAATGGACGCCATCGGACGTCTCGCGGGCGGCATCGCCCACGACTTCAACAATTTATTGACCATCATCAACGGCTACAGCGATCTGGCCCTCACGAACCGCAACATACCGCCGCGTGTCCAAAACGGGCTGCAGCAGATTCTCAATGCCGGCCATCGCGCCGCCGCGCTGACGCATCAATTGCTGGCCTTCAGCCGCCAACAGGTCATGCAGCCGCAGGTCCTGAACGTCAACTCCATCGTCGTCAACATGGAGAAGCTGCTGCGCCGCCTGATCGGCGAGAACATCAAGCTGATCTGCCGGCTGGACGAGAAGGTCAGCCGCATCAAAGCCGACCCCGGACAAATCGAACAAATCGTGATGAACCTGGCCGTCAACGCGCGCGATGCCATGCCGCACGGCGGGCAGCTGATTATCGAAACCCAGCATGTGGAACTGGACGACGCCTTTCTTGCCGAGCAGGCTCCGGCGCTTGCGCCCGGCTCGTATGCCCTGCTGGCGATCCAGGATACCGGCATCGGCATGGACGAGGCCACGCTCCTGCGCATCTTCGAACCGTTTTTCACGACGAAGGGGCCGGAAAAAGGCACGGGGCTCGGCCTGGCGACCGTGCATGGGATTGTGCAGCAGAGCAACGGGTTGATTACCGTCTCCAGCCAGGTGGGGCAGGGCACCAGATTCCAGATTTACTTCCCGCGCGTCACAGGCGGGGTCCAGCAGGCATCGAAGACGGCGCTTCCCCAGGCGGCGGTTAGAGGATCTGAGACCGTTCTCCTCGTTGAGGACGAGCCGATCGTCCGAGCCTTTGCCCGCCAAGTGCTGACGGACCATGGCTACGCCGTGCTGGAAGCCGCCACCGCAGAAGAAGCGCTGTTCTTGAGCAACGGCTACGACAACACCATCCATCTCTTGCTGTCCGATGTGGTGCTGCCCTCCGGCGGCGGGCCGCTCCTCGCCAAACACCTGCGCAATCAACGATCCTCGATCAAGGTGCTGTTGATGTCGGGCTACATCGATCGCGGCTTCAACATCGCCGACAACCTGGCCGATACGACGCCGTTCATCCAGAAACCCTTCACCCAGGAAGTGCTGCTGCAAAAAATCCGCGCCGTGCTCGACACGCCGGAAACGAACTCGGACTCCGCCCAGCAGCTGTCCTGGCTCACCTAATCCGAGGCGCGGCAGCGGCCCGAAACCGCGGCCACCGGAGCAGCGCCCAGGCGATGCCGCCGCCGATCAGGCCGCCGAGCGCCCATCCACCCAGCACGTCGGTCACATAGTGGGCCCCGATATAGACACGGGAGAACCCCACCAGCGCAACGATCGGCCAGCTGATCCAGCCGGTTTGTGGATAGAGCACCTGGAGGAAGGCCGCTGCGGCAGCCGTGTTCATCGCATGGTTGGAGGGGAAGCTGAAGAGCCGGCCACAGGCGCCGCCTCCGACGACGACGGCTTCATGCAGCGCCTGACAGGGCCGCGCGCGCGCAAAGACCCACTTCAGCTGCCCGCCGAGAAAATCCGACAGTCCAACGGCGCCGGCTAAAAACGGACTACCGAGCAAGGCCTCCCAGCACCGCCGCATGACCCAATAGCCCGCCGCCAGAGCCACCGGCAGATACAGCGTACTCGTCGCACTCAGCCGCAAAAACAGATGGTCGAAAAATTCCGAATGGCCGGCAAGACCGTTGATGGCGAGAAAGAGGGATTCGTCGAGGCTCATGGAGACTGACGATAAAGCGTCACTCGTCAGGCGTCAAGCGATCTTCACCTGGTCCTAAAGTGAATGCGGACCGTCAACTCTCCATCCACGACTTCGTCGCCCTTCATCTGCGGCTCGAAGGTCCACTTGCTGAGCGCGACGATCCCGGCGGTGGTCAGCTCGCGATGCCTGGCAGGCTCCAATACGACGACTGTCAGCTTGGCGTCTTTCGAGACCAGCACGCGGGCCTTCATCCAATCATCGAGTTCCTTGCCGTCGAGCGACGACGGAATCCCCGGCCACGGCGTCGACTTCGCCACCGGCCCCAGCTGCTGATCCTTGTTCAGCGACAGACCATGCACATGGACTTCCGGCAGCTCCAGCACATCCTCGTGATGATCGTCGGCATGCGTCGCCTCATCCCCCGCCACCGCCCACGCAGCAACCGGGAAACACAACAAACCCAATATTGAAAGTATCAGAATCTGTTTCATAGTGACTCGGATCATACCTCATCACACACAGTTGCTCAAACGACCACTATTCGTACACGTCCGCTCCTGATTCGCTCTTCACAGAAAAACCTGTACGCCTTTTCTTACACTCTGTCCCTTTTAGCCCTCGCGCTCCCTTGCACCGTGGAGCGGCAGATCCACCCCGGATACTCAAACGGGCCAGCCAACAAGGCCGCAGGCGACGGCAACACCGGAGGCGTAGCCTCTGGGCTACGTTGAGGATGTTGCCGAGCCGAGAACGCCGTTGGTGGCCCGTTTCAGCATCCGGTTAAAAGAACCATTGGCCGCGGAAGAAGAACGACCTCGGCATCCCCGCATGCGAGACGCCCAAACCGATGCTCCCTTCGCCGCGATTGATGTAGTACTTCTGATCGAACAGATTGACCACATCGAACCCGAGCAGGAATTTCTGCCCGTCCCACGGCAATGGAATGACATGGGTGATCGACGTATTGAAGACCGTATAGGACTGGCTATGCGTCGAATTCGTCTTCGCATCCTCGTCCGCCGCCGTTCGCAAGCCTGAACCGAACAACATCTGCCCGCTGAACGTCGTCCGCTCCATCAGCCGGTAGCTGACGAGCGCCGAAGTGGTGATCCTCTGCATATGGTCGCAGAACACCCCGCCAGGCGAATTGATATCGCCGATCTCTTTCGCTTCCAGCAGGGAATGCCCCGACTGGAGGCCATAGCCTTTGCACTGGCCCCAGGCGGTGTTCAGCCGGGCCGTGAGATTGTCCATCACCTGGAACTTCAAGGCCCCGTCGATGCCCCGTTGCCACCCGTAGTTGAACGCGAAGTAGTTCAACAAGGGAGTCGTGCCGAACTGCCCGGCGTCGGACAGATTGCGGGCCAGCTTGTAATACCCCGTCAGCTGGAACGTCGCCCAACTGGAGAGCGCATGATAGCTGCCCACTTCGAAATAATGCGCCCGCTCGGCCCTGGGCGTGATGTTCGTCGTATCCTCCGGCGCCGCTTTCGTGCCGGCCGTGTTCAGCTTGGCGAAGGAGATCGCCTCCAGATTAGGCGGCGTGAACATCCGGCCGTAGAACACGTGAAAGACATTCGACTGGTTGGCCTTGTAGGTCGCACCGATGCGCGGGCTCAGCTGCGCCTCGTCCCGTTGATACTGCACGACATCCCCGCGCAGTCCCAGATTGAATGTCCACTGGTCGTTGGGCGTCCACTGGTCCTGAATCCAGAATTCCTGCCGGTAACCGATCAGGCGATTGTCGGCGTTGCGGCCGATGACACTGCCCGTCGGACTTCCCGCGCCGTCATCCAGAAACGTCGACAGCCTGGTCTTATTGATAGCCTGGGTCCGGTCGAACTGGAAGCCCGTCTTGATCAAATGCTCTTTGCTGTGCACATACGTGTAGTCGAGACGGAGGCCGCCCGAATAGGCCGTACGGTCCTGGCTCGCGGCGGAAAACGGTTCTGCTTCATCCGGCACATAGGCCAGCACGTTGAACGGGTCGGTCTTGAACGTCGCGCGGGTATGCCGGAAGTAGCCCGCGAGGCTGAAGAACTGATTGGACGTCACATCGTGCCGCCACACCAGATGCGCGTACTGATTCTGCTCATTCTGATTTTCGTCCACCCGTTCCGACGGCACTGCCGAAAAGCCCGCCGGCAGCAGACTCGTGATGGTCGCATTCTGCGTCTGGCCCGGCAGTGTGGGAATCTGATACTTCGCCACCGAATTCAAAAAGAGCAGCGTGAAGTTATTCGTATTGTCGTGCTGGTAGTCGCCGCGGAACATCGTCTGATTGCGCTCGCTCTGGCCGTGAAAAATGGAATGGCCGAGCGTCGGTGGTTCGATCCCGCGATTCGTCGAGGTATAGCTGTTGAGTATGTAGTAGCGGAACTTCTCGCCGACCGCTCCGCCGTATTCGAACGAAGGGTTGACCGTGCGGTTGGATCCGCCGAACATCTGCAGCGAGCCGAACCCAGGCCTGGTGCCGCTCTTGGTCGTGATATCGATCAGTGCGGCCGACTTGTTCCCGACGTTGGCTTCCATGCCGCCCAGCACGATGTCCGCTCGTTCCCAGGAACGGGGCGAAATCACATCCGAGAATGTTGAGGAGACCGTCTCGGGAATCGGCACCCCGTCGATGCGCAATTGCAGATTGGCATGATCCTGACGGATGTGCACCTGCTTGAGTGACCCGTAGGTCGCGCCGGGGATCGTCAGCAACACATCATGCAGTTCGTTGTTATTGCCGCGCGGCAACGCCTCGATGTCTTTACGGCTCACCGAGTAGGTTTCGCTCGACGCCTTATACTGGATCGGCGCCAGCGGCGAGACGACTTCCAGCGCGACTTCCTTCGTCTTCGACAAGGTCAGCATGACCGGCTTCGGCTCATCCGCGCTGATCTGCAACACCACATATTCACTCCGGTAGGTATCCTGCACGGCGCTGACCGAGTAGGTGCCGGCTGCCGGCACGGAGGCGTTGAACTCGCCGGCATCGTTCGACACCGCCGTCGCCACCACGTTGCCTTCCTGGTCTTTCACCTCCACCACGGCCTGTCCAACCCGCCGCAGGTCCTGGTTCTGGACCGAACCACGAATCGTATTGACTGCGTCCCCTGCCGCATGAGCCGGAGACAGTCCTCCTCCATTCCCGACCAATATTCCGACAACCAGACCGACACAGAGATGACACCACGCACGTCGCATACCGATCCTCCACGTTCAACATCGAAATTAAATAGGCCACAGCGCCCGGCACACGCTGCGCCGAACTCTGGACGACTCGTTGAAGGGAACTTAGCGACGCGGAGGAGCGCGGGAGGGACCGACGGAAGCAATGTCTAGAGGGAGTACGACCGACTCGGACGGAAGCGCGCGATGCCAGACGAGCTCGCAAAAGGCCGGCCTCGGGACATCGACATCCAACGACCCGGCCGTATGGTGCTGGACCCACTGGCAGAGGTCGGTATCGGCGTGCTCGTGACCGTCGTGGTCGGCTGCGGCCAGCTCGTGATGAACATCCTGCGCCACGGCAAACGGCGCCAGGCCGAGCAGGATCACGATCATCGCCAGCGAGATCAACCGGCTGAGCAGCGATGCTGATGTGGAAAGACGCACCATTAGAACAGACTCTTCATACCTTCAACACACAGAACCGGAAACGACAAAATCCCCCGTCAAACTAGCGAGGACCTCCTGCTTTTGTCAAGTTGTATGGACTTTTCTCGGTATTTTCGCATATCATAAGCACTTCCAAGGCAATGTTGCGCAGTCAACCTGAGTGGAAAAGGCCGCGATCCGCTCGCGGACAGGTATCATGAACAGACCCATCGACAACCAACATGTCTTAGAAATCAACGCGCTGCCCTCGCCGCGCGCCATAAAAACGAAGCTGCCGATCACCGACGAAGCCGCCGCGCTGGTCGTGGAAACACGTGACGCCATCCGCCGGATTCTGCACGGACAGGATCGCGACCGGCTCCTCATCATCGTCGGGCCCTGTTCGATCCATGACCCCGAGGCCGCCTATGAATATGCCGCCAGGCTCAAGCCGGTGGCCGATGCGCTCCGCGATCGCCTGCTGATCGTCATGCGCACCTATTTCGAAAAGCCGCGCACGACCGTCGGCTGGAAGGGCCTCATCAACGATCCACACCTGGACGGCACCTGCGATATCGCCACGGGCATGGAACTCGCCCGGATGATTCTCCTGAAGATCAACCAGTCCGGCATGCCCTGCGCCACCGAGCTGCTCGATCCAATCAGCCCGCAATATATCGCCGACCTGATCAGCTGGAGCGCCATCGGCGCCCGCACCACCGAAAGCCAAACCCATCGCGAACTGGCCAGCGGGGTTTCGATGCCGGTCGGGTTCAAAAACGGCACCGAAGGCAGCCTGCAAGTCGCGGTGAACGCCATGACATCCGCGCGCACGCCACATCACTTCGTCGGCATCAATGCCGAAGGCCAGACTTCGATCATCCGGACGGCGGGCAACCCGGATCGACACATCGTCCTCCGGGGCGGCGGCGGCAAGACCAATTACGAAGCCGAACATGTCGCCAAAGCCGAAGAAGCCGTCGCCGGCGAAGGGTTCGCCCGACCGATCATGATCGATTGCTCCCACGACAACTCCAACAAGGACCATAAGCGCCAGGGCCTCGTCGCCCGAGACGTCCTCCGCCAGTTCCGCGAGGGGCGCAACTCCATCATGGGCTTGATGCTCGAAAGCAATCTCAACCCCGGCAAACAGTCCTGGAAGCAGGGCGTGACGCTCGCGCACGGCGTCTCCATCACCGACGCCTGTCTCGGCTGGGATGAAACCGCCGCCCTGCTGAACGAGCTGGCCGACTCCATCACGACGAAACCGGCGTAAACAACTCCTGCCCTTCGACGCCCTCACGAATCCAGACGATACTGAATCGGGACCCGTAGAACAATTTGGCTTCTACCCAACGGCTGTGGCAACGCAAGCGGGCAGGATCGCTTGACCACCTCGATCGCAGCACGATCGAGCGCCTCGTGTCCGGAACTGGTCGCAATGGTCACCTCCAGTAAGTGGCCGTGCTCGTCGATAACCGCCCGCACCACCACACTCCCCCGCCAATGATTCAGCCTGGCTTCATGAGGATAGCGCTTCAGCTCCGCGACCCGGCTCCAGAGCGTCTGCATCAGCCATCCGAAATCCGGCTTGGCTTGAATCGCCGCCGACCCGGTCGGCCCTGCCGTGACAGGCTCACTGCGGAGCGCCGCAGGCGGCGGCTGGCCGGTGCTGATCACATCGGACGACACCGCCGTCGCCGGAACCGGACCGAGCGCAGGCACCACGACATCTTCACGCGATTCCTGCGGCACCCCGCGGGAGACCGGCGTGGAGGGGCCGGTCTCCCGTGAGGCCTCCGCGGCGAGCTGAGCCGGCGCCTCGTCCGTTGGAGGGACCGGCACATGGTTCGCCGAAGAAACAGCCACGGCCGTTTCCGCCATCGGAGAAGATCTGTCATTGGTATCCCGACTCAACAGGTCCTCGGCCGCTGATGGCATCGGTTCCGATACGTTCGATTCCCGTTGTTGTGAGTCCCTTACTTCCTCAATCGCCGACCCAATACGATCTGATGCACAACCGTGGAAAAATCCGGTCATGCCGATGACTTCATTCCGGTGTGGCTTCTGGACAGCGGCGTACGGCCCACACAGTGATGGTCAATCAACGCGGACACGGTATGGCTGAAGATCCGCAAGCTCCCGACACTCAGCCTGGTACCGCTCAGTCGCCCGGTTTCGCCCCACCGATACACGGTCCATCGGCTGACATTCGACAGGGAAGAGGACTCTCACGACCACCCCGTATCCACACGGAGATACCATCGTCCCTCACTGTCAGATGGAACTCGCGGCGAACGATGCACCACACCGCAGTCTTTCTGAGTCGATCCATGCTCCCCTTTCAGCAGGCAGACTTGAAACGGCTGGGTCGAATAGACGATTGCCTCGGGCCCTGCGATTTTTCGGTTGTCGCCGCGGCCAAGGCATCGCCGCTGCACCTGGGCGTCATCCAGCCACTCGGTGCCCGGGCCTTTGAACGTGCATAAGAGGCGCACCGACAGCCGGTCGATGTGAAAGACAGGACAGGACTGTTCCCGTGTTTTGCAGAACGCAATCGTCACCCGCTTCTCCGGCACCAGCGTCGCATAGCCCGTCAGCACATCGACCAATTCTTCCATCATCCATCGCGCCAGAGGGTCAGCCGTCCGCGCGGCAGCCTGTCCAATCTCTTCGCCCGGCAGCGTGAGAGAGCAGGTCGGCAGCAAGGCGAGGCGACTCTCTGCGATCACCTGCCGAAGCTGAGCGGACGGTGACCAGGCATACAGCAGGATGTTTTTTTGAGGATCTTTGATCTGGTCGAAGTCCGCCGGCTGCCTTGCCACCACCAGGTTCTTGGGGACGTCGGCGCCGGATCCCTTCGAATCCAACGCCAGGACAAACTGACCGTCGTAGCGATCGTCCGTAAGAGGCGTCTGACTCGGCTCCATAATCTTCATCGAGAGACTCCTTTCCATCAGCCGCGAGGCGAACAGGGGCCGGCCGGCACACTCGCTCCGGGATTGAGGCTGCCGGTAGCAACGGGAGCGGGGGCCATCAGTTCCTTCGGAAGCGTGACGGTGCGAGGATCAACCGTGATCTCGGCCAGACGACGCATCACCTCCGGGGTCCCGCCCTCTTGATAGCGACCGTTCAGGTGTGTGGCGAGAAACTTCTCCACTGCCGCCCACATCGCCATACTGTTCAGCGGACGGGCGAATCCATGTCCCTCGTCGGGCGCGAGTAAATACTCCACCGGACAGCCTCGGTCCCGCAAGGCCGCCACGATCTGGTCGGCCTCGCGTTTGGCTACGCGCGGGTCGTTCGCGCCTTGCACGACCAACAGCGGAGTCGCGATCGCGGCCGCTGAATGGAGCGGCGACCGCTCCCTCAACCACTGACGGCCCTCCGGAGTGGCCGGGTCCGCCATGCGGCCGATCATGATCTTGCGGAACGACGCCCAGTACGGAGGGATCGCCTCCAGCAATGTGATCAGGTTCGACGGACCGACGATATCCACGCCCGCACGGTAGAGCTCCGGCGTGAAGGCCACCCCGGCCAACGTCGCGTAGCCCCCGTACGATCCGCCCATGATGCCGATGCGCGCGGGGTCGGCGAGGCCCGCTGCGACGAGATACTTCACGCCCCAGGTAACGTCGTCTTGCATGGCGCGTCCCCATTCGCCGTTGCCGGCGTTGAGAAACGCTTTCCCAAAACCGGTCGATCCGCGGAAGTTCGGGCTCAGTACGGCGTATCCTCGATTGGCCAGGAACTGGTGAGCGGCGTGGTAGCCCCACTGATCTCGGCTCCAGGGGCCGCCGTGCGGCATCACCACAGCAGGAAGGCCTTTCGCAACCCGCCCGACGGGAAGCGTGAGATAGGCCGGAATCTCCAGACCATCGGAGGACGGATAGCGTACCACCGTCATCGGCGACAACGCCGCGCGGTCGATCTTCTCCCGGATGCGGTACTGACGTATGAGTTGCTTCGTCGCGCGGTCGAACAGATACGTCTCTCCCGGCTCGGTATCGCTGGTGAAGCCCACGACCCACCGGCGATCGTCCGCGGTCGAGCTTGTGGGGGTCGCCTGCCACCCGGGCTTCTGCTCACGGAGCCACGCGTAGTCCGCTTCGTACTGCGCATCGACGAAATACATCCGGCGCTTGTCGTCCAGATAGACCGTGGCGACCAATTCGTCGGTGGCCTCCGAGAATATCGGCACGCCGAAATCGACGCGCCGAAGCGGGTCCGATTCGACGCGAGCAACCGCACCGGACCGCACGTCGAGCAGCGCCAATTCGGTCAGGTCGGTCTCTTTGTTCGTTTCAAGGTAGACGCGCTCGCCGTCCTTGTGGAACCGAATCGGCTCACACTCGTCGAACAACCCGCACTGATAGAGACGCGTGAGTACGCCGTCCTCCTCGATCCGCAGAATTTCTTGTTCACCGTCGGGAGCCGTCCTGGTGGCCAACCGCAAACGGCCGTCCAGATCGAACAGCCAACCCGAGACCCGATCCGTATTCAGACGGACCACCGTCTTTCGGCCGGTCGCCACGTCGAGCTGATACAGATCGTGCCAGGACGTGTCGCGGTCGTTCAGCCCGATGAAGATGATCGCAGGCTGACGCTTCGGCACGGCATAGATCCTGACACGCGCACCGGTCACACCGGTCAGATCACGCGCCGGGGGAGCAGGCGAATCGGCAGCCGGGCTTGCCGCCGGATCCACTGCGTACACGTTGTAGTTCTCGTCGCCGTCATGGTCCTTCACGAACAAGATATGCCGGCCGTCGCGCGACCAGAAGAATTCGGACAGCGGCCGCGTGGTTTCGGCCGTGACCAGCGTCGCCGATGCAAACGGCGCAGCGGCCTCCTTGACCCAAATGTTCCGGGTGCCGTTCCAGGGTTTCAGGAATGCGATGTAGCGGCCGTCCGGCGAGAGCTGCGCCCCCGAGTATTCAGGATTACCGAACAACCATTCGCGATCGATGATGGGCGGCGGATGCCGGGGAGCAACGGAATCGGCTGCTCCGGCAACCGCTACGACAATAGGTAAGAACACCATCTGCCTCAATAGGAGTTCTCCCAGTTTAGAAAAACCACGGACAACCCCGCTCCGTCGCATCCACCACCGCGCCGCAGAGTCGTCGAGGTTCATCTGTTGATCATGACGTGTCGCTGTCATACGCCGGCCCTCCCAATCGTAATGTCGCTCACTCGCCTACCCAGCGACGCGGCGATACCACTCGATGATCCGCTGCAGATGCGCCTCACCGTAGAGCGCGGCAAACGTGGCGGCTTCAGCCGACCGAGGCGCATCCAACGCGGCCAGTCGCGCGCGGGCAAAGTCAGGAGTCAACGAGATCTTGCATTTCACCGTGATGCAATCGACCCACGCCTCATACGTCGTCGGAATCGCGCTCTTCATCATGCGTCACGTCCTTTCATTCATCGTCGGTTTCCCCAGACCGTGGAAGGCGCCTCGGACAACTCTCCTGCTGTCGATGACGCCGCCACAGCCTCACCGCAGAACCGCACCTGCCCGTCCACAGCCCACCGCTCCCCATCCGCCGACCGTGCCGTCACGAGCCGATCCGCAAGGAACATCACCGGTGTCAGCTCACGTTGGGCTGCTGCGAGCGCCTCCTGCGCGCCCGCTTCCGTGAGCCCCTGCGCCAGCGTCAGATGGGGGAAGAACATGGCCACTTCGCACTCGGCGCTGACTCCCGACGTCCGCGCCCCGGCCTTGGCAAGCCCCTCAACGAGTCGGGCATGGAGTTCGATCAGCGCTGGCGTCGGACGGACCCCGACGTAGACCACGTGGCCGTAGCCGCTACAGGAACTGAACATTCCGACTTCGCCGAGTTGAACTTCAAATGGCCGCTGCTGCCGGCACTCTTGCTTGAGCCACTCGACGAGGTCACTGTGGGTCGCCAACACTCCGTCGCCGAGGACAAACTCTAGTTTCATCGTGACATGCGGAACCGTTGCGGCATGACCCGGATCAAAACGGGCGCGCTGACCGGCGAAGACTTGAGCCAGCGGTTCAGGCGGAACCAGAGCGAAGGAGTATCGGACCGGTACTACGCTCGATGCACCATCCGGTGATAGAAGGGTGTGACACTCTGTCGCATCACGCATGATATGCCCCCCCATGACGACGCCGAAGCAGCATGGTGTAATACGTCTCAAGCAATCCTAAGCCCCGATCGAACTCCAGTCGTTCGACGAACCCACCCTGGTCTGGGACTAGCACCTTGCGCGCCCCCACCGCCTGGAGACCAGACGTCACACGATCGATGAACGACAGTTCTCCATTCTGAAATTCCATGGGACACCCGTGTATGGTTCCCCCGCGGTTCCGTCTGTCGCCTTGGATGATCGTCATGACGCCCCCTCCGTCGATTGACTGGGAAGCACATCCAGGACATGGATCAGCAATCCACCGGCCATCGGATGCGGCTCCACGTGCGCGCGAATGTGATAGACGGCCGCCAACCGCTCCGGCGTGAGCACGCTCCGGGGGGCGCCGTCGGCCACCACTCGGCCCTCCTGCATGAGGAGCAGCCGATCGCAGTAACGGCTGGCCAAACTCAGGTCGTGCAGCGCCGCGACGGCCGCGATTCCTTCCTGATCCACCAGCCGGCGGACCAGATTCAGCACCTGTAATTGATGACTCAGGTCGAGGCTGGCCGTCGGCTCGTCCAGCAAGAGCACCCGCGGCGTCTGAGCCAGCGCCCGGGCCAGCGTGACCCGCTGACGCTCGCCTCCGGACAACTCCGTGACCGCGCGCTCGGCGAACGGCAGAGTTCCCGTGTCGGCCATGGCTCTCTCGACAAGGTCACGATCGCTCGCCGCCTCTGATTGCCATGGCCCCAGATGCGGGTACCGTCCCATGGAAACGACGTCTTTCGATGAAAACCGAAACTCCCCGACCGAGGACAGTTGAGGGACACAAGCAACCTGTTGCGCCACCAGCCGTCGCCGGTACGTGCCCAGCGAACAGCCGTCAAGGAATACGGTTCCCTCGCTCGGTGCCAGTAACCCGGCCATGGTTCGAAGCAACGTGCTCTTCCCCGCGCCATTCGGTCCGATGATGCCGACGAACTGCCCCGCGTGCACAGCCAACGACACGGCGTCGAGCAACACCCGCCCGTTGATCTCCCGGCGGACACGTTCCACCGTCATGAGGGTCGGCATAGCTTAGAGCTCCTCCGTACGAAGGCGATGACGCCGCAGCAGGTACATGAAAAACGGCGCCCCCAACAGCGCCGTCACGACCCCCAGCTGCAGTTCCTGAGTCGGCAACAGCACGCGAGTCGCGAGATCGGCCCAGATCAGGAAGCAGGCGCCACCGAGAAAGCTCGCGGACAACAGCACACGATGATCAGGCCCGACGAGCAAGCGAGCAATGTGGGGGACGATCAATCCGACGAAACCCACGATCCCGCTCACCGACACCGCCGCCCCGGTGACCAGCGCCGTCAACACCAGTGCGCGCCGCTTCGCCCACTGCATATCGACTCCGAGGCTGGCGGCGCCCTCTTCACCCGCAGCCGCCACGATGTTCAACTCTCTCCCATACAGCATCAGCGCCAGCCCGCCGGCGAGAATAGGCCCCGCCGCCAGTCCGACATGCGGCCACCCCCGCCCGTTGAGCCCCCCGAGCAGCCAGAACAGCACTTCACGAAGCGCAAAGATGTCTTGGGCCAGGCTGAGCAACAACGACGTCACGGCCGAAGCAAAAGCGCTCACCGCCAGACCGGCCAAGAGCAGCGTGGCCAGCGGCGTCCGACCGGCCTGCGTCGACAACCAATAGATCGTCCAGGTTGCGCCGGCCGCACCGACGAAGGCCATCAGCGGCAACGACCATAGCGCGTTCGCGGCAGCCCCGCTCAACATCGCCACCACCGCGCCGAGCGCACCGCCGCCGCTGACCCCGATGAGCCCCGGATCAGCCATCGGATTGCGAAAGAGCCCTTGCAGGACGGCGCCGGCCAGTGCGAGCCCGCCGCCGACCAAGCCCGCCAACAGGACACGCGGCAATCGAAGATGCATCACGATGGCATCGTAGGCCTGCTGATCCACGACCGGGGCCATCGTCGTCAGACCGGTGACCTTCGCCAGGATGACCGAGACGATCGCACCCCAAGGAATCGCCACCGACCCTACCGTCGTCGCCATCACGAGACTGACGCCGAGCGCAAGGCTCAAAAGAAGGTGGACGGTGGAGGATCGGTTCATGCCGCAGACTCCCTGAACAGCTCCGGATGCAGCAGCCGCGCGATCGCCTCGACCGTGTCCGCGATGTGCTGCGAACTGGTGACCAGCAGGCGGGCCGGAACGCCGTACACCCGTCCGTCACGAAGGGCGGACACCGACTGAAACGCCGGATCCGCCAACAGCGCCCCGCGGAATCCGGACTCCCATCGCCGCGCATCACGCAGCAGAATCACCTCAGGATCAGCCATCACGATTTGCTCCGGGGAGACCTTGCGCCACCCGGTGATGCCGAGTTCGGCCGCAACATTCACGCCGCCCGCCGCGCGAATGACGTCGTCGAGCGTGGTCCGGCCGCCCCCCACCCAGCCCGATTCGGAATACAACAGGACGCGGGGCCTCGCGCGACCGGCCACGCGCACCCGCACGGCCTCGATCCTGTTCGCCATTTCGGCCACAATCCGCTCGGCCCGATCCGACGCGCCGGCGGCTGCACCGAGCGTCCTGATGAGCGACGCGATCCAGTCAATCGACTCGAACCCCTGAATCCGGAACACGCGCATTCCCAGATCTTCCGCCTGGCGCGCGACATCCGCGCTATGCGCGCCGATGACGACGAGGTCCGGCGCGAGCATCAAAATCTGCTCGAGATCACCGCTCACACGCCCAGGAACCGTCGCAGCCTCCCTCACCACATTCGAACTGTCAGGGTCATCTGCCACGACGCTCAATCCGATCAAGCGCTCCGGCGCCACCGCCAGCAAAATTTCGTCGCTCGTCACATTGACCGAGAGAATGCGCGCGGCGACAGGCTCTGCCGTGACCGGAAGAGAGACCGGCGGCGGACCGCCGCGCACGGCCATCCAGATCGTCCCGCCGAGCACAACGGCACCGACGGCGACAGCTGTCGCCCCTAGAATCCTCATGCCGGGCATCAGCTCACCCTCCTCAATGTCCGCCCCATGATTCCTCACTCATGATCCCGTTCGGCGACCAAGCCACCGCTCCAGGCAGATATTTGCATCGCATGTCATTCCAGAGTGTCAAACGGCTCCAATCCGGCTTCTGCGGTTTCATCCGATCGCTCAAATAGGGATTCGGGAAAAAGATCGTGAGCATCTGCTCACTGTTTCCATTCCACATCCTGAATCCCCAGCTCCCGAAGCTGCCGCGGCGACCGATGGTCTTGAAGAAGGCGGCCTTCGAGGGCCGCCGTTGATGCGCCAACACCTCAGGAGTCGGATTGCCCTTGGAGCCTTTGTGCGTGCCAAGACAGAGATGAAAATGCCAGTCTTTAAGGTTGACCGTAAGGTAGCCATCCAGATAACCCAGCTGAGGAGGCTCGGTCAGCTGGATCTCGAACACCGCGCCCTCAAGACAGGGACCGAACACCATGTGACCCCAATGCTCCTGAAACATGGCGTACAAGAACGGCTTGAGGGTCGACTCCTCAGGCTGGAGATATTCATAGATCGTTTGACTGCCATCCAGATCCTCGATGCTCTCAGTGCGATACAATTCTGCATTCATGACATCCTCCTCCGTGTAATGATCTGACGTGACTACTCCAATCCAAACCGAAGCGGAATACGCAACCGAACCCGCGACACCCCGAGTAGTTGCGGAAGACGCAGGGGCGAGACTTCCGCGACAATGGCTCTTGCGTTTTCATCCAAGCCTGCGTTGCCGGAACTTGTTCGAACCAGAATATCCACAATCTGGCCGTCGGCTTGAACGGACACGGTCAGGACAACCTGCCCTTCCCACTCATTCCGCTTTGCGTCCAGCGAGTACCGCTTGACTTCCTCGATCCGCGCCCGCAGTACGCGCGCCAACCAGCCATAGTCCGGCTGGTTGGAAGAACCCCGCGATCCGGCGGGGGGCGGCAGCCCCTGCTGCCCGCCGTTCGTCTTCTCCTGCGACTGCCCCTGCGCCAACAAATCAGCAACCGATCTCCCGCCTGCAGCGACGGTCTCCTTCGAGAAATGCTCACCGGATGCAACCGACTCTGCGTCCGCGCCCCCCCCCGCTCCGGCACGGCCATCCGCAATCCCAGCCGATACCGCCTGCGGCCGTACTGCCGTATCGGCCGATGTCGCCAGGCCAGCCGGGGGAAGATCTCCTGCATCGGAAGCTTCGGAAACTGCTGTCGATGAACCATCTGGACGTCGGATGATCGTCGGTGACTCCCGCTCCATGGCACTCGGGCGCACTACTCGTGCCACTTCTGCGGCCACCAAGTCCGCCTCCGTCTGCATCACTGTGGCATGCACCGTTTCTCGAACCTCTCGCTGCACCGGTTCGGACACGACCGGCTGCGCCGTCGATTGCGCCACGGCCACTTGCTCCACACCCCGCGGACCCTCGGACACCGGACCGCCTTGCGCCACAACGCGTTCAAGCGCCCGCGCGGCTCCCTGGCTGCCGCCCGCCGCCCGATCGTGCGCGGCCATACGGGTCGACGCGGCCCGTTTCTGAGACAAGGGTGGAACCGGGCTTTCCAATGATGCCCGTCCGACAACCTGCACGTTCCACTGGAACACCTCCTTCACCTCCACAACCCGCTCTTGCGCGAGCCCGAAGAAGACCCCCCCCACCAAGAAGACGTGGACCACGACTGAGACAGCCCAGCCGTGGCCCCACGCCGCACGACTCTTGACATCGAAACGCATTCCGCTCGTGCGCATCATCGCAAGAACCATCTCCTTAGAACGATGCCTCCAATCCCGCCATGGCAAAGATGCCTGGGTTGGGGAAGCCGAGCGCCTCTTGATATCGAGTGTCCGTCAGATTCTCGATGCGGAGCTTGGCCTTCCAGTCCGCCCCTTCGAATCGGCCGAGCCCATACCAGCCGGAGACATCCGCCCGCCAATAGGCCTCGTTCTTCACGCGCGGCGACCCGGCTGCGGTAAAATTCCGATCGGTCCGATCGCCGACACCCAACACCATCAGGTTGAGCCCCCAGGCCTTGGTCTGATAATCCGCCTGGAGATTGCCGCTATGCTCGGGACGCCGGAGCAGGCGTCCGCCCGACACGAACAGCCCGCCGAAGTCCTGACCGGCGCCGATGTCCGTCACCTCGGTCTTAAGATACGTATGCGCCGCCGACAGCGTGAACGCCTTGGTCACACGCCACCTTAGTTGAGACTCTAATCCTTGCGTCTCCGCGCCTTGAATGTTCGTATTGACCCCGGTATTCAAGACCACCAGATTGGAAAAATTGTTGTGAAACCACGTGAACGACGCCGTCAGGTCCTTGCCGTGCAGCTCCTGATCGAGACCAACCTCCCAACTGGTCGCTTTTTCCGGTTTCAGGTTGAAGTTGCTGGGAATGCCGAAATTTGGAAATCCGATGAGTTCATTGAACGAAGGAGCGCGAATACCACGGCCCACACTGGCGCGAATCTTGGTGCCCGATTCCTTGTGCAGGTAGGCGCCGGAGAGCTTCGGATTCACGAAGGTGCCGAAATACTCGTTATCTTCAACGCGAATGCCCGGCGTGATGAACAACCGATCGGCGTACACCCCCTGCAGCTGCACGTAGTAGCCCATGTTCCGACGAGACAGATTGGTAGAGGCGCTGGAAAACCCCACATTGGATTGAGAGAGCCGTTCCTCTTGAAACTCGGTGCCGAACGTGGCTGCAGTGCCCGCCCAGACCCCGTCCCTCACACGGAAGGTGGTATGGTAATCGAGCATGTCGCGGCGCTGCGTGCCGTCGGTTTGGGAAAATCCAAAATCCGTCGGGATAGGGTCTTGGAAGTCGAAGAACTTAAATCGTGATTCCATGTGCGACCATTGCAGACTATGCTCCCACCATGATGTCATCTGATAGGTCGCGGAGTTGGCGAAGGAGATCAGTGTTCGCTCCTGGCCCTGATTGGGATCTACCGGCGGATATCCGACGCCGGACACAAAATCGGTCGGAAACTTGAAGGCGCTATCCGTATACCGAAAGGTGCTTCGGAACTGCAGTTTCTCCGTGGCCTTCAAACCGAAATTGCCGCTGAACACACTATTCTTGAACTGATTGTTCAAGCCGAACATCCCGGCATGGTCAAACCGCGACCATTCCGCCGAGTAGTCCAGGCGATCGGATGCGCCGCTGACGCCCAGCCGCTGTTGATGCGTACCCATACTCGATCCAATGCCTCGACCAGCCCCAGCCATCACCTCTGCGACGACTCTCGTCGCCCCACTCCCTTTCCGCGTAATAACATTGATCACGCCGCCGATGGCATCGGACCCGTACAAGGCGCTCTGCGGCCCCTTGACAACCTCAATCCGCTCCACGTTGTCGGTCGTCAAATTGGCAAATTCGAACCCGCCGCCGGCATCGTTTACCTTGACGCCGTCGATCATCACCATTGTGAAATCAGACTCGCCGCCGCGCGTAAACAGTGACGTAGCTCCCCCTCGCGATCCCGTTTGCACGATCGTGAGCCCCGGGACGTCCCGCAAGACCTCCCGCAAGTACGGGAACTGTCGCTTCTCCAACTGATCGCGCGTAATGACATATACCGACCCCGTCGCCTGGCTCAGCGGCTTTTCCATTCTCGTCTCCGACACGACGACCGGCTCGACCGGCACCTCCTCACTCACGCTCGTCTCGCTGACCGCTGCCACTGACGACGCGTCGGCCATCTCCCCTTCGGCTCCAATCGCCGGTTGATTTGCCCCTACGACTAAGCACAACACGACGGCCCCCACAACACTTACTTGCTGCGCGAATCGTCGGGCCATCCTGGCCAGCCTGGCTCTTCGCACTGCCCGAGCCTTCCGCGCCGGCGTCATGCTCCACCCACGATTGATGAGGTCGGGTCCAGGACCACCCACCCGTGGCGCGCATCCCGGAGTCCGGCCTTCCGGGTCTCTCTCGAATAGGCTCGCTGCAAGACCAGCATGTCGTTGACACTCGCACTGTCCTCTCTTCTGCATGACGACCACCTCCCTAAGCGCGTAAGGATGTGGTGGAACATGCCGGATAGGCGACCTGGCTGACGAACCCCAACGGTTCGATCACAGTGGCGGCTCCACGAGGGACTCGCACCCTCTTTCCCTATCCGACTCGCCTGGCGATTGACCGATGACGATCGAAGCCCTCGACCCTCCCTCGGCCCCTTACAGCGATTGTTCCACGCACCATCCAGTTGTTTGTCCATGAGCAAGCGACACGAAGGGAGCGGCTCTCACGCCACCACTGGCGTTCGAAGCACCCAGCGAACTCGCTCTCGAGAATGCAATGGATTCAGCAGACAGGAGGACCGCGGACGGACGGTGAGGCGACTGGTGACTGCGCACCGCACGATTCGGCGAGTAGAGCGAGCGGAACTGCGATGTCAGTCGCGACGATGCCGGCGTCGCCTGACGCGAGTCCGGACCCGGCGGCATGGTCAAGCCAGGCATGATCGTCGAGAGTCGTATGGGCGGGATTGCCCGTCAGCAGGCCCAGCTCGTGATCGAGCAGAACGCACGGCAGCGACACCGCCAGCGCCAGATAGGCCAGCAGCGCGCCGACCAAGACATTGCAATGAAGGCGGGGACGGCTCACAATCGTCTTACCGCTTTTCCTTATGCGCCGCGTGCTTGCGGCAGTACGAGCAATACTTCTTCAGTTCGATCCGGTCCGGATCGTTCTTCTTGTTCTTCGTCGTCCAATAGACCGATTTGCCCGGTGTGTCACAGCCGGTGCAGGCCACCGCCACTACTTCACGCATGATGAAACTCCTTTGTCCCGGTTAGATCTTCTGTCCGTCTGCCCGCATGTCCGCGACGACGCGCGCGAGCCCCTTCTTGTCGATAATCTTCATCCCGTGCGCCGAGACCGACAAGGTGATCCAGCGCTGTTCATCCGGCAGAAAATACCGTTTCCGCTGAATGTTCGGCAGAAACCGCCGCTTGGTCTTGTTGTTGGCATGACTGACATTGTTCCCCGACACCGGCTTCTTGCCCGTCACCTGACATTGCTGCCCCATCGTCCCCTCCTTGATTATGACGCTCCCGCCTCATCAGGCGCTGGGAAGCTCTTGATCGTCTCCGTTCTCCAACAACGCAACCGCAATCTGGCAGAAGACACAGAGCCGCCACGTCTCGCCCGACTCCGCCCGTCGCTCCAGCAGCGCCACCGCATGCATCCCGGCCCCCGGATCGTCGCCGGCGATCCGCTCCCGCACGCCGCACACCTCGCAGGCCGCATCCTGCGCGGCACCCGTCTCTGTGCTGTCCATCGTCAGCACGGTCGCCCTCCCTATCCCAGCGGCTTTTGCCGAACAGACCGCACCTGCCGCTTCTCCCAGCTGGGCTTCTTGAACGGATCGCGAAAGGCACGCCACAGCTCTTCGTCCATGCGAAGCTCGTCCCTCGTCAGCAGGCAGGCGTCCAGCCGCCCGGCCAGATCCGCCTGATCGATGTCCTCCCCGATCAAGGCCAGCTCGATCCGGCGATCGCCGAACTCCAGATCCCAGACCTGGCGCAGTTTCTCAAGCGCCTCCGGCTCTTTCGGCCAGTGCGCATCCGGAATCGCCATCCACCAGCGGCACAGCCGCTCGTACAGACACGCCCCCCCGGCCTGCGACCACATGTAGCAAGTCGCCGGTTGCGAGGCGAGCCAGAAGTAGCCTTTGGACCGCAAGACGCCGCGCCATTCCTGCTGCATCAACGTCCAGAACCGAAACGGATGGAAGGGCCGCCGCGCCCGGTAGACCACCGTCGTGCCGTCTCCGGAGTCCTGCTCGACCAGGGACGGACCGGTGAGAAGATGCATCCAGCCAGGCGTCGGCGAGGAGCGATCCTCGTCGGTCTCGACTGCGCGCTGCAGCACCGGCCACAGCGCCGCCCTCGATGGCGCCATCAGCATGCCGGCATCCGGATTGAGCCTGCGGAGAAACCGCTCCAGACGATGCCGCGCGGAGTCGGAGACGAGATCGGTTTTGCTCAATACCAGCGTGGTACAGCATTCCACTTGATTCGCCAGGAGTTCCGACAGCGCCCGCTCGTCGTCCAGGCCTCGGCCGAGTCCACGGTCCCCGAGAGTATCCCCGGATTCATAGTCCTCCCAGAAGCGGACCGCATCCACGACGGTCACCAGGTGATCCAGCCGCGCGATCGAGGAGAGCCTCCGCCCTGCCGCGTCCTCCATCTCAAACGCATCGGCGACCACCAACGGATCCGTGCTGCCGGAGCATTCAACCAGGATGGTCTGGAATCGTCCGGCGCGCGCCACCCGCTCGACCGCTTCCGTGAGCCGCTGCCGAAACGAGCACCCGTCGCAGCCGGAAGACAGCTCGATCACCGCCACGCGCTCTGCGTCCGACTCGTCGACCAGCCGGCGCACGAGCGCGGTCTTTCCCGCGCCGAGAAAACCCGACAGCACGATCACGCTCACCGGCTCCATGCCTGGTCCCTCCCTTGCCACCGCCTCAATACCACCGGGGAAACGGATCCGGATAAGTCCGCCAGGCCGCCCGGCCTTCCCCCAATTCGGCGGCCGTGAGCAAGCAGGCGTCGAGCGCTTCACGGAGCGCGGCCTCATCCATCTGCTGGCCGATGAGGACGAGCTGCTGGCGCCGATCGCCGAAGTCGGGATGCCACATGGCCTTGATCTGCGCTTTCACCTCCGGTGAGTCGGGCCACTGATCTTCCGGCATCATCGCCCGCCACATGCCCATCGGTCCGAGCTGCCAGACCGTGCCCGCCAGTGAAAATAATCCGATATACTCCAGGCGGCCGGCCAGGTAGAGCAACCCCTTGACCCGCAACACGCCTGGCCATGGCCGCCGCAGAAGATCGGCCAGCCGCTGCGCATGAAACGGCCGGCGGCTCCGGTAGACGAAGCTCGCAATGCCGTACTCCTGAGACTCGGAGCGCGCGCCCTCCCGCAACGTCTTCATCCACCCGGCCGCCTGCGAGGCCCGCGCGAACTCGAACCGTCCGGTATTGAGAATCTGCCGGAGCGGAACCTGTCCCCGACAGGCGGGAATCAGCGCCGCCTCAGGATTCAACGTGGCCAGAATCGCCGCCAGGGCGCGCAGGTCCTCCGGCGTCATCAGATCGGTCTTGTTCAGCACCAGGACGTTCGCGAATTCCACCTGATCGATCAACAGGTCGGTGATGGTCCGCTGGTCCTGCTCGTTTACGGCCAGCCCCCGATCCTTCAATTCCACGCCCTCCCGATAGTCGACGAGAAACCGCGGGCCATCCACGACCGTCACCATCGTGTCCAGCCGCGACACATCCGACAGCGCCTGCCCCTGGGCATTGTGAAACGTGAAGGTCTCCGCGACGGGCATCGGCTCTGAGATGCCGGTGGACTCGATCAAGAGATAGTCGAACCGCCCGTCTTCCGCGAGGCGCGCCACTTCGTTGAGCAGGTCCTCCCGCAGGGTGCAGCAGATGCACCCGTTGCTCATCTCGACCAGTTTCTCATCCGTCCGGCTCAGCGCCGCGCCGCCCTCGGCAACCAGCATAGCGTCGATATTCACTTCGCTCATATCGTTCACGATCACGGCCACGCGCAACCCTTCCCGGTTGTGCAGGACGTGATTCAACAGTGTCGTCTTGCCCGCGCCGAGAAAACCCGACAGGACGGTGACCGGCAATCGTGCGGTCTTCGTCTGCATTCAACGCCCCTCCATCGGCACGGAGGCCGAGCCGGATTCCTCGCTGTGCGGCGGGGCCTCCGCCATCACGGGAAAGGGATCGGCGGCGCCCCCCCAGGTCGCGAGCCCCGGCGACAACTCTTCCTCCGTCAGCAAACAGGTTTCCAGCCGCGCCATGAGCGCCGCCTGATCCATCTTCCGCCCGATCAGCACCAGTTCCTGACTGCGGTCGCCGTACTCCGGATCCCAGACGCCCTGCACGCGCTGATATTCCTCTTCGTCCTCCGGCCACTGCGCCTTGGGCAACGCGGCATACCACCGCCCCACCCACCGGACCGCGCCGGTCCCGCCTGCTTGCGACCAAAGGGCGATCAGATCCGGACGCGACGCAATCCAGAACAGCCCCTTGGACCGGAGTACGCCCGGCCAGGGCTCTTGAAAAAATTGCCACAGCCGCTCGGGATGAAATGGGCGGCGGGCCCGAAAGACAAAACTGGCGATGCCGTATTCATCGGCCTCGGAGCGCGCTTCCCCGCGCAGGGTCTGCATCCATCCCGCCGCCTGACTGGCCCGTTCGAAATCGAACCCGCTTGTATTCAGAATCGTCTTGAGATCGACGTGCCCGTGCCGAGCCGTCACGCAGCGCGCGTCGGGATTGAGCCGGGCGAGGATGGCCGAGAGCTCCGCCAGTTCGAGCTCCGACACCAAGTCCGCTTTGTTGATGATGAGCACCGTGGCAAACTCGATCTGGTCGATGAGCAAGTCGGTGATCGTCCGCTCGTCTTCGTCGCCGATTCCGATCCCTCTGGCCCGCAGATCTTCGGCTTCGTGATAGTCCTTCAGAAAATTGACGGCATCGACGACAGTCACCAGCGTATCCAAACGCGCGACGGTCGAAAGGCTGTGCCCCGACTCACTCTCGAATTGAAACGTTTCGGCGACCGGCATCGGCTCCGAGATTCCCGTCGACTCGATCAGCAGATAGTCGAACCGCCGCGCCTCCGCCAGCCGCGCCACCTCCTTCAGCAGATCCTCCCGCAGCGTGCAACAGATACAGCCGTTGCTCATCTCGACCAGCTGCTCGTCGGTCCGGCTGAGCGCGGCGCCGCCCTGCTCGACCAGTTGCGCATCGATGTTGACCTCACTCATGTCGTTGACGATCACCGCAACCCGCAGCCCTTCGCGATTGTGCAAAACGTGATTCAAGACCGTCGTCTTGCCCGCGCCGAGAAATCCCGACAGCACCGTGACCGGCAGGCGATCATCGGGGCCCCGGCGCCGGTCGGCACCGGCCAAATCCAACACGGTATTCATAGCGCTCCTTCCTTAATTCGAGTCGGCGTCATCGTCCCGCGAGGCCGCTTCCTGAGTCGCCCGCGCAAAAGGATCGTCGAAGCGCCGCCACGCCGCTTCCCCCAACAGCACTTCCGCCGGGGTCAGCAGGCAGGCGCGCAGACGTCCGAACAGGCGCTGCTGATCCAGTTCATATCCGATGCAGGCCAGCTCCTGGCGCCGGTCGCCGAACTCGATCGTCCACGACTTCTGGAGCCGTTGCTGAAAAACCTCTCCGGTCGGCCACTCTTCCCGCGGAGTCGCCACCCACCAGTCCCCGATACATTCGAAATGCCGTACCCCGGCCGTCTGCTCCCAGGAAAAACACCGGTCCGGCTGGGAGGCCAGCCAGAAAAATCCTTTGCAGCGCTCCACCCCGGGCCAGTCTTCTTCGATCAGCGCCCAGAGCCGTTCAGGATGGAACGGCCTCATGGCGCGAAACACTCCGGCCGTCCAATTCGGCGAGGGAATCGCAGGCATCGGGGCCCCTTCGAGCAGCTTGGCCCATCCGGGCTGAAAGCCGACCGGATCGCCGGCGTCCGGCCGGCAAGCCAGCAGACGCGCGGCCAAAGCAGGTCCGTCGGAAGCCAGCAGCAACTCGGCCTCCGGGTTCAGATGCTGCAGCAAAACCCGCAGACGTTCCCGCGCCTCAAGACCGATGCGTTCGCTCTTGTTCACAACCACCATGGTGCTGTACTCCACCTGCTCGACCAGCAGCTGGGACAAGGTGCGGCCGTCGTCCGCCCCGCAGCTCAGGCCACGATCCTGGAGATCGTCCGCACTCCGGACATCGTCCCAGAACCGTTCGGCATCGACGACCGTCACGATTTGATCAAGCCGCGCCAGCGCGGCCAGCGACGCCTCGTCGGTCCACGCCTCGTTGAACACTTCCGCCACCATCATCGGCTCCACCAGGCCCGAGCACTCGATGAGCAGGCGGGAGAATCGGCGCATGCGCGCGATAGCCGTGATCGCATCCATGAGGCTGTCGCGCAACGAACAGCTCACGCACTCCTGCATCAGTTCGGCCAGCACTTCGCCGAGGCGGAAGACCTCGATCCCGTCACCCCATCCGGCACCGGGCTGGCCGGGCGCAGCGCCCCGGTCGTGGATCAGCACCGCCAGCGGACCGGCGGGTTGCTGCGCCAGCACATCGCGCAACACCCGGCTCTTGCCCGCGCCGACGAACCCGCACAAGACCGTCACCCGCAACGGCTCCGCTGCCGGCATTTCCGGCTGAGATGCGCTATCAGACTGAACCGACATGACTGCCTCCCATCGCGCCGCTGGCGCAATCTCCCCCATTGATCAGACCCGCCCGGCCCCCGGAACGCTCCGCCTCAGTACCCGTCGGGGCCGGCAAACGGCAGGAGCGCAATCTGGCGGGCGCGCTTGATCGCCCTGGTTAATTCGCGCTGCCGTTGCATACTGTTTCCTGAAATCCGCCGCGGCACGATCCGGCCGGTTTCCGTAAGAAACCGCCGCAGAAATTCCACATTCTTGAAATCGATCGGCGTGGTGTCGTCGATGATGCGTCGTCGTCGCTCTCCAAACATACGGGTTTCTCCTTCTTACCAACTGGACTTGCGCACGCCGGGAATATCCCCTTTCAGAGCCAGCAACCGGAAATCGATGCGCGACATCGCAAACCGCCGCAGATACCCCCGGACACGCCCCGAGAGCTCGCACCGGTTCCGCACGCGCACCGGGCTGGAGTTTTTCGGCAACTCATTCAAGGCGCTCTGCGCTTTCTGCTTGTCCTCGTCGCTGCTGGCCTTGCTCTTGATCACCGCCTTGAGCGCCGCGCGTTGGTCGGCATACTGCGCCACCAATTGTTTTCGCTTCTCATTCCGCAACCGACTGCTGAGCTTTGCCATACGTC
>Ga0169931_10002875_pt1 | contig 27770 bp, 32 predicted proteins | sample Kivu_15m_20L_FD_129675 | JGI IMG/M metagenome (GOLD analysis project Ga0169931, IMG submission 129675) | Freshwater microbial communities from Lake Kivu, Western Province, Rwanda to study Microbial Dark Matter (Phase II) - Kivu_15m_20L... | ecosystem: Environmental > Aquatic > Freshwater > Lake...
AGGCCAGCAAAGGGGTGCATTTCTACACCGCATCCAGCGACGAACGCGACAACGTGATCCGCCAGAGCATTGGCGCCAACTACGTGGGCCGCCTCGATCAGGCCAGCACCGCCCCCCTGCTCACCGGCGGCTGGGGTTACCAATACGAGGGCATTGCCTGGTACATCTAACTGGATGCCCTGCCGGGAGGTCTTGCCACGGCGGAGTGGCTCGGTTGGGCAGAGCGCGATCCTCTCCCGTTGTTCACGGCATGCATGGGGTCCACCCCCTGCAACAACGCCACCCCGGCAGAGCGAAGCACCTTCACTCCCGCACCGTTGCGGACACCTCCATGCCAGGCTTCGCCCTGATGGATGCCGTTCCCAGCCACCTCGGGTTCGCCGGCCTGCCGGATGAGGCTCTCACCCTGGCGTCCGGGGCCGCCGCCGCCGGCCGCGTCGACCTTCCATATGGCCAGGAGCCGCAGCGGCTGGAGGCTTTTCTGGCGGCGGCGGGACCGCTGATCGATGTGCGCAGCCCCTCGGAATTCGCCCAGGGCCACATCCCCGGCGCCCGCAACCTGCCCCTGTTCGACGACGCCGAACGGGCCGAGATCGGCACCCTCTACAAGCAGGAGGGCCGTCAGGCCGCCGTGCTGCGCGGGCTGGCGCTGGTGGGCCCGCGCATGGAGGCGCTCGCCACCTCGCTGCTGGCTGCCCTCTCGGCACACCCCAGCTCAGCCTCCGTCCGCCTGCGGCTGCACTGCTGGCGCGGCGGCATGCGTTCCGGTTCGGTGGCCTGGCTGGCGGGGCAGCTGGGGCTGCCCGTGCTGCTGCTGGAGGGTGGCTACAAGGCCTACCGCCGCTGGGTGCTGCAAGGCTTCGAGCGGCCCTGGCCGCTGCGGCTGCTCGGGGGCCGCACCGGCACCGGCAAAACCGATCTGCTGCTGGCGCTGCGGGAGCGGGGCGTGGCGGTGCTGGATCTCGAGGGCCGTGCCAACCACCGCGGCAGCAGCTTCGGAGCCCTCGGCCTGCCGCCCCAGCCCAGCGTGGAGCACTACGAAAACCTGCTCGCCACTGATCTCGCCGCCCTCGGCGACGCCAGCGAGATCTGGCTCGAGGCCGAGAGCTCCCAGGTGGGCCGCTGCCGCATCCCCGCCGGCCTCTGGCGCCAGATGAAGGCAGCCCCGGCCCTGCAGGTGCAGCGCCCCCTGGCCTGGCGGGTGGAGCAGCTGGTGGCGGTGTATGGCCGCCAGGATCCCGAAGCGCTGGCCGAGGCCACCCGCCGCATCGCCCGCCGCCTCGGCCCCCAGCGCACCGCCGCCGCCCTGGAGGCGATCGCCGCCGCCGACTGGGCCGGCGCCTGCCGCCAGATGCTCGATTACTACGACCGCTGCTACGACCACGACCTCAGCAGCCATGCCGTGGAGCCGGTGGAGCTCGGCGATCGGGCACCCTCGCTGGCGGCGGAGCTGCTCCTGGCGCAGGGTCTGGTGCGGCCGATGGCCCCGGAGGCCACCGCCGGCAGCGCCTGAAGCCAACCCGGCGGAGCCACGCCGGCAGCACGCAGCAGGCAGGCGTCCACGCCCCGGCGATCAGCCCGCGACCACCCTGCCGATCAGGGCTGCCTCAGCGAAGCCGGCGCGCTGCACGGCCTCCAGCGCGGCCGCGGCCCGGGCGGATGGCAGGGCCGCCAGCAGCGGGCCGCAGGTCTGCGGATCCACCAGCAGGGCCGCCACGGCCGCATCCGGCAGGCGGCCGGAAGCACCTGCAGTCGCAGAGCCGTGCAGCCGCACGGGGCCCTCCAGCAGCGCCAGGGCGCGGGCGTTGGCGGGAGCCAGGCTGCTGGCCCAGCCAGCCGCCAGCAGCTCCAGCGCCCCTGCGAGGTGCGGCACGGCCGCGGCATCGAGCTCCACCACCGGCTGCCGAGGGCGGGCCGGCCCCAGCATCTCGGCGAGATGCCCCAGCAGGCCGAAGCCGGTCACATCGGTGCAGTGGCGGCAGCCATGGGCGGCCAGGATCTGCGGCAGCGCCGCCTGGCCCTGCTGCATCCGCTGCAGCGCGGCCTCGATCCAGGCGGGCCGGGCGGCGCCCGCCATCGCGGCGGCGAAGAGCACCCCGCTGCCCAGCGGACCGCAGAGCAGCAGCACCGCATCAGGCTCGAGAGGCCCCTTGCTCCAGGGGCGCCCCTCGGCCAGGCAGCCGTTCACCGTGAGCGCCAGCGACAGCCCAGCGCCATCGCGGCCCTCGAGGGTGTGCCCCCCGAGCAGGTCGGCCGCGAGCGGATCGAGCACCGAGCGCACCCCCGCCAGGGTCTGCAGCAGCAGCTCTTCCTGCAGCGCCGGGGCCGCCACCGGCAGGGTCACCAGGGTCTGCACGCTGCTCACCCGGGCGCCGCTGGCCCAGAGATCGCCGCAGGCATGCAGGGTGGTGAGCCTGGCATTGAGCCAGGGGTCGTCGACCAGCGCCGGGAAGCCATCCACGCTCTGCAGCACCAGTCCCCCCCCGGCCAGCGCGGCAACCGGTGCCGCATCGCGGGCCTGCGGCACCAGGGGCACCGCCGCTGGGCCGGCGATCGCGGCGGCTGGCGCATCCGCTTCCAGCCTCTCCAGCCGCGCCAGGGCGCCGGCCAGGGGAGCGGATGCGAGCTTGGCGGCGCAGCCGCGGCACACCAGCCCACCCGGAACCGGCGGCTGCAACGGGCGGAAGCGCTCCAGAAAGCGCCTGTCGATCCGCTGCTTCCAGCGCCACAGCCAGCGGCTGGGGCCCAGGGCCAGCGGCCCCCAGAAGGCCAGGGCCCGCGGCCCGGCGGCACTCCAGCCGCCATCGCCCAGCAGCTGCAGCGCCCGCCGCTGCGGACGCCAGGCCCGCAGCGGCTGCGCAGGCTCAGCCAGGCTGCGCCACAGGTTGCGGGCCAGCAGGGGGGCGGCGCGCACGGCCCACACCCCTGAGGCGGGCCGCGGATCCGCGGCGATCAGGGCGCAGTCGCCCACCGCAAAAAGCCCTGGATGATCCAGCACCTGCAGGCTGGCCTCGCAGAGCACCCGGCCGCTGGCCGGATCCACCGGCAATCCTGCTGCCGCCAGCCACTGCGGCGCGCGGCTGCCGGTGCAGATCAGATCCGCCGGCGCCGCGGCCGTTGCGCCTCGCTCCAGCGGGATCGCCGCCTCCGCCAGCGCGCGTTCCGCCAGCCGCCGCGCGGCGGCGGATCCGAGCCGCAGCTCGCGGCCGCGCAGCAGCAGAGTCGGCGCCATCCCCCGCCGCCGCAGCGCCAGGGCCAGCTCCACCGCCGAGGCCCCCCCGCCGCGGATGCGCACCGGGCTGCCCGGGGGCAGGGCCGCCAGCCAGGCCAGGAAGGGCTCCAGCGGCTTCACCGGCTGGCCCCTCTCCCCCGCCGCCATCGGTGTGACCGCCCCCACGTCGAGGCTGAGCCGATCGAAGTGCAGCGGCGGGCGGCCCTGCAGCAGGAGCCGCCGTGCCCGGGCATCCAGACCGGTGATCTCCGCCTGCACAAAGCTCACGCCGGCCCGGCTGCAGAGCGAGCGAAGGTCGATGGCGGAGGAATCCAGATCGATCAGGCCCGCCACCAGGGCCGGCAGGGTGCCCGAATAGAAGGCGGTGCCGGAGCGGCTCACCAGCGTGATCCAGGCCCCCGGCGGCCGCAGCCGGGGCCGCATCAGCCAGCGCAGCAGCAGCAGCGCATGGCTGTGGCCCCCGCCGGCCAGCACCAGATGGGTGCTCGGTGGGGGTGCGGGGGTGCGGAGGCTGCCGTTGCCCTGCACAGGTTCAGGGCCGGATCCAACCCGCTGATCGTGGCATGGGCGCAGGGGTGAAGAATCAGCCTCCGCTTCCTAATCTGAGCCTTCCGAACGCCCCGGTCCCGCGTGAACCCCATGCTGCACGTCCGGTCCGGCCGGGGAGGGTCCGTGTGGGCAGGGCTGAAGGCCTGCACCCGCCCGTTCCGCACCGCCGGCCGCCGCCGGGCGCGGCTGCACGGCCTGCTCCTGCCCCTGCTGCTGGCGGGCCTGCCCCTGCCGGCCCTGCTCACGGGCTGCCGGCAGGCACCGCCGCCCGATACGGCCCCCGGGCCGCGGCGTGTGTCCGCCCTTGGGCGGATCGAGCCCGAAACCCGCATCCGCAAGGTGTCGGTGCCCACCTCCCTCAGCGGCGACCGCGTGCAGGAGATCCTGGTGGAGGAGGGGCAGGAGGTGAAGAAGGGCCAGCCCCTGGCGGTGCTCAACAGCCGGGCCAGCCTGGCGGCGGCCCTGGCCGAGGAGGAGGAGAGCGTCACCCTGGCGCGGCGCAAGCTCGAGCAGGTGAAGGCGGGCGCCAAGGAGGGGGAGATCAATGCCCAGGTGTTCAAGGTGCAGAGCCTGGAGCGGCGCCTCGCCGGCGAACGCCTCGCCCAGGATCAGAACGTGACCAGCAAGCGCGCTTCGATGCAGGAGGCGCGCACCGAGGCCAGTCGCTACGCCGCGCTCTTCGCCAGCGGCGGCGCCTCCGAGCTGGAGCGCGACCGCTACCGCACCCGCGCCCAGACCAGCGAGGCCGATCTCGCCCGTGCGGTCGAGACCCGGGCCGGCAGCCTCGCCTCGCTCAGTTCGGAGATCGAGAGCGAGCGCCAGAAGCTCGCCCAGATCCGGGAGGTGCGCAGCGTGGATGTGGCCGCCTCCGAGAGCGAGCTGCGCAAGGCCATCGCCTCCCGCGACCGGGCGAAGCAGGAGCTGGCCTTCGCCACCGTGCTCGCCCCGCAGGATGGCCGCATCCTCAAGGTGGTGGTGCAGCCCGGCGACAAGGTGGGCGATGCCGGCATCCTCGAGATGGCCGACACCAGCCGCATGGTGGTGACGGCCGAGGTGTATCAGACCGACATCAGCGATGTGGGCCCCGGCCAGCAGGCCAGCATCAGCGCCGACGGCTTCAAGGGCACCGCCCGCGCCACGGTCTACCAGGTGCTGCCGCAGGTGCAGCGGCAGTCGATCTTCGCCGGCGAGGCGGGCGAGAACCAGGATCAGCGCGTGTTTCAGGTGCGGCTGCGCATCAACCCCGGCGATCTGCAGCAGAGCCGCATCGGCTACGCCTCCAACCTCCAGGTGAACGTGATCTTCGATCCGCTCACGGCGGAACAGCGAGCTCGCCGATCCGGCACGCCCCAGACGGGATCGGGCGCACCACCGGCCAGCGGCAGCGCCAGCGGCTCCGGCGCAGCGCCGATCGGCAGCCCCGCCGGGAGACCCTGATGCGGCGCTCCCTCTCGCGGCTGCTGCAGCGCACCCCGATCGCCTGGCTGCAGGTGAGCCACAACCCCGCCAAGCTGCTGATCGGCATCGCCGGGGTGAGCTTCTCGAATCTGCTGATGTTCTTTCAGCTCGGCCTGCTCGACAGCCTCTACAACAGCGCCCGCCAGCCGATCGATCGCCTCAGGGCCGATCTGGTGATGGTGAGCGACAAATACAGCAATCTCGGCTCGCTCCAGGATTTTCCCCGCAGCCGCCTGTATCAGGTGCTGGGTGTGGATGGGGTTGAGGCGGTGTCGCCCCTGCGGGTGGGGAGGGGCACCTGGGTCACACCGGCCTCGCGGCAGTCGTTCGATATCTATGTCTATGGCGTCAATCTCGCCCAGCCCTCGCTCAGCTTCGCCGAGATCGATGCCAACCGCAGCCGCCTGCAGGTGCTCGGCAATGCCCTGTTTGATCGCAACTCCAAGAAGCAATATGGCGATGTGCTCGGCAGCCTGGCGCGGGGTGAGCCCTTCAGCGTGGAGGTCAACGGCAGACGCCTGCAGATCATTGATACGTTTCGGATGGGCGCCACCTTCGCCGCCGATGCCAACCTGATCACCGCCGAAAACACCTTCCTCAATCTGTTTGCCAAGGCTGATCCCACCACCATTCAGATCGGTCTGATCCGCCTCCGCCCCGGGGTGTCCGCCCAGCGGGTGAAGGCGGCGATGGCGCCGCTGCTGAGCGGCCGTCGCGTGATCGTGCTGACGCGCGAAGAGCTGGCCCAACGGGAGATGAACTACTGGAAGCGCAATTCATCGGTGGGCTTCATCTTCTCGCTCGGTGTGCTGGTGGGTTTCGTGGTGGGCAGCATCATCGTCTATCAGATTCTCTATGGGGATGTCATGAATTCCCTGCCCCAGTACGCCACCCTCAAGGCGATGGGCTACCGCGATCCCTTCGTGATCGGCATCGTCATCCAGCAGTCGGCGATCCTGGCGGCCGTGGGCTTCATCCCGGGTGTGCTGCTCTCCTGCGGCCTCTACGCCTTGCTGGCGTCGATCACCAAGCTCACCGTGCTGATGACGCTCAACCGCGCCCTGCTGGTGCTCACGCTCACCTTCGTGATGTGCGTGGGCTCGGGCTGCCTCGCCACCCGCAAGCTCGTGCAGCTGGATCCGGCCGATGTCTTCTGAAAACCAGTCTTCTCCACTCCCTCCGCTGAGTCCCTCTCAGTTCGGCGAGGCGGCGGCCGGCAGGGCCCCCGGCGACGCCAGCGGCGAGCCGGTGATCTCGCTGAAGAATGTCAACCACTGGTTCGGCACGGGCGAGGCGCGCAAACACGCCCTCAAAGACATCACGCTCGACATCCATCCCGGCGAGATCGTGATCTGCACCGGTCCCTCCGGCTCGGGCAAGACCACCCTGCTCACGATGCTTGGCGGCCTGCGCTCCTGCCAGGACGGCAGCCTGCGCATCCTCGGCCAGGAGCTGCACGGCGCCAGCAAGGAGCAGCTGGCGGCGCTGCGGCTGAATGTGGGCTTCATCTTCCAGGCCCACAACCTGATGATGTTTCTCAACGCCCGCCGCAACGTGCGCCTCGCGCTGGAGCTGCACGAGCGCTTCTACGACCAGGACATGGACGCCCTCGCAGCCGCCATGCTCGAGAAGGTGGGCCTCGCTGAGCGGATCGATTACATGCCCGCCAGCCTCTCCGGCGGCCAGCGCCAGCGGGTGGCGATCGCCCGGGCGCTGGTGGCGAGCCCGAAGATCCTGCTCGGCGATGAACCCACCGCCGCCCTCGACAAGGAATCGGGCCGCACGGTGGTGGAGCTGATGCAGCAGCTGGCCCGCGAACAGAACACCACGATCATCATGGTCACCCATGACAACCGCATCCTCGATGTGGCCGATCGCATCGTGATCGTCGAAGACGGCCATCTGGCCAGCCCCGAGCAGGAGGCGGCCTTCCTGGCCCGCATGCGCGAAGCGGCCCACTGAGGATCCGCGCCCCGGCCGCGGCGGTGCAGAGGCCGCCGGGCTGGGAGCCTGCTCAGGCGCCCGGCGGGGTGCCGGCCGGCGGATCCGGCGGAGCGGAGCCCTGCTGCTCCCGCTCCAGCGCCCCGAGCAGGGAATCCGCCAGGCGCGAGCCGCTGCGCAGGGCCCCTTCCACCCGGCCGAACCCCTCACCCTCCAGGAAGTCGCCGCAGAAGCCCACCCGGCTGCGGCAGCAGAGGCTCAGCGCCGGCGGCAACCCGGGCGGCAGGGGAAAGGCGGCCCCCCAGCGCATCAGCTCGCGCTGGCTGCCGAACACGGCGCGGCGCTCGATCCAGGGGGCCAGAGCCGCCGCCAGGGCCTCGCTCAGCGCCTCGATCACTGCGGCTTCCTGCTCCTGCGGTGGCCGCTGCTCCAGCTGGGCGGCGATCGAGGAGCGGGCGCCGTAGACGCTCCGGTGCTCCTCGGCGAAGACGGCGCTGGAGTGGGCCACCACCGCCACACGGCCATCCTCCTGCGGCTGGATCGACAGGCGCGAGAGGCGCCAGCGCTGCTCGGCGGCGGCATCGAAGCGCAGCAGCCGGAAGGGAACGCGCTGCCAGGCCTCGGCCGCGGCTCCCTCCGCCACCAGCAGCAGGGTGCTGCGCGCCTCGCTGCGGATCGAGGCGATGGCCGCCAGGGCGTGATCGAGATCCGGATCGCCCAGGCTGCGGGCGGCGTTCTGCAGAGGCACGCTGGGCCAGCCCAGCAGCACCCGACTGCGGGGGTGGGCCAGCAGGGTGCCTGCGAGCAGCAGCCAGTCGGCCTCGGCGAGGATCAATCCGTCGCGATCGAGCAGCCGCCAGCGGCCGTTCTGCGCCAGCGCCAGATCGCGCACCATCCGGCCGTAGTGCTCCTCCACCCTGCCCCCGGCGAGCGCCAGCAGCCCGCGGCAGAGCTGCTCCATGCCGCCACGCCCGCAATACAGAGGGCCCTGCGCGAAACGATCGCCTGGATCGGGGCTGTTCAGCTCACCGCTGCCGCTGAGCACGGCCTGGGGGGGCTGCCAGGCTTCGATGGCACCCTCCGCCAGCAGGGCAGCGAGCAGGGGCGGCGGGTCGGCAGGGCCGATGTTGAAGAGCGGGGCGCCATGGTTGATCCGCAGCTGCGGATCCCGGCGCGAGCGCCGGGTCGCCGTGCGTCCGCCGGGGCCGCGACCGCTCTCCCAGAGGCTCAGGGCGCCCTCGAAGCCTCCCCGGCGCAGACCCGCCACCAGGGCGCAGCCCGCCACGCCGGCACCGATCACGGCAATCGAGGCTGGGCTGGCCACAGCCATGGAGGGATGCCGGCAGCGGAGATCCTCTTCAGGATGGTGGTTCCAGGCGCGTTCGGTACCCCGGCGTGCGGGGCCCTCCACCACCGCTTCTCTCGCACCAGTTCCATGCCGCGCCGTTCCTGTCCGCGTCCGCTGCTTTCGATCGTCCCGCTGCTCACCCTGCTGGCCCTGAGCCTTCCGGCCCCGGCACGGGCGAATGAGGTCTGGGCGGAATCGATCATCGACCAGGCCAGCGCCCTGCGCGATGCCTCGGCCAAGGTGCCGTCGGGAGCGAAGGTGCTCTCCAGCTCCTGCAGCGAGGTGGCACTGCCAGGGCTCAGCTACCGCTATCGCTGCAGCGTGCGCTTCGAGCCCCGCTCGTCCAGCAGCAGCGGGGCAGCAGGCGCGGCACCGGCTTCCGCTCCCTGAACGGCAGCCCCCCTGGCAGCTGCGCCTAGCCTGGGATGCAGATCCGCATCCCCGTCGCTGCAATGCCAGAGCCGTCTGATGCCGAACGGCTGCACCACGAAGCCCTGCAGCGCGATCTCGAAGCTGCGCAGCGACGACGCGACAGCTACCAGGCCCTGCTCAAGGATCTGCCCCAGATCTTTGAAGGAAAGTTCCGCGAAAGGCTGCGCCCCCTGCAGCAGCGCAACGAGCAGCTGCAGCTCGAGGGCCTGGCGCTGCGCGAACAGATCCGGCGGGCTCTGCCGGCCGAGACCGCCGGCCGGACCGCAGATCCGCCCGAGCCCCCCAGCGCCAGTGCGCCTCCGGTGGCGGCCCCGGCATCCACCGCCGTTGCTCCCCTGGAGGCAGCTGAGCTCTCAGATGCCCTGCTGCCGCAGGAGCCTGCTGTGGAGGCTGCCCCGCTGCCGCAGGAGCCCCCCTCCTCGGCCGCGGGCCCCGCGGTGGACCATGAGGCCCCTTTGCCTCCATCCCCTGCCCATTCCCCTCTCCCGGATCCTGCTGCCGAGCGGCGCGCCGGCTGGCTGCAGCGCCTGAGGCAGGGACAACCGGCATCGTCCTGGCAGCTTGCCGCCGGGGTGGCACTGGGATGTGCCATGGCTCTCCTCCCCCTCGCCCCGAGCGGTCTGTGGGGTGGAGGATCCGATCGGGATCAGACCCCCCGCAGAACGGCAACCCCCGCCGTCTCCCCCATCGCCAGGAGCAGCGGCGTGGCCCCGGGCAGCCTGCAGCTGAGCAGCCGCGAGGACAGCTGGCTGGAGGTGGAGAGCCTCGATGGCCGGGTGCTGTTCTACGGGCTGTTGAGGGGGCAGCGCAGCTTTCCGGTGGGAGCGGGAATCCGGGTCCGCGCAGGTCGGCCGGATCTGATCCGGGTGCGCTGGCCCGGGGGAGGCGAAAGGCCCCTCGGATCGCTCCTGAAAAACGACTGGCAGATCTGGCAGACATTCGGCCTGAGCCGTTGATCAACGCAGTGCTCTGTGGCCTGCACCTCCACCGGAGCGGTCCTGCGGCGAACCGGCGGCGGGATCGGGTGCAGCCCCGGAGAGCAGCCACAGCAGCACGGCGAGGGCAGCCCAGCCAAGCCAGGAAAGATCGAGGAGCGGCGTGAGCAGCAGCACGAGCGGCTGCAGCAGCCACTGCGTGAGCGCCACGCTGATCAGAGCCACCACCAGCAGGGCCAGCATCAGCCCTGCCTCCCTGGCGGAGCAGCGGTGGGCAAGCCCGGCAGCGGTGCACCGCCTCCGCCGTACTGACCGCCCGGCCGCAGCACGCGCCAGCCGGAGGCGCAGCCACCCGCTCCGGAGGCCTCCCAGGCCAGCACGGTGCTGGCCTGGCCGCTGCCGGCGGGCCAGGGCAGCGGAGCCAGCAGGGGAAGAGCGGGAAACAGGGCGGCTGCCTCGGCGGCGCTGCGGGCGGCGGGCTCCCCCGAGCGGTTGGCGCTGGTGGTGGCGAGCGGACCGCTGAGCCGGAGCAACTCCCTGGCCTCGCAACAGGCGGGCACGCGCAGCCCCAGGCTGGCACCGCCGGGGTGAAGCGCCTCGGTGCAGCGGCCGGTGATCGGCAGCACCAGGGTCACGGCGCCGGGCCAGCAGCGCAGCGCCTGATCGAGCCAGGGTTCCAGCCAGGTCACACCGAGCCAGTGCTGAAGCTGTTCGAGGTCGGCGCCCATCAGGATCAGCGGCTTCTCGCCCGGGCGCTGCTTCAGCCGCCACAGGGCAGCGGCGGCGGCTGGTGCGGCAGCCAGCGCCGGAAGGGTGTCAGTGGGAAACAGGGCGGGCTCGCCGGCGGCCAGCCGTTCGGCCAGGGCGGCAGCGGGAAGGATCAGTGGCATCAGAGGCAGGCCCGCACGGCGCTGGCGAACCGCCGCACCCCCTCCAGATCACGATGGGCGCTGATCCGCTGCAATCCTGCCTCCGCGAGCAGGGCGAGCACGGCATCGCTCTGGTCGTGGTGATGCTCCAGCAACAGCACCCCGCCGGGGGCGAGCGCGCGGGCGGCACCGGCGGCGATCGCCCGGATCGCCTCCATGCCATCGCCACCGCCATCCAGGGCGAGCAGCGGCTCGTGCTCCCGCACCACCGGTTCCAGGCCGGCGATCACGGCAGTGGGGATGTAAGGGGGGTTGGCCACCACCAGATGCAGCGCTCCCCACCAGGGCTGAAGCCCGCCCCACCAGTCGGAGCGCACCAGGCGCACAGTGCCGGCGGGGGCGAGGCGGCGCAGATTGGCGGCGGCCTGCTCCAGGGCGCTGCTGCTGCGATCCACGGCCAATCCCTGCGCCTGCGGCAGCGCGCGGGCCAGCGCCACGGCCAGGCAGCCGGATCCCGTGCCCAGATCGGCCCAGAGGAGTTCCGCCGGGGAAACAGGAGGGAGGCTCTCCAGGGCCAGATCCACCAGAAGCTCGGTTTCCTGGCGGGGGATCAGCACACCGGGGGTCACGCTGAGCTCCAGGTCTCGCCAGGGACAGAGCCCCACCAGATACTGCAACGGCACCGCCTCGCGGAGGTGCCTCCGCCAGAGCTCCTCCAGGGAGGCCGGAGAACCCTGCAGCCGCACCGGCCGCAGGGGATGAAGATGCAGCTCCTGGAGGCGGGCCCAGGGCAGCCCCCCGGCCATCTCCAGCAGCCAGTCGAGATCGGCGCGGGTTCCACCCTGGGCAAGCAGGCTGCGACGCCAGGCGAGAAGCTCCTCAGCGCGAAGGGTCTGAGGATCGGCAGAGAGGGCCGGCATGGAAGGGGAGTCGCTCACGACAACGACCTCCTGCAGCGTAGGGAGGCCCTCAGCACGGATGCCAGCGCAGGCCAGGCTCAGCGCGCACCAGGCCGGCCAGTTCGAGGTCGAGCAGGCGGGCCGCCAGCAGAGCGGGATCCTCGCCGAGTGCCTGGCTGAGCTCCTCGAGCGCGGCCCCGCCGCCCAGAGCCGCCAGCAGCTGCGCCTGGCCGCTCTCACCCGGTGGTCGATCGATCCGCGGGCAGGGCCGGCCGGCAGCCAGCGGACCGGGCCCGATGGAACGGATCAGATCAGCGGGATCGAGGAGCGGGGTGGCGCCGGTGCCGAGCAACCGGTTGCTTCCCAGGGCGGACTCCCGGCCGGCATCGGCGGGCACCACCCAGAGGGGCAGCCCCTGGCGCCAGGCCTGACGGGCCGAATGCAGCGCGCCGCTGCCCGGTGGACACTCCACCACCACCACCGCCGCCGCGAGGGCCACGAGCAGCCGGTTGCGCTGGGCGAAGTGGCCGGCGCGCACCATCGCTCCGGGCGGCTGCTCACTGATCAGCAGGCCACGGCGGGCCACCTCGGCCTGGAGCGCCCCGTGATGGCGGGGGTAGACCCGCTCCAGGGGGGTGCCGAGCACGGCCACCGGTGCACCATCGGCCCGCAGGCAGCCGCTGTGGGCGGCGGCATCGATGCCCTCGGCCAACCCGCTCACCACTGGCCAGCCCGCGGCCGCCAGGGCCTGGCCGAGCGCACGGGCCCTGGCCAGCCCATGGGGCGAGGGCCGGCGTGTGCCCACCACCGCCACGGCGCGGCGCCTGGCCAGGCAGGGCCAGAGGCTGCCGCGTCCCTCCCACCACAGCGCCGGAGGGGGCCGCACGCCCTCTGTTCTGCCGAACCCCCGCGGCCAGTGGGCATCACCGGGCAGGAGCACGCGCTGTCCCGCCGCCCCCAGGGCGGGGAGGGGATCCGCACCCCAGCGGCAACGGAAGCGATCCAGGCCCGGCAGCAGCCCGGCATGCCAGGCCGGGAGAGCGGCAAAGGCCTGCAGCGGCCATCCCCAGGCCAGCGCCAGATCGCCGCCGCAGGCCTCGGCGAGAGCCTGCAGCCGCACCCAGCCCACCCCGGGGCAGCGGCTCCAGAGCAGCCACCAGAGCCGCCGCTCGCGGCCCCAGCGCGTCGCCCCCCCGGCGGATCGCGAAGGCTGCTCCCAGCCCGCGCCGGCCTGGTTGGCGAAACAGCCCTGAACCAGCTCACCCATGGCACGACAGCGGCAAAAAAGGCGACAGCGGCACGGGCGGCAACAGCAGCAGCCTTGGAAGCAGCCTTGGAAGCAGCAGTGGCGGTGGCAGTGGCAGTGGCAGTGGCATAGAGGGGCAGCGCGGAGAACGCCCGCACGGCCGGCGAACCCGCCAGGCAATAATACACCTGTATCAGTCTGCTGGGCCAGCGGCCAGGGCCTCCACCGCGTGAGCCAGGTCCGGGGGCAGCCGCCGTTGCAGCCGGCGCGCACCGGCAGCGGTGTCGACGGCCACCAGCACCAGATCCACCCTCGCCTCCGCCACCAGGCGGCCTGCTCCATCGAGCAGCCGGCTGCGCCAGGGAAGCTTCAGGCCGCGGCGTGGCTCCGCCCAGCTCTGGATCACCACCAGGTCGCCATGCAGCAGCGCCTGCCGGTAGTCGATCGCCAGGGCCACCACCGGCAGCTCGCAGCCGCGGGCGGAAAGATCGCTGTAGGCAAGTCCCACGGCCGCCAGAGCCTCCACCCGGGCTTCCTCCAGCCAGGCCACGTAGGCCCCGTGCCACGCCACCCCGGCATGGTCGGTGTGCTGCGGCAACACCCGGCGCCGCAGCAGCCACGGACGCGGCTCCGGCTGGGATGACGCCGAGGCTGCGGCGGTTTCGGGGCGGTTCATCAAGCTCTATGGGCGGGCGCCGAAGCGATCCTGGATCAGCCATAGGCTGACCTCGCTGCCTTTCAGACCGTGTTCCGCAACCTTCTCATCGCCGACTCCGGCACTGGCCACGTGGAGGAGATGGTCCGTACGCTCCGCGACATCCCCCCCTGCCGCCAGGCGCGCGTGAACCTGCTGCACGTGATGAACGAGCAGGGCGCCGATGAGCTGCGGGCGCACCGGCAGAAGCTGGAGGGTCTGATGGCCGAGGCGATCGGGCGCATGGGCCTGGAACCCTCCCAGGTGAACGCGATCGTGCGCGAAGGCGACACCAAGCAGACCGTGCTCAAGGTGGCCGACGAACTCGACGCCGACCTGATCGTGATGGGATCACGCGGCCTCGGCCGCCTGCAGTCGATCCTTGCGAACAGTGCCAGCCAGTACGTGTTCCAGCTCTCCACCAGGCCGATGCTGCTGGTGCGCGACGACCTCTACATCCGGGCCATCAACCGCGTGCTGGTCACGGTGGATGGCACCGGCGTCGGCGACGACGCCATCCGCCTGGCCTGCGAGCTGGTTGCGGGGATTCCCGGCGGCACCCTCACCGGCGTGCATGTCACCCGGCAGGACCCCAGTCCGTCACGGGGGGGCAGAACGCCTGCCGACGATGTTCTGGCCAGGGCCGTGCAGCGGGCCCGCAGCTTCGGGGTCAGCCTGGAACCCCTGCATCGCAGCGGCGACATCGGGCGCGCCGTGTGCGCGGCGGCGGCGGAGGTGCGGGCCGATCTCGTGGTCATCGCCTCCCAGGACCGGCGTCCCCTGGTGGCCAGGGGTCTGGTCGACCTGGATCGGTTGCTGGGCAGTTCGGTGAGCGATTACATCCGGGTGCATGTTCCCGCTCCGGTGCTGCTGGTACGGGAGCCTGAGAAACGCTGATCCGGGAGGCGGGCCCCACGGGCGAGCCCGCCTGCGGGGATCTCCGGCGCATCCGGCGCCGTTGACAGACCAGTCCGGGCCTGATCAGCCCGGGGCCAGGAAACGCCCGCCCCCGTCTCTGCCGGCGGTGGTCCTGGCAGCAGGCTGGTGCCTGGCTCAGCCCCCCTGGCGGCTGCTGGTCTGGATGTAGAGCACGATCAGAAACACGGCCGGAACCAGAACGAACAGCAGGCTGGCAACGAAGCCGAGATCGTTGGTTTCCATGGCGGCGTCGGGTCCGTTCTACAGAGACTCCGGACAGACCGTATCACCGGCTCCCCGGGGCATCAGCGCCAGCTTCACCGCTCGTTGCGCTCGCATCCTGTCCGACCGCCTCAGCCGCCGGGGGGGCCTCGCCAGACTCCTCAGGCCCGGCCTCACCGGTCGCCTCGGGCTCGGGCGGCTCAGGCCAGGCGGTGGGTCCGGTGGGCAGGGGCCGCGCCTGGGCGTTGATGATCAGGGCCTCGCGGTCCGGCAGGCCGACCTGCGGCCGGGTGACCACCAGCACCGACTGCTCCACCAGCGACTGACAGGCCAGCCTCCAGGAGCCGGGCCGGCCGCGCAGCTTGCGTTCCTCCACGGCGGTGCGGGGGCTGAGCGTCGCAACCGGTCCGGAGGGCACCACGTCCACAAAGCAGGTGATGCACTGGCCGCAGCCACCGCAGTTGCCGAGCTTGCCCTTGAGGCCGTAGAGCTCCACACCCTCGCGCAGGGCCACCTCCCGCAGGTTCTCGCCGGGGTAGCACGCCACATCCAGGCCTTCACGCACAAAGCGGATCACGGGCATGGCGGCAGCGGCGGGGGTCGGCCTCCATTGTGGATCCTGCAGTTGCGGTCCGTAACCAGCAGCCTCGCCAGGCCTGGGGCAGCGCTTACCATCGCCACCACACCCAGACCTGACTCCCCATGGGATTGCCCTGGTACAGGGTGCACACGGTCGTGATCAACGACCCGGGCCGCCTGCTCGCCGTGCACCTCATGCACACCGCCCTGGTTGCCGGCTGGGCCGGCTCCATGGCGCTCTACGAGCTCGCCATCTTCGATCCTTCCGACCCCATCCTCAACCCGATGTGGCGCCAGGGCATGTTCGTCATGCCGTTCATGGCCCGTCTCGGCGTGACCGGCAGCTGGGGTGGCTGGAGCATCACCGGTGAAACCGGGGTCGACCCCGGCTTCTGGAGCTTCGAAGGCGTCGCCGCCGCCCACATCATCTTCAGTGGTCTGCTCTTCCTTGCGGCCATCTGGCACTGGACCTACTGGGATCTCGAGATCTGGCAGGACCCACGCACCGGGGAACCGGCCCTCGACCTGCCCAAGATCTTCGGCATCCACCTGCTGCTGGCCGGCCTCGGCTGCTTCGGCTTCGGTGCCTTCCACCTCACCGGCGTGTTCGGGCCGGGCATGTGGGTGTCGGATCCCTACGGCATCACGGGCCATCTGGAGAAGGTGCAGCCCTCCTGGGGCCCTGAAGGCTTCAACCCCTTCAATCCAGGCGGCATCGTGGCCCACCACATCGCCGCCGGCATCGTGGGCATCATCGCCGGCATCTTCCACATCACCACCCGTCCGCCTGAGCGCCTCTACAAGGCCCTGCGCATGGGCAACATCGAAACCGTGCTGGCCAGTGCCATTGCGGCCGTGTTCTTCGCCGCCTTCGTGGTGGCCGGCACCATGTGGTACGGCGCTGCCGCCACCCCGATCGAGCTGTTCGGACCCACCCGCTACCAGTGGGATCAGAGCTACTTCAAGACGGAAATCAACCGGCGCGTGCAGACCGCCATCGACAACGGCGCCAGCAAGGAGCAGGCCTGGGCCTCGATTCCCGAGAAGCTCGCCTTCTACGACTACGTGGGCAACAGCCCTGCCAAGGGTGGTCTGTTCCGGGTGGGCCCGATGGTCAACGGCGACGGCCTGCCCACCGGCTGGATCGGCCACATCTCCTTCACCGACAATCAGGGCCGCGAGCTCGAGGTGCGACGCCTACCCAACTTCTTCGAGAACTTCCCGGTGGTTCTCCAGGATCAGAACGGCATCGTGCGCGCCGACATCCCCTTCCGCCGGGCTGAGGCGAAGTATTCCTTCGAGCAGCAGGGCGTGACCGCCACCGTCTACGGCGGCGCTTTCAACGGCCAGTCGTTCACCGATCCCGCCGACGTGAAGCGCCTGGCCCGCAAGGCCCAGCTGGGTGAGGCCTTCGAATTCGACCGCGAGACCTACCACTCCGACGGCACCTTCCGCAGCTCCCCGCGCGGCTGGTTCACCTTCGGCCATGCCACCTTCGCGCTGCTCTTCTTCTTCGGGCACATCTGGCATGGTGCCCGCACCCTCTACCGCGACGTGTTCGCCGGCATCGATCCCGATCTCGGCGAGCAGGTGGAGTTCGGTCTGTTCCAGAAGCTGGGCGACCGCAGCACCCGCCGTCTGCCGGAGGGTTACGTGCCTCCAGCCGGCACTCCCCTCCGCTGACCGCGGCCCCCTGCCCTCCCCTACCGAGAACTCCCCATGGAGAGCTTCGCTTACATCCTCATCCTGGCTCTGGCCATCTCCACCCTCTTCTTCGCGATCGCCTTCCGCGACCCCCCGAAGATCGGAAAGTGAGTCTCCTCCTCAGGATCATCACCGCACCCCTGCCGATCCGGCGGGGGTTTTTTGCTGGCGCAGCCTCTTCCGATCTCCGGCAGCCCTCTGCCTGTGTGCGGCGACAACGGCCTGCCTCGCTGCCAGCGGCTGGCGGCAGGCAGAGGCCAGGGGAGCCGCTCTTTGCAGCGATGGCATGAATGTCTACACTTGCTTGCAAATAACGCATTTCCGGGCATGCAATGCCCTTCCTGCCAACACACCGACAGCCGGGTGCTCGAATCCCGCGCCGCCGATTCCGGCCGGAGTGTGCGCAGGCGGCGTGAGTGCCTCAACTGCGATTTTCGCTTCACCACCTACGAACGGGTCGAGACCGTTCCGATCACGGTGGTGAAACGCAACGGCAGCCGCGAAACCTTCAACCGCAGCAAGCTGCTGCACGGCCTGCTGCGGGCCTGCGAGAAAACCGGCCTGGAACCGGCACGGCTCGGGCTGGTGGTGGATGAGATCGAGCTCGCTCTGCAGCAGCGCAGCGGCCGCGAGGTGAGCAGCAACGAGATCGGCGAGATGGTGCTTGAGGAACTGCGCCAGATGAGTGAGGTGGCCTACGTGCGATTCGCCTCCGTCTACCGGCAGTTCCGCAGCGTGAGCGACTTCGTCGCCACCCTTGAGGGCCTGGGCAGCGGCGGGCTCAGCCCCGAGCCCGGTGAGGGCCGCCTCGCCGCGGTGAGCTGAGCCCTGCCAGGCCACCGCGGGAGCGGGGCAGCAGGTTGATAGATTGTGCGATCGCCCAGGGCTGCTGGCGGGCAGCCGTGGCGTCTTCCATCGCACTGCTTCCGGCAGACCGCCAGCGCTTCATGACCGCGACCCCCACCAGCATCCCATCCGAGATCGGCCTGCACGACGACGAGGAGAGCTCCTCAGCCGCCCTGGCCGACCTCGACCTGGACATTCCGGAGGAGATTCCTGCCGCCGATGCCTCCAGCAGCCGTGGGGCCGGTCGCGACAGCGAGGGTGTGGGCTTCACGCTCGACGACTTCGCCTCACTGCTGAGCAAGTACGACTACAACTTCAAACCCGGCGACGTGGTGAACGGCACCGTGTTCGCCCTGGAGTCGAAGGGGGCGATGATCGACATCGGCGCCAAGACCGCCGCCTTCATGCCGCTGCAGGAGGTGTCGATCAACCGGGTGGAGCACCTCTCCGACGTGCTCGAGCCCGGCGAGGTGCGCGAATTCTTCATTCTCAGCGAGGAGAACGAAGACGGCCAGCTCACCCTCTCGATCCGTCGCATCGAGTACCAGCGCGCCTGGGAGCGTGTGCGCCAGCTGCAGAAGGAAGACGCCACCATTTACAGCGAGGTGTTCGCCACCAACCGTGGTGGCGCCCTGGTGCGGGTGGAGGGTCTGCGCGGCTTCATCCCGGGAAGCCACATCAGCACCCGCAAGGCCAAGGAGGAGCTCGTCGCCGACTTCCTGCCGCTCAAGTTCCTGGAGGTGGATGAGGAGCGCAACCGCCTCGTGCTCAGCCATCGCCGCGCGCTGGTGGAGCGCAAGATGAATCGCCTCGAGGTGGGTGAGGTGGTGCTCGGCACCGTGCGTGGCATCAAGCCCTACGGCGCCTTCATCGACATCGGCGGCGTGAGCGGCCTGCTGCACATTTCGGAGATCAGCCACGAGCACATCGAAACACCGCACACGGTGCTCAATGTGAACGACCAGATGAAGGTGATGATCATCGACCTCGACGCCGAGCGGGGCCGGATCTCCCTCTCCACCAAGGCTCTCGAACCCGAGCCGGGCGACATGCTCAGCGATCCCCAGAAGGTGTTCGACAAGGCCGAGGAAATGGCCGCCCGCTACAAGCAGATGCTGCTCGAGCAGGCCGAGGAAGGCGAGCCGATGGGCGTCACCCTCGACTGAAGCCTGCTCCCGCCAGGCGCCCCACGCCCTCACCCTGCACCCGGCCCCATCCCAGGGCGGCATCTCAGCCATGGCCCATCTGTTGCTGCGGGGATCCCCGCTGGGATCCGCCGGTGAGCCTGCGGCTTTGATTGAGGCAGTGCTGTTCGACAAGGACGGCACCCTGAGCCACAGCGAGCCGATGCTGCTGGCCCTGTCTCGGGCCAGGATCGAGCGCTGCAGCGCCCTGCTGGCCGCCCACCCCGCTGGCCATGCCGGCCGGGTGCCTGAGCTTGAGGCTCTGCTGCGCCGGGCCTATGGCATCGCCGAAGCGGCGGTGGATCCAGGTGGCATCACGGCCGTCGCTGCCCGCGACCACAACCTGATCGCCACGGCCACCAGCCTCACCCAGGTGGGCCTCAGCTGGCCTGATGCGCTGCTGATCGCTGAAGACTGCTTCGCCGCCACCGATGCCCTCCACGGCCAGGGCGCCGAGCAGCCACCCCGGCCCACCGACGGCCTGGCCGATCTGCTCGGCCGCCTGCATGTCGCCGGGGTGCGTTGTGCCGTGATCAGCAACGACCATGAGGAGGGAATCCACGCCTTCCTTTCCCGATCCGGCCTCAGCAGCTGTTTCGAAGCTGTCTGGAGCGCCGATCACCGCCCCCGCAAGCCGGATCCTGCAGCCGTCCACGGTCTCTGCAGCCTGCTCGGAGTGTCGCCCGGGCGCTGTGCCCTCATCGGTGATGCCGCCAGTGATCTGCGCATGGCCAGCGCCGCGGGTGTGCCCCTGGCCCTGGGTTATCGCGCCGGCTGGCGTCAGCCCCCCACACTCGACCCCGGCACCCTGATCGTGGAGCACTGGCAGGAGCTGGATGTGCTCCCGGACACAATCCGACCGGAGCCGTGTCCATCTCCAGCGGGGGATCCGGTCGGGCCGGGGATAGTCTCGAGTCCTGTTTCAGTGCATCAGGCCCGATGAGCCGCTACGTCTTCACCTCCGAATCGGTCACCGAGGGGCATCCCGACAAGATCTGTGATCAGGTGAGCGACGCCGTGCTCGATGCCGTGCTCGCCCAGGATCCGGCCAGCCGGGTGGCCTGTGAAACGGTGGTCAACACCGGCCTGTGCCTGATCACCGGTGAGATCACCACCACAGCCCGGATCGACTTCAACAGCCTGGTGCGCGGGGTGATCGATCAGATCGGCTACAGCGGTGCCCGGGCCGGCGGCTTCGATGCCCGCAGCTGCGCCGTGCTGGTGGCGCTCGATCAGCAGTCTCCCGACATCGCCCAGGGGGTGAACGAGGCCGACGATCACGCCGGCGACCCTCTCGATCTGGTGGGTGCGGGCGATCAGGGCATCATGTTTGGTTACGCCTGCGATGAAACGCCGGAGCTGATGCCGCTGCCGATCAGCCTGGCCCACCGCCTGGCCCGCCGGCTGGCCGAGGTGCGCCACAACGGCACCCTGGGTTACCTGCTGCCCGATGGCAAGACCCAGGTGAGCGTGGTCTATGAAGACGATCAGCCCGTGGCGATCGACACGCTGCTGATCTCCACCCAGCACACCGCCGAGGTGGAGGGCATCACCGAGGAGAAGGCTGTGCGCGAGCGCATCCAGGCCGATCTCTGGCAGCACGTGGTGATCCCGGCCACCGCCGATCTGCCGCTGAAACCGGTGGAGGGAAGCACCCGCTTCCTGGTGAACCCCACCGGCAAGTTCGTGGTGGGCGGGCCCCAGGGCGATGCCGGCCTCACCGGCCGCAAGATCATCGTGGACACCTACGGCGGCTACGCCCGCCACGGTGGTGGCGCCTTCTCCGGCAAGGACCCCACCAAGGTGGACCGCTCCGCCGCCTATGCCGCCCGCTACGTGGCCAAGGCGCTGGTGGCCTCCGGCCTGGCCCGCAAGGCCGAGGTGCAGCTCAGCTACGCCATCGGCGTGGCCCGGCCGGTGAGCATCCTGGTGGAGACCTTCGGCACCGGCAAGCTCAGCAACGACGACCTGATGGCCCTGGTGCAGGAGCACTTCGATCTGCGTCCCGGCGCAATCATCGCCACCTTCGGCCTGCGTGAGCTGCCGATGCAGCGTGGTGGCCGCTTCTACCAGGAGGTGGCGGCCTACGGCCACTTCGGCCGCTCCGATCTCAACCTGCCCTGGGAGGATGTGAGCGCCGTGGCCGCCAACCTCCGCCAGGCCACCGCCGCCCGGGTGGGCAGCGCCGCCTGATCCGCGAGCCCACCTGGCTGCCACCCCCGGCCACAGCCCGGCGCCGACCACCTCCCCTCCAGTGACCGACGCCCTGGCTCTGGGCCTGGATCTCGGCAGCAGCGGCGCCCGCCTGGCCCTGGTGGGGTCTGATCAGGCCAACGGCCCGAGGCCACCCGCTGGCAAATCAGCGTGGAGGCTGCTCTGGCAGGCGGCCATGCCGTACCCGGGGCCCTTCGAGGATCCCTTCGCCTGGAGCGAGGCCCTGCGCCAGCTGAGTGCCGAGATCCCGGCTCCCTGGCGCGGCAGGATCGGCGCCCTCGCCATCGACGGAACCTCGGGCACCCTGCTGCTCTGCCGCCCGGATGGCAGCCTGCTTCCTCCTCCGCTGCAGCGGGCCCTCCCCTATCACCAGGCCTGTGCTGAAAGCGCCGGGGCCGCCGCCGCGATCGCCGGCGGCGGACCTGCAGCCAGCCCCAGCGGCAGCCTGGCCCGCGCCCTCCGGCTGCTGGCCATGGCGTCGCGGAGCGCTGAGACGGGCCCCTGGCTGCTGCGTCATCAGGCCGACTGGCTGATGGGCTGGCTGCTCGGCGACTGGCGCTGGGGTGAAGAAGGCAACAACCTGCGCCTCGGCTGGGATCTGGAGGCTCAGGCCTGGAGCGGCGCGATCGGCACGCAAGCGTGGGCGGAGGCCCTGCCCTCGATCCGGCCGAGCGGCACGGTGCTGGGCCGCCTCTGCGGCGAAGCGGCCGAGGCTCTCGGCCTGCCGGTGAGCTGCCTGGTGGTGAGCGGCAGCACCGATGCCAATGCCGGCGTGCTGGCCGCTGGACCCGGCGAAGGCGATGGCGTGGCGGTGCTCGGCACCACGCTGGTGCTGAAGCGGTTCGTGGACCAGCCGTTGCGGGGCTCCGGAATCAGCTGCCACCGGGTGGGTGGGCGCTGGCTGGCGGGTGGCGCCTCCAATGCCGGTGCCGGCATCCTGCGCCGCTTCTTCGGCGACGACCAGATCGCAGCCCTCAGCCGCCAGATCGATCCGGAGCGCCCCAGCGGCCTGCATCTGCTGCCCCTGCCCAGCCGCGGCGAGCGCTTCCCTGTCGACGATCCGGATCTGGAGCCGGTGCTCGAGCCACGGCCCGTGAGCGATGCGCGCTACCTACAGGCGCTGCTGGAGGGGCTCACCGCGATCGAGGCACGCGGCTGGCAGAGGCTCTCCGAGCTGGGGGCGCCGCCGCTGCGGCGGGTGATCAGCCTGGGGGGAGGCGCCCGCAATCCGCAGTGGCGGCGGATGCGGCAGCAGGCCCTCGGGGTTCCTGTGCTCAACCGGCCCTCCCTGAGCGCGGCGCAGGGGATGGCGCTGCTCGCCCTGGCGGCGGCCGGGCGACAGGAGGGCTGAATCCAGCGGCGGCTCCCGCAGGATCCAGCAGCGATCATGGGCCCCCGGGATCCGCATCGCCTGCGCTGCCTGGCAGACGAACGGGCGAAGATGGAGAGCCGCAGCCCCCATCTGCCATGCCCGCCCCCGACGGACAACGCCTTCGTGAGATTGCGGCGATGGCCCTGTTCGTGCTGCTCGCCGGTTATGTGGGCTTCAGCGCGGTGCGGCTGGCGCTGCTGCTCTGGCAGCGCTTCGCGGCGGCCTGAGGGCCGGCGAACCCGGCAGCAGCGACGCCGCTGCGGGCGATCCGTGCCCAGAATCGAGGCTTCCGGATCTCTGAGCCCATGGCCGCCGACCCCCTCACACCCGCCGTGAGCGACAGGATCTGCCGCCACATGAACGACGATCACGCCTCGGCCGTGCTGGCCTACGCGCGCCACTACGGCGGGCTCCGTGCGGCGGGCCGTGCCCGGATGCTGGCGGTGGGGCCCGAGGCGATGCGGCTGGACGTGGATGGCGTGGCGGTGGAGATCCCCTTCGATCACCCCCTGCAGGACAGCGACGATGCCCACCGCACCCTGGTGGCCATGCTGCGCGCCCTGCCTGCCGAACCGGGAGCCGAGGCATGAGGGAGCCGGGCTGAGGCCGCGGGCCAGCGGCCTGGCGATCGCGGTGTCGGCCGCGGGGAATGCTCAGGGGCAGCCCTGATGCATCCATGCTGCCGCTGCACTGGTTTCTGTTCACTCCCTGCCCGCTCTGCGGGGGTCCCCTGGCCGATCCGGCCGGTGGGGCGGGAGACGACATCACGGCCTGCGGACCGTGCCGCGACCGCCTGGCGCTGCCCAGCGGGGGGCTGGCCGGCAGCGAGCCGATCCCCTGGTGGGGGGCGGGGCTCTACGCAGGCGCCCTCCGGGAGCTGCTGCTGCAGCTGCGCCGCAGACCGCGCTCGGCCACGGTGCAGGCCCTGGCGGGTGGCCTGCGTGGGGGCCTCCGCCACGCCGGTCTCGGCCATGAACGCGCCCTGCTGGTGCCGGTGCCGAGCTGGAAGCGGCGGGCCAATCCCCTTCCCGGCCTGCTCTGCCAGGCCCTTGCGTGCCATGGCGGACCGCAGCGCTGCGACCTGCTGCAGCGATCGCGGCCGGTGCTCGGGCAGCACCATCTGGGCAGGGCTCTGCGCCTCGCCAACCAGGAGCGTGCCTTCCGCTGTGTGCGGCCTCCGGCTGCAGGCGAAAGCCGCCGCCGGCCCCTGCTGATCGTCGACGACATCCTCACCAGCGGAGCCACCGCCTGCAGCGCCGCTGAAACGCTGCGCCAGGCGGGCTGGCGGGTTCAGGGGCTGGTCTGCCTGGCGCGCACCCCCCGCGGGCGGGCGGCGGCCAGTGATCTAGGATCGATCGGTCGCTGAGGCGACGGGCCGGGATAGCTCAGTTGGTAGAGCAGGCGACTGAAAATCGCCGTGTCCCCAGTTCAAATCTGGGTCCTGGCATTCGCTTGAGCGCTCCTCGCAGCCGCTGTGGCCGGTGAGCCCACAGCCAGGTCGCGACGCCCCCGGAATCTCTTCTCCGGACCTCCACCGCCATGCTTCCAGAGCCGCCCTCGGATCGCAGCTTCAACAACGCCGACAGCTTCGCCCAGGCGTTCGACCAGGCCTGGGGACGCTGCGCTGCCGGAGCGGACGCTGCCGGTGAGGCCACCCTCGAGCGGGTGCTCGCCCAACTCAGCGACCATCCCTTCGCGGCAGCGGATCCGGCCACCGCGCGCCAGGTGGGCGAGTTCCGGATCCGGCTGCTCGGCCTGTAGCTTTCCTGGCGGCATTGCGCGTCGCCCCATGAGCAGCTCTCTCACGCGCCTGGTGCGGCTGCTGAGCGCCGGCTTCAGCAACCAGCAGCAGGCCTTCGACAATCCGCCTCTGTTCGCCCACATCCTGGTGAAGTTCCGGCCGCTGCCCCAGCTGGCGCCGGGGTCCCTGCTGCTCGAACAGTCGTATGCGATCAATCCCGCCGCCCCCTACCGGATCCGGGTGCTGCGGGCCGAGCGGCAGGCCGGGCAACTGGTGATTCTCAACCAGGCCCTGCACGATGAGGAGCGCTTCTGGGGTGCGGTGGAGGATGCTGAGCGGCGGGCGGCGATCCGCGAGCACGACCTCAGGCTGCTGGAGGGATGCACCTATGTGGTGCGCGAGGAGGGAGCAGGATTCGTGGGTGAGGTGGAACCGGGCTGCCGCTGTCTGGTGGAGCGCAAGGGCAGCACCGCCTATCTGGTGAGCAGCTTCAGCCTGCAGGCCGACGGCATGGAAACGATCGATCGGGGCCATGATCCCGTCAGCCATGAGCAGCTCTGGGGGGCGCTGGCCGGTTGTTTCCGGTTCAGCCGCACAGACGATTACAGCGAGGAGATCCCGCCGGCCTGGATCGAGGTCTTCGAGGCCTGAGGGCGGCGGATGATGACGGAGCTTTGAGCTTCGCCGCCCTGAGGCGGTACTGCCGGCGGATGCCCTTAGGTTTCCCGGGTTTTCTCAACCCGCTTCATGGCCCTGCCACTGCTTGCCACGCCACCTCTGAGCGCCCATGCCAGGGTGCGCAGTTTCAGTATCGGCACCGACGAAAGTCCGCGCCGGGCTCCGCTGGGCGGCAGGCTGAGCGCCGCCAGCAGCGATGAACAGATCGAACAGGCCTACCGCCAGATCTTCTTCCATGCCTTCAAGGTGGATCGTGAGCCGGTGCTCGAATCGCGGCTGCGCAATGGCCAGATCAGCATGCGCGAATTCATGCGCGGCCTGCTCTACTCCAATAAATTCCGCAACGATTTCTATCGCTGCAACAGCAATTACCGCATGGTCGACCAGATCGTCGGCCGTGTTCTCGGCCGGCCGGTGCATGGGCAGCCCGAGCGCCTTGCCCTCTCGATCCTGATCGCCCAGCGGGGCATCGCAGGGCTGGCCGATCACCTGCTCGATTCCGCCGAATACCGGGATGCCTTCGGCGACGACGAGGTGCCCCATCAGCGCTCGCGGGTGCTGCCGGGCCGCCCCAGCGGCGATCAGCCGTTCAACCAGCAGGCGCCGCGCTACGACGCCTACTGGCGGGAGGTGAGCGCCTGCCGCGCCCCCGCCGGCCGCGGTACCGCCTGGACCCCGAGTGGCGCCAGCCTGGGCATGCCCAGGCCCCGCTGGCTTGCTGATGCCCCCTCCCCGCTGGCCCGCAGGCTCTGGCAGGGCCTGGTGGCCGCCGGTGGTTTCGGCCTCACCGCCTTCCTGCTCTATGTGGCTGCGGTGATGCTGAGCACCGGATCCGCCGGCTGAGGCGGAGGGATCCGAGCGACGCCATGCTGCGGGGGTGCGAGCGGGCGGTGCGTTCAGCCTCTGCGTTCAGGCTGTGCGTTCAGGCTGTGCGTTCAGGCGGTGCGTTCATCCATGAACGGCTGCTCGCCCTCTTCGTAGAACGGATCCTCGGCATCGTCGCTGGCGATCACCTCGCCATGCTCCTGGCTCAGGCTGCTGCTGGCGCGCTCGACCCCCGGCAGCGCCTGCAGCCTCCGGCCCGGCCCCGGGTGCTCCAGACCGGCGAGCAGCGCCTCCACCCGCTCGATGCGCTGCTCGGTCTCCCCGAGACGTGCCGCGAGTGCTTCGGAAGCATCGCTTCCCGCCCCTGGATCCGGGCGGTCGAGGGCCGTCAGCCGCCGCTCCTGCTCTGCCAGACGCTCCTCCAACTCCAGCAGCCTGTAGGTGAGAGATTCACTCACGGCTGCCAGATCGTGCAGCTGATCCGCCAGGCGTTGCGGTGGCGCAGCCTCCGGAGCGGCGGAAGGCTCGTGGGCGCTGGCCATGGCACTGCAGCATCGCTTGGGCGGATGGTATCGGCGGGATCGCAGGCCGCCAGAGGGCTGAGCCTGGCTGCAAGGCCTCTCGTGTAACGATTCTGAAAGCGCTGCCGCGATGCCGTGGCCAGCCCATTGGATCCGCCTGCAGCCTGCGCTGGAGTCCACTCTCTCGCCCGTCCACCGGCCGCCGGAGGACCTGCGGAGTCGGACCCGCCGCTTCCCTGGTTGCCCAGGCCGCAGAGCTCGCCTCTCCCAGGCCCACCGACGTCTCCACTGCCGCCCCACCAGGCCCCTTCGCCCATGACTCTTGTCAACGCCGCCTATCTGGGCATCGAGCGCTACTCCCTCAACCGCAACCGCGAAAACTGGAGCAACGCCACCGACAACGACAAGGACGTGCTGATCCGTGCCGTCTACCGTCAGGTGCTCGGCAACCAGTATGTGCTCAACTCCGAGCGCCTGCAGGGTCCTGAGTCGCTGTTAAAGCGCGGTTATCTGAGCGTGCGGGAGCTGGTGCGCCAGGTGGCCAAGAGCGCTCTGTACAAGGAGCGCTTCTTCGAGAGCACGAATCCCTACCGCTTCATCGAGCTCAATTTCAAGCATCTGCTCGGGCGCGCTCCTCAGAACAAGGCGGAGATGCTGCACCACTTCACGATCCTGCAGGAGCAGGGCCACGACGCCGAGATCGATTCCTACATCGACAGCGCCGAGTATCAGCAGCGCTTCGGCTAAAAGGTGGTGCCCTACATCCATGGCTGGGATTACTCCACTGGCCAGCAGGGTCTGCAGTTTTCCTACATCCTGCAGCTCACCCGCGGCGCTGCCAAAGCCTCGGTGCGTGGCGATCTGCTCAAGAACCAATCGCGCCTCAACCCCGCGGTGCATGCCGAGCTGCCCCTACCGGTGGTGAGCCCCAATGCCGCCGGTGCCGTGTTCCGCAAGGTGGACACTGACGGCGTGACCCGCCAGGGCGTGGGCTCGGGCGAAGAGGGTCGCACCTTCCGCGTGGAGATCAGCGGCTTCAACAACTAGCGCCTCCACACGCGCAGCAACCGCGTGCGCTTCATCCCCTTCAGCAAACTGCTGCCATACCAGCAGCAGATTCACCGCGAAGGGGGCCGCATCGCCAGCATCACCCCCGTCAGGGCTGATTGAAAGTCTTGTCAAATCGCCCACCCCGGCTTGATTCCTGCCATGGCGAGCAGCATGGTGATGTCATGGGCCACCGCGGCCAGTCCAGCTCTCACTGAGTGGTGGCCGTGGAGCCCGAGCAGGTTCAGGGCCAGGGTGCGCAGCGTGGCCAGCACCGCTGCACCTGGGCCGCCATAGCGGTGGGCATCCTCATGGA
>Ga0169931_10002876_pt1 | contig 27767 bp, 17 predicted proteins | sample Kivu_15m_20L_FD_129675 | JGI IMG/M metagenome (GOLD analysis project Ga0169931, IMG submission 129675) | Freshwater microbial communities from Lake Kivu, Western Province, Rwanda to study Microbial Dark Matter (Phase II) - Kivu_15m_20L... | ecosystem: Environmental > Aquatic > Freshwater > Lake...
GCGCCCAGCTGTGGCGCGGTCTGTTCGTTCGTGGGAACCACGCGCGAGCACAGCCGCGGGAAGCGGGTGCTGCGCCTGGAGTACGAGGCCTTCGAGGCCATGACCGGGCCCGAGATGGCCCGCATCTTCGCGCGCTGCCGCGCAACGCTCGAGGCCGACGACGAAGCGCGCGCCCTGCGCATGCTGTGCCAGCATCGGACCGGCGTGGTCGGAGTGGGCGAGCCCAGCGTGGTGATCGCTGTCGCAAGTCCCCATCGCGACCTCGCGTTTCGCGCCTGCCGGTTCTTGATCGACGAATTGAAGGCCTCGCTTCCGATCTGGAAAAAAGAGGTCTACGAGAGCGGCGAACACTGGGTGGGCGAGCGCTCTTGAGCGGCGGACGCCTGCTTGAGCGACGAACAAGCGCGACGTTTTGAGGTCCCGCGAGGGCCCGCTAAGCTCCCCGGCGATCATGGCTTCCCCCAAGCAAGTGTCCTGGCAGGCGAGCGTTCCCGAACGCGAAGAACTCGAAGTCGACGTGCTGGTCGTCGGCGCCGGTCCGGCCGGCTTGGCCTGCGCCATCGAGCTCAAGCGCCAACTGCAGCAGAAGGGGCTCGGCGACAAGTCGATCCTCGTGCTCGAGAAGGCCGAAGAAGTCGGCCACCACATCCTCTCGGGCGCGGTCATGGATCCGCGCGGCATCGCCGAGCTGTTCCCCGACTGGCGCGAGAAGGGTTGCCCGGTCGAGAGCGAGGTCAAGTTCGACTGCCTCGACGTCCTGTGGCCCAGCGGCAGACGCACGCGCTTGACCGGCATGCTCACGCCGCCGCCGCTGCACAACCACGGCAACTACATCATCAGCCTCTACAAGGTGGTGTGTTGGCTGAAGGAGCAGGCCGAGGCGCTGGGCATCGACGTGTACCCGGGCTTCGCCGGCGCCGAGATCCTGTTCGACGGGACGCGCGTGGTCGGCGTGCAGACGCGCGACGCGGGCATCGACAAGCACCTTCAGCCCAAGGCGAACTTCCAGCCGGGCATGAACATCAAGGCCGGTGTCACGGTCTTTGCGGAAGGCACGCGCGGCCACCTCGCCAAGCACCTGATCGCGCGGCTGGGGCTCGGCAGCGCCGAGAATCCGCAGACCTGGGGCACCGGAGTCAAGGAGATCTGGGAGGTGCCGCCGGAACGTGGCGCCGCCATGCTCGGCCACGTGATCCACACGCTGGGCGCGCCGATCGGGCTCGACGGATACGGCGGCGGCTGGATCTACGGACAGAAGGACAATCGCCTCTCGATCGGTTTCGTGATCGGCCTCAACCATCACGACGCCAAGCTCGATCCGCACGCGCTGTTCGTGCAGTGGAAGCAGCACCCCGTGGTCGCGGCGCTGCTCGAGGGCGGCAAGCTCGTGCGCTACGGCGCGAAGACGATTCCGTACGGCGGCTACTTCGCCATGCCCAAGCTGCAAGGCGATGGGTTCTGCATCGTCGGCGACTCGGCGGGCTTCTTGAACTCCGCGCGGCTCAAGGGCGTGCACCTGGCGATCAAGTCCGGGCTGCTCGCCGCGAACGCGATCGTTGGCGCGCTGGAGAAGAAGGACACCTCGGCGGCCGCTTTGAACCGCTACACCGAGTTGTTCGAGGCTTCGTGGGCCAAGGAAGAGCTGTGGAAGGTGCGCAACTTCCACCAGGCTTTCGACTCCGGGTTCTTCGGCGGCGTGATCGACGTCGCGATCCAGCAGATCAGCGGCGGACGCGGCCTTTCGGCGCGTCGCACCAGCCACCGCGACCACGAGTCGACGCGGCCGGTGTCGCAGTCGCGGATGCAGAAGCCCAAGTACAACGACACGAACTCCCTCGACAAGCTGACCGACGTTTACTGGTCGGGCGCGATCCACGAGGAAGACCAGCCGCCGCACCTGGTGGTCACCGATCCGTCGATCTGCGTCGATCGTTGCACGACCGAGTACGGCAATCCCTGCCAGCACTTCTGCCCTGCCGCGGTTTACGAGTGGCCCACGGGCCATCCGGTCAACGGCGATCGCAAGGCGGGCCCGGTGATCAACGCTTCGAACTGCGTGCACTGCAAGACGTGCGACATCGCCGATCCCTATCAAGTGATCGAGTGGGTGGCGCCCGAGGCGGGCGGCGGCCCCAAGTACATCGACATGTGACCCCTTGAGCGCGGGCTCGACGCTCGCGCTGTTGCTCCTCCATGAAGTGTGTCGCCAAGGACCTCGCGTCCGTCCCTTCCAAGCTCCAACTGCTGGTCGCCTTCGGTTTCGCGGGCGGCGAAACGCTGCTCCCCAAGGGCGTGAAGCTCTCGGCGGAGTTCAGCGCTTCCTTCAAAGGTGAGTTCCGCGAACTCAAACACACCGACGCGGCGGCTGGGCCGTGCGCTCGCGTGCTGCTCGTCGGACTTGGAAAGCAGGCCGAATTCGACGCGGAGCGCCTGCGCCGCGTCGCGGCCCTCGCTGTGCAGCGAGCGGAGGCTTTGGAGGCTGCGCGCATCGCGTTGTGGTGCCCCAAGGCCGTGAGCGCGGCCGTGGGCGGCGCGCGCGTCGGCGGCACGGCGGCGGCGGAGGGGGCCTGGCTCGGCGCGTACCGCTTCCAGGAACACAAGACCAAGCCCAAGCGCGGCAAGCTCGAGAACGTGGAGCTGTGCGGCGACGGCGCGGACTTCGCGGCCGGTGTGGAGCGCGGGCTCGCGTACGCGCGCGCCAACGCCTTCGCGCGCGACCTGCAGAATCAGCCGGCGAACTTCATGCGGCCGCGCGACATGGCGGCTGCGGCGCAGAAGCTCGCGCGCGGTTCGAGCGGTGTGCGCTGCAAGGTGCTCGGTCCGGACGCGCTCGAAAAGCTCGGCATGGGCGCGCTGCTCGGAGTCGCCGCAGGTTCCGAGGAGCCCGCGCAACTGATCCATCTCACGTACACGCCCAAGGGGCGTGCGCGCGGTCGCGTCGCGCTGGTGGGCAAGGGACTGACCTTCGACACCGGCGGCATCTCGATCAAGCCGGCGGGGAAGATGTGGGACATGAAGTACGACATGTCCGGCGGCGCAGCGGTGCTGGGCGTGTTCCACGCGCTGGCGGAACTGGGTTGCCCGTTCGAGGTCCACGGCGTCGTGCCGGCGAGCGAGAACATGCCCGACGGCAAGGCCGTGAAGCCGGGTGATTTGGTGCGCGCGATGAACGGCACGACCATCGAAGTGCTGAACACCGATGCGGAGGGCCGCCTGATTCTGTGCGACGCGCTCTCGTACGTCGTCGAGAAGGTCAAGCCCGACGCGATCGTGGACCTCGCCACGCTCACTGGCGCGGTGGTCATCGCTCTGGGCCACGAGTACAGCGGCGTCATGACGCGCTCGGAGCGGCTGCGCGACGAACTGCTCGCGGCGGGTGAGGCGGTGGGCGAGAAGTTGTGGCCCCTGCCGCTCGCCGATCACCACCGCGACCTGATGAAGGGCGAGGTCGGCGATCTCAAGAACATCGCGCTCGGCGATCCGGGCGCCGGCGCCAGCCAGGGCGCCGCGTTCCTCTCGTACTTCGTCGAAGGCGTCGAGTGGGCGCACCTCGACATCGCCGGCACGGCCTGGGGCTCGATGAACCGCGACTACGTCGGCGGCAGCCTCGGCTCGGGCGTCGGCGTGCGTCTGCTGCTGCGCTGGCTCGAGACTCGCGACGGCTAACGGTCGGGCGAGCAGTTGGGGTGGGGAAGGGGGGACTCGAACCCCCACGCCCTTGCGGGCTGCGGATTTTAAGTCCGCTGCGTCTGCCGGTTTCGCCACTCCCCCGGCTGCGCGGTGACGTGGCGACAAGGCGTCGTCGGCGACCGCGCTACTCGAAATGTACAGGGAAGGGGCGCGGATTCGCGCATGTTCTGGCGTCTTTGTCGGCCTCGCGCGGTGCGCTGGTACGCAGTGCGCCACGCGACTGCGATCACCTTGGCGCGCGGACCTGCGCGTTGGCTCGCTCCGCTTTCCCTTCCCGCGGACCCTCCCATGCAACTCGCTTTCGTGTCGGTGCTCGCTGAACTCCTCGGTGTGAAGTTTTCCCGTGTTTGCGCGTCGTGGGCCGCGCTGCTCGGCCTGTGCCTCGCTCCCGCGGCGCACAGCGCCTCGTCTGCGGCCGCGCCCTGCGTCCCGCAAGTCGTCGCTGACGAGTACGCGCCGATGCGCGCGGCCGTGGTTCGAGAACTCGAGGAGTACGCCCAGTGGTGCGGTACTGCGAAGCTGGCGGCCGACCGCGACGGCGCGTGGCGCGCGATCCTGCGTTTCGACGCCGAGCACGAGGGCGCGCGGCGCGGACTCAAGCACACGCGGCAGCGCGACGGGACGTGGGTCGCGCCCGCGAAGCCGGCGGAGTCGAAGAACGCCAACAAGAACTTCGAGGCCCAATCGCGCGAGCGGCGCGAGAAGCTTGCAACGGGTCTGCTCGAACGCGCGAGCCCTTTGCTCGCTGCGGCGTCGCTCGACGCCCCCGCTCGTCGCAAGCTGCGCGAGGAGTTGGTGGCCGACGTGCTCGCGATCGAGCCGGAGCATGTCGCGGGACGCGCGCTCGGCGGCGAAGCGCGCCGCGGCGATGCGTGGGTGCTGCGCGAGACAGCGGCCTCCGACGCTTGGCGCGCCAAAGCCAAGGCCGCCGTGCAGGAGGTGATCGCCGGAGTGCCGGCGCCTGCGCCGATCGCCATCCGCCCGAACGAGGAACAACTCGGAGTCGCGTGGACGCACGCCGTGGCCACGCCGCGGGTGCGCGTGCTCACCACGGGCGCCGTCGAAGAGGCGCGCAAGGCCGCGGTCCTGTGCCACGCCGCGATCGAGCGCTTCGCCGCGCTCGCGGGGTTCACGACGGACATCAACAACGAGTACTCCGTGTACCTGCTCACGAGCGGGCCGGCGCGGGACGCGTGGATCGGGAACTGGCCGGGTTGGAGCGCGGCGCAGCGCGAGCAGTTCAAGCTGTGGGCTGGTTGCGGTGTGCCGGGCGAAATCCACCAGGCGCGCTGGGACGCGGACGAAGCGCGTCGCCTCGACGGCGCCGTGCGCTACACGCTCGGACTGTTGTGCTGGCGCGAGTTGAAGTTCGACCACCTGCGTTGCGCGTGGGCGTGGGAGGGCCTGGGCCTGTACTTGACGAACGAACTCGTCGGCACGCACTACACGTGGTTCGCCAGCGCGCCAGCGGCCGGCGATGCGGAGACCAAGGAACTGCTCGGCAAGCTGGTGCTCTCCGACGTGAACTGGACGCGCGAGCACTACCAGCGGGTCAAGCGTGGCAAGGGGACCAAGCTCGCGAAGCTGTGCGAGACCGGCATCGACGCGTTCGGTGCGGACGACATGCTGGCGTCGTACTCGCTCGCGACGTACCTGATCGAAGGGCGCAGCGACGAGTTGCCGGCCCTCCTGAGGGCGCTGGGCGCGACGCAACCTGCCGAGGCGTTGGGGGCGTTGTTCGATGGCGACTTAGCGCAGGGCGACGCGCGCATGCTGCGCTGGCTGGCCGAGCGCAAGTGACGGCTCTACCGGGGGCCGGCGGCTTGCGGCGCGGCGAGGGGTGGCGCGTGGGCGGCCATTGACCGCCCGGCGCCCGGGGCTATCCTCTCTCCCCCGCGCGGACGGGTTCCAGAACCCGCCCGCAGCCTGCCGATGGAGCGCCCCGCGCTCGATCGAGGGCGGCATAGCCAAGCGGTAAGGCGACGGATTGCAAATCCGTTATTCCCCGGTTCGATTCCGGGTGCCGCCTCCATCCTTTCCTCGGGGAAAACGCGCTTCTCGCAGGAAGCAGCATCGAACGCGCGCGCGAGCAGGCCCGCCATCGGTGTCGTGGCGAGCGCTGCCGCGTGTGTCGCTTTCCGGAGTCGTTCGAGGCGTTGGAGCGCATCGTGGTCACCGATGCCGAGCGTGAGGACGGGCCCGAGCGACTCTTCGCAGGCTGCAACCGGCCAGTGGATGAGGTTGGGAGCGCCGCGCGCGCCCTCCGAGGCGGGAGCCATGCGACGCCGCGACCGGAAAACGACGAAGGCGCCGCTCGCGCAACGCCGTCGCAAGGCTCATCGATCGAATCGCGCCGTCAGGGCACGCAGGTCATCTCGATAGCGTTCGAGAGGTTGGTCGTCTTCGAGGCCGGCGGGTCGCGGAGGTAAGCCTCGGTCGTCTGCGGAGGACCGCAGACGAACCCGGGCTGCCCTTTGGCAGCCCGGGTAGAAATGACCCTCGTGTCGGTTGCGGCGTCAGCCGCAAACGAACTCCGGCCGCCCTTGGGCAGCCGGAGAGAAGGTCCCGCGCGAGCTTCAGCTCGCGCGCAGAGTTACGCGGCCCGCTCGGCCGCGGCTCACGGTTGCATCGTCATTTCGAGGGCATTCGAGAGGTTGGTCGTCTTCGAGGCCGGCGGGTCGCGGAACCAGGCCTGCACGAACAACTTGTCGCCCGACGTGAACGGCAGACCGATCGCGCCGGGGAAGACGGTGAAGAAGTTGTTCAAGTCGACCGCGAAGGCGCCGTTGCACTGATTGATGGTTCCGCCCGAGCTCTGCGGGAAGGTGCGCTGCGTCGGAGCCTTCACGCACAGGAAGCTCGTGCTCGTGCCGGACCAGGGCAGCGGCGTGAAGCCGGTGTTGTCCAGGCCGTAGAAGGCCAGGCCCTGCTTCTGGCCCTCGACGTTCGCCACGTTGATCGTGCAGGGCGTGGCCTGCGAGGCGCTGGGCTGCGCGGTCGCGGAGATCGCGGCCACGCAACCGTTTGTGCTCGTGCTCGACGTGCAGTAGGTGACGGGGCCGGCCGGGCCAGCGTCGCCCTCCATGGTCCAGCTCACAATGCTGCCAAAGTCCTGCAGCGCACCGTCATAGATGCGCAGCCTCCAAGTGCCTGCGGTGACCGGGATCGCTCCCATGGCCGTGTTGTTGACGATCGGTGCCGGGCCGCTGCCGCTGACCCACACCCCGAAGTCCTGGGGATAGGTGCCCGTCACGAGCGAGAAGTTGGTTGCGCACGCCGTCCCCCAGGCGTTGGTGATGCTCGGACTTGCCGGATCCACGATCGTGAAGTCGGCGGCGATGTCGCACGCGAAGCCGCAGCAGTTGCCGGCCGGGTTGACGATGCCAAGTCGCGAGACAAGGTTGTATCCCGTCGCTCCGCTGGGGTCGACCAACACGATCTGCAGGTCGCCCGGCCAGGTGTGCGTGAGGCCGGTCAGGACGACGCGCTTGATGTTGGTCGCCGTGGCGGGGACCGGCGTGGTCAGCGGAAACTCGGCGAACGAGGCCGGCAGGATCGTGCCGGCGTTTCCGACGGGTTGGACCCCATCGGGGATCGCACCGCCGACACCTGAGACGCTGTACTGGGCCGTAGCGGTGAGTGTGAGCGCAGCGGCAACCAGTGCCGACCACAACGCGGAAGCGAGTTTCATGGTTTGCTCCTGAATTCGAGAAGCACGGCGCGAAACCACTTCCCGCCGGCCCCTCGGGGACTATCGAAATCATAACCAGGCGTGGAAGTCCGACCACCCGACCGCTCGGTGGCCTTCCCGGAAGTGCTCGACCGGCTCCACGGAGTGCGGCAGGACCGCCGACTCGGGCCAGTGCGCCAGCCACTCAGCCAGGCGTTCTCGGCAAGACGTTCCCCGTGTTCGCCGTCGCGTCGAATGCCCGTCATCGCACCGAGGAGTCTGTAGAACGTCGAGACGCACCGAGGCTTTGCCGAGCCGGTTACCGATCCGGACCTCGAACGGCTCGCTCGACTGTGGCCGACGCTGCGCGAGTCGATCGCTGGACGGAGCACGGTCGGTTCCGCACCCGGATGAGGAATTTTCTGGCGCGGAACATCAGGCGACGCCGCTATGGCCGGTGCGGTGGGGTCGCTGGGGGCCGCCGGCCGGAGAGCGCTCCGGCTGCCTGCGCCTCGCGGCTCCGGCCCGAGTCCGCGGGCATCACTTGCTCGCGGGTTCGGCCTGCTACAGTTCAGGGCTGGCGGACGAGGGGTGCGTTCGCCGCCGGCTGGTGCGCGCGTTTCATCAGCGTCGCGCAGCCCGTCGATACAGGCCACCCCAGGCCGTCGACGTTCCGTCGACGGGTCGGCACCGTGATCGTTTCCCCCTCGGCTCACCTGCATGTGCGGCATCTTCGGCGTCGTCTACGGGCGTGACGCCCGCATCCATCCGGCCTTCGCCTCCACGATCGTCGAGACCCTGTTCCGCTGCTCCGAATCGCGCGGGAAGGAGGCGGCGGGCCTGGCGGTCTACGACGGCCGCTCGATCAACGTGCTCAAGCAGGCGGGCTCGGTGGACCACTTCCTGGCCCACCCCAAGTACCGCGAGCTGATGGACGCCGCGCTCACCGAGTGGGCGGTCGCCCAGCGCGAGGGCCGGCCGGCCGCGCTGGCGATGACCGGTCACTCGCGACTGGTGACGAACGGCGCCCAGACCGAAGGCGACAACAACCAGCCGGTCGTCGCACGCGGCGCGGTGCTGATCCACAACGGGATCATCGTCAACGAGGGCGACCTGTGGCGCCGCAATCCCGACCTCGAGCGCAAAGCCGACGTGGACACCGAGGTGCTCGCGAACCTGCTGCGCAAGCACTTTGATCAGTCCGGTGACGTGGTGTGGGCGACACGGCGCACGTTCAGCGAGATCGAAGGCGCCGCGTCCGTGGCTTGCTTCCTCGACGACGTCAAGCAGCTCTTGCTGGCGACCAACACCGGTTCGCTGTTCACCGTCAGCAACGAGCAGCGCACGTTCCTGGCCTTCGCGTCGGAGCGCTTCATCCTGCAGCGCTTGCTCGAGGAGGCGCACGTCGAAGAGCACGTCGGCAAGTGCAGCATCGAACAGCTGAGCGCTGGGAATGGCGTGCTGGTCGACCTGCACACGGTCGGCACGCACGCGTTCAACAGCTTGGGGAAGCCGGTCGCGCCTGCGACGGCGAGTGCGCCGCGTGAGCCCGCGCCGCGCGAGCGCATCGAGATCGTCGATCACACCAAGTCGGCGAAGAGCCTCAAACGCTGCAAGAAGTGCATCTTGCCCGAGACCTATCCCTTCATGAAGTTCGACGCCGAAGGGGTGTGCCAGTACTGCCGGCGCTGGAAGACCATCGCCGTGAAGGGCGAAGAAGCGCTGTTCAAGAAGGTCGAACCGTACCGCTCCAAGGACGGCAAGCCGGACGTAATCGTGGCCTTCTCCGGCGGGCGCGACAGCGCCTACGGCCTGCACTACGTGAAGAAGAAGCTGGGCATGAACCCGGTCGCCTTCACCTACGACTGGGGACTCGTCACCGACCTCGCGCGGCGCAACCAAGCGCGCTTGTGCGGCAAGCTCGGCGTCGAGCACATCCTGCGCTCGGCCGACATCCCGACCAAGCGGCGCTACGTGCGCAAGAACGTCGAGGCGTGGCTGCGCAAGCCGGAGCTGGGCATGGTCACGCTCTTCACTGCGGGCGACAAGCAGTTCTACAAGTACGCGCGCGACCTGCGCAACGAGACCGGCATCAAGCTCGTGATCTTCTGCACGGGCAACATGATCGAGGATACGCCCTACAAGACGGGCTTGTGCGGGATCGACGAACAAGACCACGGCATGACGCTCACAGGGCTGCACTTCTCCGATGAGATGCGCCTCTTGTGGTACTACTTCGTCAACTACCTCAAAAACCCCGGCTACTGGAACGAGTCGCTGTGGGACACGCTCGACGCGTACTACCAGACCTTCGTGGTCAAGGATGACTTCCTCTACTTGTTCCACTACCTCAAGTGGGAAGAAGAAGAGATCGTCGGCACGATCCGCCGCGAGTACGACTGGGAAGTCGCGACCGACACGACCACGACCTGGCGCATCGGCGACGGCACAGCCCCCTTCTACAACTACATCTACATGACGATGGCGGGCTTCTCGGAAGACGAAGTCATGCTCTCGAACATGATCCGCGAGGGCGTGCTGACGCGCGAGAAGGCCCTGGCCAAGGCGGCGGAGTTCAACAAGCCGCGCTGGCCGACCTTGCGGGAGTACGCGCAGATCGTCGGCTTCAACCTCGAAGAAGCGATCCAGCGCATCAACGCCGCGCCCAAGCTCTACTGACGCTGGTCATGGCCGGCGCGCGGCTCAGGATCCGAGCAACGGATCGAGCGCCTGCGCCCGAAGGGATACCCGTTCGCGCGAGTCTGCGCCCTTGATCGCACGCCACGCTTCGAGGACTGCGCGCGATCCTTCATCGACGGAGGCGCGGTGGATCAGCCAGCTGTCGAGCGCGAGCTCGGGGGCGGCGCTGTCCACTTCGCCGCCCACCATGAAGGAGCGCAGTTCGCGCGCTTCCTGGACGGAGACGTTGGCTGGCGCGCAGCCCACCAGCGCGCCGAGAAGGGCTGGGCGAAGGTCGCCGGGGAGCTTCTCCGCGAGTTGCCCGCGCAGCGGCGGCTCGCTGCTCGCGAGCCCCAAGGCGCCCAGGGCCTGGGTCGCGCTCATGCGGATTTCCAGGGTGCGCGATGGGGACGCGCGCTCCAGCAACGCAGGCTCCGCGGGCGCGTAGCGCAGTGCGCCCAGCGCCAGCATGACCTGTTCGGTCATCTGCGGGTCGTCGATCAGTTCGAGCAGTCGAGGCCCCGCGCTCGCGGCGCGACCGCCGAGTCTCTCCAGGCACTGCGCGGCGTGCACGCGCACGTAGCGATTCTCGTCGTCCAGTGCAGCGACCAGCAGCGGCGTGACCTTGTGGTGTTCGAGCGAGAGCACGAAACGCCCGTCGTCGACCGGACGCAGCTGCCATTCACCGAACAGCTTGAGGATGCGCCACACCTCGAGTTCGTGCGCCGGCGAAAAGGGCGCGTCGAGCAGGCGTTCGTCACCGTCCTTCCAAGCCCGGTAGAGATCCGCGGGATCGGCGAAGTTCGCGGCGCTGGCAAGCTCCGACAGCGCACCGAGTGCGGCCTGGCGCAGGTTCTCCGCCGGGTCCTGGCGCGAAACGACGTACAGCGCGTCGAGTCCCGAAAAATTGCGGTGGTGCGCCAGCGCGCGGGCGATGTAGATGACCGCCTCGTTGTTCGTTTCGTAGCGCAGGCACAACAGCAGTCCGGGGACCACCCAGTCCTGCGTGCCCATGCCGAGCCGCCAGGCGCAGTGCGCGCGCAGCCAGGGATCCGGATCGCGCGTGAAGCGCCCCGCGGTCAGACGAGTGAGCAGGACGCGCGCTGCGAGCGGATGGTCGAGCTCGCCGAGAGCCTGGGCGGCGGCGATGCGCACAGCGTTCGAACTGGACGTGTCGTCCAGGCATTCGCCCAGTCGCGCAACGCTCGTGGGGCCGAGCGAACGCAGGTCCTCGCGTGCGGCGCGCTTCAAGCGTTCATCGGCGCCCGCCAGCGTCTCGAGCAGGCCGTCGAGCTGTTCGAGTCGAGCGGCGTCGAGCGCGGGAGGCGGCGCTGAAGCGAGTTGCGCTTCGAGTTCGGCGATGCGCGCTGCGACGACGGGGCGCAAGTCGGTGCGCGCTGCTGCGGCTTGCTCCAGCGCTGACTGTTGCGCCGGAATCGACGGCGTAGCAGCGCGTTCACAGCCCAGCACTCCAAGCGCCGCGAGAGCGCACGCGACGCGCCTCACGGAGCGAGTCTCCGCGAGTGGACCAGCTGCGCCTCGCGCTCGGGGTCCGGGCGCTGCGGGTCGGCCCACAGCGGATTGAGCTTGTAGAACAGCGCCACTTCGATCTCGCCGCGCGACTCGGGCGCGTCCAATTCGAAACGCACCTTCGCCCCAGCCGGCAACTCCGTGTTCACGAGGTCGACTTCGAAGCGGTAGGGATTGCGGAAGCGGTGGATCTGCCTCCACTCGCCCTTGGCGCCGTCGGCGCCGAGCGGGCGCCAGAACAGGTCCGAGGCGCGGCTGCGCTCGTCGGTCGGGTAGTTGTGTCCTGCGCCGACGTTTTCGACTTCGACCACGGCCGCGCCGTTCTCGCGCGTGACGCGCAAGTCGACCGCGCGGCGCACGATGTTGATGTCGTGACCGCCGTGCATCGTGTGGTCGCGGCCCTTCTGGGGATCTCCGTCCCGGTGCGGCATGTGGCACGAGACGCAGTCTTGGTAGCCAGGGCCCGGCTGCGCGTACTTGCTTTGCCGCCACTGGTCGACGGTGCCGTGTTGGTTGTGGCAACCGGCGCAGTATTCGGGCTTGAGCAAGTCGCGCGTGGCGATCGGACGACAGGCGACCGACGAATTGTCGAGCGTGCCGGCCATGCGCCCGTCGGCCATCAGGTGGCAGGCGATGCAGTCGACGCCTTCGATGCGGCGCGTCGCGCGCGGCAGCACGCGTTCGCCCAGCACCGTCGTGAACACCGGCTGGGGCGCGTGGCAATCGATGCAGTCCTTGTTGGCGGTGAAGTCCTCGGTCTGCGCGCGCACGTCGGGATCGGTGTAGGACTGGGCGTGCCACGACACCTTCCACTCGTCGTAAACCTGGGTGTGGCACTGCGCGCACTGCTGCGAGCTCTCCCAAACCACGGGTTCAGCCGGTGCTTGGGGTGTCGAGAAGATCGACACCAGCGCCCAGGCGCCCAGGCCGAGCACCACGACACCGCTCATGGCTCGCCAGTTCATGCGCGAACTCCCGGCGCCTGGGTGTCGTCGACGATGCGCCCCGAGCGCAGGCGCACGGTGCGCGTCGCGTAGTCGCTGGCCTCCAAAGGTGCGTGGGTGACGTGGATCACGGTGAGCCGTAGGCGTTGGTGCAGTTCGTGCAGTTTGACCAGCAGCGCGCCGCGCAGTTCCTCGTCGAGCGGTCCGAGCGGCTCGTCGAGCAGCAGGAGCCGGGGAGAACTCGCGATGGCGCGGGCGAGCGCCAGGCGCTGCGCCTCGCCGCCAGACAGGGTGGCGGGCATACGTTCTCGATAGCCCGGCAGTTCCACCCATTCGAGCAGTTCCGCCACGCGCTCCTTCCACTGCGCCCGAGGCGTGCCGCAGCAGTCGAGAACGAACTCGAGCTGCTTGCGGGCGTTCAAGTGCGGCCACAGCGCGCCGCCCTGGAACAACATGCCGATACCGCGCTTCTCCGGCGCCATCACGACGCGCTGTCCCTCGCTCGCCAAGGCGCCGAAAAGGCTAACGCGTCCGGCCGCCGGCGCGGCCAGGCCTGCGATCACACGCAGCAAGGTGGTCTTGCCGCAGCCCGAAGGCCCGACGAGGAGCAGGTGCGCGCCTTCGGGCACGCTCAAGTCCACCGATTCGAGCAGGGTGCGCTCGCCCGCGCGCACGCTCACGCCGTTCAACTCGATGGCGTTCACGGCAACAACTCCAGGCGACGGCGTGCGAAGAGGGACCACAACGTCCCGGGCAGCAACACGAGGAACACCAGCATGAGCGCCATGGCGGCGACGAAGTCGTCGCGGCCGAAGTGCACTTGATTGAAGATGCGGAACATCGCTGTGCGGTTGGCTGCCGGCGTCAGCATGGTCACGTCCAACTCGCGCAGCGCGAGAACGAACGCTCCGATCCAACCGCCCACCAGCGCGGGACGCAAGAGCGGCGCGACGATGCGCGCCAGGGTGCGCACGGGCCCGGCGCCGGCGAGGCGCGCGGACTCCTCGAGGCGCGGATCCAGCGCAGCGGTCGCCGCCGTCGCGATCAGCACGGCGAAGGCGGCGAAGCGGCCGACCAGCAGCAGCACGACCACGCCGCCTTCGTCGTAGAAGCGCGCGCTCCAGTCGTGGTTCCAGAGCACGATGACGCCGACGCTGAGCAGGACGGCGGGGGCGCCGATCGGGACGACGACGAGCGCTTCGAGCGCGCGCCCGATGCGCGAGCGCTCGAGGGCGTGGCCGAGCACGAGCGCTAGTGCGGCGCAGATCGTGGCCGCCGCGGCGGACCACACGATGCTGTTCGCGAGGTCTTCGCGGCCGCGTTCGATCGCCAGGGCGAAGGCGCGGCTGACGCGCGCGAGCTCGAAGCCGCGCGCTGCGCCGCCGGCCTCGTAGAACAGGCGCGCCAACGGGATCAACCCGCCGATTGCGACGAGCGCCAGGCAGAAGGTGAAAGCGGGCCAGCGCCAGGCGCCGAGCTCGAAGCGCGTCGGTTGACGAAAGTCGCCCGACAGAGACGCCATCGCGCCCTTGCGGCGGAGCAGCAGCGCGGGAACCAGCGCGCCGAGCGTGATCGCGATCAGCGGCACGGCGCTGGCCACGGCCAGCCCCGGCCTCGACTCGATGCGCCAGTTGGCGAAGATCTCGGCCGCGTAGACGCTGAACTTGGGTTGCCCGAGCCAGGAGACGTAGTCGGCGATCGAGTAGTCGTTGACCGTGAACACGAACGCGAGGCAGGCGCCGCACGCTGTCGAAGGCAGGACGAGCGGCAGATCGGCGCGCAGCGCGGCGCACCAGCCGCCCGCCAGACGCGCGGCTTCCTCGCGGCGCGCGTCGATCCGCTCGAACGCTCGCGCGCTGAACAGCGCCACGATGGGAAAGGTGCTGATGGCGGAAACTGCGTAGGCCGCAGGTGCGCCGCGGATGTCGGCGAGCACCGTCCAGACCATCGCGAGGATCATCGGCGGAATCAGCAGCGGCACGATGCCCAGCGGACGGAGGAGGTTCGCGAGCGGCATGTCGGTGCGCGCGACAAGGAATCCGAACGGCAGGCCGAGCGCGACAGCGATCAGCGCGACCCCGCCGCCGTACAGCAGAGTGCGGCCGAGCAACTCGAGGTTGCGCGCTGCGAACATCGCACCGAGGTCAGCGGACTCGATACGCGGCAGCATCGCCACCAGCGGCGCCAGGCCAGCCAGGGCGAAGAGCGCGATCGCGAGCGCGACCAGAACCCGGTTCACTGGACGAAGCGCTCCTTGAACTGCTGCAGGCGGCGCTCGACGTCCGCTCCCACGCGCTCCCAGTCCACCTTCATCAAGCTCAACTCCGCGGCTGACTTGACGTGCGCCGGGCGTTTGACGTCGGCGCGCACGGGAATCTGCGCGCCCTCCGCGAAGGCCAGCTTTTCTTCGACCTGGCGCGAAAGGATGAAGTCGACCAGCTTGCGCGCGTTCTCGGGGTGCGGCGCGTTGGCCAGCAGCGCCACGGAGTTCGGGATCAGCAGGGCGCCGCGCGCTTGTGGCCGTTCCGCCGTGCGCTGGTCGGGGAACACCTGCGCGACCGGCGCGCCGGCCTGCAGCGCGACGTTGAAGTCGTCGGTGTCGGTCAGTCCCCAGGCCATCTGCCCTTCGCGCACGAGGCGCATCACCTGGCCGTTGCTCTGCACCAGGCTGATGCCGCTCTCTTCGATGCGCTTGAGCAACGCTTCACCGGCCTCGTCGCCTTCGCTCGCGAACAGCGCGGTCAGGTGCGTGAGCGTGGTGCCCGTCAGCGGACGCGCCATGCACACATTGCCCTTCCACTTCGCATCGAAGAGGTCCTCGAGCGAGGTCAGCGAGGCCGGGTCGGCGAGCTTGGTGTTCACGATGAACACCCGCGCGCGCGCCGCGAACGCCGTCCAGCGACGCTGGGGATCGCGGAACTCCTCGGGGATGCCCTGGGCGCTCGGGCTGTCGTAGCTCGCGAGCAACCCCTCGTTGGCGAGGGCGACCGTGTGCGCGAGCTCGTTGTTCCAGAACACGTCGCAGCGCGGTCGCGCGCTCTCCTCGCGCAGGCGCTTCACCAAACCGACGGTTTTGGCCGCTTCGACGTCGAACTCCGCGCGTACCTTCAGGCCGCTCTCCCGCTCGAACTCCTTGACCAGCGTCTCGGAGAACATCTGGTCGAGCGAGCAGTACAGCACCACGTCGGGCTCGCGCGAGCAGGCGCCCAGCGTCAGCACCGCGACGGCGGCCACTCCGAGCCACAGGGCGCGAAGGAGGGTGGAGACCGAGTTCACGTACGAGTCGCTGGGGGGGTGCATGGGTTTTCGGACTAGCGCCGGAAGGGGGCTGGGCCACAAGTTCGCGGGCTTGGGCAGACGGTAGCGAGACGCGCACGCAGGGCCCATGGGCGCGGGCCTGCTTCCGGCCGCCGCCGGGGGCAAGCCGCCCGTTGTCGCGCCTGCGGCGCTGGCTATGCTGCTCGCCGTTTCGCCGCGCATTTCCGCGCAGATCCACGGCCCAGCCGCACCCGGGACCCGCTTTGAAACTCGCCCAACGCCTCTCCAACCTCGGCACCGAGTCCGCCTTCGAAGTCCTGGCGCGCGCCAAGGCGCTCCAAAAAGCCGGCAAGAGCATCGTCAACCTCGGCATCGGCTCGCCGGACTTCCGCACGCCCGACAACATCGTCGAAGCCGGCCGCAAGGCGCTCGCCGACGGGTACCACTTCTACACGCCGGCCAAGGGCTTGCCGGAGTTGCGCGAGGCGGTCGCCAAGGATTGCCTCGATCGGCGTGGAGTCGCGGTCGACCCCGACCACGTGATGATCGTCCCGGGCGGCAAGCCGACGATGTACTTCGCGATCTCGATGTTCGGCGAGCCGGGCGCCGAGATCCTCTACCCCAACCCTGGGTTTCCGATCTACGAATCGTTGATCAAGTACACCGGCGCGACGCCGGCGCCGATCGAACTGCGCGAGGAGAACGGCTTCTCGTTCAACCCCGACGCCGTGCTCGCGAAGATCACGCCGCGCACGCGCCTGATCATCGTCAATACGCCGGCGAACCCGACCGGCGGCGTGATCCGCAAGCCTGAGATGGACCGGCTCGTCGCCGGCCTCGAGAAGCACCCGCACGTCGCCATCCTCTCCGACGAGATCTACTCGCGCATGCTCTACGACGGCGAGCAGCACGTGAGCCTGTACTCCTACCCGTCGATCCGCGACCGCGTGATCATCCTCGACGGCTGGTCGAAGACCTTCTCGATGACCGGTTGGCGCCTGGGCTACGGCGTGTGGCCCGCGTCGCTGATCCAGATCGCCGAGCGTCTGCAGATCAACTCGAACTCGTGCCCGAGCGCGCCGGTGCAGGTCGCTGGCCGCGAAGCGCTGCTCGGGCCCCAGGCCGAGGTCGACAAGATGATGAAGGCCTTCGACGAGCGCCGCCGCGTGATCGTAGCGGGGCTGAACGAGATCCCCGGCTTCTCGTGCATCATGCCGAAGGGCGCGTTCTACGCCTTCCCGAACATCACCAAGACCGGCTTCAAGTCGAAGGACCTCGAGGTGAAGCTGCTGCACGACGCCGGCGTCGCGATCCTCTCGGGAACGGCTTTCGGATCCTTCGGCGAGGGCTACCTGCGCTTCAGCTATGCGGCGAGCCTCGACGACATCCGCGAAGCGTTGCGCCGCGTGAAGAACTGCCTCGCCACTGCGGGTGTGAAGTAGTGGAGGGGCGGTAGTCCGTGGCGCGCGTCGCCGACTTTCGCAGCGATACGGTCACGCGACCGAGCGCCGACATGTTGGCCGCCATGGTGGCCGCTGAGGTTGGCGACGACGTGCTCGACGGCGACCCCACGGTCGCTCGACTCGAGCGCCGCGTCGCCGACTTGCTCGGCAAGGATGGCGCGTGGTTCGTGCCCTCGGGCACGATGGCCAACTCGGTCGCGATCGGCTCGTGGACGCGGCCGGGTGACGAAGTGATCTGCGAGCGCTCGGCGCACATGGTGCAGTGGGAGAGCGGCGCCGCCGGCGCGCTGCACGGCGTGCAGACGACGACGTTGCACGCGCCCAGCGGTCAGTTCGACCTCGCCGAGGTGCGGCGCGCGGTGCGGTTGCGCTCGTTGCACTGTCCCAAGACAACGCTGATCTGCGTTGAACAGTCGTTCATGGGGTCGGGGGACGCTCCAGGCGGCCGCGTCGTGTCGCTCGAGAGCCTGCGCGCGCTGCACGCCTTCGCGCGGGAGATCTCGATCCCGATCCACATGGACGGCGCGCGCCTGTTCAACGCGGCGGTCGCCAGCGGCGTCGACGTGCGCGAGTACGCGGCCTGCGCGGACTCGGTGTCCGTGTGCCTTTCGAAGGGGCTGGGTTGCCCTGTCGGATCGTTGATCGCCGGCCCGCGCGAGTTCCTCGAGCGGGCGCGCCTGCTGCGCAAGCGGCTGGGCGGTTGGATGCGCCAGTCGGGCATCCTCGCCGCGGCCGGACTCTATGCGCTCGAGCACAACGTCGCGCGGCTCGCCGACGACCACACGCTCGCCAAGGAACTGGCCAGCGTGCTCGACGGCAGCGGCGCGCTCGACTGCACGCCGCACGAGATCGACACGAACATCGTCATGGCGCGCGTCGTCGATCCCCACAGCGACGCCCAGCGATGGATGGAGCACTTCGGCCGCCACGGCGTGCTGGTGCTGCCGATGAACGAACGCACGCTGCGTTTCGTGACGCACATGGACGTCAGCACGGAAGACGTCGCGCGCGTGTTGGTGCCGATCGAGCAGGCGCCTCGCGGCCGCCGCGCGTGAGGCGCGGACGCGCGGGTCGGTGCACGAGTCGTGCGCCGACAATCGCTCGCTCAGCGCTGGACGTGCTCGCGAATCGCGGCGAGGAACAACTCGCCCAGGTCCTCGAGCTTCTTCGCGCCCACGCCGCGGATTTCGCGCAGCTCGTCGAGCGCGGTCGGCTGCACCGCGGCTAGTTCCTGCAGCGTGCGGTCGCCGAAGATCATGTACGGCGGCAGGCCGCGCTCGCTGGCGAGCTTGCGGCGCAACTGACGCAGCTTGTCGAACAGCGTCTCGTCGTACTGGAGGTCGCTCGGCGCAGGCGCGCGGCGCGTGCGGCGTGCGCGCGGAAGCTGCGGGATCTCGAACAACGTGATCGGCGCCTGGCCGCGCATCACGTCGACGCCGGCCTGCGTGAGCGAGAGCGTCGGATAGCGGCCCGGCGCGGTGACGAGCAGCTCGAGGCCGACGAGTTGTTCGATCCAGTGCCGCACTTGGCGCGGATCGTGCTGGCGCAGCAGGCCGAAGGTCGAGAGTTTGTCGTGGCCCAACTGGCGCACCTTTTCGTCCGCCACGCCGCACAGCACGTCCGTGACGTGCGAGGCGCCGAAGCGCTGCTGGCAGCGCACGACGCACGAGAGGATCATCGCCGCGATGCGCGCCGAGTCGGCGACGGCGGCGAACTCGCCCAGGCACACGTCGCAGGCGCCGCAGCCGTTCGCGGCGGACTCCGGCGCGGTCCAGGGCTGTCCGAAGTGCTCGACGAGGAACTTGTGGCGACAGACGGCGCTGGTGGCCCAGCCGTACATCTCCGCCAGCCGCGCGAGCGTGCGCTCGGTCTCCGCGGGATCGAGCTCCACGCCGTTGGCGCGCGCCTCTGCGGCGCTGCGCTCCTGCAGCAGCTTCCAGCCGTGGTAGTCCGCGCCCGAATAGAACAGCACGCACTCGCTGGGCAGGCCATCGCGTCCGGCGCGTCCGGTTTCCTGCGCGAACTGCTCGACGCCCTTGGGCAACGCGGCGTGCACGACAAAGCGCACATCGGGCCGGTCGATGCCCATGCCGAACGCAACCGTCGCGACGATCACGTCGACGTTCTCGGCGAGGAACTGCGACTGGTTGCGCTCGCGCACACCGGCGTCGAGGCCCGCGTGGTACGGCAGGCAGCGCACGCCGTTCGAGGCCAGATCCTGGGCGAGTGAGTCGACGTCCGTGCGTCGCAGGCAGTACACGATGCCGGCTTCTCCGGAGTGGCGCCGGATGACCTCGAGCACTTGCTCGACGGCGTCGCGCCGCGGCGTGAAGCGGTAGGTGAGGTTGGGGCGATCGAAGTTGCCGACGAGCACCAACGGATCGCGCAGCCCCAGCTGGCGCGCGATGTCCTCGCGCACGGGCGGCGCCGCTGTCGCCGTGAAGGCCTGGATCGGGATGTTGGGCAGCGCGCGCCGCAACTCGCCCAGACGCCGGTACTCGGGACGGAAGTCGTGGCCCCAGTGGCTGATGCAGTGCGCTTCGTCGATCACCAGCGTCTGGGCGTTCCACGCTGCGAGCTCGTCGGCGAAACCCGCGAGCATCAGGCGCTCGGGGGCCATGAAGAGCAGCTTGAGTTCGCGCGAAGACAAGCGCTCGTGCACGGCGGACTTCTCGGCGCCGCTCATGGCGCTCGACAGCGAAGCCGCGGCGACGCCGCTTTCGACCAAGCTCGCGACCTGGTCCTGCATCAGCGAGATCAAGGGACTGATCACCACGGTCAGGCCCGTTCGAAGCAGCGCCGGCGCTTGGTAGCACAGGCTCTTGCCGCCGCCCGTGGCCATCACGACGAGCGCGTCGCGGCCGGCGAGCGAAGCGAGCATGGCTTCGCCCTGCAGCGGCCTGAGCTCGCGGTAGCCCCAGACACGCTCGACCACTTGGCCCAATCGCTCGAGTTCGCCGGGCGGCGCGGAGGGGACGGGGGCAGACGCGGGCAGCATGCGGGGCCGAAAGTTAGCAGAGTCCTGCGCGGAGAGCAGCGCGCGAAGCTCCAGCTGCAGCGTTATCCTGCGCTCTTTCGGCGCCTTGCGCGCAGCTCCCCTCGAGCGACGTCTCCGCTCCCCATCCCCTCCGAAATCATGGGCATCTTCAAGGCCTACGACATCCGCGGCAAATTCCCCAAGGAACTGGACGCGGCCCTCGCGCGTCGCATCGGCGCGAGCTTCGCGCGCTTGCTCGGCGCCAAGCGCCTCGCGGTCGGGCGCGACATGCGCACGCACTCGCCCGAAGTTCAGGGCGCGGTGATCGAAGGCATCCGCGACATGGGCTGCGACGTGCTCGACATCGGGCTCGTCTCGACGCCCATGGCGTACTTCGCCATCGGCTCGCAGGACGTCGACGGCGGCCTCAACGTGACCGCCAGCCACAATCCCGGCGAGTACAACGGCATGAAGCTGTGCTCGCGCGGCGCGCGGCCGATTTCGGCGGCCAACGGCATCCTCGACATCGAGCGCATGTGCGCGGAGCCGCAGCCGGCGCCCGCGGCGCGGCGCGGCGAAGTCAAGCGCATCGAGCTGCTCGACGCGTACGCCGACCACGTGGCGCGTTTCGCCAAGCTGGAGCGCCCGATGACGGTGGCGATCGACGCCGCCAACGGCATGGCGGCGTACACGCTGCCGCCGATCTTGAAGCGCATCCAGGGACTGACGGCGCACACGCTGTTCATGGAGCTCGACGGCTCGTTCCCCAACCACGAAGCCAATCCGATCAAGGAGGAGAACCTGCGCGACGTGCAGGCCCTCACGCGCCAGCACAAGGCGCACTTCGGCGTGGGCTTCGACGGCGACGCCGACCGTTGCTGCTTCGTCGACGAAACCGGCCGCACGGTTTCGGCTGACCTGATGACGGCTCTGCTCGCGCGGCAGTTCCTGGCCGCCAAGCCCGGCGCGCCGGTGGTCTACGACCTGCGCTCGTCGTGGGTCGTCAAGGAGGAGATCCAACGCGCCGGCGGACAGGCCCTGCGCGATCGCGTCGGGCATTCGTTCATCAAGGCGACCATGCGCGCCAAGAACGCCGTCTTCGCGGGCGAGCTCTCGGGCCACTTCTACTTCGCCGACAACTTCGTGAGCGATTCGGGCGAGATCGCCTTCGTGAGCGCGTTGACGATGCTCTCGCGCGGGAGCGAGCCCTTCTCGCGCCGCGTCGAGTCGCTGCGGCGCTACCACGCGACGGGCGAGATCAACTTCCACAACGACGACAAAGACGGAACGATCAAGGCGCTTGTCGCCAAGTACAAGGACGGCCGCCAGGACATGCTCGACGGCGTCACGGTGGAGTTCGGCGACCTGTCGAGCCCGGACTGGTGGTGGTTCAACGTGCGCGCGTCGAACACCGAGCCGCTGCTGCGCCTCAACCTCGAAGCGCGCAACGCCGCGACGCGGGACGCGCGGCGCGCGGAACTGGTCGCCATGCTGGGGACGCCCGAGCACTGAACTGGGATTCGCGACCGCGGAGTCCTGCGCGTCGACTTGTGCGCCCGTCGGGGACCCGGATGCGCAGGCGCTTCGAGCCCACCCAACACGAGCACAACCCTCAGCCGGTCCCCTGGCAGTGAGCGTGAGCGAGCCCCGTTGGTCCATCGACGACGTCCCCGAGAAGCCGGGCGTCTATCTGTTCCGCGATGACGCGGGCGCAGTTCTGTACGTCGGAAAGGCGCGCAAACTGCGCTCGCGGCTGCGCTCCTACCGCAGGCCCGGTGGCGACGGCCGGCTGCTGATCCGCTTCCTCGAGGACGTCGCCGCCAGCGTCGAGACGATCGTGACGCGCACCGAGCAGGAGGCGCTGCTGCTCGAAGACTCGCTGATCAAGACCCACAAACCGCCGCACAACATCCGGCTCAAGGACGACAAGTCGTTCCTCATGTTGCGCCTCGACGCGGAGGAGTTCCCGCGCTTCAAGTTCGTGCGCGCCCACTCACCGCGCCACGACCGTAAATCCGGAGAAGCATCGGGGCGCGCGCGCTTCTTCGGGCCGTTCGCGAGCGCGCGTTCGATCCGGCGCACGCTGGGCGATCTGCACCGCATCGTTCCGCTGCGCGACTGTCCCGACAGCGTCTTCAACAACCGTTCGCGCCCCTGCATCAAGCACCAGATCGGACTGTGCGCGGCGCCGTGCGTCGGACTGGTCACGCGCGAGGAGTACGAGCGGCTGGTTGAGCGCGCTGTCGGAGTGCTCGCCGGCGACACGGCCGAGCTCGAACGCGAGCTCGAGGAGCGCATGCGCGCCGCGTCGGCGCAACTGGAGTTCGAGCGCGCCGCCGGTTGGCGCGACCGGCTCGCGGCCTTGCGCCGCACGGTCGAACGCCAGGGCGTGCGGCCGGGCGACCGCGTCGCACGCGACGTGCTCGGGATCGCCCGGCGCGGTTCTGACGCCGTGGTGCACCGCCTCGCGTTCCGCGACGGCCGCATGAGCGAGAGCCGTTCGCACACCTTCCGCTCCGAGTTGCCCGACGAGGAACTGTGGCACGTCGTGCTCACGGCGCTGTATGGCGGCGGCGCGCGCGAGCGGCCGCACGAGATCGTGCTCGCCGCGGAGCCCAGTGAACTCGAGTTGTTCCTCGACATCTTCGGCGCCGAAGTGCGTCTGATCGTTCCCGCGTCCGGCGAGCGGCGACGCATGCTCGACCTCGCCAACGAAAACGCGCGCGTCGCGCTCTCCAAACGCGCCGCGCAGGCCGCCTTCGAAGAGTCCGCGCTCGAAGCGCTGAGCGAACTGGCGGACCTCGACGGTCCGCCGGAGGTGATCGACTGCTTCGACATCTCCAACTTCCAGGGCGCGCACGTGGTCGCCAGCCGCGTGCGCTTCCGCGGCGGTTTGGCGGACAAGTCCGGCTACCGGCGCTTCCGCGTGCGCGGCGTCGAAGGGCAGGACGACTTCGCTTCGATGAAGGAGGTCGTCGGCCGCAGCTTGCGGCGCGGGCTCGAGGAGGGAGATCTGCCGGACCTGGTCGTGATCGATGGCGGCGCCGCGCAACTGGAGAAGGCGCTCGAAGCGCGGGACGAGGCGGGGGCGTGGGATACGCCGCTGATCGGCCTCGCCAAGGCGCGCTCCGAGCGGCGCGTCGGCGGGGCCACGAAAGGCGCCGTGGAAGAGCGCGTCTACTTGCCCGGCGCGCACGAACCGATCGAACTCGCGCGCCACAGCCCTGCGCGCCTGCTGCTCGAGCGCATCCGCGACGAGGCGCACCGCTTCGCGATCACCTACCACCGCAAGGAGCGCGGCAAGCTGCGCTCGCAGATCGACTCGATCCCCGGCGTGGGCGACAAGAAGCGCAAGGATTTGTTGCGGCGCTTTGGAAGCGTGGCGGGCTTGAAGGATGCCAGCGTCGAGGAGATCGCCGCGGTTCCGGGCATCGGACCCGAACTCGCGGCGCGCATCCGCGAGCACCTGCAGGAGCCCGGCCGTTGAGCCCGTCCAAGGCGTCCAGCACCGGCGAGCGCGACTTCCGTTGGCGCGGCGAGCCGCGGGCGGTCGCGCGCGTGCACGCCGTGTTCGCAGCCGCGCTGGTCGCGTGCGTTGTCGCACGCGTCGTTGCGCAACGCTCATCCGCTTGGGTATCAAGTGTGTCGGACGCCGTGTGCGTGTTGCTCGCAATCTTGACTTGGCGCGGCTGCACGCGCTTCGCGCGTCGCTACGGACTCGACGATCCGCTCTCGCGCACGCTCCAAATCGCGCTGGTTGGCGCGTGCGTCGGCTTGTGCGTGGTGCTTGCTCGAGCCGATGTCGTGGGCGAGCTCGAGTCGCGTGTCCACGCTGGCGATCGCGCGGCGCAAGCCGCCTTCTTCGCGTTGCACGGCGCCGGCTTTGCTCTGGGCTCCGCGCTGCTGGCGGCGCTGGACGCGCGCGCTTGGTCCGCCCGCATCCAGCTGCAATTGGATTCCGTCGAGCGCGTCAAAACCAAGTCGATGCTGCACTTCGATCTGTTCCTGTCCGCGGCGTTCTCCGGCGCAACTGCGTGGGCCTGGGCGCTGCGGGAGACGAGTTGGCCCTGGCCGTTGCTGTCGCTCGCAGCGCTTGTTCCCGCGAGCGCGCTCCACGCCTGGAGCACCGCGCGAGCGGTGGAGCGCTACCGAGGCAAGGTCCCCGACGCGCCGCGCACGCGATGAAGTGTCGGCCTTTGTCCTCGGGACGCGGCCGCTCGTTCGGCGCGCGTGAACAACTGCGCTTGGGCCTGCTGTCCGCGGCTGCGGCGTGTGCGCCCGGTTGCGCAGCGCTGGGCTACGAGCCCGGCGCGTCCAACGTGGTGCGTGGACCGCTGCCGACGCGCGTGCAACATCCACTCGCACTCACGCTTCCCAACTTGACGCCGCGCCGCGTGGTCACGCAGGCGCCTGGAGAGCTCGGAGTCGGAGCCGACGTCGCCTACTCGAGCATTTTTGAGCTCGCGTCGGAACCTGGACAGGCTGTGCGCTTCGATGCGGAAGTGCTGCGGGCCAGCGCGCGCGCGAGGTACGGGCTCGCAGCGCGCTGGGACCTCGAGCTCGAACTTGCGGGCGTCTACGGGTCGGGTGGATTTCTAGATCACTTCATCGACGAGTTTCACGACTTGATCGGCGCGCCCGATCAAGGCCGCGACAACGCGCCACAGGACGCGTTCGAAGCGCAGATGCGCTTCGCCGGGCAAGAGGTGTATCGCTGGCGTCCCAACCGCGGACAGCTGGGCGACACGGCGCTGGTGCTCACCTTTGGCGAGGAGTCGCTCGCTGCAGGCGAATGGGGCAACGCCTGGCGCGTCGGCCTCGATCTACCCACGGGCGACGAAGACGATGGCTCGGGGAGCGGCGGGGTCGATTGGATCGCGGGATGGAACGGTGAGTACTCGAGCGGCGCCTTCAGCTACTTCCTGGGCGGAAGCTACGGCGTCGCGCGCGAGAGCGCGTTGTTCCGAGCGGCGGGTTTGGACCTGCCCGCGCGCGCGGCGGCGTTCTCGGCGCTCGAGTGGCGCTGGAATTCTCGGCTCTCGTGCGTCGTGCAGCTCGACCTGCAATCGCCGCTGGTGACGGACATCGATTTGGAGGAGATCGATCGGCCGATCCTCGACCTCGGTCTGGGCTGGGTGCGTGACATCGGTCCCGCCTCGCGGCTGTGGGGCTCGTTCCACGAGGACCTCTTCGTGGACAGCGGTCCGGACTTCACGCTCATGTTGGGTTGGAACTGGAAGCGCTGATATTCCTCCCTGGTAGATTGCGAGCCCAAGCCCGGCGGCCACGGGCGATTGCTGCGCGCTCGCGCGGCGTCGAAGTGCGCCAGTCCGGTGCTGTTACCACCTGCACGGACGGAGACAGACGCGAATGAGGACGACTCGCTGGAGCGGCGGCGCCGCACACGTATTGGCGCTGGCCCTGGTCTGCGGCGGCGCGAGCGGCGTACTGCACGCGCAGAGCGACGCCGAGCGCGCGATCAAGTCGAAGAACGCCGCGGAGCGCGTGGCGGCGGTGGCCGAGCTCCGAACAGCGGGCGGCGAGAAGGCGGAGAAGGCGCTGGTCGGAGCGCTCGCGGACCGCGACTGGGAGGTGCTCGAGTGCGCGTCGCGCGCGCTGGGCGAACTCACGGCCAAGTCGGGCGCGAATGCGCTCGCGCGGCTCGCGATCGACGCACCGGCGGCTCGCATTCGCCGTGCGGCGGCGATCGCGCTCGGCGCCATCGATGCGCAGAAGGCTGGTGAGGAACTGGGCAAGCAGACCGCGGGCAAGAACGCGCAGCGAGCTTGGGAAGCGCTTGCGCACGTCGCCGCCGCTAAGGATTGGAGCGGCAGCGAGGCCTTGCTCAAGAACCTGCGCAAGTCGCAGAAGGCCAAGGAAATGCCCGAGCAGGTCGCCGCTGCGGGCGCGATTCACGCGCTGCTGGCTGCGGACATGGCCACCGTGCTGGGGGAGTATCTCGCCGGCGACAACGTGCAGTTCGCGGCCGCTGCGCTGAACGCCCTGACTGCGCGGCCGATCGCGGAGGCTGCGCCCGCGCTGCGGCAGGCGCTCGAGAAGGTCAAGCTCGACGACGTGCTCGAGCGGCGCCTGATCGGCGCGAGCAGCGCGCTGGCGGCGGCTGGACACGCAGCTACGGTGACGTCGATGCTCGAAGCGCTCGCGGGCAACGCCGAGAAGAACGTTGCGGCGCGCGCGATGCGCTTGGCCGCTGCGCTGGCTTCGTCCGACCCGGCGCCGGCGCGCGACGCAGCCCATGCGGTGCTCGCGCGCGGCGTGGAGAGCGCTCACGCCGACGTGCGCGCCGCGGCCCTGCACGGCGGCGTGCGCGCGGGACACGACGGGGTGTTGACGAGCGCGCGCGCCGTGGCGGCCAAGGACGCGGATCCGCGCGTGCGGCTGATCGCGCTGCGCTCCGCGCTCGCCAAGTCGAGCGTCGCGGACGCTGAGCTGCTCGCGCTGGCGCTCGACCGGCTGAAGTCGGACGCCTCGCCGCTGGTGCGCGAGGAAGCGGCCGTGGCGCTCGCCAAGGCCAGCACTCCGGAGGCGCTCGCGGCGCTGAAGAACGCTGCGGCGGACAAGGACTGGGCGGTGGCGGTGTGCGCGATCATCTCGCTTGGCAAGACCACGCAGGAAGCCGCGCTGCCGATGCTGGTCGCACTGGCGCGGGAAGCGGATTGGCGCCTGCGTGGCGCGGCGGTCGTGGGGCTGTGCCACGTGACGAAGAAGGAGGCCGTGCCGCAGATCATCGTGGCGCTCGGCGACGCCGAGCCCGCGATCGCACGCTCGGCCTACAACTACTTGCGCGCGCTCTCGCGCAAGGATTTGCCGCTCGAAGCGGGGCCCTGGCAGGCGTGGTGGAAGGAGAACGAGCAGCGGCTGCGCATGTGGACGCCGCAGGAGATCAAGGAGCGGCGCGAGAAGTACGGCTACTCGCAGTCGATCTACGAAGTGTTCCGCGACCTCGACGTGATCGTGCTCGACAGCCGCGGCGATCACATCCAGACCGTGCTCGACAAGGTCAAGGGAGACGAGCGCAACGCGCCGGTGAAGGGCGGTGAAGACGGCCCGGCGCGCGCGATCGCCTACCGCATGACGACGGCTGGCCGACACAAGGCCGACGGACTGCATCCGCACGCGGTGTACGTCTCCAATTGCACGGGTGAGGTCAGCCCCGAGGATCTCGAGCGCATCGCCTGGTTCGTGCGCACGGGCGGCTACCTCTTCGGTTCGTGCTGGTCGCTGCACGAAACGATCGAGCGCATCTATCCGGGCGTCGTGCGCAAGTTCGAGAGCGGCGGCGAAGTGCTCGACACGGTGGAGGCCGAACCGTGCGCCGCTCGCAGCACCTATCTCGAAGGCGTGTTCGAGGGCGGAGTCGAGCCGGTCTACAACCTCGAGGGCGCGCACCTGATCGAAGTGCTCGACCGCGAGCGCTGCGAGATCCTGGTCGACAGCCCGCAGTGCGCGCAGAAGTGGGGCATCGGCAACCTCGCCGTGTGGTTCCGCGTCGGGCACGGGCTCGTGCTCGACTCGGTGAACCACTTCGACAACCA
>Ga0169931_10002877_pt1 | contig 27762 bp, 19 predicted proteins | sample Kivu_15m_20L_FD_129675 | JGI IMG/M metagenome (GOLD analysis project Ga0169931, IMG submission 129675) | Freshwater microbial communities from Lake Kivu, Western Province, Rwanda to study Microbial Dark Matter (Phase II) - Kivu_15m_20L... | ecosystem: Environmental > Aquatic > Freshwater > Lake...
ACTTGGATAATGCCGCTTTGAGGAGCAACAAACACAACCCAAATCTGGTTATTCGTTTTTAAACCTAGAAATGAAAGAGAGAAAGCACCATCTACAGGCGCGTTAACCGCGCCATAACAATTATTATATGAAAGTTGCTGGGCATAAACAACTTGAAAACATATAAGAAAACCACATAAAATTTTCACAAAAGCCTTATACGACTCAATCTACTTTAAGTTTCAGAATACCAGTAAGCCGCAGGTCTATAACAAGGTAATCGCTGGTAAGCAATAACTGTTGAACTAAAAGTTCTTCAATTGTTCCACTTAACCAAACGTCTTTAATTACTTCAATATTAATCTGTTTTTCAATAGCCTTTTTTGTTTCCATTAACATAGGGCTCAGGTCAATGTCGATGTTTTGTTGGAGTTTATCCTTGATTTTATCATCGAGTATCCATTTGGCCGAGTGAAGTAATACGCTTTTTGTTTTGAATTCGAAATCAACATCTTTTACTTTTAGGTGTTGATTGCTGTCTATAAAAGGCGACACAACTAAATATAAGTCACCCGTTTTAGTTCCAGAAAAAGCAACCTGTAAGACAAGGCGATCGCCCTGAGGGCCAAGTAATTGCACCTTGTCAATATTGATTTGTTTGTTGGCGCTGATTTGGATTTGTTGGGTATCGAAGTCGCGCAACAAAAATTGGTTAATAGAATCATATGATGCAATTGTTCTTAGATAAAGCGCGCTATTTATTGGTGCCGCGATACGCGTCGTGTTTTGTGGCAGCGGGTTTTTAGGCTCGTTTAAAAGATCAGTTGAGAAAAGAGGCTGCGCACTTAATTGGGTGGTAAAAACGGCTTTTTGACCATCATTTTTTAAACTCAAATCAGAAATCCCGATGGATGATGGGCGCAAATAAAAGTAACCATATGGCGCAACCAGGATAGAATCTTGTAAACTAGACCACACTTCTTTCATCGTAGAACGCAATGGTGCAGAAGCAATTTGTTTGTCAATCTCTTTTTCTAAATCTACTAATGCAGCCCTTACTTCTTTTTCAATTGTTGGGGTAGCATTGTATTGAAAAACAGTGATTTTACACGGATCTATAAGCCTGAGCTCTTTGAGTTTGGTTTGTGATTTGAGCGCAAAATTTTCGGTGATAACGATATTGCTCCCATAAGAAATTTGAACCCTTCTTTTGGGCTCACCGACACCGCAGGATGCAGATACGCGAGGAATCAAGCACATTTCTTCACCAAATACAGCTTGACATTTTGGACAATATGAAAGTTGCAGATCAAATCTCCCCTTGATATCACAAAACAACTGTTTGTCTTTTAATTCAAAAGACAACGGCTCGCGCTCAAAGTGATACTTATATTGTATGCCCTCACAAGGAGCTTCGCCACCGCTGAATTTCTTATCTAAGCTTTGGTCCGCCTCTTTTAAATAAGGCTTAAGAGCGAGCTCTGTTTGTATCGAAAGAAAAGAAGGTTGTGTCGCGCTGATTTCATTAACATATTTGAACTCGGGCGCCGGGGGGTCGATTTCAATGGTTTTACACGCAAATAAAACCAGCGTTAAAGTAAATAAAACCAGCTGCTTCATTGAACTTTAATTAAGCGGACTCTTTGAAGAAAATCTACTCGCATGGTTTCCACAACACTTTCTGCTTCTTCAATTTTTGGGCTCGTATAGGTTGGTTTTTTCTGCCCGCCCGTTATGCTAAAAATCAAATCGTCATTTTCCTTGCAAAGTAAAGAGTTGAAAAACATGCCGCTCAATTCAAAATGATCAAAAAAACAAGCCCCCATAAAACTCATCTCGATGAGCAGGCTGTCGCCTTCGTCCATCCAAAAGGTTTTTGCTTCTTCATTGTAAACGATTTTGTATGCTTTAGTGCTTACAACACTATTGTTTTTAAGATCAATGTAGGACATGTTGTAGGACCAATAATTCTCCCGATCTAAAATTTGTAGGTCAAATTTCACCCCAATGGTTTGTTGCAGCCCTTTGCGGTTGTATATTTCCATGGCTCCTTCATAGGAGCCCAACCAGTCATTTGGGATTCTTTGTCCAAAAGCGAAAGAGCTTAAAAAGAAAATAAAAAGTAGTCGCATAAAAAAAGGGGCCAAAGCCCCTCTAAATTAGTTCATTTTTGCTTTCAATCCCCGATCGAGCGCATCGAGAAATTCTTCTGTATAAACGTAGTGTTCACCGTGATTGACTTTATTACCATGAATACATACTGCTAAATCTTTGGTCATGACATCAGTTTCTACTGTTTCGATACAAACCCTTTCTAAGGTTTCGCAGAAATTGATAAGTTCTTGGTTTTGATCAAGTTTTCCTCGGAAAGCTAAACCGCGTGTCCAAGCAAAAATTGAGGCAATAGGGTTGGTAGAGGTCTTTTTGCCAGCCTGGTGGTCGCGGTAATGACGGGTCACGGTTCCATGAGCGGCCTCTGACTCCATGATTTGGCCATCTGGCGTAATAAGCACCGAAGTCATTAGACCTAAAGAACCAAAACCTTGAGCAACGGTGTCTGACTGGACATCGCCGTCGTAATTTTTACAAGCCCATACAAAATTGCCATTCCATTTTAATGCTGAGGCCACCATGTCATCGATGAGGCGGTGTTCATACCCAATGCCCGCTGCGTCAAATTGACTTTTGAATTCAGCTTGATAGATTTCTTCAAATATATCTTTGAAGCGACCGTCGTATTTTTTAAGAATGGTGTTTTTGGTTGAAAGGTACAGCGGCCATTTTTTAGTGAGCGCCATATTAAAACAACTTCTTGCAAAACCAGCAATTGAGTCGTCGGTGTTGTACATGGCCATACCAACGCCATCGCCCTTGAAGTTGTATACCTCAAAAGTTTGGCTTTCACCACCGTCTTCTGGTGTGAAAGTCATGGTGAGCCTGCCTTTTCCTTTGAACACGGCATCTGTTGCGTGGTATTGATCACCAAAAGCATGACGACCAACGATGATAGGTGCGGTCCAGTTAGTGACCAAACGCGGCACATTTTGCATCACGATAGGTTCGCGAAACACCGTGCCGTCTAGGATGTTGCGGATGGTTCCATTGGGCGACTTCCACATTGCTTTCAAGTTAAATTCTTGAACGCGCGCTTCGTCAGGGGTAATGGTGGCACATTTGATACCAACTTTGTATTTTTTAATAGCTTCTGCCGCGTCAATCGTAATTTGATCATTGGTTTTGTCTCGTTTTTCAATACCTAAATCGTAGTATTTGATATCTAAGTCTAGGTAAGGAAGAATCAGTTTATCTTTGATGAATTTCCAAATAATGCGGGTCATTTCATCTCCGTCGAGCTCGACAACAGGGTTGGCTACTTTAATTTTTGACATGTAAAATTTTTATGTGCAAAATTAAACAATATTATGACTTCTATTGGTTCAAATTTGCTTAGATGGATAGATGGCTAGTCGAGCGAACCAATCATTTTTGATGGATCAACGAGTTGATCATATTCTTCAGAACTAACATGGCCAAGGCCCACAGCTGCTTCTTTTAAAGTGGTGCCATTTTTATGGGCATATTTAGCAATTTCAGCAGCTTTATAGTATCCAATTTTTGTGTTGAGTGCTGTCACAAGCATTAAAGAGTTGTCTAGATGTTGTTTTACGATAGGTAGGTTGGCCTCAATGCCAATAGCACAATTGTCTGTAAAGGAAACACAAGCATCGCCAATTAGGCGTGCCGATTGTAGAACATTGGCAGCAATTACAGGCTTAAACACATTGAGTTCAAAGTGACCGTTTGAACCCGCAATGCTCACAGTTACGTCGTTACCCATGACTTGGGCGCAAACCATAGTAAGCGCTTCTGGCTGTGTAGGGTTGACTTTGCCAGGCATAATTGAAGAGCCTGGTTCGTTGTCTGGAATGATGATTTCACCAATTCCACAACGCGGCCCTGAAGAAAGCATACGGATGTCGTTTGCTATTTTCATCAGCGCAACAGCGCTGCGTTTGAGTGCCCCAGAAAGTTCTACCATAGCGTCGTGTGCGGCCAACGCCTCAAATTTATTAGCGGCGGTGATGAATGGAAGGCCTGTGAATTCAGCTATTTTTTTGGCCACTAATACATCATATCCTTTAGGTGTATTGAGTCCCGTACCAACCGCGGTTCCGCCGAGTGCAAGTTCAGAAACTGCAACTAACGCATTTTGAATGGCGCGCATGGAGTAATCGATCTGAGCGACATAACCGCTAAATTCTTGACCTAAGGTCAGGGGTGTGGCATCCATAAAGTGGGTGCGCCCCGTCTTGACTACGTCTTTGAATTGAATCACTTTTTGTTGCAAAACCTCACGAAGGTGTTTGAGACCAGGCAAGGTAATATCTACAGTCATTTTGTATGCAGCAATGTGCATAGCGGTAGGGTAGGTATCGTTAGAAGATTGTGATTTATTGACGTCATCATTGGGGTTCAGTACCTTTTGCTCGTCTAAAAGATTTCCACCATTCATGACGTGTGCACGGTTGGAAATTACTTCGTTACAGTTCATATTGGACTGTGTTCCGGACCCTGTTTGCCAAATCACTAAAGGAAATTCACCGTTGTGTTGACCCGATAAAATCTCATCGCAAACTCCCGATATAAGGTCTCTTTTTTCTTGAGGTAAAACACCTAATTGATGATTGGCATGAGCGGCAGCCTTTTTAAGGTAAGCGAACGCATGAATGACCTCAATTGGCATAGAGCCTTCAGGGCCAATTTTAAAATTGTTACGCGAACGTTCTGTTTGCGCTCCCCAATAGCGTTGAGCAGGCACTTTAACCTCACCCATGGTGTCTTTTTCAATGCGAAATTCCATTTTTTAGTGTTTATGAATTTATTTGTGTAATTTTGACTCGTTTTCAAATGCAAAAATAATAGAAGATGAGCACTTTCGGTATTGTAATGTTTCTTTTAATTGGCGGAATGGCCTTTTGGATGTTGTTCTTTTTATTGGGTTTCATCCTCCCATATTGGCTTACACTTGGTCTTTTCGAACAATTACGTCCAAAACGTATTTTTGACGAAGAGTCAAAATAAAGAAAATACACTTTTAACCGAAAGCGCCCACAAGGCGCTTTTTTTATACGCCAAAAATTTGTTGGCAGTTTTGATGAATGGTCATACATATTTGGTCTGTTGGGAGGTCATTTTCATCCCAACCAAAAGGATCTTCAATTTCTTCGGCCAGTAGTTCCATACTGACTAGGGCGTAAAACACAAATGTCGAAATGAAAGCGGAGAAATAACCAAATAGCGGCACAAATGCCAGCGGCATTGTCAGGACGTAAATAAAAATAAACTTTTTAATAAAAAGACTGTAAGAAAAGGGAATCGGGGTGTTTTTAATACGCTCACACGCACCTAACGAAGCAACAAGCGAATCAATGTCTTTTTGAATGGCTAGCCAAATTTCATGACTGATGATTTGGCCGTCGAGTAAAGTTTGAATTTCGCTGCGCAGTTTCTGTTGAATAGCTAAAGGTTGATGCCCGTCAACTACAACATCATTTTGATATTTTGGAAGTTCGGGGTCGCTTTCTAGTGCATTGTCTCGTAGGTGATTTTTCATGGCGAATACAAACAATGTGATCAATTCTTTTAGCAACACCTTTTGTTCGTTTGAAATACCAAGTACACTTAGCTTCGCGCTTAAACTACGCGTATCATTGACAATCGAACCCCATGCTTTTCTGCCCTCCCACCAACGATCATAGGCGGTATTTGTCCGAAACACCAACAATAATGAAATCACAAAGCCCAATAATGAATATACAACTGTGAGGTTTTTAAGAAAAACAGCTTCTGGAAAAAAAGCAATTTCGATATATGCAATTAGAATGGATAAAAGACTGATGTAAACCAATTCCTTCCACATCATTCTTGCCGTATCACTTTTGTGAAAGGAAAAAATAAAGGAAAGCCAATTTTTCGGATTGTAGTTGATCATGATGTTTTTAGTTAGAAGTACAAAAGTAAAATACTTTAGGCACATAAAATTTGTTTAATTTCGAATCACAATATCAAGCAACACCAGATGGAAATCACACCAGAACTCAAAGAGAAATTAGACTTACTTCATCAGAAATACGCCGCTTTAGGCGAAGATTTCAACGCGTATCTCGAAGGTTTGTTATATGCCGATGTCACCACTTATTGGGATTATATTCAGCTCGATACCTTATTGAGTTTGCAAAAACCAAAGACATCCTTTCCCGACGAGGTTGTTTTTATAATGTATCATCAAATTACAGAGCTCTATTTCAAATTGGCACTAAGAGAATTTGAAGCATTAGGCAAAATACAAAATCCAGATAAAAAACATTTTGTTGATCGCGTTACACGCATCAACCGTTACTTCAACGCGCTTGTAAAAAGCTTTGAAATCATGATCAATGGTATGGACCGGGACGAATTTTTAAAGTTTCGTATGAGTCTTTTACCGGCTTCTGGTTTTCAGTCGGCGCAATACCGAGAAATTGAAATTTACAGTACTGATTTCATTAATTTGGTAGCTAAAGACCAGCGCGCGTCATTACAAGAAGAGCGAGAAATCAGTAAAATGTTTGAACAGATTTATTGGAAGGCAGGCGCCACTGAAGTTGCTACTGGTAAAAAGACCCTCACACTTATTCAGTTTGAAGAAAAGTACAAGGACCAATTTATTGCGCTTGGTGAGCATTGTAAAGATAAAAATCTTTGGCAGGTATATTTGCGCCTAAAACCTGAAGATCAACAAGACGAGGCGGTGAAACAAGCCTTGCGCCAAAATGACATCAATGTAAACATCAATTGGCCGCTAGCACATTATAAATCGGCTGTCCGTTATTTGGCCCGTCAAGACAAAGATGTGGAGGCAACCGGAGGAACCAATTGGCAAAAGTACCTGCCTCCACGTTTTCAAAAGCGCATTTTTTACCCACACCTATGGTCTAACGAAGAAAAGGACAATTGGGGCAAGGCCTGGGTAGAGGAATCACTTAATTAGTTTTAAGCTTTTTGATATAGAGTTGCGCGTAGTCAATTAATCCAACCTGATTGAGCACAAGACCACGCAAATGCAGCTGATTGAGCAAAATGAAACCTTCTGTATATATTGGCAAAAATGCGTTTTGTACTAAGATTTCTTTTTCACACAGGCGCTCTGCATATTGTTTTTTCTTTTCATTTTGAGCTAATAACGCGGCTAAATAAAGCGCATCAACTTTGTGGTTTTTGAAAAAAATCGGCTTTTGGGCACCACTGTAAAAAAGCCTAAGATAAGATTCTGCGCCCGCATAATCGCCAATCCAACCGCTGCGCCAAAGCGCGTTTTTTAAGGAGCCCTTTGGTTCTTCTGTTCTCAGAACAATGTTTACACTAAGGTTTTTTCGAAGCATTTGGGCAACCGAACTACACCAACGATAGGCGAGCGTGTTTTTTGCCGCGCCCACATAAAGATAAATTGTAGGCAATGGGTTTTTACTGTTATACCCAGCCTGGGCAAGTGCTTTTTGGGCGTCCACAACACTTTCTTCAAAAGAACGTATCGCATTTCTTTTTGCCGCATTTAATCCGCCATGGGAGGCTGGAATAAAATATCCATTCAGCGGGAGCCCCTCTCCTTTTAGCATTTCGTCGCAAATCGTTTTGGTGTCTATTGCTAAAGCAAACGCTTTGCGTAAGGCAGGGTTGTTAAAAGGCGTTTTAGTACAGTCAAATTGTAAAAAATGAATTTTTGCTGCATTTTTTATATAGACTTCATGCAACGGATTTTTTCCTGATTTGGCATCATTTAATGTTCCAAATGCTTCTTGTAGGTCATCTACGGGCAGATCAAATAGAAGGTCTAGTTTATCTTGGAGAAATAACTTTTGCGCTTCAGCTCCGCTGACACCACATTTAAGGATGACTTTATCCATGTAGGGAAGTTGATTGCCATGCACATCCCTTCTCCAATAGTTTTTGTTTGACCTAAATTCAGCCTTATTCCTGTCCGAATGATGAAGCTGAAAAGGCCCTGTTCCAACAGGGCGCTTGTAAAAAAGAGATTTATAGTATTTAGCAGCTTGCAGACTCATTATTCCAAAACTAGGACTTCCAAGTAGTTGAATAAAATGATTGTAGGGCGCAGTCAGTTTAATTTCTAGTAAGTAGTCGTCCACAATTCGGATTCCTTTCACCTTTTTAAGAAGAGGATTTTCTTGGTGTTGGTAAAAAGCCGTTCCGCCAACTATAAGCCCAGCAAAGTAAGCGTTTGGTTCGATGTGCTTGATGTTCGCACAGGCTAAAGAAATACTAAAAGCGACATCAGCAGCTGTGAGCTCATCGGAGGCAAGTCTAAAGCAAGTGTCTGGGGCAAAGCGCACATTTTTTCTTAGCGAAATGCGCACCGTTTTCTTGTCCGAAAGAACGGTTATTTTTTTGGCAAGCAGGTAATTCCAGCCCCGTTGATTATTCGCAGGCTTGATTAAAGGCTCAAAGATCAGTTGCTGAACCCGGTGATGGTCAATTGTGTTGGCCGCAAGTGGATTCAAAGAGGCGCGGTTGCTTTTTATAGCAAGGTGCAATTCACCACCAAATTGTTTACCTCCTTTAGCTAGGGAGTTGTTTTGCGTTGTAAAATAATAGGCCAGAACAGCTACTGCAAGTATACTGGTTAACCAAATTATTTTCTTGTGTTTTGTCATATAGCTTTCGACAAATGTAAGAAGCTATAGTTAAATTATATAAAAAAAGGGGGGCTAGCCCCCTTTAATTATTTCTTGTTCACCAGATGCAAAAATCCGTGGCCGCTTACCTCTTGGTTGTTTAGGCCTTTTCCGATATACTTATAAAAGTAAACGCCTTCACTAGCGGGTTCTCCATTTATTTTGCCATCCCATGCAGGATTGTTATTGATGAGGTCCAGTGAAGTGGCGTCGAATAAAACATTGCCCCAACGATTTAATATCAGTAGCTGAAGTTCGATTACGTTTTTGGTGTCGAGATAGAAGGTTTCGTTATTGTTATCGGCATTCGGACTAAACACGTTTGGCGCAACCACCTCCGGACGGGCGTACTCACAACTACCATCATCAATAAGTGCATTAAGATCATAGTTTAGCGCCAATGAATCTGTACAGCCTGTAGGATATACACATGAACCATTATCAACGTTGGCATTTGGATTATAGTTGGTCGCCAGTGGGTCTGTACAGCCACACACATTTACTTGAATAGTGATAGACTCGACATCTGTACATTGAGGACCTTGGTTGGCTGTTAGTGTGACAGTGTAGTCTCCAAAAGGAACGTCAAAAACATGGGTTTGTGCACTCAGGTCGTTGCTGCTTCCGGTTTGGCCGTCGCCAAAGTTCCAGCTGTAGGTACTTGCGTTCTGACTAGTGTTGGTAAATGTGACGCTCAGCGGCGCGCACCCTGAGGTGACGCTTGCACTGAATGCAGCAACTGGAGGATCCAAAAGATCAACAAATGCACTATCTGAAACGGTACACACGTTGTCTTCTATTGTAATGTAATACCATCCGGAAGGCAAGTTTTGCCAAACCGATGCATCAATAAATCCGTTTGGACCAGGCCCTGTCCAGGTGTATTGTGGCACACCTTGTAAACCACTGGCTTGAACCGAAACAAATCCGCTTGGCACACAATTAGAAGGCCCAACATAAATGGTATCGATGGCTAAGGTTTGGTTCATGGTTACCGTAACGGTGTCTGTTTGCGTGAAATTACAGTTGTCGGTGGCAGTAACTAAGTAATACATAGTGCCGTTTTGCCCTATACCAACAGAAATTGAGTCGTTCGTACCAAGGTTGGCACCAGCAAGGTTTTCCCATTGATAGTCATAAGGGGCATAACCACCCGACGCACTGGCCGCAAGCCAAACGCTGTCTGTTGCACAATAAACGGTTGGGTTGTTGCCCGTGATATTTATGATAGGGCCATCACCAATATAAATTGTGCCCGACGAAGTGATGGTGTCTCCGCAAGGATTGATGAGTTGCACCGTAATTACAACTGATTCAAAACCCTCATTGATACCATCTTGAGTGGGTATTAGGGTGATAATAATGGTGTCTTCACCCGGTAAAAAAGTTATTGGGTTGGGCAAGGTGTTGTAGTCAATACCTTGTTGGGCAACACCTCCAATAGTATAGTTGATAATGAGCGTGTCGTTGACCTGTCCAGGAGGGCGCGTAAAAATAAAGTCGGCGTAGGTACAGCCTTCGACAATTGTCGTGTCTCCGGAAACCGTTGCAACGGTAACATCTACGGCAGCAGAACTAAAAGATCCTGCCTCTAGAAAAACACCAGAGTCGTAAGATTGGTCACCTACGTTTGAAAGTGCTAATTTGATGTGGTAAAGTTGGTTGCACTGAACAGATGCTGCGGCCGTAAGGAGTGTTGTTGTGCCGTCATATTGCAAAGCATCTCCGTAGGCAGCACCGGCTAAATTATTTACGTAATATTGTGTGTTAGATGAAGGTCCAATGTTATTGATGGTTACAGGTATACCTCCAGGTATAGTTGCTATGTTGGCACCACCGTTCGGGTAACCGGCTAGTACATGAGGCCCTGAGATTCCAGGACCCCATAAAAAGAGACCAAAAGCATCATTATAAGATGAGGGTGAAAATTCAGGATATTCATCTGAACCAAACATGTAATTAAACACCAAGGTGTCTCCAGAAGGTATAAAGTCAAATTCTAAAACAACACCATTCGTTACTGTACCAGCTGCAATGTCATTGAGATGCGGGTCAAAACTAACGTTTGGTGTAGCGGGCATATTATTGGTGAAAGAACCACTATTATTTGGTCCAATAGCTGCAGCAGCGTTTCCTGTTGTCATTAAAAGGCCATTTGCAATTGGGAAACCAGCATTTGTGTTCGTAAAATAGCTCAAATTAGGTTGGGTGGTATTCGCTAATAAAGGGTCTCCATTGACAGTGATATTCAGTGCGGTTACACCAAAGCCCAAAAGAACATTATTTACTAATTGTTGAGGGGTTTGGGTGGTAGATACGGCAATTGGTTGTGCGAAAACCGCGCCGCAGGCTAATAAAAAAATGAGGTGTAAAAAGTGTTTCATAAGTGCAAGTTGCCCGTTAGACGTCAAAAATGACAAATTAGTTGCATTACAAAATTAATATAATCTCGGACGCAGCAAAACCGGGCTATTTTTTGCAACTTTGGAGTATAGAATGAATATGGAAAAAACACAAGATTTTATTGGTCAAAACAAAGACAAATTTGTTGCCGAACTTTTTGATTTATTGCGCATCCCATCAGTTTCTGCCGACCCAAATTATCAGCACGATGTTGCGACCTGTGCTGCCCACTTGGCGACACATTTTGAATCTATAGGTCTCGATGGTGTAGAGGTCATTGCTACTGCGGGTCACCCAATTGTCTATGCGGAAAAAATCATTAACCCTGCTTTACCAACAATTTTGGTTTATGGTCACTATGATGTGCAGCCTGCAGACCCCCTAGAATTATGGCACTCTCCAGCTTTTGAACCCGTAATAAAAACAACGTCAATACATCCGGATGGCGCTATTTTTGCCCGTGGTGCCTGCGACGACAAGGGTCAGTTTTTTATGCATGTCAAAGCCGTTGAGGCCATGTTGCATGCACAAGAACTACCATGTAACGTGAAGCTCATGATTGAAGGTGAAGAGGAGGTTGGGAGCCCGAACTTGGCCATATTTGTCCGAGAAAACAAAGAAAAACTCAAAGCCGACATTATTTTAGTGTCTGATACTGGCATGCTTGCCAATGACACACCTTCCATTACAACGGGCTTAAGAGGCCTAAGTTATCTTGAAGTGGAGCTTACCGGCCCTAACCGAGACTTACATTCTGGTCTATACGGAGGTTGTGTGGCTAATCCTATCAACATTTTAACACAAATGGTCGCTAGTTTGCACGACGAAAATATGCGCATCACAATCCCGTGCTTTTACGATAAGGTTGTTGAGCTTTCAGCTGCAGATCGTGCCGAAATGGCCAAGGCACCTTTTTCAGAAGTGGCATATTGTGAAGCACTCGACATTCGTGAAACCCATGGAGAAAAAGGTTACAGCACCATGGAAAGAGGCTCCATTCGTCCGACTTTAGATGTCAATGGTATTTGGGGTGGTTACACGGGGGAGGGCGCTAAAACGGTCATTGCCTCTAAGGCATTTGCAAAAATTTCTATGCGCTTGGTTCCTGATCAAGACCCCGAAGAAATCACAAGACTTTTTCAGACACATTTTGAAAGTATCGCACCACTAAGTGTTCGCGTAAAAGTATTGCCACATCATGGCGGTCAACCTGTGGTAACCCCAACAGATTCGCCAGCATACGCTGCAGCTAGTCTTGCCTACGAGACCACGTTTGGTAAAAAACCAATTCCAGTACGCAGTGGCGGTAGCATCCCAATTATAGCCATGTTCGAACAAGAACTTGGGTTGAAAACGATTTTAATGGGTTTTGGGCTTGATAGCGATGCAATTCACAGCCCAAATGAACATTTTGGTGTGTTTAATTTCTTTAAAGGAATAGAAACTATTCCATATTTTTTTAAGCATTTTAGTAAAATTCAAGCATGAAGACTTTCCTTTTGATCGCTTTAGCGTTGTGCCTTGCAGCTTGTAAAAGTTTAGAAGAGCCTCTTGAGCTAGTAAGTTACGACGGCTCACAAATCGAGCAGTTTAGCGGCCAACTTATCAAATTTGAAGCTGGTTTTCATGTGCAAAATAAACTTTGGCTTCCGGTAAAAATGAAACCAGAATCTTTTGAGATTTTTATCGACCAGCAAAAAATAGGCAATCTCTATTTGGATGAGCCCATCAAATTAAAAGCAAATAAAGAAACCGTTCTAAAAGTACCATTGCGTATGATTCCTGAGCCCGGTTTTATCACCACGGCATATAAAGCAGCTAAAAAACCTGCGGTTGGCGTCAAAATAAGTGGCTATCCAAAAGTGGGCATGTTGTTTTTGTATAAAACGGTGCCTATTTCAAAAGAGTCGCAAATAGATCCAGCACTATTCACTCCGTATTTCCCCACTTTCTAATGCTTACTTCAAACGCACCCAAAAAGCTCTTTCTACTTGATGCTTACGCACTTATTTATCGCGCTTATTTCGCTTTTGCAAAAAACCCAAGGGTCAATTCAAAAGGGGAGAATACGTCGGCTGCTTTCGGCTTTACAAATGTTTTGATAGACGTATTAAAGACCGAACAACCCACCCATATAGCCGTGGTTTTTGATCCGCCGGGTGGATCCACTCAGCGTCAAGAAGAATTTGAAGCGTACAAAGCACAACGCGAAGAAATGCCCGAGGATATTCGTTCAATGATTCACCCAATTAAGCAGATTGTGCGCGCATTTAACATTCCAATTTTAGAAGTTGCGGGCTTTGAAGCCGACGATGTGATTGGAACCGTTGCAAAGCTTGCAGAGTCCAAGGGTTTTGTTACTTACATGATGACCCCCGACAAAGATTATGCCCAACTTGTAAGCCCCCAAACTTTTATTTATAAGCCGGGAAGAGGAGGTAATCCGCCAGAAATTCTTGGCATTAAAGAAGTGTGTGAAAAATTTGAAGTGCAAGACACACTCCAGGTAATCGATATTTTAGGCCTTTGGGGCGACGCCTCTGACAACATTCCGGGTATTCCGGGCATCGGCGAAAAAACCGCAAAAGTTTTGGTGGCCAAATACGGATCAATGGAGGGTCTTTTTGCTAATGTGCACGAACTCAAAGGGAAGCAAAAAGAAAATGTTGAGAATTTTCAGCAACAAGGACTCATGTCTAAATCGCTCGCTACAATCATTCGCGATGTGCCCGTTGAATTTGACGAGCAAGACTTGCAGGTATGTCCGGTAAATGCCGATGCTATTCGCGACATTTTTACTGAACTTGAATTCCGAACCTTAGCAAAGCGTATTATTGGCGAGGAAATAGTAGTTACACAAACCAACGTTTCGAAAGAAGAGGCACAACTCGATCTTTTTGGTGTACAAAGCATGTTGGAGCCCCAATCTGCTACACCAACCTCAAGTTATAAAACGATCGCCACCGAAAAACCAAGTTATCATTTGATCACTTCGCCCGAAGAACGAAAAGAGTTGCTCGAATTGCTTCTCGTTAAGAGCGAAGTTTGTTTTGATACAGAAACCAACTCAATTGATGCCTTACATGCAAATCTTGTCGGCTTTTCATTTTCGTACAAGGCGCGCGAGGCATTTTATATTGCGGTTCCGTCAAATTTTGAACAAGCAAAGGCTATCGTTCAGGAATTTGCGCCGATTTTTGAAGATTTATCAATTGAAAAAATTGCGCACAACATCAAGTATGATCTCAAGGTATTACATCGCTATGGAATCGAATTAAAAGGCCCCTTGTTTGATACAATGATTGCACAATACCTGATCAATCCAGAGGCCAAACAAAGCATGGATTTCTTGGCCACCTACTATCTGAATTACCAACCAATTTCAATTGAAGAGTTGATAGGAAAGAAAGGCAAAGGCCAAGGTAATATGGCAGATTTAGCACCCGAGCAAATTAAAGACTATGCCTGTGAAGACGCCGATATTACTTTTCAATTAAAAAAGTTCCTTGAGCCAGAAATAGAAAAACCACACTTACATCATTTGTTTTATGACGTGGAAATGCCATTAGCAAAGGTGCTTAAGGAAATCGAACAAGAAGGAATAGCAATAGATGTGAATGCTTTACAAGCATTCTCTTTGGAGCTTGATGCAAGGCTTATTGAATTAGATCACGAAATTAAAACGCTTGCAGGACAAGATTTCAACATTGATTCGCCGCGTCAATTAGGAGAAGTCCTCTTCGAGAAACTACAAATATCAAGTAAAGCCAAAAAAACAAAAACCGGACAATACGCAACCTCAGAAGACATCCTTCAAAAACACGAGCACGACCACCCAATTATTGGACATATTTTGGAGTACCGCCAATTACGCAAATTAAAAAGCACATATGTAGACCCGCTGCCCGCGCTTTGCGACCCAATCGATGGTCGCATCCACAGCAGTTTTATGCAAACAGTTACAGCTACCGGGCGCCTTAGCTCTAACAACCCCAACTTGCAAAACATTCCTGTGCGCTCTGCTAAAGGCCGAGAAATTCGTCGTGCATTTGTGCCTCGTGCTGCTGATTTTCAATTAATGGCCGTCGACTATTCACAGATAGAATTGAGAATTATTGCAGCACTGTCAGGTGATGCAAATATGATTGCGGCATTTAAAAGCGCGCATGATATTCATGCCGCAACCGCCGCTAAGGTATTCCACATACCCATAGAACAAGTCACCAGAGATCAACGTAGCGCAGCAAAGGCGGTTAATTTTGGAATCATTTATGGTCAGTCGGCGTTTGGATTGGCTCAAAATTTACAGATTTCAAGAACCGAAGCTAAGCAAATAATTGATGCTTATTTTGAACAATATAGCACAATCAAAACCTATATGGACAAGGTCATTGCGCAGGCCAGAGAATTAGGGTATGTAGAAACAATCCTCAAACGCAGACGCTATCTTCCAGATATCCATTCGGCTAATGCTGTCGTACGCGGTTTTGCTGAACGAAATGCTATTAATGCACCCATTCAAGGCTCGGCGGCCGACATTATCAAATTGGCTATGGTTGCAGTTCAAAAAGCCATGAACAAAGAAAAGCTGAGGTCTCGTATGATTTTACAAGTTCATGACGAATTGGTTTTCGATGTTCATCAGGAGGAACTTTCTCAAATGCAGCAACTCGTCAGAACAGCTATGGAAGGCGCCGTTCAGTTAGAGGTGCCTATGGAGGTAGAAATGAAAGCCGCCTCAAATTGGCTAGAGGCGCACTAATAAACTTAAAGTATCTTTGTAAACGATAATATACACAATGGAAATACTCATTAAAGCAGCTCAGCTGATTACCTCTCTCGCCATTCTTGTTATCCTACACGAATTAGGCCACTTTATTCCAGCTAAACTATTCAAAACGCGCGTCGAAAAATTCTACTTGTTTTTTAATCCTTATTTTTCATTTTTTAGATGGAAACGCGTCAATGGCGAAAACAGAAAATCTTGGTTCAGTAAAACACCGCCAGCCGATTGGTCAGCAGATCCAGCCACCACCGAATGGGGGATAGGTTGGGTTCCGTTAGGTGGCTATGTAAAAATAGCCGGCATGATCGACGAATCCATGGACACCGAACAACTCAAAAATGACCCGCAACCTTGGGAGTTCAGAAGCAAAAAAGCCTGGCAACGCCTCATTATTATGATAGGTGGTGTTACTGTTAATTTAGTGCTCGGTTTCGTGATTTACATTGGCGTTGTCTTTACTTGGGGACAGCTCACGCTCGATCAAAATAAATTAAAAGCAGGTTTGAGCGTTCATCCTTATTTGACTCAGTACGGCATTCAATCTGGCGATATCATTTTAAAACTTGATGGGAAATCACCATTGAATCTAGACGACATCAATAAAGAGATTTTGTTGAGAGGCGCTAGAAAGTTGACGATTAAACATGCCGACGGCGCTATTCAAAAAGTACGTTTGCCAGAAGATATAGACGAAAAATTATTTGAAGCAGGCGCCTTTCCTGCCTTCAGTTTGCGCACCACAACGGTTAAAGTTGACGAGGTGAGCAAGGCGTCGCCGGCTATGAAAGGAGGCATTAAATCCAAAGACCTAATTTATGCAGTTAATGGCCAAACCATCTCCTATTACGATGAGTTTCAGGCTATTTTATTTGCAAACAAAAATAAAATGGTATCGGTTAAAGTCGCTCAAAATGGCAATTCAAAAGACACTTTAACTAAAGATGTGAGGGTAAAATCAAATGGTACAATAGGAATATTGACTACTGCTAATTTTGTGGACCAAAATGCGTTATCAGAAAAGAAATACGGCTTTACCAAAAGCATCACTGTAGGAATGCAATATGGCATCAACACCCTTTCTGATTATATCAGCCAGTTTAAATTTGTTTTTACGAAAAAAGGCGCCACTCAAATTGGTGGATTTGCCTCAATTGGCAACATGTTTCCACCCCTTTGGGACTGGCACACGTTCTGGCTCACCACAGCCTTGCTTTCCATTATTTTGGCGTTTATGAATATTTTACCTATACCTGCTCTCGATGGCGGCCATGTCGTCTTCTTGTTGTACGAAATGATCACGGGGAAAGAAGCGCCCCAAAAAGTATTAGAAATCGCGCAGTATATCGGAATTTTCTTATTGCTTTCTTTAATGATTTATGCCAACGGCGCAGATCTTGTGCGTTGGTTGATAAAATAGTGAACTATGCAACGATATCAAAACTACATTCTGGGTCAATGGGTCGACGGAAAAGGCGTTGAAACCCCATTATACAATGCTATAACAGGCGCACAAATTGGCGAGGCCTCTAGCGCGGGTTTGGATTTTTCACAAGTGCTCGAGTATGGTCGTAAAAACGGCGGCTTGTTGCGCAAAATGACTTTTCAAGAACGTGGACGCATGCTCAAAGCATTGGCATTGTTTTTATTAGAGCGAAAAGAGAAATACTATCAAGTTTCAGCTTTAACAGGCGCCACAAAAATAGACTCTTGGATTGATATCGAAGGGGGAATAGGCAACTTATTTGCCAACGCAAGTTTGCGACGCCAGTTTCCAGATTTGCCTTTTTATATTGATGGCGTCGCTGCCCCACTTTCCAAAAACGGGACTTTTATAGGCCATCATATCATGGTTCCTAAAGAGGGTGTTGCAGTTCACATAAATGCTTTTAATTTTCCAATTTGGGGCATGCTCGAAAAAATAGCAGTCAATTTAATGGCCGGCGTTCCCGCGGTGGTCAAACCATCTGAATATACCTGTTTCTTGACAGAGGTAATGGTCCGCGACATCATAGATTCGAAAATTCTTCCGGAGGGTTCTCTTCAATTGATATGTGGTTTAGGTCGCGGCATCCTCGACACTGTAGATACATGTGATACAGTTACATTTACCGGAAGCGCAGCCACAGGCAAGCTTCTCAAAGGCTTGCCGCAAATTGCCGCAAAAAGTGTGAGTTTCAATTTAGAAGCAGACTCATTGAATGCCACTATCCTTGGAAAAGCCGCCGTTCCAGGAACCGAAGAATTTGATCTTTTTATTAAAGAATGTGTCAAAGAAATGACCATCAAGGCGGGGCAAAAATGTACTGCTGTGCGGCGAATAATGGTTCCAGAAAACTTACTTGACGAAGTTCAAACGGCCTTAGCATCTCGCTTGGCGGGCACTAAAATAGGTGATCCTTCTGCCGAAGGCGTGCGCATGGGGGCCTTAGCAACAAGATTACAGGTTGAACGTGTTGCCGCCAATGTTTCTGAGTTGGCGAAAAGCCAGCAAATTGTATATGGTGATCTCGATGGCTTTGAAGTTGTTGGGGCCAACAAACAAGCCGGCGCATTTTTCCCACCAGTATTATTCCGCAATGAAAAGCCATTTATTGCAACTGCTTGTCATGATATAGAAGCTTTCGGGCCAGTTGCCACCATTATGCCGTATAAAGACATGTCTGAGGCTATTGAATTGGCAAAAATGGGCAAAGGGTCATTGGTTTCTTCGATTGTCACACCAGACAATACCGAGGCTATTGAATATGTTATGGGTGCTGCCAGCATGCACGGCCGCATTTTAGTGCTCAATAAGGATTGTGCGAAAGAAAGCACAGGCCACGGTTCACCTATGCCGTTGCTTACCCACGGGGGCCCAGGAAGAGCGGGTGGCGGAGAAGAAATGGGCGGAAAACGCGGCGTTTTGCATTACTTACAGCGCACCGCCATTCAAGGGCATCCAACTACCATAACGGCCATTACCAAGCAATTTCAAGTGGGGGCACAAATGCCCGAAGCCCAACCACATGTGTTTAGAAAACATTTCGAAGAATTAGTAATCGGAGAAACCGTGTTTACCCACAAACACACTGTCACAGACGCCGATATCGTTAATTTCGCCAATGTTTCAGGAGACAACTTTTATGCCCACATGGATGCCACCTCACTAGAGGGCACCATCTTTGAAAGACGTGTTGCCCATGGTTATTTCATTTTGTCAAAAGCTGCGGGTTTATTTGTTGACCCTAAGAAAGGCCCAGTTCTATTGAATTATGGCATAGAGGAGGCGCGCTTTACCAAACCAGTTTACCCGGGCGCTACAATCGGAGTGCGCTGTACGGTGAAAGAAAAGGTTGATCAAGAAAAGCGCAGCGCCGAGGACATCTCAAAAGGAATAGTGAAATTCTTAGTGGATGTCTATGACGAGTCAGGAGAAACAGTTGCGCTTGCTACAATACTTACAATGGTTAAGAAAATCAACCAAGATTAGCCCGACGCCTTTAAATTACTTTTCTTCTTGTTGGGCAAACTCAATTTCGAGTTTATCTACGTCATAATCGGTTTCTTCGTTGTAAATATCGAAGAAAGGCTCTTGGAAAGAGCGCGTACTATATTTGCGTTCTAGGGTAAGAAGCAAGGCTGGCAAGATGATGAGGTTGGTTGCCATCCCCACCATAATGGTAATAGAGACCAATAAGCCCAATGCTTTTGTTCCCCCGAATTGAGAAAACACAAACATCAAAAAGCCAAAAAACAAGATCACTGAGGTGTAGAAAATACCGAGTCCGGTTTCGCGTAGTGAATGCAAAATAGCAAAGCGAACATCCCATCCATGCTGCTTGAGTTCGTTCCGGTATTTCCCAAGGAAAAGTATAGCGTTGTCTACGGTAATGCCCAAGGCAATTCCAAATACCAAAATGGTGGATGGTTTAAGTGGAATTTGGAAGTATCCCATGATTCCCGCCGTAAAAAGCAAAGGAATGATGTTCGGAATCATAGAAACCAAAATGATTCTAAAAGATCTAAACAAAAAGGCCATCATAATAGCTATAGAAATAATAGCAAAAATTAGACTTTGTAAGAGGTTCACAAAAAGATATTTTGTTCCTTCGGTTTGTACCACCTTGATTCCCGTGAATACCAAATCATATGATTCTGCTTCAATAGCTTTTTTAAGATTTTTATTGAATCGGGCTGTCCCCATATATGACTTGATTTTGTCGGGATTCATGTCAAAGGCCAGTTGTTTTTGATCATTGCCGTTAGAAACCAAGGCGGTCAGGGTATTAAATACACCTGTGTGTTCATAGATAAGGCTATCCATGGCGCCGGCGCTTCCCTTCACAATGTTGCTGTACAGATGCTCAAGCGTTGCTTTGTCAGGATTGAGAATGTTTTCGGTCTTTATTTTGAGCGCATCTAGTGTAGGACCAACTTTATCGATACTGAGGTCTTTCATCTGCATACGAATACGAAGCGTAGTGTTGGTGGTATCGACTAGACTTTTTAAAGAGACCGCGCCCCCATTTAAACTGCTTAAGTCGAGCTTGTCAATGTATTTCTTGAGCCGAAGTTTATCGCGATTAGAAATCAAGGTGAATTTACTTGGGTCGCCTCGGTGGTAGGCCATATTGATGGACTTGATGAGGTCAACATATGATATGCTCTTAGAGAAAAGAGTATCTGTCGCAAAAAGTTGTTGAATAGATTCAACTTTGCGCATGGTTTCAATATTGAAAAGCCTTCCTTTCTCTTTGTAGTTGATAGTAATTTCAAAAGGAATAGAACCGCCAAAATGATGTTCAACAAATTTGAGGTCGAGGAGTATGGGGTCATCTTTTGGGATATCACTGGTGACATTTCCGGTCGAAATAATTTTGGTCATTCCATACAAACTAAAAATGACCAAGAAGATAGAGGACGCGTAAATCCAAGGGCGGTATTTGGTAACGATTTTTACAATAATTTCAATGAATCCTTGAGAGTAGACACGACTCAGGTGCTTGAGGTGACGGGGCTTAGGCGGTTTGGCGAAAGAGGCGAAAATAGGAATGATGGCCAAAGAGAGCACAAAGACCACCATAATATTCCAACTCGAGATGATCCCAAAGTGCGCAAGTTTGTCAGAACTTGTAAAGGTTACAAAGCCCACGGCTGTCGTTAGATTGGTTAAAAAGGTAACCGAACCAATTCGTTTGATCATGACAAAAAGCGCACGCATTTTGTTGTCGAGCCGCATATATTCTTGATGGTATCGCGTAATTAAAAACACGCAGTTTGGAACTCCAATGACAATGAGTAGTGGCGGGACAAGCGCCATAATTATCGACAACTCAAAACCCATAAAGGCAATGCTGCCAAGGGCCCAGATCACGGATATAAACACCACTGTATTGCACAGAAACACCACATAAAGTGATCTGAAGAAAATGAATAGCAACAAGGATGAAGCAAAAACGGAAAGCGCCAGGAAGATATACATTTCGGCAATAATGCGCTTTCCGACTACAACCCTGATGTGCGGCAGACCGGCAAAATAGACTTTCCCAAAATGTTTTTCGTATTGGTTTGCGAGCTCCTCGATTTGTAGAACGACACCTGATTTTTTTGGATTCGAAAGCACTTTTTCATCAATACCAATCATTAATAACGATACATTACTAGTGTCGTTATAGAGCAACCCACGGTAAATAGGATTTTTTCTAATTTCTTTTCGGACCTCTCCGATAGATTTATCACGAAAGGTGGTGTCTGAAAAAATACGGTGTATTTCAAATTCATTTTTGGCAATGTTGTTGGTCATGCCAAAAAGGGTAGCCTCCGAAACGACATTATCTACTCCTTTGAATTTTAATATTTTGTAACCAAGTTCACGCCACTTTTTAAGGTTTTCTTCCGTGTAAAGAGAATCGGTTTTTACAGCAATTACCAAGGTTGAACCATCTTCTCCAAACCGCAGCTTGAAGTTTTCGTAGTCCATTTGAACAGGGTCGTCTTTTGGAAGGGTATTCCCGAAACGGTTATCAACTTTAAGAGAGGTGACAGCGTAGTAGCCAAAAAAAACGGTTATAATGCTAATGATAGCCAGTATAAACAAGCGATTACGTAAAATAAAACTGGCAACTCTACTCCACATGCGACTAAATGTACAAAAAATTGAGGCGTGAAGTTACGAATAATTGTCTAGAGCTGTAGTTTAAAACCCACCAATAACATACGTGGTAAAGCGGGCCGGTATCCTTGCGGCAGATTAGCAATTATATTTCGGTTGTTTGTAAGATTCTGAAGATTGGCAAATGCTTGCCAAGAAGGCTGAATTTCGTATTGAAGTGAAAAGTCCAAAATGGTAAATGCGGGAATAGCGTTTATAAGTGTATAATTTTCGTTGGCGTTTGGAAAAATGAGTTCGCCTTGTCCGGGTTGCGTTTGGGTAGCCCCAACGTAATTCGCATTGAGCACCGCCGTCCATTTATGATTTTCAAAGCCGATTTGGCCGCCAAATAAATGCGGTGTAATAAATGGAATCAAATCATTTTTGTTGATCTGCCCACTTCCCCAATCGCCGCCGCCATTTACAAATGTTTCTTCAAAGGTGGCTTTTGTAAAGGTGTAATTTGCTTGAATGGGGAAACGCCATTTTTTATATTGAAACACTTGTTGAATAATCAATTCCATGCCTTGCACCAGTGCTTTACCTGCATTGAATAAATCCCCAGTACCTATCCCTCCCCCAGAAATATTGTCCGAGCCCAATAAATTTTCGTAAGCACTGCTGAATAATACTGCTTGGACTTGGGTTGCTTTTGTATGCAAACGGTATCCTAATTCATAATTTATGGCCAACTCAGGTTTAGCTTGTTTAAAGCTGCTTGTACTTGGCGTCCCCGGAGGTGAAAAACCTTCGTGCGCTCCAAAAAAGACCAAGTTATTTTTATTCGCAGCGTAGTATAAACTAGCTCCGGGAAGCCATACATCGAATCGATTTTTTGCTGTAGCCAAATTAATGCCCGTTCTCGCAAAATCGGCTGTGCCGTAGTTAAAGTATTCAAGCTCGATTTGTTCCCGACGCAAACCGGTATTTAGTGTAAACTTGCGCCATGTCAATTGGTAATTTACAAATGCAGCAATACTCCATGTCGAACGGATTTGATTTTCTTGGTTTCCTTGCTCTCCTGTATCGCTCAGTATCATAATCCCGTTGCTCATTTGGTACTTGCTTTGTGTTCCGTAACGACTAGCTTCATCTTGATGGAGACGCAATCCGATTTCTAGGTCGTGTTTCAGTGATTTTGTTTGCAAGCGATAATGTGCATTGGTTTGAACCCCTCTTGTATTATAAAGCCGTGCAGCATTTCTGTAGATAACTTCTCCATTGGCCTGACCGGTCATTATTTGATATGCAGCTTGCTCAGTAACCGGATTTGAAAGAATGCTTGAAATGCTCTTTGTGCCAAAACTGTTTGCTCGACCCCAGTCGCGAAATGTTTGGGTGATATACGCACTGCTGGTAACGTCTAGGTTTTTCAATGGTTTGATGACATGTTGTAGGATCACATGATTGTGGAACAAATTCAAAAGATCCTTCTGTGTTCCTGCGTAACGCCGCAAGGGGGTTTGCATGAAATCTGCGTAAGTTAGCCCAAGGTAGGTCTCATTAGATAGTTCTTCGGTGTGCAACATTTTCAACTGAAGACTTTGTGAGACTTTTGCCGTGTTTTTGTTTTGCCAGCGAATTTTACCAAGAAAATCCCTGCGATCAAAACCGGTATTTCCTCCGCCATCAAGTTCTTTGAAACCTGTTGAGGCTATCCGATTGATTTCAAAAAGATAACTGAGTTGACCTTCGGAGTCACCGACCCAAAAGCGTTGTTGGTTCATGTTGAAGCTCCCAAAACTGGCTTGCCCAAACGCTTTGAAGCCCGATGGAATACATGTAGATAGAAGGTTAATGGCACCGCCAATTGTGTAAGGACCATATTTAATTTGACTGCTGCCCTTTAGGACTTCCACGCCACCCATACGTGCAAACGTTGGAAAATAATAAGCCGACGGGTCTGAGTAAGCGGCGGGCGCCATTAAAACACCATCCTCCATGATAGTGATTTTTGCACTTCTGTTCACTGGCGTACCTCTAAGGCCAATATTGGGGCGCAATCCGAATCCTTCTTCGTCACGAATTTGTACGCCAGGTACACTGCGCAGTACTTTATTGACATCATTTTGATTTAACTTCTGTAATTGCGTGGCGTTAATTCGGGTGCCCGACCCGCCAATAAATTTATTTTGTAAGGCAATTATTGAAACACTTTGCGTTTCGATAGCACGCAAAGAATCGGTTGGTAAAGGTTGTTGGGCAAAAACTTGGAAAGTAAGAGATATGATGATGAGAAACAGCGCCTTCATTTTATTTAGATTAAATTTAAATAACGAGGCAAAATTAGTTTTCTAAGGGCTTTATGGAAATACCAATAATATGGTATTTTGGTAAGATTGTGTAAAAAAGTCGGGATGACAGGACTTGAACCTGCGACTTCTCGCCCCCCAGACGAGTACTCTACCAACTGAGCTACATCCCGATAGAATAAAACGAGAAACAAAAAACCCTCAATTCGTTCAGAATCAAGGGTTTATCTCACAATATTGTACTCGAGGCGGGACTTGAACCCGCACGGGCAAATGCCCACAGGATTTTAAGTCCGGCGTGTCTACCGATTCCACCACTCGAGCTCAAAAGAGCGAGAAACGGGATTCGAACCCGCGACCCCGACCTTGGCAAGGTCGTGCTCTACCAACTGAGCTATTCTCGCTTATAAAACCCTTAAACGCTTGGCCTTTGCTTTGCTAGGGGCGACAAAGTTAAGTATTTTTTTATTTTTTCAAAATTCTAAATCAATTTTCCTTGCGATTTTTTAAAGAAAAATAAATCCAAGTGACAGGAAGTAACAAGGCGTAATTGTAGTATAAATCTTCGAATGGTATGCTGATTATGCGCCAGCCAATAATGTGTTTACCACTGTACCAGACAATTGGCTCAGGTGTTGCCGCTCCTGTGAGCACGCCATTCACAATAAAAAATGGGAGCAAACAGATGAGGTATGCCCACACATAGTCTTTGTACCAACTTTTGTTGCGCAAGAAATAAGTAAGTGTGGCACACAAAAATGTAGCTAAAAAAGTGTAATAATTTTGGCTGTAAAGCAACATCCATAAAATGGAGGTCACGAGAAACAGGTAAGCAAAAATGGGCGCGTAGTTTTTCCGGTTTCTATTTGGAAAATACGCCTCAATGACCTTGAGAATAAAAATGAAGTTATAAGGGATAACAATAAAAAACAGTATTTCTTCCAGCGGCAAATGGCCTAGATAAATGCCGAGTAAATAGTCTGAATTAAAACCCCAAACCCCCCACTGTGTAAAGAATTCATCCCAAACAAGAAAGGGAAGCGCCACGCAAAGTGTCGCCAGAAAAACAAAGCGCCACTCTTTAAAAAAAGCTACTTTACGATCGAAACTAAGCGCAAAAGGCCCCGCAAAAGAAAGCAAGATGACCCAACCGTATAGGCTCATGGTTTTTGTTGTTTTTTAAATTGCTTCGCACTTTCAATGTAAAAACGGATCGGAACGAGGAGCATTCCAAAACATTCTCCGTGTTCTTTTCCAAGATGTTTGTGGTGGATTTTGTGCGCGCGGCGAATTGCATAGAAGTACGGGTGCTCTATATCGCGCAGCCATTTAAACCGGCGGTGAATATAGACATCATGTATAAGAAAATAAGCCAAACCATAAGCGGCAATACCAAACCCAATCCAAACAGGAATATAAACTTGATTCATAAGACCCAGCATGATACACAACCATGACGGAATGGCGTAGATCAAGAAAAACACATCGTTTTTTTCGAAAAAGCCTGGTTCTACTTGGTGGTGGTCTTTATGAAAATACCACATCAGGCCATGCATGACGTATTTATGCGTGGCCCACGCCATGAATTCCATTCCGAAAAACGTAGCTAGCGTAACAAAAGGCCCCCACCAACTCATAAGCGAACAGTTAAAAATGTAAAAAATATCGTTAGGTATATAAACAAGGCCACAGCGACATTGTTTGCTTCATTCAGGCGCCATTTGCGGTAAATGAATTGAATGATAAGCGCCGTTCCAAACCAACAAACGTAATTATAAAAAGGAATTATCCCGTTGCGCCAACTCCAAAACCCCAGCTTTACCGCCACTGGCTCCATTAAAAAATCAAGAAAAACCATTAGAAGCGCACTTGCTATAACCTCTATCCAAAAGTTCAACTTGAGCTTTGCAAGTAAAGCAGCACTTACCATACTTAACATAGCCCAATTGATGCCAATGATGAGCGGAACGCCTAAAACTTTTGGGCCAAGCACTGTTCCATAAGAATAGGTCCCAAAGAGCAGTTCAGTATGGACGCCAATAAACTCTACTAGCATACCCAGGGCAAAGGCGCTACTTATAAAAAGCCAAAGTGTTGTGCTTTGCGTTTTGCGACCGAGAATAAGAACACCAAACGAAAGCAGCAGATGAAAGAAAGATAAGCCAACAAAAAATGATTTAAAAGGCCCAAAAGACATTCCTAGAATTCCAACAAGGTAAAAGATACCAATGAAAATAATTAGTTTTCGACTCAAGGTTTTTTGTTTTTCTCTATAAAAGTTTGTCCGGCTAACATATTATCTATAATGGCTTGCAGCGGCGTACATTTAAAAGACAATTGTTTTTCAATTTTGTTGCGGTTATACTTAAGCACTTCATGAGAGGACCGCGCTGTCTCGATAGTTAAGCCGGCACGTTTGCCCGAAATATGACACCATAGTTCGTGAAATGCAGCAATGAGTAGCGTCAAAAATCTTGGCGCGGGAATACGTGGCGCCTGGCCGCCAAGTTTTTCGGCGAAAGCGCTAAATAAATCTTTAAATGATTGATGCGGGCCAACAATTAAAAATCGTTGGTTTTTGACTTTTTGAGCGATGAGTTCTACCATGGACCACGCGACATCGCGCGCATCGACTACTGCATTTGCGCCGCTAGTGTAGAAACGCAATCCATCACGTGCTGTATCGAGCATTTGTAATGAAGGACTGCCGGGTGCTGTCGGACCTAATATGACACACGGATTGACGATAACCGCACTCAGACCCTCTTCCATGCCTCGCCAAACTTCTTTTTCTGCCATACGTTTAGAAACGCCATAGCCGCTATGTTGTCCGCCTTCTTCCCACTTAGCGTTTTCGTCAATTAAATCGCCTTTTCCACCAATTGCAGCCGTTGAGCTTACATGACAAAAATGCGAAACACCAAAATGTAGCGCTAAATCAACGAGATCGGCAGTTACATATCTGTTTTGCTTGATACAGGCTTCAAAGTCTGCTTTAAAAAAAGAAACTAAAGCCGCACAATGATAGATGTTGGTGGCTCCCGACACCAGCTTTTTTAAATCATCAATATCGAGTAGATCTGCATACGCCCATTCAATATACGCCCATTTTTCATCGGCTTCTTCTTTGAAATAAAATTCAAAAAGTAGTTTGACAGCGGCTATTTTTTGAGGGTTTCGATAAGCCGCACGAACAGGTTGCTTGCGTTTAGCTAACTCAATTAAGACATGACTTCCGAGAAGTCCGGTTGCGCCTGTTACTAAATTCACAGTTTAAAACTAAGGATTACTTTGATAGTAGGCAGCAAGTGCCGCCTTGATTTGTCCCGCGGCATAATCGAGCTGGTTGTCAGTATGTGCAGAAGAAATAAACCCAACCTCATAACCACTCGGACCAAAATAAACGCCTACATCGAGCAAATAATGGTGCATGAAGTTAAATGCAGACATGTCACTATCTATTTGATCAGCGGCTAGGAT
>Ga0169931_10002878_pt1 | contig 27744 bp, 8 predicted proteins | sample Kivu_15m_20L_FD_129675 | JGI IMG/M metagenome (GOLD analysis project Ga0169931, IMG submission 129675) | Freshwater microbial communities from Lake Kivu, Western Province, Rwanda to study Microbial Dark Matter (Phase II) - Kivu_15m_20L... | ecosystem: Environmental > Aquatic > Freshwater > Lake ...
CTCTTTTTCTTTGACTAGTAAATCTCCTTAATATGACACAATCAGAGAATCTTATTGGGCAGTAGATTCCTAAGGTGAATTGTGAACTTCAGAGCTTTGAACAACTTTTTGCTGTTAATCTAAAGCTTTTTTTATTTATTTGTCTTAAATATTCGTTAAATATTCTTTTTTTTCTTAATTTTTCTATGTAATTTTATTTGATTTTAATACTATATTTATGTTTTTATTAAAATTTTTCTTTTCTTCTATAATAGCTTCAATTTTTCTACTACTTTTTATCACAGATTTAATATTTACTTCACTTTAGCTTTATGATCCTTTCTATCTTATCATCGATCTATGAGAATAACCTTCTTTTGAATTTTTTTAATCCAAATTCGAACAAATAAGCTAACAGTTATCCTCCACATACTCTTCTTGTAAAGTTTTTTTGACTTCCATCATTTTTCCAACATAGATCAAAAACATATTATCTTCTTACAAAGAGTCATCTTTTTGCACTAAAATACTTATCAATTTTTATATAGTGTCACTTGGTTTCAAGGATAGTTTCGAAAACGGGGAAGGCTCGTTAAGTTTTTTGACGCTGACCTAAAGTGACTATTTGTTAAAAACATTTAACAAATTGACGACATGAACTATAGATTTTTCTTGCAATTCGACCTGCTTTTATCGGGTAATCTCCTCTCCCTTGCAGAACAACTTAATGTTATTCTCGGATATCTTCATCTTTTGGACAGCGATCTTTATGAGAGCATCGCCATTCGTTTTTTTGTCAATTTTGATCAATCTGGCTCTTTTCTTGCTGTTTCCGAGATAAATTTGAACTTGCTATTTTAGTTCTTCTCCAGGATTTCTGTGCTGTGACATCTTTACAATATATTAATAGAAGCATATGCTACACGATTAAAATTAAGCTGCAAATAAATAGAAAAATTAAAGTTCATGTCCCGATATCATATTATCTTTATTATTTTTATGAATCAGTCATCATCTTTGATTAATTTAATACAGATTCATGATAAAAATCAGATACGAATCTCTTGCTATTTTTTCTCAGCTGGCATTTAAATAAATCTGTTCTTACTTAGCTTTATTTTATGCAAAAGCCTATAATGAGGCTTATGAAATGTTCCTAGTATCTAAGCTCGTCTACTTTTGTTTAAGTGCTAATTGCAAAAAACACTAAAAATATTTCAGCATATTGTTAATAATAAAGTTTAAAAATAAATCAAGATTCTTAAAAATTAATATGATTTGTTGAAACATCTTCAAGAAAGTAACTATTATGTATCGGTATCTAGTATTGATTATTTTCTTGATATAACTAACGCATTCTTGATCGATTTTTTATGCAATTTTCACATTAATAGCTGATATTTTGTAAATTTTGTGAGATAAATTCTATCTAAGCCAAAAAATAAAATTTATTGCAAGAAGAACATACAACCTTAAGTGTATTTATGCCCTAACGATGACAAAGAGGACAAAAAGAACTCTATTGTAGCCATCTTTAGATGCATCTTAAATGATAATGATGACCGCAGTAAAGTAAAGTATTCGAGTTTTCGTCAAGGCAAATACAACATAAAGTTTAATCATCGTGAAAATGAGTATTTTTTTATTAGGCTACCCATTTTATTTATGACATTTTGATTGTTATATTATGTCTTTAAGAAGGCCACTCAAGTGGTAAGGCTCGACGTGGTATTCGCATTTCAGTATATGACTGATGTAGAGTTCTTACTATAATGACGAGTAGAATTATTATAAGAACTGTAAAAACAGATGAAAGTGCTGCTACGAAGATTATTACAACCGTTGATGTTTAGTATTTTGTTGCTCCCTATTTGCAATATACCAGAGTACCGAAGTCTGGAATAGAAAAGTTGCTTGGAGGTATATTACGGCAACATAGAGTTATGCAATTTTCCCAGTTTGTTATTTGTAGAGAAGTTTGACATCTTTGAAAGGTAAAATTGCTGCCGCTAAGATAATAAAAAAAGATGCAACTCGTTTAGGGAATATAGGTATTCATCAGTACTAAGCTGCTGTATGTCTGTAAGAAGCATGAGATAACTATCTGATAGATCATTAATATATATTACTTAATGATTATATTAGAAATTTCTTTATCTATCAGAAAAAAAGATTCTATATGTCAAAATATTCAATAATTAATAGCTAAATCGATTAAATTTTAGAAAAAAACATATTTTATCAGTTATTCTTAGGAGCTAGTATATAGCTTTTTATCATTTTCAGAGAATTTTGTTACTTACGCACAAATCTGTGAATTTATTTTAGATCATCTTGATAATTAAGATTGATTTTTTACATTTCTATCAAAGTACTGAGTCTGTTCGCTGTTTCATTAAGCCATTAAGTTTTATTGTGGAGCTATTATGTCAATCTATCTGATCGCGCTTGAAGAACTTCAATATTTTATTTATCTTATTATTTTGTTTCTTAAACTTTGCTATTATTGATTAAGTTTTCTTTGTTTTCATCTTCGTTTTGTTTTGTTTTGTTTTTTTAAAAATTTTATATACACTCATCTTGTTAAATCAATTTTTTGTTTAGAATTTTTTGTTTATCTTTAGTTGCATCCAGTTATTATTGTTTTCTTTTATTTTCAAGCTAAAAATGTAAAATTTCTTTTTCAATAAGATGTGCAGTCTTCAAGAGTTAATTTTTTTGATTCTGAAACTTTTGATTTAGATTCTGTTAGATCCATCCTTCTAAAGTAATACCTGACGGCTTTTCTTATTAAAATGAATCTTTTTGAAGATTAGCATAAGCTTCATCGACCTAAATCTAGCTATTTTTAATACTGGTTTAAATTAATTCTAACTTTTGATTAAGCTTTTGATTCCAAAATTCCTTTTTATTCAAGCTTTATTCATATATTTTTATTCGAGATTCTATGTCTTCGATCGCTATTTGAGCTCTATTGAACTTATACAAAGCTTTTTTATTTTAATCTGACTCTTGTTTAAGCTCACAGCTAAGTTTTGAGATCTGATCTCTTAACTAATTATTTTCAGACACCATAAGAAAACATTGATTTTTTTTTTGAGTCATTTATTCTAGCAGCTCCTTAATTTAATTCCTAAAGGCCAACCCCCATTTTTGGGAAACTTATAAGTTTTCCTTGAGTTTTTAAATAGAAGGCATTTAACGAAAATTATAGATATCGATAATCAAAGAATAATTATTCAATAAATTAACTAGATGCACTTATTCATAATTTTCGTTTCATTTATAGCAAAAAGATGTACCAGAATCCCGTTAGTATCATAAAAGAGGTAATAGACTTTGAGTGTTCTCTTTGCCTTGAACCTTTCGATCAGGCGTAAAGGTATCCTATGATGCTTTGTCCGGCTCAACATACTTGTTGTCAGTCATGTGTTGAAAACATTCTTTTTAATAATAAAAATGCAAATTAGCCTGCAAACTGTCCGTTTTGTAAAGCAAAAATACTAAAAAGTCAAACTGTTAAATTCAGATTGCTTAATTAAATACAACAAACTGCATTAAAACTCAAAGCTCAAGGAAGTCGCATACGAGACTCGATTAACAAAGAAAACGTTACAAAAGAGTAGCTCTTTGAAGCTTTGTAAAAGTAAAAATAAAAAAACGAATGGTTGATAGCTCAATTAGCTCAAAAAGAAGCGGTTTGTAAGGAAAAAGATGAATAGCTTTTAGAAATTCATCAGAAATACATGTAAGTATCAGAATAGTACATTAATTTTAAAGAAAATAACAATGTGAAAGCGAAAGTAGCTACTGCTAAAATCGCATCTACTGTCAAAGACTCAAAACCTGTAAAAATGCCTGTGGCTGCGAAAATGATGAAATAAGTAGCTAAAAAGGTTTCAGATTAGTTCATAAGAGATTAACAGTTTTTGTAGCAATATGGCGCTAAAGCTGTGCCTCAAAATCAGAAGAAATCTGAAAAAAACGATATGTCATCTAAGAAAAAAATGGTGAAGAAAAATATATAAAAAATAGATGAGCTTTAATCTAAAGTTTAGTAAAAAAGATAAAAAATACACTCTACTTTAAGTAAAAAAAGACAGATGAATAAAAGTTTGTTTTCATAATAAAGTGAGATTGCCTAAAAAAAGGAAGAGTATCGCGGATAAGAAATGCCATATACTAATGATGGACCTATAATCGAATAGTTCATTAATGAAAATAGCTCGTCAAATAATATGTATTTAAACTACAATCCCTAAAGTAAAGATTTTATTAAACAAGAAAAGAAATTAACGTCTCAAGGCTCGAGACAATTAAAAGTGCCAAGACCACCTCAAAAAGTTCAAAAATAATAATAATAACAAATTTCATTTTCTGATTTCAACAGCAACTTGAAATTTGTAAACAGACAGGTAGAAGCATCTCAAAAGTCATCTGCTCCGAGTTCAGCTGTCAACAAATCAAAAAAATCTTTTGTATGAAATGATATTATTTATAATTTAGAAAAAGAATTAAGGAATACTATCATTAATGCCTTTTAACTTTTTGAGAGGACTATCTTGTCAAATCAGGTATTTTTCGATGAGATTTTAAAGGCGATTTAAAGCGCACACTGTCTTATCTGGTCGATTTTTTAACTGGAGATTTCGATCGGACGTTTTATTCTTCCATTGAATTTTTACGAGGAAGCAAAGGCGACCCGAGTTCGTGTTTCTTTTTTTTAGATAGACTTCTTTTTTCAGCTTTTTGGGATATTTAGGACATACTTTCTTATTTAGAAAGCCTAGGAGAGTTATGACTTGAAATGATATGCGAGTTATGACTCGACTGTTTGGATGTTGTTTTGAGGCTCTGTCTTTTAAGTTGATTCAAAAGATTGATTTCTTGCATGATAGTGTCAAGCCACATTGAAGCCTGCTCTGTCGATTCTGCCTTGAGCTATAGCTTGATATCTGAAAATTATATTATGAAAATATAGGGCTTTTAAGGATGCCTGAAACATTTAAGCAAAAAAGCCATGCTATAAACGTTTATTAGCTTATTTTAAATGTTGTTTTCATATTAGTATAGTTTTCCTTGAGCTATTCTGAAAAAGGTTGAAGGTTGATATTTACTATTTTCTTTAGTTACTATTTTCTTGCATAGATAACTTTTGCCGATTTATACTTATGTCTTTTTCATCTACATACTCTATTTTTGCAAAGACTCGTTTCCAGCATTAAGTTCATCGAGAACACAATTAATGGTACTTTTTCTAGACCTAGAGTTCGCAAAATTGTCCAAAAAAGATTAACTACTTATTAAAGAATCGTCCATAAGTTCGGTCTGCTCCTAAGGATTCTGAGCAATCGCAAAGCAAGCAAGAAGAGTTTAAGAATTCTAAGGATTTGGTTACTCTCTTAGTTGTAAAATGTTGTTAAAAGCCATTAGATTAAATGAAGTTCCATACACTTCTTTTATTTTTTTGCAAAAAGAAGGGAGTTACTGCATCTGACATGACATCGCTTGATGCAATAAATTAAGCTGCTGAAGATGTGCTTCTAGCTTCTATTTTTAAATATTTTATTTGAAAATTTGACCAAGTATTCGAACATCATTCACAATTTTATTAATAAATTGGTGTCTGGTACTCGAATCAGGTTTATTTGGGTCTTAATGAACAGTGCATATGTAGTAGAAAAAGCAGATTTACTAGAAACAGCTTTAATATATTTTGGCACGAACATATTGATTAATTTTAGTAAATCTGTTAAGTTTTCCGATTATTTTCAGACTCAAATTCTATAGATTAAGTTTGCTTGAGTGAACTTTAAGCTCTTTATGATTCAAATCTTTAAAAGTTATAACAAATAATTTTTTAAAGACTAATATTTATATGCTGTTTAGTACTTATTCTAGCTAAGGTATGAGTGTTGCAATTTTATTTTAGATATTTTTATCAGAAGACTTTAAAGTATTTGAAATTTCTTACAAAAGTGTATGCTTCTTAAATTAAATTTAGTTGCATGTACCTAACAATAACTAAGGACTCTTCCATTTGTCAAGCTTAGCGATGCTATTTTTTTGTAATTGTGCAAAAATTTTAGTAAAAATCAGGCAATAAAAAGGTATTGTTTTTTCTTTAATCGGAAGCTAAGAAAATTCAAAAAGCATAAAACGAATATCGAGGTCAAACTGCCTGAAAATAATGTTAGATAGAAGTTTTTCTTACATTTGTGAAACAGTTTTTTGTTGATTTTTTATATGAATATTCACCTCAGTTATGAGCTAACTTTCACTAAGGTCGAAGCATTAGCTCATCTTGCTTATTAATTGCTTTTAATATTACTAGATGAGTCGATTTTATATCGTCACTAATTTCTATTAAAACCAATCAGATTTTGAGTTTTTTATCACAGAATTGTTAAAGTCATAAAGATTCATTGTCATTTTTTTAAGATTAGTAATCGAAATTCCTGAGTTAAGTTTATCCCACTTTTTGTTAAAGTATTGAGTGAATTCTGTGACAAAAAATTGAGAAAACTATTAAATAAAAGGTGTCTATTAAAATGTATTTTTAAGCTACTTGATACGATAACAGTTAATGATATCTACAAGATGATTTTTGATGATCTAAACACTTTTTCGAAACTAAATCGTCTTAGAAGTGTTTTGTTTGGTATCTTTAGACTAAGTAATACATCTTTATAACTCTTTTTAAGCTAACATTTTCAAAGATATTTGTTTATTTTGATTTCTAAAAAACAGTCTATCACAGTTTTTTTTGAGAACTATGCCTAAACCGTTGTGATACTACTCACTTATAGCCTTTGTTGATTTTAATTTATTTATGATACTTTACATATCAATTACTTACATTCTTTTCTTTTATACGAAAATTTCAATATTTTTCGTTTAGAGCTCAATCGAAATGCTCTCGGCACTTGATTTTATATCAGTAAAATCTTTACATTTGCAAACTTCGACTACTTGAGGGCTTTACTGCTCATACTAATAGTAATAAAGACAGTTAAAGTCATAGGGCTGAACTAGATCTGTACTTAAAAAATCTTCATCTTCATGTGAATAAAGAATCGTCTTGCATGAGATCACAAAATAGCATCCTTTTGCTTCTCTGATAAACAAAATTTTATTCTGAATATTTTCTTGCTTAAAAATGTCTGAAAGTTTATGTAGACATACAGTTTCAAGGAAACTAATAGGAGAAAAATCTATTTTCCATTTAGAAGGTCTTGATTGCGCTTTGGATCCTATCGGGGACATGTGGGTGCTCATCTTTTTGGCTCGTGAGTATTTTCTTGGACTTTATCTTTTTGAACTTTCTCGATCAGGACTTATTTTCGGGTTAGTTGATATGGTAACTTGTGAAGTTTTTGGTGATTGTTGCTATGTGAGTAGCTATAGACTGCCGACCCACAAATCTCTAGTAGAATTATATTAGGCCCTAAGTTAGTACACTTGGTGTTTAGTGAAAATCTGAAACTAATTTTAATCTATGACTTTGATATGCTTGATGTCAGCAACCGCGATTTTCTTTTTTATTTATTGCATGGTCTAATCTTCGTAATAGCAGAGATATTATTGGACTATGTTGAAATATCTTTTCTGCCAAAATGCGAAAAAGCCTGAAGATTTCTTTTAGAGATAGCCGTGAGTGCGTCTGGCTTGTTTGAGCATGCGATCATGATCATCTAACATTTGATTTATTTAAGATTATCTAACAATCGTCGATAAAATACAAAGAACTGTATAATAAAATAAGAAATCTACAAAATTAAAATTGATACTCAGAAATCCAAACAAAAATTATATTAAACTGATTGATTAAATTATATTAAACTGATTGATTAATAAAATAGCTTGATATATAAATTATTAAATAACTTTATTAGAGTCATATGTCCGCCAAGCCGATATATCAATACTAAAACAATCTACGATACTACCGACATATCAATGCACTCGCTACCATATCGAACTAGAAACCTCAGCAACTTCGTGATAACTCGATATAAAGCATGCATAAACTTAGAAGCCTTTCTTTAAGTTTTCATCAACAAGAGCAAGAACTAAGCATTAGTCAAGAGAACTAAAAAATGCTTCATAGATTGCTGACCATATCGAAAAGAAAAAAATCATAATATTCGCAAAGCATAGCCCAACCTAAAATTTCGACTTTCCTCAATCCGGCTAGAAAAAAGTAAAGTTTTTTTGACTTAGACGATAAAAAATGATTACCGAGATGAACCAACGTATGGCCTAAAGAATGCTTTTAAAGCAATCGTGTCTCAATTACAAAGACATGTGCAAAGACATGTAAAACTATTAAAAATTAAAAAAAGCTATAAATAACAACAAAAAAGTATTAAATACGACAGCTGGACTCCCCTTGCCTCAGATCTCTGCAAGTCGTGTTAAAGCTAGATAAGGATCTCGTTTAAAATCTAGAAGAGCGATGTTCGATGAGCATGAAAATTCGACTCATATGCAAAAACAGAGTCTTTTATGATGTTTTGTATATCTATCTTGATAATAAAGAATAGTAAAACATTTGAAATAAATATCAGTATCAGTTTTGAAAATTGAATACGGCAAGTCCTCCGTCAAAACTCGCTATGATGATTTCTTAAGCAGAAATTTGCATACAACACCAACCTATTTTATCTTATGAATCAAAAACTATATTGAAACCTTATTTTATGAGTTTTCCTGACGAAGTTAAAGCCATGTATTAACCTTTACTATTGAATTCGACAGCCATAATGTCTCTTTAGGGAAGGACCGACTATATAAGATTTTTTTAGTGAAGTGTGACTGAAATGCTGTTGTATTGACCTTTACTTGAGATGGCCTGAACGTTGTAGCCGTCTCGATGAGAAAAGATATTAAAATTTATCATTTGTTAATCAAATTTTTCAATATTTTTGGAGATTATTCTATTATTCAAGTGATAGCTTTTTAGGTATCCTGCATAATCAGAGCTGTAAAGCTATTACCTAAAAATTTTCAACGAAATGATAGGTTGTTAGTGAATATGATAGCTAAAACTCATACCTCTCCACTGTCCAGAGATGCTTCCATCACAGTAGCCTACAGCATAGTTCTGACGGTCAATGCACAAAAAAGTGCTAATGCTAGTCCTATGAGTGGCTTGAATGATTTAGTAAGTTTGTTCAGGTATTATCAATCTATCGAAAATTATTTATATATCTTTGCCAAATAGACTTTTTTTACATATTTTTACAGACTATATTCCGTTTTCAATAGCATCTAAAAAGTTTTTTCTTTCGACAAAATAAATCAAACCGTCTCCCCCTGCACTCCAAATATTTCCTTATCTATCAAGACGAACCTAAGCTACATACCCTCTATGATTGAAACTGAGAACTATTTTTGTTTATTTTTCAATGTCAACCAAAAAAAGATTTCCATCGCTAGTTCCACAAAGTATGTATCGTGAATCTATTCGGCAGACAGTTCGAATTTCAAGTCCTTTAAGTTTTATTTTTTTGACCAGTTAGACAGGATTAGTTTTCATTTGAATAGTTTGAAAATTTTGTTACTAAATCTGATTGTCTTCAACTATTCTATGCGTTTTTATTTGCTCTACTTACAAATTTTATTGATGAGCGCCGCACGAAGGTCGAGAAGGTGACTCTTAATGGCTGTGTGCAGCTTCTTAAGATGAAGAAAACTAAGCTCTGACTAAATCATGATGCATTAGCTAAAGAAAAGAAGGTCTATATCGTTCCTAATGTTGTAGCATCTAGTCTATGAATCTAATCAGAAGGTGACTAGGAGGCTAGCTTAGTTTTTTAAGCATCTAAGTAGCAGTTACTCCAAGACTGTAAACATCGTCTTTGAAGGCATCTGTGAAAGGGGAGTGTCTACGGTCCCCGTGCTCTGAAAAAATCTTCAAGGCTGGTGAGGCGTAGTGCAATGTTCCAGCGAAGCCTTTTGTTCTTTTAGAAGCATGACAGCTTAAGCCAAAATCTGCAATTTTAAAATCAAGATTAGGTCCAAAAATGATGATATTGGCTGGTTTGATGTCTCTGTGAACTAGCCCATGAGTCTGTAGATAAGCTCCCACTTCAATAAATTTTGCCAGGAATTTTTTCATGTCAGTCTCATCGTAGAAATAAGCAGGGTCCTTAATGCAACTTTCAAGAGAAAAGAGGCCACTTTCTATGATAAAGCCGACCTCATAGTAGGGCTTGAGGGTGTTACAGCCGATAGTGAGCTCATAATATTCAAAAACCTGGATGAGAGGAAGGCATACCTTGACGATGTGTTAATGTTCCAGTAGGCTCAAAATTTAAATCTATTGAAGGGCTGCTTCTCTGGCTGCCTGGCAAGGACAACAGATCGTTTTGAGCACGAACTATTAATTGCTGCCTTTCTTCTTTACCCTGAAGACTTTGCCAAACTTGCCTTAACCGATTTTTCTGCCCATGATGTACTGTTCAGTGATCTGTTTATGCCTTCTACATTTCTAACGGAACATTTGGCGTGAGGCAACTTATCAAGTCTTAATTATATAATTATCTCAGCCAATTTGCATATTCTATACCACACCACCCGTCCTCACAACAGTCAATACAAAGTCCCTAAATCCTAGCTAAAAATGTAAAGAAACTTACTTTTTCTAGATAAAAAGCTCATTTTGTTATGATTTTTGTCTTTTAGGGTGAGATCAGTCACTTAGAAAATTCTCTTTCGCGCACTTTTTTCTCAAATTCTTTATTCGATAACTTTTTGATTAAATAACAATGAACTTGCAAAATTAAAGTTTTAAAAAACAAAAAAATTGTTTAAATATCGTTTTTGTATATTTTTTTTCATAGTTTTTCTTTTCTAAGTTTACATATTGGCTAGTCTAAAATAAAAATAGAATCATAAAACGTGCAAATCACTTATCCATATATCGGATGTTACGCTTATGCCTGAACTGGGACATATCCATATCTTGTGATGCCTTTTTGCTTCCGGCCGGTCCATCTTCCATCTGTTTTGCTAATTTTCTGAGCTCTTTTATTTTAAGCTTGCTTACTGTCAATTCTTTTTCTTTCTCCCTCAGAATCAACAGCTTTTTCTCTTCATCACTTCGTCTGTGGATGAGTTCAGTGTCGACTGTTCTGATAAGATCTTGCCATTTTTTCTAGCCTTACTTTCTTTCGGCCTATAAGGTTTTTATCTAAGCTTAGAGGCTTTGAATCATGTCTTCGCTTATCAAGGTTTCGTTATTTTTCTTACTTTTTGCCTTCTCTTTGTTTAAAGTCAGCTTCTGCTAAAGCTACTTTATCTTTTAGTGCTTACCGACATAACTGTCGTGAGTCTTCATTAAGGTTTTTTCAGCAATTTTTATACTTTCTGCAAGAACTTTGGAGTCCTTTCTAAGATGAGCAGACTCATTCATAACTGCTTTTAACTTTTAAGCGTACTATGCCTCATTTTTCGATATTTTCAAGGCTTTATTTTGAACTTTTTGTATAATCAGATGACCTTATTTTTAATCTTAGACTACTTTTAGCTTAGCCTTTAGTGCCTTTATTTAGTTTTCTTTTGCTAGAATATTTTAATTATTGTAGACAGTTTACAGCTGCCGTTTCCCGATAAATATTTTTCCTTTAAGTTCTTCTATCTGCATTTGCTGTTTATGAATTTCAAGTCTTTTCTCTCTGATAGGCTCATCTTAATCAGCAGAAGCAGCTATTCCGATTCCATAATTTTTTTTCTTGGCTTTTTATCTGAGCAATATTTAATCTAACGTCTTAGCGAGCTCGTATATTTGCGTTTTGAGCTTGATATTTTGCTAGATAAGTCTTTCTTTATGATTTTGCTTAGGTATCATTTTTTCAAGCTTGTATTCTGGCTCTTATTACTACTCCTCTTATTAACCCTATTCATCCACTCGTCTTACTTCGAACCCTTGTTCAGGCATGTCTAAAAATTCATTAGATTGATTAGTAGTTATCCCCTGTTAGGCGTCGAGGTTGACCTGTAGTCTACGATCGACTACTTAGACCTCTAATTCGTCTTCGTTCATATGTTTTATTTATAATCATAGTATGAGCTATAGTGATTAAAGGAGATAGCGCTCACGCTCTAGATAGAACTAAAAATAATATAAAAGATAAGAATTTCGAGGAACTTAAAGGACTGATTTTATTAGTTATGAGGGCAGATTCAAGTTTTAAGAAACAAAAATGTTAATGTTTGAGGGAGTTTTGATTGAAAAATCTTAGGTTGAAAGAATTTTTATGGATTTAAGCATTTCAATAGGCACAAGTGTACCCGACGATGTTTAAATGCAAGGAAACAAGGGATTTATCAAATATCCTAGTATTGAGGCTGCCACTTCGATTTACAATTCACAAAATGGTCAACTAATTTTGAACGGAAATTCAATAAAACTTCAATATTTTCCAATCAGAAGAATAGATCTAAGTCTGGCTTATGACTGGTATTGTTAAAAATGCGACTACAAAAACTTCGGACGTCGAAACAAATGTTACCGCTGCGACGCAGATAAAACTCCTTCTTGTCGATTGAGTTACAGCACACAACCGGCAACTAAATCTATTCGAGGCGATTAATCTGCATAAAACTGTAGTCTCATGCTGCGAGCACCTTTTTTAAGTTAAATCGACGAGAATGTTCTTCTTTAAATATTTGAAAGCATAGTTCCTATAAAGGACATCAGACAGATAAAAAATAAACTTACAGGTAAATTCAAAGATTTTGCTTTTATTTAATTTTTTACCCCCGAAGATACTACCATAGCATTTCAAGAGGCAACTAATCCTAACTTTAAAATACATGGTCAAAGGATCTCAGTTATGTATTCTAGAAACAAGTCAGATGATGACTACTCTAAGCCCTTGCCTTATTAAAATTCAAGAAGAGAAAGAAAACCCAAGGAACGTCAGCAACAAGAAGGCAACTATTACCAGCTTCAAAGGCAGAAATAGATACAAGAACAAAAAGAAAGACCAACTATTACGATGTAGCAGCTTAAAGAAAAGCGATAGCAGGAATTAAAAAAACAGCAACCAGCCCCTAAGTAGCTTACAGCTGAGCAAGCCAAACGAAGATAAGCTGAACTTTTAGCCAAACAGTGGGAAAAATAGATGAAAACTGTAGCTACTATGTATATCTGTCCAGCTTGTAGTCGTAAATTTAAAGATATTTAACAAATGAAACTGCACTAGAGCACTTCAGAACTTCACAAATTTCATATGAAAAGAATCCAAGCTGCATCCCTGGCCATTTGAATATAAAATGTGATTTAAATTCAGTATGATGAGTAAATGCAATATTTATCATGTGATCATTGTTTGATTTTGGTCGACATGGCTGCTTTTTTGATCATATCTTCAAGCACTTGCACTCGATTAGACCAGTTACTTTGCGCTGGACCTTTTTTGCTACTACTTTTAGTCGCACCTTTTCTTTATTTAAGCTTGTGCATGTAGTTCTCAATCCTTTCGTAACGTTAGTCTTCGCTTGAAGTATTGTCAACCTCGGTCAACATCTGTGACTAGAGTTCTTAAGGCATTCCTCGTGGAGAAATTGCTCGTTTTTTCTGCAAATTTTGACTCTATCTGCTCTTACTTCGACTTCGTTCCTTTAAGGGTCCTTTGATTGAGCTTTTTTTATTATTAGTAATGTTGGAAATCGTCTGACGATAAGGAGATGTTCTCATATTGTTGAGTTTGCGCATTTTTGAGGATTCAGTATCTGAATCATATATTGAAGATTTTCTATTAGACTTGTTTCGCGTATTATTGATATTGCTCATTCCATAAGTTTTTTTACTGATGACTTGTGTGCCTTTCTTATCGCTTGTTAAACTTTGATTGCTTCTGCCACTGCGTAGACTTAAAGATTTATCACTTTTTTTTGAATGAGGTGAGCTTTGCTTGACTTTTTGGATCTGTCTAGGTTGCGATTGTTTGATAGCTATCAGATTTTATAATTATTTTTGGAGAGTTTATATTTTGAGCTCATTTTTCTTGTCTTTTTATTTAGCATACTGAAGTTCTTTGCCGAGCTCTGCCATCTTTTCGATCAAATTTTAAAGTTGCTATTCATGTGCTTGTTGTTAATCTTGCTGTCTATCGTTTTGAGAAATGATTTTTTGACTCTAGTTTATTTTTTTATTGAGGTTTTTGATTATTTCATCGCTTTACTGTATCTTTTTGTCCTTCTAAGATAGCAACTATTAGATTTTTTAACATTTTTTCTTCAAACTTTAAATCAACTCATTTTTTTCTTTAATTTCTCTTTCTAATTCGTCGCTTTTAGGTAACAAAAAAGTACTGCTTTCACTTTTTACCATTTTGAGCTTATTTTTCAACGATTCATTCTCATAACGCAGTAAAGAAGCCTATCTGCTTACTTAGTTTTCATCTTGACCTTCACGAAGTCTGCTGTTTTCTAAGGCCATTCGCTTGATAGTCAATCTTAGTCGATCATTCGAGATGTCAATATAAGGCGTTATGGGCAAAGGGAACTGCATTTTCTAAAATCGATTGGAATAGCTCAAAATCACAAATCTTTTTGCAGCTTGTTCAGGTGTTATGGCTTTGATTGGCGCACCTTTAGCGAAGCGGTTGCTTAGCTATCGGTAGGAAAGAATTTACACTTGAAGTTACTAATTCGTGCCTTGAAAAGCCTCTAGAAGCATTCTTACGAAAACTGCATACTTTTTTGGGTTTTTCGCTTTGACTGTAAGTTCCTAGATATCTTTGCTCAAGAAAATTGAGTTCCATAGATCTCCGGAGCTTTTATCTTCGAGTTAGATTGAAAGTTGTTGACTGTCTACCACAATATGAGTCAAATATATGGTCTAAATATTGAGATTTTTACTTAACTTTGTCGCCATTCTATCATTTTCTAGCATTCGAGATCGTTGCTGAACATTTAAACTATATTATAAGGTATATTCAAAAAATCATCATTTTTTCAATAATTGTAGTATAGTTTTCATACTTTTGTGATTTTTTGTGTTTAAATTTGTCTAAATTTGATTTTATTTTTAAAAGGTTTGAAAAGCATACTAAATAGAATACGTTAATATTGTGTTTTTATAATAGCCCCATCAACAATGAACCCTCATTTCGAATCAGTCGAGCAAGTCATCAAAAATTACTCGGAAAATGCTCTTCTTTAGCTCATTTCAGCATTGCAAACGTCCCCAGGTGATTCTATAGGTACTTTTGGTTGTCATGACAACTATCAATACGTACTTCAGAGGCTCATCTCGGGTGTTTTGAGTCGTCAAGCTGACATTAAACTTAATTGCTACTTAGGTTTGCTTGCGTTTTCACGAGTTGGATTGAATCTAAATGTAGGGCCGTTACTTTAGTACATTCTTCGAGTGTCCGACTATAAAAAAAATTGTGATGGCAAACCAAGCTAAATCGAGTCTTACGTATCTGGAAGAATAATGATATTCAACAGCCTTAAAGATGTTTTTATCAATAATCTTGAGGTTTTCGCTAGTATGCAAAAACTTATGGACAAATTTCCAGCTTTTGAAGAAAACATAATCGAATTACTTTTTTCTTTGATTAAAGATAAAAAATCGAAGAAAGCCTTCAGTCAATTAGCACCTAAAAATAAGATTTCGTCAGTACTTTTTTAGTTGCTTACACATCAACTCAATAAAACATAACTGCCTTTATCACTTAATGTGGTCAAAGAAATACTAGAGGAAGCTGTTCAGAACTTTCCTAAAAGATCAATTACGGTCACTTGGCTTGGAAATGCTCTGAAAAGTGCAACTAAATAGTCGGCTGAGTGGATTTCTGGTTTGTTCGAAGCAGCTTTTCAAACTGGCTAAGATCAAGAAGTAAATGTCAAGAAAATTAACTATATTTTGCAACTTTTAGAAGGTCATCTAGCCAATACAACTATAACAAGTGAAAATTTAAAGAGTTTACTGAACACTAAAATATTCAAATATTGGTTCACTGAGCTCAAAGTTCAACATAAAAAGATCAGAAAAACTGCATAGCATATCAAAATAACCTTCGATTCTGACGCAAAACTCGCTAAAAATTTGCTTGTTCAACTTCATAACGACAACATATAGCTGAACAACATAAGTCCTAACCATCCTTTGTACCCTCTTTACCTGAATGCTTAGCCTGTATTTTTTCTTAAATATTTGTTGGATTAAGTAAAAAAAACTAAAGAAAATTAGCCCAGCCAATAGACGACATAAGAATAAATAAAAAATTACTGGGGAGAGCTATAGTTTTTTATTGTGACACGACTCAAAGACATCTCGAGGTAGACAGCTGCTCAAACCATATCTTTATTTATAAACAGATATCATTAAGCAAAAACATAGAGTAATCTTCAGTCAGTTACCACTATTTTCAACGCAATTTTGCATCCTCAATCAAAGAAAAAAATACAATTGCAAGACAAAGCCTATCAAATTTTATCAGCTATTCCTTTTGAAGATCTGTAGCTATCTTAGAATGGAGTTTTGATTGAAAAAGCTATTCGAATGATCAAAACTAGATTCGAAAATCAATAGGAAAAAAGTACTTTTGTTATCTGTCTGTCGAATTTCATAGTCGCAGTGGGATACTACTGCTTGCTTTATCCTTAGTAAGTATAAATATTCGACGAATGGAAGCCTCTCTAATAAGATTTAACTCAACGCGTTCAAGGAATTGACAAACCTAAAAAAAAAAGAAAATTGAATGAGTAACAAGACCCTAACATGCCTATTCATGTTTTGGTCGATATTTTTATAAGTCTTCTGACCAAATCTCCTGCTTTTTTGCGCACAGCAGTCAATCAACTATTCGAACAAATCGTGCCTTACATGGACGGAGAAGACGTATCTCACCTTCTTTAAGTTTTATAAAGACCCGACCAGTAATACATGTAAGACACCCCGAAATAGTAGTAGAAATAATAGTGATAGCCAATATATTTAAACATAATAGTTATAAAAATAATGTAGAGCACACAGACATAGCACGTCCGAAGCAAAGTTGAACGTCTCTAGACATACTTCAAAGCAGTAAACTAATAAATAACAACAAATTTGAAACTTTTCGATGATATCAAGATGTAGAATCGACAAGCGTATGAGACTATTGACAGAAATTTGGACGATCTTAAGCAGATTTACTAGAACGATCTCAATCGATATGAATAAAAAGTTGATAAATCTATCACATATAATGAAGCTTTGTACGCTAGAGTGGAAAAAGATGCGCAATATTTGAGTGAAGATCAAGATAATCTAAGGAAAAAATTGTTGTTGATGGAAAAAAGAATCGAAGATATGTAACTACAAATCGGTAACATGAACTATTCGTGATTTTACAATCAGTACATAACTTTTCTTATTTTACAAGATATAAAGATTTCTAAACATATTTGTATATTTCTGACACAAATTATTATTAAATCATAAGTAAATCTGCAGCAAATCTAAAGCGCACTCGCTTAAAAGTCCTTGCAAGATACGATTTCCTAGCTATACTAGTATCTAAGTCTCCTAATCGTCGATAAACAACATTTTTTACTAACTTTCTTCAAGCTGTATCATCAAAAGTTTACTTAAGTTGCCAGCATGCGAGAAAGACGGTCGTCTCGTATTGGCTCGATGTAAGCAGGAGTCACTGAAGGATTGTTTCGTAAGTTGCAGTCTTATTTATCCACCATAAAGCCACACATGTAGGCGCAGTACTCGATAGTTTTCTGAGCACATTTTAAAATCAAATTCTAAGTTTTTTTATTCATACATTTTTTATTGTAGGCGGACGAGGCGAGTAAAATCTTGGCGATCTTTTCCAAGGAAAAGGCTAGCCCCACACTCCAAAAGGTCTTTACTTATCGATTGTCTAGTTTAGTGCATCGAAAATGGCTTTGTTGTGAATGTGAACTGCATTTTTGATGAAAATGCGTCTTTTTTTCTATTTTTACTCATCTTAGTAGTAAGTATTCATTTCTAAGGTCTACAGGTAAACCTTCTCAAACTGTTAAAACATTTTTATATCCATAATGAAGACATTTTCATTATTTTATTACTACGGAGGTTCGTCATCGTATACATGCATATATTTTAAGATATCTAAAGCCGTCGGACCTAATGGTTTGTCCATGTTTCTGTGCACTTCTTCAAGCAAATCGACTCGATCTTAGTAAAAAAATAACTACTTTTGAGGAAAGTTACAAGTTGAAAAAGACAGTCTTTGACTGCGTTGCTATTGGTCTTAAAACCTTTTAATTTAAGCGACTGTTATCTCATTTTTGAGATGAAACCTGTGATTTTTTTGATCAAAGACGATTCCATAGAGTACTCATCGCTGAGTTAAATACAAAGATCTAAGAAAATGAACTAAAATATGTCTTCTTTGTCTTAAGAAGTCAATCTCTTAAGCCTAGGGGGTTCATTATTTACACCAATAAACCTTTAAATCTCTTCCTGACCGTAAGAATTCGTCAGTTCGATATCTTGGCATTATATTTTTTTAACCTAATCTACTTAATTTAATCTGATTATCGGCTTTGCAACAGGGGTTAATCTGATGGCAGAGCTTATAAACTAATTGCTTTGATCATCAAGATCATGTATTTAATCCTCAGAACAGTGTCTTTGTCTCAATTAAAAGCCTATTGTCTGTGAGTTCTATGCTGATTTTTATTAGCTGCTATGAATTTATGAGCTCTATGAGTCTGAACTATTAACATAAACATTGACTAAAGACTCCGACCTTGGTCTTCTTACCTATTCTTACTATTACTCAGCAACTTTTTAATCTTATGGCTTTTCGTTCTAATTTTTTACTTGTTTAAGCGATTGATCGACTATTTCTTTTTATTTTTTGCCTGAAGAAGTCTGCTACCTTTTTTTATTGCGATTGATATATTTTTCACTGAGACACTTCATCATCTGCTTCTGTTTAGCAGGATTTGACTCATCTAGAAGCGTTTTTGCTTGGTTAACTCCCTTCCAAAGATGATTTCTCGTATTTCTGACTTACTTTATCTGATGATCCATCCATTTTTGCAGTTTTTCTCTCTAGATTGTCAGCTGCTATAGTGTGATTTATGTTTATTCGAGTCTTAAGAGTTATTTTTATTTTCGTTAAATGAGATAGTTTTACCTTTAGCGTAGGGCTTAGTCTAAGAGCTATAGATTTACTCCTTAAACGCTTTCTGAGCCGCTCACTGAGGACTTCAAAAGCTCATTTTTATCTTAATTTGACTATTCTTAATCAATTTTATTTTTCGTTTCTATTTCTGTTTTTTGTGTTTGTGGCTTCGGGACCATCATTCTTATTTTTTCAAGCATATTTTGCACTTCTTTTTCCTCAGACTTTTTATTGCTGCCTTCAATCTGGCCTATAAGTACATCTAGCTGCTATAGGCAGTTCTCCTGTTCTGCTACTTTCTTTTTAAATGCCTTGGCCGCTTATGAATCGTCTTTATTTTCTTCGCCTTGAATTGTGACTGCATTGACTTCTGAATCTAAGTTGTACTGAGGCTGTGAATATCTGATTTCGCGGAGATCCATAAGACTACTTCTTGCCAGAAAAGAAAGATTGGAAGAGTCTTTGAAAGTTTATAAAAAATTATTGATAATATTTCTAGTTTTGTCTACTGGCTCGAGTTAATCATCTAATCTATGAATGAGACTTGATTTGTTAATTAAAAGTAAGCTGGAAGCATTGCTGTCGATTCCAGCTGATTCATACGCACGTATCTAGGGCAGATCACATATAGATTACTATGTCAATATGTTGATTTGCTGCGCTCTGGAGCCCTTTAACGAAGATCGACTTGAGTATACAGAAGAACTATTGGAGTATAAACTGACCATTTTGGTAGTTATGGGCAAAGTGAATGACACACTGGCAAGCTCAGACACTCTTTTTGAACTTTTTCTATCTTTTTACCCCGATCTTAACTTTTTCTAAAAGTTTATCTATACACTTTTTGAGTAGTGTCTTTAAGATGAGGAAGATTTGTTTGGTTTTTTATTCGTCTTAGAATTCGATTTTTCTTTATTTTTTTTATTGTTTCGTGAGGTCAAGGGTGTCATCTGCATCACCCCTTTTATCTGTTTTTTCAGATCTTTAAGCTAAAGTTAAGTGTTTGACTTTGTCTTCTTTCTGTTGGTATTTGGAGGCATAGCATATACATTTTTCGTGTTTATTGGCAGTTTTTTCGAAACATTGTACGAGCGCATTTAGCTCGTGCTGTTTTTTTGTCTAAGTTCGTCTATATACTGACTGTTTATTGCCACTTTTCCTTGTCTGTCTCGTCCCCACATATTCAGTGGTGGATTTTGTCTTGCCGTTTCGGATTCTTATCTAAGCTAGTTCAGATCCATAGATTTTCCTTTCTTGTGTCTTCTCACGCTTACATGCTTTCTTTACTAATCTCTGAACTCGACTTGTACCTAATCGCTTTGTAAATCTCTAGGATAGTACGGATTATTAGTAAGCGAAGGCAAAGGATGTGAACTTTATCTAAGATCAGCTAATTCCTCTTCATATCGTTTTTCCGTTGACTTTTCAGAATGCTAGCTACGACTACCTTACAATTAAACTACGCTTGACGGAGCTGATTCAAGTATTTGATGGTTTTTGTTTCTTATTCGGAAGGAGTGTAAGGCATCATATCTCAAATCGATAATTTTATGAATAGTTATATACTGCTCAACTTACTAATAATCATCCCAAATGAAGACTTAGTTTTCCACATAAAAAAGCCTTTTAAATGTTTTATTGTAATCATTATTAACGAGATATCTGGATGTCCAAAAAGGTCGCTCCAAAAACAGCAGCTACTCCGACTAAAAATTCAGCCTTTGATGGAAATAAGTACGTCAAGCCTGGAGTGACTATTGAAGACGTTAATACGGCTAAACAAGCTTTCGATCTTTTTGACTCAGATCAAGGAGGATCGGTCGATATCAATTGTAATTTAATTTCAAGTTAGAACTCAAAGCAGCGATGATTTCTTTAGGTTTTGAGGCGAAAAACGGAGCAATTTTCCAGATGATTTCTGATTTGGACTCAGATGGAAACGGCACTATTGATTTCTAGGAGTGGCTTGGACTGATGACCCGTAAAGTAAGTGATAAGGACTCTCGTGCAAACATAAATAAAGTATTCGCGCTCTACGATGACGAAAGGACGAGCTACATTTCTATCAAAAATCTGAGGAGAGTGGCTCAATAGTTAGGCGAAGATATCCCCGAGCAGTAGTTGCAGGACATGATAACTCGGGCGGATGTGGACCAGGACGGGCTAGTGTCCTAGGAGGAGTTTTACTTGATAGTGACCCGTCCTATTAAGAGCTAGTGATTAGATTCATAGATTTAACTCGTAGTATTAAAAATCAGTTGGATTGATTTATTAATCTTAGTGAAAATCGTTGGATTCTTTTAGATAGTATCTACTCAATTAGAAAAGCAAACGATCATATGAGTTGACACTACTTCGAACAGTTGATTTCATCTTCCCTTAAGATACCTTCGGACATGCTTTGAATCTAAATTTTATCGATAGTCAACGCATTATTGTGATGCATTTTGTAGTAAGCGTCGCTATGGTATGGCGTATGAAGCAAAAGATGAAAAGTGTAGTCGTTAAGGCGCACATCTATCTGATTGTTGCTAAACTCGTGAATTTCGATTAAAAGATGTTGATGTATCATAGGAACTTACATTTCTTTCCATACTTTCATTTATCCTTATAACTATAGCATGACTTTCATGTTCAGGACAGATTCAGTGAAACTAAATACAAATTTGAAGCCTATTACCCTACCGCCCATTTGATCACATTTTTAAATACAAAATAAGCGATTTCTCTTTATAGAGCTCACTTAGAACTTGATTATGTTTTGTCTTTGCACGTTTCTTATTGGAATTTTCACAGTTAAACTGCGATCTTACCTTAGCACAAAACCATCTACTTATTACTACTTATCCGCATTAACAAAATACATCCTTTTAGGCTAGCTTACAAAATGCTGACTAAAAATATTTGTTGATTTAAATAGCGAAGGGTTGTTGAGTTCAAATTTCGTATTCTGATGGTCAGAAATGCGTTAATATGCCTGTATTTAAGTAACTTTAGCGTAGCGCAAAGGGGATGCAGGGTAGGATGCATTTTGAGAGGTTTTGCGTAAGAAGGTTAACGGTTACTATTCGGCGATTGACATCTCGCTGTTTTCTATCATAACGATTATAATGTACTCATATGCATTCAAAAATTACGAAATTTAATCATCAAAAAGCAAAGCAACAATTAAGAGAAAATTTGGTAAAAAAATGATCTTTTTGTGGAAAATTAATTCATATTTTTAAGTATTTTTTTTTATTTGACTTCTAATTTGGTCTGATGTATTATAGTTAAGTATAACAAAATTCAAATGCATCACTACAAGGGTCAACTACGCAGATAGCCGCAAGGTCACACTCCTACTAAGAGCAGCTGGGACCACGAGAAAGAACCCAAGTACGCCCAACCTCCCAAAAACGAAAGTCTTTACCAGCAGCAACATTATGAAATCCGACCAGAAACTCGTTATGACACCAGATACGACCCAAAATACGATAACAAATACGACAACAGGTATGACACTAGATATGAAAAAAGTTAACTTTCATATTATCAATCCGAGCAATCAAGGGTGGTATCAGATTACTAACGATCGGAAAGACCATCCACTCGATCTCATTTGGCTCAGGATAGCTATTTTAACGAAATCATGAGAGTTAGAGTTAAATCTTATGAACGTTAAGAATATTAAACTGATTTGAGAGTTCAGATTCAGACTAAGATTGAGAAGGGTCAATCTATGCTAGGCATTATGCTGACTGATGACAAAAATCCGTAAGAAAATTTTTATTTAGGAAGTTTTTATGGAGTTTTATGATCAAAGAAGTCGATTTTATGACACTAAAAAGTGAACAAAAGTTGAAAGTTAGTTACTCTGGCTTCCCTTAAATGCTTGAAAATTTCCTTAGGGATTGCCAGCATCTTCAAGGGGCATAGACTAGAGCTATGCATTTAGTTTTATGTAACAAAATTTTTATTTAGAGGTCAGAAAAGGTGGTTAAGGGACTTTGTATCTGCTTGAGTCAAATCGATACAAAGAGTCAGTTTTGCTATTCTTACATTTTAAACTAGCAAACGATTAACAAATAAAGTAGCATCTTTCAGGAAAGCTTTTAAGCGCACAAACTTAGATTGAATAGCAAAAGACAACGATAAGCAGATTATAGTAGGCTTTGAGTGAAAAAAGCAGAGATCTTGACAGAAAAAGCATGTAGCTGAACGGAATGACGATAGAAAGAGACAAAATAGTCGAGCAGATGAAACTATAGTAGAAAAAAAGAATAAATGATATGTAGTCTAAGAATATAAGTTCGGTTTCTAGTCTCAAAAAAGAGCACTAACAGTAAGTTAAGTAGCTGAACTTCAAACTCGGTGGATAGCTTTAAACTTTAAAGAAGCAAAAGAATTAGCTTCTTGATAGACTCAACGATTCCCGTTAAAAAATAACTTTTCTTGAAGCTAATTAGCGAGAAAATATTTTGAAAATCAAACGACTTGAGCAAGATCTAGAAAAGTATCTGAAATAGGCAGACAATCTAAAGTCTTAGAATAGAGATTTATCTGAAAAAAGATTTCAGAATGAAAAAAACATCACGGAGCTTACATGCCGACTTGAGTCTTTAAGGTCTGAGTTAGATGACAAAAAAGCTATCATTTAATCAAGCAGTCAACTCAAACAGACAAGTAATAGTCAGATTTCGACACTTTAACAACAAAGTATTGATCAAAAGAAGTCCATAAGCAAGCTTGAGAGCAAAATTAGCTAGCTTTAAGGCTAAGTCAGTAAGCTAAACGGAAGCAACATCGAATATCAAGAAAAGTATCTGAAACAAAAAGAAAAAACACAATAAAGAACAGATATCATCAAATAACAGGAAAAAGAGCTTAAATAGACAAAGAGAAACGAGTCAGCTCTCCAACGAAGTCAAGAAGATCTTCAATTCAGACTAAACGAACTTTAAAAGAAGTACAGCACTCTCCAGATGCAGCTCAACTAGTCTATCCACAGATTAGAAGAATAAAAAAAGTTCACGTAGCATCTTCAGAACACGCTCAACAAGCCTTCGACCATCAGATCGAGCTACAATAATCCCATTCCGGCATATACTCCTCCAAACGCCTACCCTACCCTTTCTAGAGATGGTCCTTCTCAGCTTTCTGCTAACTCTAACCTTGGAGTCAGTCGAACCTATGCTGGAACCCGAAGTGACAAGTACTAGCCAACAATCAAACGATACTAGTAAAGAGAAAGGTCAAAATCTCCAGTGCCCAAGCGACTTGCTCAACAAAAAGATCCTTAATAAGAAGAAATCGATGGTGGATCGGGTTTTGAGCAACCAAGACCAGTGAAATTTAAAAAATCACAAGCCGGTAACTGAACTGATATGGATTCTTTGATTTAAAGCAAAATTACTAAAAATATAGATAGTTATGGATGTTTATATAACATTTGTTAAAGAATGCTCAATCGACTTCCATTCAATAGCTATCAGAGCATGAATTTAGTACACAGAACAAAGTAAGGCAAGGAGCTTTGGCTGGGGGACTACTCAGCTGCCACCAATACAGCTCTACTCAAGAAACATAAGATACAGTCTGGTACAACTATCTTGATTTAGTGCTTACTTCAGCAGCGATGCTCAATGTAAAGTACCCTCCTGGCATGTAAATCAATCACAAGACTATCAGTGCTTACGATATTCCTACTTACAAAATGATGCCTCATTTCTAGTAAGCTTTTTAGTTCATCAACGATGCTTTGACTACGGGAAATATTTTAGTACACTGCGCAGCTGGAATCTCCAGAGTACTATTTTGATGACTTAGTCAACTACCTTCGTGCTTGTATATCTTATGAAAGGTGAAGGCATGAAGTTTACATAAGCTCTATAGTATGTTAGAAATAAGCGGGCGATCGTATGTCCGAACTATGGATTTCAAGGAGAGCTCAAAAGATATGATAACTTGCTTAAAAATACAAACAAAAAGACTAACTAAGCTAATTTAACTCAAAAAACTCAATAAATGTAAAAAAATACTATGAAAAATTATTTAAATCAACAGAATTAACTTATGATTCAAGGTCAAAAGAACCTATACTTGACAGCTAGCAGCAAATTAATTACAAATAGTCGAGGTTTTAGTCTTGACCCGATAAATTCAAAGAAACAAAGTTAAAAATCGACCATTAGAGAAAGACCTGTAACTTTTAGCAACTTTTCTAAGCTTTCCAAGAATAAGATAATCAAAAATTCTTAAAACAGAGATTCAGTTTCTGAAGTGATGAAGAGATTCAAAGAACTCAAAGTTGCTAATCCTTTGAGTATTCTTCCTAAATGATACATAAAATTTCGTTGATTTTCTACTATTTTTCAATCATAAATACCATCATATTGTGTTGATAAAAATAACTATGATTAAAATCGTTCTGCTCACCGCTCTGATCACTTTGATCACTTCGGCCGACCCCAAGAACCCTACCTGGTCTCCGAGGTTCCAACAAGAGTTTATAGAAAGCTATACGGAATCTTCTTTTAGATCAGTAGGGTACTACTGGTATGATTCTGAACGCAATTTTTCGAGAGTTGACAGAAACAACGGAAGATATGACCCCATTTGTGGGTCAACCGGTGGTGGATCGACTGCTTGTGTTCAGCTAGTAAGAGATGGAAAAAGATATATCATTTATCCTTTGATCAGATTATGCTGTTTCTGTTGTGATGCTTAGCACGGGTGCGGAGTGCTCAGAAGAGACTGGCCTTCTCAAGGATACGTATACAAGGGCGTTGATGAACTCAGTGGACAGTTTTTTGATAGATTCAGAAACGATGATGAAAACAGCGACTATTGGGTGACTCGAGACACTAAACAAATCTCAAGAAAGCTTTCTGACAACTTCGGAACAACTTTCAAAGATTTCATAATGAATACCTATAAAGAAGACGTCATTCCTGGCAGCGTCTTTACCCTTCCAAGCTATTGCTCGGATAAGGTCTGCCCAGCTTAATCCGCCTGCACTGAGATGAGACAAAGAAAAACCAATATTTGATCTATGAATCAGAATTAAAAATTAGATCGTATCTTATTGATAATAAATCTATGATAAAGATCTTTTTGCTGGCCACTTTGGTTGCCTTGATCGCTTCTGCTGACCCCAAGTTCCCTGTCTGGGCTCCCCGATTCCAGCAGTAATTCGTTGAAAGTTACACAAAGGCTCCTTCTTTCCGTTCACTCGGACATTATTATTACGATTCTGTACGAAAAATGTCAAGAATCGAAAGAGGCAACGGTATACACGATAGTGTTTGTGGGTCTAGCGGTGGTGGATCGACTCTTTGCGTGCAGTTGGTCAGAGATGAAAAAAGATATGTTATCTATCCTTTGATCAATAAATGTTGTTTTTGCTGCGATGCTTCACACGGATGTGGAGTGCTGAGAAGAGACTGGCCTTCCCAAGGATATGTATACAAGGGCGTTGATGAATTAAGCGGACAGTTTTTTGATAGATTCAGAAACGAAGAAGAAAACAGTGACTATTGGGTCACTCGAGACACCAGACAAATCTCAAGAAGATTGTCTTACGAATTCGGAACCGTTTTCGAGGACTTCATCATGAACACCTACAGAGAAGATGTGATTCCTGACTTTGTCTTTGCACTTCCAGGCTATTGTTCAGATAAGGTCTGCCCGAAAGAGTCTGCCTGCACCTAGATGAGATAAAGAAAATCACAGGCTTGATCTATAAAGCTAATAAGCTTATTTAACTAAATAAATAAAACGATGATAGTAGTGCCTAAATAATATAATTATTGCTGATGCGGGCCTTTTTGCCTAATAAGACAAAATCTTCAAAAATGTGTCTGATAGATATGGTCGTAGCTCCACCTTTGCTTAAAGAAGCGCAGCATTCCATCACTTGTGGCTTCTCGAAAAGTCCCAAAAGATAATCTAATCAACGTTATTCATTTATCGATACCGAAGCCATCATTCCTCGAAAGTAAACGTGCAAATAAAGCAGTGCAAAGCCAAACAAGAACATGAAACGTAACATAAAGTTCAAAACCAAAATGGATTCTGAAGAAGATCATCCGAGACTTACCATATAATAATCTCTTTCCACAGAGATGAACAAGCCTCGAGTGCACTTGCCGCCTTGCAAAAACACTTCTCTCTAGTAAGCCATAAGCAATATCTCCAAAGATGACCTTAATTAGCGATATCAGAAGGCTCTAGAAAGAAGAAGAATGAGCGATAGCTACCATCGGTACACTAAAAAAACATTCAAATCTAGTATAGTTTAGGAAAAACTCGAACCAATTCTTAAAAATACTCGAGAAAGGTAAGAAAGCAAGTTTTTTAGCGTGTAAAAAATGACTTTAATAAACTCATAAAAACTAAAGAAATTTAATAGCGATATGTAAAGCATGTAAACCCAAAAGACATAGTAAGACAATCCGGAATAAAGAAAGAAAGCCTTTCTGAATAGCATGAATTTTGTAAAGAAAAAGTTTAACATTCACAAAGTCCTTGCGTATAAGTAAGACCTTTACTTTAAAAATGAATAATGCATCGGAATATACAATAACTACAAAGCCAATAATACTGTTCATTAGATTCAAAACAGCAATAAAATGAAAATTTAATAATAAAA
>Ga0169931_10002879_pt1 | contig 27743 bp, 23 predicted proteins | sample Kivu_15m_20L_FD_129675 | JGI IMG/M metagenome (GOLD analysis project Ga0169931, IMG submission 129675) | Freshwater microbial communities from Lake Kivu, Western Province, Rwanda to study Microbial Dark Matter (Phase II) - Kivu_15m_20L... | ecosystem: Environmental > Aquatic > Freshwater > Lake...
AAGAGAGCTCATACGCGCCCGCTGACCCTGGGCGATGGCGAATACTGCGCCATTGTCCTTTGCGTCTGCGACTTTCAGGCCTGTCGTGATCCGGCCCTGGACGCCCTCAAGATCTTTCTGGGTAGCGAAGAGGGTCTGAAGCGCAAGCGATGCGCCATAGTTCGTATTTACGCTGATCATCGCCCGGCGCTTCGGTGAACAGACGACCGATCCTTCTGATCGGCGCCGGAAGCGTCATGCATCCGACCCTTGCGGTATAAGCAGAAACCCTGAAATCAGCGTGAGCCCGGAGCCTTAAAGTGCATTCCGGCTGTTAACCAGACCCGGCCAGCGGATCTGTCAGGCGGCCGGCTGACCCGCCTGCGGGTTGACCGGTTGCAGGCCCTGCATCACCGACCGGTTGATCTCAATGAGAACGTCGATGGAGGCCCCCTCACGCATCACCTGGCTTGAATGCTTGTCGATAAAGATCGAGAGGGAAATGATCTGGGCGCGCAGCGCCGGCGGCAGCTGATTGCCTTCGGTTGCGCAGTCGGCCGCCAGAACCGTCCATAAGCGGCGGTTGAGCGACAGCGCCTCCATGCGGCGGCCGATCTCGTATGTGGGCAGGGACGCCGCCTCGATGAGGGCGCGCGTCGCCTCAGCGAAGGTACGATACTCGTTCTGCCGCGGACATTCAGTCCTCTTGGCTGTGTTCTGATAGGCCTGGATCGACATGTCCGAGCAATCCCTGTTCGTAGGTAAGCAGTTTGCGGCACCTGATCAGCGCCTTGTAATAGTCAGCCGCCATGACTTCCCTGGAAAGCGATACGCATTCCTTAAGGATGTCGGTCGAGCGGATCGCGCCCATGAATTCGTGAAGGCGCAGAACAAATTCGTCGTAGAGGCCGCCGGCTTCAGCCGGATCAAGATACATCATCATGATCGGAAAATAGATGCGCCGGGCCGGCGTATTGGCGTCCTCCGGCTGAATGATATCCTTCTCGCGCAGGATCGAGGCCTTGTTCTGCAGCAGCATCACGGCCCGGCGGTCCCCGTTCTGGAGGACCGCTCCGTTCACCACGAAGCGCTCATTCGGCTTGAGCGAGAGCTTGAGGGGCATTCCGGTCTCCCGACCCATCACCCGCCCCACCCTGCTGGGGCGGACCGGACCTGGGCGAACCCCCTGTCTAGAGGCCGTTTCTTAAGTTTTGCTTGTAACGGCGGGACGACGTCAGGCGCCTGGGGTCTGCCTATTCCCTCCCACGCCTAAATCCGCTCTAAGGGGCAGGACTGATCCAGCGGGGAGTTCCGATGTCCGGTAAGAAGCGTTTTGAGGGATCCGACCACTATGTCGCCACCGACGACCTGAGGGTCGCCGTCAACGCCGCCATCGCGCTGGAACGGCCGCTGCTGGTGAAGGGAGAGCCGGGAACCGGAAAGACGATGCTGGCCCTCGAGGTCGCCCGCGCCCTGGGCATGCCGATTATCGAATGGCACATCAAGTCAACGACGAAGGCCCACCAGGGTCTTTACGAGTATGACGCGGTGGCGCGCCTGCGCGATGGACAGCTTGGCGAGGAGCGCGCCCGCGACATCCGCAATTACATCAAGAAAGGCAAGCTCTGGGAGGCCTTTACTGCGCCCACGCGGCCTGTCCTGCTGATCGATGAAATCGACAAGGCCGACATCGAATTCCCTAACGACCTTCTTCAGGAACTCGATCGCATGGAGTTCTACTGCTACGAGCTCGACGAGACCATCCGGGCTGAGGTCAGGCCCGTCGTGATCATCACCTCCAACAATGAGAAGGAGCTGCCCGACGCTTTTCTGCGCCGCTGCTTCTTCCACTACATCAAGTTCCCCGACAACGAGACGATGGCGGCGATCATCGAGGTGCACTTCCCCGGCATCAAAAAGCGCCTGGTTAACGAGGCCTTAACGACCTTCTACCGGATGCGCGATGTGCCCGGACTGAAGAAGAAGCCCTCAACATCCGAGCTTCTCGACTGGCTGAAACTGCTGCTGTCCGAAGACATCGATCCGGGAACCCTGCGCGAAAAAAGCCCTGGCAAGCTGGTGCCGCCGCTGCATGGCGCGCTGCTCAAGAACGAGCAGGATATCCAGCTGTTCGAACGCCTGGCGTTCCTGGCGCGGCGTGAGAACGGATAGACGGCCGGCCTCGCCCCGGACGCAGACGATCAGGGCGCCCTGGCGGCAGGGGTTTCACTCGGCGTAAATAGGTCTAGGGTGCTATCAGATTTGTCCGGGGAGGGACGCTCATGATGATGACGATTGTCCGTGTCGCGAAGGTCGTAGCTCTGCTTGCCTTCATCCTGCCGTGGGTGGCGGTGTCCTGTCAGGGCGTAGACCTGGCGACCGCCTCAGGGATCGACCTCATTCAGGGCAAGATGACGGAGAACCCTGACGCCTCGCGCGAGATCACCCAACAGATGACCGGCGGGATGGGCGGGGACATGGGCGAGGTATCAGTCGAGGAAGATGGGGCCTCCGAGATGCCCGCCCTCGGCATGAATTACTTCGCTGTCGGCTCGGCTGTCGTCATCGTCCTGGGCCTTGTCCTCACCTTTGTTGGCGCCGCCGCCAGCGCCGGACGCAACGCCATCATCTCCAGCCTTCTGGCGGCCGGCCTCGCCTTTGGCGCAACCTGGCAGTTCCGCGAGCAGCTCAAGACCGAAAGCATGAAGGAAGAAGCAGGCGCAAGCAGCGAGGCTGACCCCTTCAGCGGCATGGGCGGCGCCATGGCCGGGGACATGATCGACGGGATGGTGCAGTACAGGATCGGCCTGTGGGCGGTCCTCGGAGCGCTTGCGGTCGCCGCCGGAGCAGGCGGCATGGCGATGACCGGCCGGGGCGGGGCGTCAGCCGGGAGCACGGACGCCTCGTCCTCCGACAAGGTCTGACCGGCCGGTTCCGGCCTTACCCGTCAGGCGTTATCGACCTGGCCTGACAGATCGTCGACAAACAAACGGCCTGGCGCGGACGCTCTCCGGCCAGGCCGTATCGTATCACAGCGCCCGATGGCCGGGCCGTCATGCCCGGCCGTCAGGTCAGGGTTGCGATAAAGCGCGAGAAGATCTCAAGTCCCTTCTCGACTTCGCTGACGGGGAGATACTCATCAGTCTGGTGGGCCTGCTCAACCGAGCCGGGACCACAGATCACAGAGGCGAAACCCGCCTTCTGAAACTGTCCGCCCTCCGTAGCAAAGGCGGCGACGCGCACGGCGTTATCGCCGGTTATCTGACGCATGAAGAGTTCCGCCTGGCTGTCACGCCTCAGCTCCATGGCCGGAGCATCCGCCCGCAGGTTGACGACGAGGCCGCATTCAGGTCCCAGCCGCGCCAGGCGTTCATGGACGACTGCAGCCTCGTCGAAAAACGGCTTCAGCATCGCATCAGGATTGTTTCCAGGCACGCTGCGCACATCGAACACAAAACGGCACTCGCGCGCCAGGATGTTCGGCGCCGCCCCGCCGCTGATCTGGCCAATCGTGATAGTGGTCCAGGAGGGATCAAACGGAGAGGAGGCAGGCGCACCCTCTTCCTGCTCGCGGGCGATCCGGCGCAGGGTCGATAACAGCCCGATCGCCTCATGGATCGCTGAAGCGCCCAGCCGAGGATCTGAGGAGTGGGCGGCCTTTCCGGTGATGTGGATCTCATAGTCGCGTATGCCCTTGTGAGCCGACAGAACCGCCCAGAGGGTCGGCTCGCCGATCCAGACGACGGAGGGCGCAGCGCCCCGGGCCGCGATCTCGGCGATCATCGGCTCAACGCCGGCGCAGCCAACTTCTTCATCATAACTCAGAGCCAGGTGGACGGGCCGCCTCAGCGGCAGACGCATGAATGTCTCGGCGTGAGCCAGCGCCAGGGCGATAAACCCCTTCATATCCGTCGTGCCGCGTCCGAACCACCGGCCGTCCCGCTCGGTCAGGCTGAAAGGATCTGAGCTCCAGGGCTGCCCATCGACAGGCACCACATCGGTATGTCCCGACAACACAATTCCGCCAGGCAGGTCTGGACCCAGGCGCGCCCACAGATTGGCCTTGCGACCGTCTTCGCTGGGCAGGCGCACGAGGTCAGCCCCGAGGGGCGCCAGGAAGTCCTCAACCCATGCGATAAGGGCGAGGTTACTGTCCCGTGATGTCGTGTCGAAGGCGCACAGGCGATGCAGGATGTCACGGACGCGCGCAGCACTTGTCATGGCCCTGAAGCTAGCGATGGACATTGCCGAGGCAAGGCTTAAGCGGGGGCCATGTATCATTTTCACGCAGGCTCAGGGCCCGACACCCAGGCGATCGGCATCGCGCTGGAGGAAATGTATCTGGACTACACCCTCGCCCCGAGCCGCGCCCCTGTGCCGGTTCTGATCGCCGGCCAGGCGCGGCTGCCGGATGCGGTCAATATTCTGCCGGCCCTTGCGCGCCGGACCGGTCGGTTCCTGCCGCCGGAGGGGACATCCGCCAGTCCCTGGCTGTCAGGGGCGGCGCCGGACATGGATCGCATCGCGGCGGCCCTGAGCCCGACCGGCTATCTTCTGGGTCCCTACTCGATCGCCGACATGGCGCTCTATCCGCGCCTGTGGAACCAGGCGGAGCTGCCGGCCGTCATCGAGGCCTGGCGCGAGCGGCTTGCCGCACGGCCCGCCGTGGGACGCGGCATGGGCGTTGTCTGGGCCTGAGCCAGCCAGACGCGCGGGTCAGAGGCGCGCGTCTGGGGCGCGCGTCTGGGGCGCGAGGCGGCGCCGCACGCCCAGGCGACCGCCCGCCTCCTATGCTGTCCGGCAGGGACCTCGTCCTACTGGGGCGGCGGCATGGCCCCGGGCTGGGGCGGACCAAAACCCAGTAGCTCGATCTCGTAAATGACGGTGGAGTTGGGCGGAATGCGGTCGGCGCTGTCTTCGCCATAGTTGATCTGAGCGGGCATGCGGACGATCCAGCGGTCGCCCGGGCGCATGAGCTTGACAACTTCACGCCATCCCGGCGTCAGGCCGGAGACCATGAACTCCTTGCCCTGGCCCTCCTGGAAGGTCGAGACGACCAGGCTGGACTCCAGCTTCTCCTCCAGCGTGTCGCCGATCTGATAGTCGGGATCCTCCAGCCTGCCCTCGAAATTGACGGCTACGGCGTCGCCATCGCCGGGCGAAGCGCCATCGGCAGGACCCGATTCAACGATGCGATACTCAAGTCCGGAGGACAGGCGCACGATATCTGACGCGTCCGTGGGCCAGGGCAGCGCCCGCGCCCACGGGTCGGCGATCACCCTGACAAGCTCTACCTGGAACATCAGGTCGGCGTTGGGCGGTATCTGAACGCCGCTGCCGCGTTCGCCGTAGCCCTGGGCCGAGGGTATGAAGAACATGAACATGTCGCCCGGCTTCATCTTCTGAAGCCCGGCCGTCCAGCCAGGTATGACCCCATTGACCGGGAATGTGGCCGTCTCGCCGCGCTGATAGGACGAATCGAAGATCAGGCCGTTCTGCGCCAGCCGGCCCTCATACTTCACCTCGACCCGGTCGCGGGGTCCGGGGCTTTCACCCGTCCCATCGCCCTTCCGGACCACGATGTACTCGGTCCCGCCCTCAATCTTCTCAACGCCCGGACGGCCATGGTCCCAGGGCTGCAGGCTCGCCCACGGATCGGCTGCATCAACGGGCGGCCGGTTGCATGCGGTCATAATCAACGCCGTTGCTGCGGCCAGGGCCATGCGGATCATCAACAAATCCCTCTTGTTTCGGCAGGCGCCGGATCTCAGAACGCCCTGTTAGCATCGCTTCGCGCCAGGCGCGAGAGCCTCCCGGTCGGGGTTCGTCCGGCCCCGTCAGCTCGTGCGCGGCGGAAACCCCGCCTGCGTCAGCGCGTCGATGATATCCTGTGTATGCAGGGCGTCGCGGGTCTCGATGGTGATGTCGAACTCCGCCCCCTTGGCGGGCACATCAAGAGCCATCCGGTTGTGGAACACCTCAATAATGTTACCGCCATTATCGCCAATGACGGTGGAGACCCGGGCCAGCAGACCGGGCTGATCATTGCCGATGATGCGCACCGACGTAATACGCTTTTCGCGGACCAGCGAGCGGGTCAGGACGGAGGCGAGCAGGCGCGTATCGATGTTGCCGCCGCACAGAATGAGCACCACCTTTCGGCCGTAGAACCGCTCGGGCTCGGCCAGGAGCGCTGCCAGACCAGCAGCCCCGGCGCCTTCAGCGACGGACTTCTCGACCGTTGCAAACAGGGTCACGGCGCGCTCCAGATCGTCCTCGCTGGCGAGGATGACGTGATCCATCAGCTGACGCAGGATGCCGGCTGTCAGACGTCCCACTTTCTTGACGGCGATGCCCTCGGCGATCGTGGCGCCGCCGACACGGGCCTCTTCGCCACGCAGTTCGGCTGACAGGGAGGGATAAAGCGCCGGCTCAACCCCGATAATGGATGTGGCGGGACGGCGCGCCTTGATGGCGGTTGCGACCCCCGAAGCCAGCCCGCCGCCGCCCACGGGAATCACAATGACATCAAAATCGGAGAGGGCGTCCATGATTTCCAGTCCGATCGTTCCCTGCCCGGCGATGACATGCCTGTCGTCAAAGGGATGCACGAAGGTCAGCCCGCCCTCACGCTCGAGCTGACGGGCATGGGCGTCGGCGTCGGCCAGCGTCTCGCCGTGAATGATCACCCGCGCCCCGAAATTGCGGGTGTGCTCGATCTTCACGAAGGGCGTCCCCTTCGGCATCACAATGGTTGAGGGTATGCCAAGTCGGGAGGCGTGATAGGCGACCCCCTGGGCGTGGTTGCCCGCTGACATGGCGATGACCCCAGCGGCCTTCTCGGCGTTGGAGAGCGAGAGGAGCTTATTGAGCGCACCCCTTTCCTTGAACGAGGCGGTAAACTGCAGATTTTCAAACTTGATCCAGACCTGCGCGCCCGTGATCTCGCTCAGCGTGCGCGAATAGCGCAGCGGGGTATGCTCGATCTGTCCGTCGATGGCCCTCGCCGCCGCCTCGATGTCAGTCAGGCTCACCGGCAGGGCAGATCCGGCCTCAGCGGATCTTGAGGGCTTAGCGGTCACGGTGGAGAGCCTTTCATGCAGAGACCTGGCGCGTGCCTATACGCTAATCGGCAGGGGTGAAAGACCGGTAGAGAAAACCCGATCGGGCGCGGGCGGCGGGCGCATGATGCACCCGGGCCACCACCTCAGCCGGCGCGAGGGCGACAGACAGGCCTGCCGGCGGACCGGACAGACCGCCTGAAGACCGGGCCGGCAGGCCGCTGTCGGCCGAACCCTCATGGGCGGCCATCATGGGCGGCCATCAGGGCGGAGCGATGCGATAGATAGCGTTGGTGATGTCAGAGGACACGTAAACCGAACCGTCCTTGCGTGACACGGCAAGGCCTGTCGTGGTGTAGGCCGGGAGGGTTCCCTCAGCGGCGGGAAGGCCCGTCTTCAGCCCCTCGGCCAGACGGGTCGTTGAGCCGTCCTCAGGATTAAAAGCGATGACGCGGCCTGCGCCAGCCTCAGCGACATACACCCGTCCATCAGCGCCCACGTCCACGCCTTCAGGACCGGCCAGACCCTCCAGGACGCGTGTGAGGGTTCCCGAGCCAGGATCAATGCGCACAAGCGCTCCGGTCTCACCCGGACGGGTCTCCGTTACATAGAGCGCGCCATCGGCCGCCTCCGCCATCGCCACCGGAAAACTCAGGCCCGAGGCAAGAGGCGCGCCCGGCGTCTGCGCATCGCCGATCAGACGCACCGTCCCGGTCGCCGCCTCCAGAACGACGAGACGTCCATCGGACAGCTCGAGGGCGTCGCTTGGCGCAGAGAGCCCGTGGACAAGCCTACTCTGTCCGGTTGCGCGATCCAGGATCTGCACGACGCCGGCCGCCCAGGAGGTGATCAGAACCTTCGATTTGCCTGCGCCGACGCCAAGCTGGTTCTCTGTTTCATCGCGATACATCCGCAGCGGATCCCTGATCGATCGGGTCGCCGTATCAATGATGCGGTAGGCGAAGACATCGGCGACATGCAGCTGCTCGCCGTCCGGCCCGTCTGTCATGGCAAGATCAGTCGGCGTCGCCAGCGAACCTCTGACGACGGTCCGCACCGCCCCGTCCGGCTTCACCTCATAGATCGTCGCATCCGCCATGTTCGAGACGTAAATGGTTCCATCTGCCGCGATCGCGAGATTGTCGAGCGCCGGGGCGAGTGTGGCGATGCGGCTGACGGCGCCGGATGCGATGTCGATGCGCTTCACCTCGCCCGTCCGCGTGTCGATGGCGTAGAGGGCGCCATCGGGTCCGAAGTTAGCCGCTGCGGGCACATCAAACCCGTCTGCGACTGTCGTGACAGCGCCGGTTGCCGGATCAATCCTGACGATGGCGTTCCTGAACCAGAGCGGACCATACAGCATGCCGTCCGGACCAGCCTCAAAGCCGTTGAACCCGCCCAGATCCTTCGCGATGAGGCGGGGCGGAGCAGCGCCGGTGACATCGGCCTCAAAGAGCGCATCGCCGAGAAAGACCTGCGTGAAGAAGAGCCGTCCCGCCCTGTCGAAAGCCAGAGAGTTTGCGCCCGGCAGACCGGAGGCGATCATGCGGGGCGATCCGCCCCGTTCCTGGATGAACACCTTGCCGGTGAGGTAGCCTGTCCAGGCCATTGCGCCATCCGGGCCAAAGGCGATGTCATCGGCCATGCCATCGGGCGGGCCGATGCGCGTTGTCACCTCGCCCGTCTGCGGGTTCACAGCATAGATCGCCTGCCCCACCACGCTCCCCGCCAGCAGGGTTCCATCCGCCTCGACAGCCAGACCGTGCAGACCGTGAAAGGGCGATGGCTCAATAAACTCGCTGACCGTCCAGGCCTGAGGCGAAGCGGCCTGCGGGCTGCATCCGGCCAGAACAAGACTGGTGAGCGCAAGACCGTCACGCACGAGACCTTTAAGTCTCAGACGCCCGCCCGCGCCTGTCATCCGGATCATCGCGGCCTCTCCCACATCTGTTCTGACGGCCACTTTATCCCTACGCAGCGGTCTGGCCAGAGGAAAGGGGCCCGGCCGCCTCGCCCCGGAGCCAGCCTTACCTAAGGGCGCCATGTCCGGCGGCGCACCCCATCGCCGGCACGCGCACAAACGCCCCGGCCAGAGGCCGGGGCGTTGCTTAAGTACAGGCTTGTGTGAGCCTCTTAGCGGCCCATGGGCGGCTTGGGCGCATCAGCAGCGGCCGGAGCCGAACGACCGGGACGGCGCATCTGCCCGACCACGGCATCCAGCTCGTCGATGTCGATACCGCCATCCTTGTTCTTGTCGATCATGCCGAAGGCCAGCGGGTTACCGGCCATCTGCTTGAACTGACCGCGCAGTTCCGCCATCTGGACTTTCTCATCGAGGTTGTCGTCCAGCATGCCCAGCATGCGGGTGCGGTTCAGCAGCTGATCGAAATTGGTCTGCTGGGCCACGGTCTCTTCCTTCCAGCGATAACGCAGGGAGGTATAGAGCATCTCCTCGAACGACTGGTCGCCCCAGACAATCTTCTGGCTCGGATCCGGGTTGGCCGGGTTCCGCCTGGAGTTGTCGTAGATGTAGGTGGCGATGACTTTCGATCCGGCAGGAATGTTGATCGGCTCGGCGAACTCATACATGCGCTGCCAGTTGAAGTCGTAGAACGGCACGTTGAGGATCGTCTCACGATTGCCGTCCGGGGTCAGCAGCTCAAGCTTGGAGTAGGTGCCGCGGTAGTGCGCGTGCACGACGGCCGTATGGAGGATGGCGTCTTTCGGGAAGAGGAAGTACGCGGTCTCCTTGTGGTTGCCGTCATTGGCCGGGATCTCAATGAAGGAGTCCACGAGCGGCATCTCCCGCATGATCAGGTCCGGCTTCTCACCGTCCTTGTAGAAGTAAAGGCCGATCTGCTGGGTTGAGACGACTTCCTTGCCCGCAGGCGTATAGTGCATCTGATAGGCGAACTGGCCGCCTGGCGGGATCCACGAACCGATGCCTGCGGGGGCGACGGTGGATTCCATGCCAACGGTGTAGCCGCCGACCGCACCGCCAAACATCTGCGCACGGCCGGTTGAGCCTTCCGGGATGACGCCGGACAGAATGTGGTGCACCACCTGACGCTGGTCGACGCGCGCCGTCGCCGCCTTGAGCCACTTGCCCTCGGTGAGCGGGTTGGGAACGGTCGGGTACTGGTAATCGACCACGCCGGACGCCGGGACCTTATAGGACGGGATGTCAACGATCAGGTCGGGCTTGCCCAGAGGCCATTCCGGAGCGACGTGCCGGACCTGGGCCAGACCGTCCGGCCCCTCGCCACGCGGAGCGCCAGCTTCGACCCAGGACACAAGCGTCTTGATTTCCTCGCCCGAGAGCGACTTATCGTCCTTGAATTTCGCCACGAACGGATCGGGATCCCAGGGCGGCATGCGGTCGGTGCGGATCGCCTCGCGGATCATGCCGGAGAACTGCTTGACGCGCTCGTAGTTGTCGAACGGGAACGGACCGATACCGCCTTCCTGGTGACAGGCCACGCACTTGGCCTCGAGGATCGGCACGATGGTCTGCGAATAGGAGATCCTGGCCAGACCCGCCTTCGCCTCCGGCGTGCGGCCGGGGAAGCTGATGGACTGCGCCTCAACCGGCAGGGCCACCTTGGTCACCGCCTTGCCGGACGCGACCTCAGCGATCGGCTCAGCCGCGAGCGGACCACTGTAGGCGATGCGCATCGTCTTCGGCTCGATGACAAAGGTCTGACCGACGCGCGAGGCGCCGATCTGACCGCCAACCAGCTGGAGATAGTCCTGGAGGACCGGGACCGTGATGCCGTTCTTGGCGGCGTCGGCGAGGATCATGTCGCGGCTGTCATGAGGGTTGGAGTTCACCATCATGAATTCGACGCCCTTGGGCGCCCATTCAGCCTTCAGCGCTTCGAGCGCCGGCGCCACTTTGGCCGTGTCCGGGCTTCCCGCGGCGTGCATGACGATGACGATCGCCGAGGCGTCCCGGAGACGACCGATCTCGTGCGCCCGGCCCTCAGCCGAAACGAGGCGGAAATTATCAACCCGGTCCGCTGTCGGGGCCATGGGCGCCTGGGTCGTGATGGAGCCGGCCAGAGCGGCGTCCGAAGAGGCTCCGCCAGGCTGGGCGCAGCCGGCCGCGCCAAGCGCCAGGACGGCGCCGATGGCAGTCAGGGTTAGTCGGGATGACATGGGGAAGATCTCCAGAATTCTTAGTCCTGAATGTAGCAGTTAAAGGTGTCGATGACGACCAAAGGTGACAGCGTCAAGCCGCCGGGAAGGGTTCTCACTGAGATTTGTTAGTCTTTCGTTCCCAAACGACTGGAAAGTGTCGCAGGCGCCACGCCTCCCCCGCCCGGCGCAGACGCAGGCTGCCGGCTCAGGCTGCCGGCTCAGGCCGCACAGACGCCCGCCAGGCCGTCAGCAGGATCATGCTCGGCGACAAAGTGGCCCTCCGAAACCTCGACCAGGGCCGGACGGTAGACCGGCCCGGGCTGGTCCAGACGGGATTTCATGAAGCGCAGCCCCGCCCGGGGATCGAGCGGGGATGGCAGATCCCCGCTCAGCTTCACCCGCGTCCGCGCCCGCTCCCGGACCGGATCAGGCGAGGGCGCAGCCGACAGGAGGGCCCGCGTATAGGGATGACGCGGGGCGGCGAACACCTGCTCGCGGGAGGCCATTTCCACCACCCTGCCGAGATACAGCACCATCACCCGGTGGCAGATCTCGCGCACGACCGACAGGTCATGGCTGATGAACATCATGGCGAGCCCGAACTCCTTCTGCAGGCCGATCAGGAGATCCAGGATCTGGGCCTGCACCGACACATCAAGGGCCGAAACGGCCTCGTCGCAGACAACAAGTTTGGGCCTGAGGATCATGGCGCGAGCAATGCCGACACGCTGGTTCTGGCCGCCGGAGAGCTCATGCGGATAGCGATTGAGCATGCCTGGATCCAGCTCCATGCGCGCCATCATCGCGCGAACGGCCTCTTCCTTCTCCCGTGCGCCAAGCTCCGGCCGGAACACGCCCAGCGGCTCGCCGATCGACTGACCGATCGTCATGCGCGGGTCGAGGCTGGCGATCGGATCCTGAAAGACGATCTGCAGGTCCCGGCGCAGGGGCTGCATCTGGCTGCGCGGCGCGCGGGCGATATCGCGGCCCAGCCAGGCGATTGACCCCTGCCGGGGATCCAGAAGACGCAGAACGCCACGCGCCAGGGTCGACTTGCCGCAGCCGCTTTCTCCGACCACGCCGACCGTCTCGCCGGGACGCAGGTCGAAGCTGACGCCGTCGACCGCGCGCAGCATGAGCCGACGGCCGAACAGACCGCCAGGAGCGCTCACGGGAAAGCTGACATGCAGATCCCGCACGTCAAGCAGGGGCTGAACGGCGGCGGGCGGTGCAGGACCAATTGTCGGACGGCCGCCGCGATCGGTCCGGTCAAGCCGCGGCATGGCCGCCAGCAGCATCCTCGTGTAGTCATGCGACGGGGCGCTGAAGACCTGCTCAACGCCGCCGCGCTCGACGGCTTCGCCATGACGCATCACGACGACGCGATCAGCCATGCGCGCGATCACGCCCATGTCGTGCGTAATGAGAACGAGGCCAGCCCCGGTCTCCCGCTTGAGCTCATCCATCAGATCAAGCACCTGCGCCTGAACGGTGACATCGAGGGCGGTCGTCGGCTCGTCGGCCAGCAGAAGCTGCGGCTCGCACAGCATGGCCGCGGCGATCATGACGCGCTGACGCATGCCGCCCGACAGTTCGTGCGGGAACTGATGCAGTCGCCGCCGCGCCTCAGGTATGCGCACGCGCTCAAGCCAGTCGACCATAACTCGCTCGGCCTCAGCGCCCTTCAGCTGCCGGTGGCGCGCCAGCACCTCCGCCATCTGCGCGCCGACCGTCATATGCGGGGTCAGAGATGTCAGCGGATCCTGGAAAATCATCGCCATCCGGGCCCCGCGGATGGCGTTGAGGCGCTTCCGGTCAAGGCCGGTCAGTTCATGCCCGTCAAAACTGATCGAACCCTCGACCCGGCCATTGGCCGCTGTCAGGCCCATGGCGGCCAGCACCGTCTGGCTCTTTCCCGATCCGCTCTCGCCCACAAGGCCCAGGCACTCGCCCGGCGCGAGGCTGAATGACAGCTGTCTTACGGCTTCAATACGACCATCAGGGGTATCGAACGACACGGAGAGGTCGCGAACATCCAGAAGAGGCGTTCGGGGGGCGGACGGCTGGGTCACAACTGGCTCCAGGGCGATAGCTCCCCCTTGAAGCCGGTCCGGGAGCAGAAGGAAACCCCTTTCCTGACCCTGCGCCGGGATGACGCCCCGAGGCCGGCCTCAGCGCCCCTGTAGCGCCCCTGTAGCGCCCCTGTAGCGCCCCTGTAGCGCCCCTGTCCCGCCTACCGGAGCGTCTGGCCCGCCTCCGGCGGCGGCAGGCGATGCGCCGGGTGGGCGTTGCTGCGTCTTTACCGCGTGCGCCGGACAGCGCATCAAGACATCTGTGGTGGGAGGATAAGATGCGCACACCTGTTCGGACGGCTGTTCTGTCCTGTGGTCTGGCGGGCCTGATGATGGCGGCGCCTGCGGCTCTGGGTGAGACCGTCTATGTGACGGCCGAGCGCCTGCTCGATGTGGCGACCGGCCGTATGATCCCGTCTCCAGCCATCACGATTGAGGACGGCGTCATCACGGCGGTCGCATCTGCGGTGAGTGGACAGCCTCCGGCAGGCGCCCGCGTTATGGCTCTGCCCGGCGTGACCCTGCTGCCCGGCCTGATCGACATGCACACGCATCTCGACTCCGATCCGACCTTCGGCGGCTTTTCCGATCTTAAGATGACAGACGCGTTCTGGAGCATCATCGCCGTACCCGCTGCGCGAACGACGCTTGAGGCGGGTTTCACCACGGTGCGTAATGTCGGCTCAAGGGACTGGAACGATGTCGCCCTTAAGCAGGCGATCGAGGCTGGAAAAATCTCCGGCCCGCGCATCATACCGGCCGCCTATTCCTTCGGCGCAACGGGCGGACACTGTGACTCCACCGGCCTGCCGCCCTCTTATAACGCCCACAATCCTCTCAACGCCGACAGCCCCGATGAAGCCCGCAAGAGCGTACGCGAGGTCCGCAAGTACGGCGCCGAAGTCATCAAGATCTGCGCCACCGGCGGGGTCTTCTCGCACAATACCGAGCCCGGCCAGCAGCAGATGACCTTCGCGGAAATCAAGGCCGTTGTTGAGGAGGCCCGGATGTGGGGCCTCCGGGTCGCCGCTCACGCGCATGGCGCATCCGGCATAAGAGACGCAGCCCTTGCCGGCGTGACAACGATCGAGCACGCCAGCCTGATTGACGAGGCTGGCATCGCAGCCGCCAGGACAATGGGAACCTTCCTGTCGATGGATATCTACAACACCGATTACACGCAGGCCGAAGGGGTACGTAACGGGGTGATGGAAGATAACCTGCGCAAGGACAGGGAGATCGCAGAGGTGCAGCGTCAGGGCTTCAGGCGCGCCCTCGCAGCGGGTGTTCGGATGGTCTACGGCACGGACAGCGGGGTCTATCCTCATGGCGATAACGCACGGCAGTTTGCAGTCATGGTGCGCTATGGCGCAACACCGCTCCAGGCCATCCAGGCGGCCACCCTCAACGCCGCCGAGGCGCTCGGCTGGACGGGCAAGGTGGGCGTTGTCGAACCAAAAGCCTTTGGCGATCTGGTCGGCGTCAGGGGAGATCCGACGCGCGATGTCACGCTGCTCGAACGCCCGGTCTTCGTGATGAAGGGCGGAACCACGATCCGCGCGCCGGACTGACCGGCGCGCCGTCTCAGACGAAAGACTTGGCCAGAGCGTCGATCGCCATGATCTGGCGCATCAGGTCTTCCAGCCTGTTGAGCGGCACCATGTTCGGGCCGTCGGACGGCGCCTTATCGGGGTCCTGGTGCGTCTCAATGAACACGGCCGCAACCCCGACGGCGGCCGCCGCGCGCGCCAGAACAGGTACATACTGCCGCTGACCGCCTGAGGTGGCGCCCTGCCCGCCTGGCTGCTGCACCGAATGCGTGGCGTCGAAGACGACGGGCGCGCCGGTCGCCGCCAGTTCTGGCAGGGCGCGCATGTCAGATACGAGAGTATTGTAGCCAAAACTGACGCCGCGCTCGCAGACCAGCACATCGCGGCAGCCGGACGACACAAGCTTGTTGACGACATGCTTCATGTCCCAGGGCGCGAGGAACTGACCCTTCTTCACGTTGACCGGCCGGCCCGTCTGCGCCGCCGCGACGAGCAGATCGGTCTGACGACAGAGAAAGGCCGGGATCTGAAGGACATCGACCGCCCCGGCGACCTCGGCGCACTGATCGGGCAGGTGAACGTCGGTCAGCACAGGCAGGCCGGAGGTGTCCCGGATTTCACGGAAGATATCGAGCGAGGCCTCCAGTCCGAGGCCGCGCGCCGTGCTGATGCTGGACCGGTTCGCCTTGTCGAAAGAGGTCTTGTAAATGACGCCGGCGCCCAGCCGGTCTGCAATCTCGCGGATCGCAGCCGCCGTCTCAAGGGCGTGGGCGCGGCTTTCCAGCTGGCAGGGCCCCATGATGAAAGCGACGGGCAGGTCCTGGCCGATGCGGACCTCGCCGCGCGGAGCGGGAACAGTGACGATACGATGAGGGGTAAGGGTCTGGCCATCCGCCATGGTCATTCTCCGCTCGCCGGGCCCATCCAGCCCGGCCGATATGGCGCCAACCTGCGCCCGACGCCAGAGGCGGCCGGACGCAAACCCGGCCCGGCCGGGTACCGGGACCGGACGCCAGCGACGACAGATACCCGCCTTTTCAGGCCATTGAACACAGTCTGATCGCTGTCCTGCTGATCGCCCGCGCGGGGCCAGCCCGGACGCGAGCCGTCCCACCCGCAGTCATCCCTCCAGGAGGGCCAGCAGGCTCAGGCAGCCGGCGATCATCAGGGCTGAGGATGCGCACACCGCCAGGAGACCCAGGATGCGCCCGGTCAGCGTCGGCCGGATCCATACCGCAGCTCCCGTCGTCTCCTCATCAGGCATCTTACACCTGCCGGACCCGCTGGCCGCCCGCTCACGCAACGCGGGAATTCACTCTGTGTGCCTCAACTGACAGGGGACTGGCAAGACGACGGGCGGGCCTGGACCCGACATTAACGGAGGGCGACCGCGCCCGCTCCGCGCAGCACAGACGTCCGCTCGCCGCCTCCGGTATCTCCGGTATAGGCCGCTGGCTGAAAGCCGGTCAGTGCTGGCTTTCCGGTGTTGTGACCCGAAGGCCTTCGAGGTCGTCGCGGATCTTGATCTGGCAGGACAGCCGGGAATTGCCTTTCACATTCTCCGCAAAATCCAGCATCGACTGTTCCATCGCCGAGGGCTTGCCGACCTTATCGAGGAAGGCGGCGTCGACATAGACATGACAGGTCGCGCACGCACATGCTCCCCCGCAGTCTGCGTCAATGCCCGGGATAGTGTGCTTGATGGCTGTTTCCATAACGGTCATGCCCGTCTTGCCTTCGACGGTCCGCTCGGCGCCTGAGGCGTCGATATAGGTGATCTTCGGCATGCTCATCCCTGGTTTGAGTCACGGTGTCAGCGCCCGCGCGCCGATATCCTTCATGGAAAGGGATGTATCGGCTAGATCGCCGGGCGCAACTGCCGCCTGCGCCGCAACCAGCTTCTTTCCGACCAGATAATCCGGAGGGGCGTTGACCGCGTCGACAGCAATAACCTTACTGTCTTTAAGGTAAAAGACGGAAAAGCGTCGCGTGGCCGGCTCGCCCCGTACAATCCGCATGTCGGCGCCCGTCCACAGGCCGGCCGTCTGCAGCTTGAGATCAAACTGATCCGACCAGAACCACGGGGCCTCCGGCGCCGGGGGCGTCTGGCCAAGAATGGAGGCTGAGGCGAGTTTACCCCCCTCAATGGCGTTATGAACCGATTCAAGGCGTCCCTCGCGCCCATAATGGACCAGAGGCCGCCAGGCGACATCGCCGATGGCATAGACATCCGGATGGCTCGTCCGCATCTGCGAATCGACACGCACGCCGTTGCCGCAGGCCAGGCCAGCGGCCTCAGCCAGCTCCATATTGGGCAGCACGCCCACGCCCAGAAGAACGATATCAGCGGGTATGACCTCCCCGCCTTCCAGGCGGGCGCCGGCGACCTGGCCCTCGCCCTCGAACGCCTCCAGCCGGGCGCCGGTATGGATCTCTACCCCTGCGGCGCGATGGACATCGGCGTAAAACGCCGCGATCTCGGGCCCGGCGACCCGCGACAGAACCTGGGGCATGGCCTCCAGCACGCTCACCTTCACACCCAGCTGGCTGGCCACTGCAGCCGCCTCAAGCCCGATGTAGCCAGCCCCTACGATAACAAGGCGGGCGCCGGGAAACAGGGAGGCCCTGAGACGATCGACATCGGCAAGGGTGCGCAGTTCAAGAATACCTGGAAGGGAGGCTCCGGGGACAGCGAGGCGGCGGGGGCGCGCGCCTGTGGCTATGATAAGCTGATCCCAGGCAAGGCGGAGCCCGCCCTGAAGACTTACCGTGCGGGCCGCCGGATCGATCTCAGCGGCGGCCCGCCCGGTCAGAAGCTCAATCTCATGCTCGGGATAGTAGCTGAGGGGCTTCAGAAAAAGACGCTCGGTCTCCAGCTCGCCCTTCAGATAGCCCTTCGAGAGAGGCGGACGCTGGTAAGGCGGCTGAGGTTCATCGCCCAGGAGCGTGACGGCCCCCCGGTAGCCGCCCTGACGGAGGCTGTAGGCCGCCTGGGCCCCCGCCTGACCGGCGCCGATAATGACAATACGCCCGGGCGTCTGAGACATGCAGCCTGTCCTGATGGGCCAGCCGCCGCGGCCAGCCCCTCTTCTTAGCATGCAGTCCCGCGGGGAACAGACACAGGCGCTGAGGCGCCCGAGCGCCGCCCGGCGCGCCCCCGACGCACTTGTCAGTGCGCCCCGGGAGTATCACACCCTCTGCATGTCCCATCCTGTCCTGACCATCGCCCTCGCCGGGGAGGCTGATACCGCAGACCTCGCCGCCCGCCTGGGCCGCCTGATCCGCGCGGGCGATGTGATCGCGCTCAGGGGCGATCTTGGAACGGGAAAGACAACGCTGGCGCGGGCGCTGATACGGTCCCGCCTGGGGCCCGGAACCGAGGTCCCCAGCCCGACCTTCACACTCGTTCAGACCTATCCGGACCCGGCCTGTCCGATCTGGCATTTTGACCTTTACAGGCTTGAAGAACCCGGCGAGGCGCGCGAACTCGGACTGGAAGAAGCTGTGGATGGGCTGGCCCTGATTGAATGGCCTGAGCGGCTGGGGCGCTATCTGCCGTCACAACGGCTCGAAGTTCGGTTATCCCTGTCGGGCGGCGTGCGAATCGCCCGGCTTGTGGACTTCGAGGACTGGAGCACGCGTCTTGATGGCGACTGGCGCCCCGAGCATGAGTGACAACCTGCGCGCAAGCGAGATCCGTGAGTTCCTCGCCGCCGCAGGCTGGGGCGAGGCGGCGCGCACCCCGCTGACGGCGGACGCCTCGACGCGGCGCTATGAGCGTCTGCGGCGGAAGCTTGAAACCGCCATGCTGATGGACGCCCCGCCACTTGAGTCTGTTCCCTGTCCGCCAGAGGCCGACGAGGATGAACGCCGGCGGCTTGGCTGGAACGCCCTGTCGCGGCTGGCGGCCTCGCGCCTGGAGGCTTTCAGCGCTGTTGCGGGCCATCTGGACAGCCTTGGCCTGTCAGCGCCGGCCATCCTGCACAGCGATATTCCCCGCGGTCTCGCTATCCTTGAAGATCTCGGGGACGATCTGTTCGCCGACGTCATCGCCAGAGGGGCGGACGAGGCGGCCCTCTACGCGCTCGCCGGCGAGGTGCTGGCGGCCGTCCACCGTGCCCCGGCGCCTCAGACCCTGCCCTATCCGGGCGGGGCCTGGCCGGTCCTCAGCTATGATCATCTGGCCCTGTCAGCCAATCTTGATCTGTTCGTCGAATGGATGCCGCAGAAAGACATCGCCATGCGCATCAACGAACAGACCCGGCTGCGCTGGGAACGCGTTCGGGAGAACATGATCGGCCGCACCGAGGACTATCCGCGCGCCCTGATCCTCCGCGACAGCCATGCCGAAAACCTCATCTGGCTGCCTGAGCGCGAGGGACTGCGTCGCGTCGGCCTGCTCGATTTCCAGGACGCCGTGCTGGGCTGGGGCGAATGGGACATGTCAATGCTCCTGCACGACGCCCGCCGCGATGTCTCAACCGCCGCCCGCGAGGCGGCGATACGCGCCTATATCGACGCCATGGGCGTCAGCCAGGCCGATTTCGAGGAACGCCTGGCTGTCCTGGGGGCGATGAATGTCATGCGCATCATGGGCATCTTCGCGCGTCTGGTGACGCGCGACAGGAAGCCCCGGTACGACCAGTTTCAGCCGCGCCTGCGTCAGCTTCTGGGGCAGACGCTCAGCCATCCGGCCCTTGCCGAGACACGCGACTTCGTCACGGCCGTCGCCCCTCACCTGCTGGTCTCCCCATGAGCGCCATAACAACCGCCATGCTGCTGGCGGCCGGCCTCGGTACGCGAATGAAGCCGCTGACCGACCGGACGCCCAAGCCCCTGATCGACGTGGCGGGCCGCACCCTGCTCGACCGGGCGCTCGACAAGCTGGCGCAGCAGGGCGTCCGGCGCGCTGTCGTCAACGTCCATCACCTGGCTGACCAGGTCGAGGCCCATCTCAGAGCCCGCCAGGACATTGAGATCATCATCTCCGATGAACGCGAACGCCTGCTTGAAACAGGCGGCGGCGTCATCAAGGCGCTTCCGCTTCTGGGCGAGGAGCCTTTTTTTGTCATCAACACGGATGTCACGTGGGCGAGCGCAGGTGACGATACATTCCTGCGGATGGCCGAGGCGTACAATCCTGCGCAGATGGACGCCCTGCTTCTGCTCGCTGACATGGGCGCTACGCTCGGATTTCACGGGCCAGGTGATTTTCTTCTGGCGCCGGACGGACAGCTGATCCGCCGCGGCGAGCGGGCCAGCGCTCCTTATGTGTTCGCCGGCGTCTACATCACGCGGGCCGACCGCCTTGCGGGATATGAGGCGACGCCTTTCTCGGCAAATCAGTACTGGAATATGTTCGGACGCGCAGGGCGGCTCTATGGAACAGTGATGAAGCCGTTCTGGCTGCATGTCGGCGACCCGAAAGCGCGCGATGAGGCTGAGGCGCGACTGAGAAGCATGGGACCGGGCGCCTGAGCGGTCCCGGCCCCGATCCGGGGGGAAGAGTGAGCGATATCTTTTCGGGCGAGCCGCGCGTCTTTTCCCTGCCGCCTTCTGCGTCCTATCTCGATGAGCTTGCGCGAGGCCTTGTCGAGGCGCGTCAGGCCCGCTCGAACCCGGAAACGCTGGCTGACACGCTGATCTTCACGCCCAACAGGCGCGCCGCCCGCGAGCTCGCGCTGGCGCTCTATCGCGCCGTGGACGATACGATCCTGACCCCGGAGATACGCACACTAGGCGACATCGAGGACACAGACGGGGCAGCCGCCTTCGACCCTGATGCGCCTGAGCTGCCGCCGGCCCTGTCCGCGGCGCGTCGGCGCGGCGCCCTTGCACGTCTGATCGGCCGCTGGCGCATAGCGGCCGGCGGCGAGCCCCTCCCGCCGGGCGCGCTGCTGTCAGCTGCTGAGGAGCTGGCGGGGCTCATGGATCAGGCCTGGATGGCCGGAGGCGTCGACTGGGGGGTCCTCGAGACAGTCGCCGGAGAGATCGCCCCTGACCTCGCCGGGCACTGGCGCCTGTCAGCTGATTTTCTCGATATCGTCATGCGGACATGGCCTGCTTACCTGAAGGAGCAGGGCTGCTGCGATGAGCAGATGCGCCGCCTGCGCGCCGCCGAAGCGCTGGCGGCGCGCTGGGCGCGATCACCGCCCGCCCATCCGGTTCTCATCATCGGCTCAACGGGGGCCGGGGCCGCAACACGTGCGCTCATGAAGGGCGTCATGGGCCTGCCGCAGGGCCTCATCCTGCTTCCCGGACTTGATCCCGACCCGCGGGCGGCCGACTGGCTGTCCATAAGCGAGGCGGCCAGCCATCCCCAGCACGTGCTGCACGCCACACTGAGATACCTCAATCTTACACCCGACGCCGTACGTGCATGGCCGGGCTTCGCCGAAGACGGCCGGGCCATCGCCCGACGCCGGCTCCTCAACCAGGCGCTCGCTCCGGCTGCGCAGACGGGTGACTGGACAGGCCGGCTGACGGAGCTGGCCGCCCCGGCTGCAGCGGCTGAGTTCGTCGCTCTGGCGCTGGAGAATGTCTGTCTCATCGAAGCCGAGGACGAGAATGAGGAGGCTCTGAGCGCAGCCCTGCTTCTGCGCGAGACGCTTTCACGACCAGGTGAGACGGCGGCTCTGGTGACCCCCGAGGCGTCTCTGGCGCGCCGCGTGGCCGCGATCCTGGAGCGATGGGGCGTCAGCATCTCCGCCTCCTCAGGCGCGCCGCTGAACCATTCCCCGACCGGCAGCCTGCTTCTGCTGCTGTCACGCTGGGTCTTTGACCCGGGCGATCCGGCGCGGCTTCTCGCGCTCCTGAAACATCCGCTCGTGCGCCTCGGCCGGGACGCCGGCGATCTGGCGGGGCTCGTGATGGACCTTGATCGGCTGACCCTGCGCGGAGCGCGCCGGCATACAAGCCTGAGCTCCCTCGCCGCGCTCATGAGCGAGCCCCCCGGCACGACGCGCAGCGAAGCGGGCCGCCGCGGACTGCCGACAAGCCGCATGCTTATTCATGATCTCGATCAGCTCTTTGCAGAGGTGTCGCACGCCTTCCTGAAGCAGACATTCTCAGCTCCCGATGCAGCTGAAGCGATCGTGCGCCTGGCTGAAGCGCTGTGCGAGGGCCCCGGCTGTCCGGGCGAGGGCATCTGGTCGGGCCGCTCAGGTGAAGCAGCGGCGGTGTTTGTCGGCCAGCTGAGGGAGCTGGTCTCATCCTTCGGCCCGATGGAAGCGCATGACTTTGCAGACTTCCTGGCCTCAGCCATGCAGGGCCAGACATATCCGCCTGACAGTCCGGAGCATCCCCGCATCGTCATCTGGGGACCGCTTGAAGCACGCCTGCAGCGCCGTCACAGGATGATACTGGCAAGCCTCAATGAGGGCTCCTGGCCAAAACCTGTCGCAGCCGATGCATTTCTGAACCGCAGGCTGCGTCAGCGGCTTGGCCTGCCCGATCCGGACGAGCGCATCGGTCTGTCGGCCCATGATTTCGCCCAGCTCGCCAACGCTCCGGAGGTGATCCTCCTGCGGGCGCGGCGCGTGGCGGATAAACCGGCTGTGGCCTCGCGCTGGCTGTGGCGCCTGCGGACCCTCGCCGCTGGCGGCCTCGGCGGCCGCGCCGAGGCCGAGGCGGAGCTGGCTCCCGCTGAGGGAGCCGATCCGCTGCGGTGGGCCCGGCATCTGCGTCAGGCTGAGCGGCTCTGTCCGGCCCGACCGCCTGCGCCGCGTCCGCCGGTCGACAAACGCCGGCTCAGCCGCTTCTCGCCCTCGCGCGCAGCGAGCCTCATTCGTGATCCCTATGCCGACTATGCGCAGCGTATTCTGGGCCTGGAGCGTCTGCGGCGGGCCGGCGAACCCATTGATGCGCGTGAACGCGGCTCTGCTGTTCATAAGGCGATTGAACTCTTTGAGCGCGCCGGCGGCGCCGGTGATCTGGGTGACATGATCCATCAGGAGCTCCTGAAGGCCGGCGCCGCTCCCGAAACCGCAGAGCTTGAACGACCGCTCTGGCTGCGTGCAGCGCGGATCTATCTCGACTGGATCAGCGGGCGTCGCAGCCAGGTTGTCGATGCTGAACTCGAAGAGACAGCCCGCATCGCCTTCGAGACGGAGGCTGGACGAACCGAGCTGCAGGCGACGGCCGATCGCATAGAGCAGCTGATCGACGGCTCTCTGGCCATCATCGACTTCAAGACCGGCGCACCGAAGACCGCCCGGCAGGTCCTCAGCGGAATTGAGCCTCAGCTGCCGCTGGAAGCGGCTATCGCCGCAGAGGTCGGGTTTGGACGTATCGGCGCGCGTCCCGTGTCCGAACTTATATACTTTCAGTTCTCAACCAGCGCAGGGGTCATGAAGAAGGCGAACGGTGAGGCCCTCAGGCTGGACAAGCCGGTCATGAGCCTCGCCGATGAGGCGCTCAACGGCCTGAAGCGCATGATCAGCGCCTACAGCAATCCTGCTCAGCCCTACCTGTCGCGGCCACGCGTTCTGTCTGTGCGGGCCTTCGGAGAGTATGACCGCCTGGCGCGCCGATCGGAGTGGACGATCGCGGAGGGCGAGGAATGACCTCTGAGACAGGCGCAGGGTCCGAATGGGAAGAGGCTCTGGCCGGACAGGCGGCTGCAGCTGAGCCAGCAGCAAACGCGTGGGTTGCGGCCAACGCCGGTTCGGGAAAGACCAAGGTGCTCATTGACCGGGTCGCGCGCCTGCTCCTGGCGGGCGCCGAACCGGATGCGATCCTGTGCGTCACCTATACGCGCGCTGCGGCCAGCGAGATGCAGGACCGGCTCTTTGCACGCCTCGGAGACTGGTGCGTAGCAGATGACGCCAGTCTGCGCGCTGAGCTGGGCAGGCTGGAAGGCGGCGGACAGTTCAGCGAAGCCTCGCTTGGCCGGGCGCGCGAGCTCTTCGCCCGCGCCCTGGAAACGCCCGGCGGGCTCAGGATCGAGACCATCCACGCCTTCTGCGGCCGGCTTCTCAGGCGCTTCCCGCTCGAAGCAGGGGTTCCGCCAGGTTTCCAGGAGCTCGATGAGGCGGCATCCGGGCAGATCTGGGATCAGGCCTTCCGTGCGCTGGGCCAGCGGATCATGCGCGGCAGCCCCGCACTCATCAGCGCCGCACGCGTGGTGGCGGAAGCCGGCGGCGCCAGCTTCGATACGCTGCGGCGCCTGAGCGCGCGCAGGGGGCAGGTAGGCTACCTTCTCAGTGACGCTGCAGGATGTGAGGACGCTATCGACAGGCTGGCCGCCCTCCTCGGCGCGCCAGCTGAAAGCGAGAGCGAGCTTCTTGAGACGGCGATGACGCGCGATCTGCCGCGGGAGCGCATCCGGTCGATCATCGCAGCAGCGCCGGCCGCCGTTAAGAGTGACGAGGGTTTCATGGCGCGGCTGGAGGCGGCCATCGGCGAGGGCGAGGCCGCCGCACGCTATGACATCTACTCAGGCGTTGCGTTCTCCAAGAACGGCGATGTTCGCAAACGCAATCCCTACTCGAACGAGGCGGGACGCCGTGCGCCTGCCCTCGCCGATCTCTTCCAGATCGCTCAGCAGCCTCAGGGCCAGGAGTTCCTGCGTATTCAGGAGCTCGACAGGCGCATCGCCGCGCGCCGGATATTTGAACGCTCCAGCGCCCTCATTCGCCTTGCCCAGCCGCTGGTTGCCGAATTTACAGACCGCAAACGATCCCGCGCCGGGCTGGACTTCGATGATCTCATCGACAGCGTTCTGCGCCTGTTCGATCGCAGCCACGCCGCCGAGTGGGTGTTATGGAAACTCGATGGCGGTCTCTCGCATGTCCTGCTTGATGAGGCGCAGGATACCAGTCCCGAGCAATGGCGGATCCTGCGGCGACTGACCTCGGAAATCTTCGCTGGCGCCGGGGCTGCACGCTCATCGCCGCGAACCCTTTTTGTGGTCGGCGACCAGAAGCAGTCGATCTATTCCTTCCAGGGCGCTGATCCGGAGGGCTTCCTGCGCGAGGGGGAGGAACTGCGTGCGGCCGCATCTCAAGCCGGCTCGCCCTTCAATACGCCAAGGCTCGCCATGTCGTTCCGTTCCGTAACACAGGTCCTGAGCTATGTTGATACGATCTTCCATCCCCGGCATTTCCCTGACGGAGCGCCCTTCTCGCTTCAGGCGAGGGATGACTTTACCCCGCATACGGCCCACCGTCGCCACGAGCCTGGCTGCGTCGACCTCTGGCCGCTGCAGCCGCCTCCGGTCAGGGACGAACCTGATCCATGGGATGCGCCGGTCGACAGCACGCCCGACACTGACAGCCGCGTTGATCTTGCGCGCCGCATCGCCGCCTTCATCGGAGGCGAGCTCGCCCGTGGCGCAGGCGTCTGGGAAAATGGCCAGAGACGCTCCGCCCGCCCTGGAGATTTCCTGATCCTTGTCCGGCGCCGGACCGGCGGACTGTTCGACGCCATCCTGCAGCAGCTGAAGGCGCGCGGCATCCCTGTTGCGGGCGCAGACCGCATTCACCTGCTCGACAGCGGGCCAGTCCAGGACGTACTTAACCTGATCCGTTTTGCGCTCTGTCCGGCGGATGATCTGACCCTCGCTGAGATCATCAAGGGGCCTTTCGGCGTACGCGATGACGGCGGTGACTTTCCCTGGCTTGACGACAGCGACCTGTTCGACCTGGCGATCGACAGGCCGTCCAGCCTCTGGGAACGCCTGAGCAGCTCCCGCAGCCCGCGTCTTGCACCCCTGAGAACCTTTCTGGAAGACCTGCTCGTGCGGCGTCATCAGCCGCCTTTCGAGTTCATCTGCCATGCGCTTGAGCGAGGCGCCGGACTGCCGAAACCGGGATGGGAGCTGATACTGTCGCGCTTTGGCGGCCCGGCGCGTGAACCGGTCAGCGCCCTGCTTGACCGCGCGGCCGCTTTCGATGCGGATCAACCCGCCAGCCTCGAACTGTTTCTGTCCGGCATTGAGGCCGCCGGCGGCGAGGTCAAACGCGAACTCTCCGGGCCGCAGGATGATGTGCGCGTCATGACCGTACATGGCGCAAAGGGTCTGCAGGCGCCGATCGTGATCCTGCCGGACACGACGGCAGGCCTGGCGGCGGATAAAGCGGGGCTGTTCTTTACCGATGACGGCCTGCCGGTATGGAGCGGGGCAAAAAGCGACGATACCCCAGCCGCCGCCAGCATGCGGGCCATGGCCGAGGCGCGCGCCCTGCGTGAGTATCGCCGCCTGCTCTATGTCGCTCTCACACGCGCCCAGGACCGGCTCATCGTCTGCGGCGCCTGGCGCGGGAACAACAGGGCCGGATATGACAATGGCTCCTGGTATGAGTTGTGCGAGAGCGCCATGCAGCGCCTCGTGACGGAGGGCGCAGCCGCGCGCGTCCGTGATACCCTGGACGCAGACGAGAGAGAGGTGCTGCGACTTGGCGAGCCTCCGCCGCCATCGGGGCGCGCACGCCTGCAGGCAGGCGCACAGCACGCTCCGCCAGCCTGGCTCTATAAACCGGCGCCGGCCGAGACAGGACGCAGGATACTCTCGCCCTCACGCCTGAGCCCCACCTCCGAGCCGCCGGTTCTCTCGCCCCTGGGCCCGGGGCGGCCTGAGCGACTGCGTCGCGGACGCCTCATCCACACCCTGTTTGAGGTCCTTCCGGGGATCGACCCCTCCCAGCGTCGCCGGTCAGCTGCGACATTCCTGAGAAGCCAGCCGGATCTCACCCCCGATCAGCGCAGCGAGATAGAGGCAAGCGTCTTCGGAGTTCTTGACGACCCGCAGTTCGCCGCTGTCTTTGGACCCGGCGGGCGGCCAGAAGCGCCGGTTATCGGCGCGCTCGGACCCGACCGGATTATCAATGGCCGCGTCGACCGTCTGGTTGTCACCGACGATGAGATCCTCCTGGCGGATTACAAGACTGACAGGCCCGCGCCCCCGTCAGCGGATGCCGTGGCCGAGGCCTATCTTGCCCAGCTGGCGGCCTATCGCGAGGTTTTGTCGCGCCGCTGGCCGGGTCGCAGGGTACGCTGCGTGCTGGTATGGACCGACGGCCCCAGGCTCATGGACATACCCTCCGGCTTGCTTGAGGAGGCTCTCAGCCGCCTGCTGTGATCAAGCGAGGGTTTAGAAGCTCTGGGTTGGAGAAAGCTCCGGATCGGCCTATCTGGAGCGCGGTTAAACTGCTGGGATGTCGTCTCATGGCCGTCGCCTCTGTCACCGATGACAGCTTCGATGCTGAAGTGCTCGCCGCCGACCGGCCGGTGATTGTGGACTTCTGGGCCGAATGGTGTGGCCCGTGCAAGCAGGTCGCGCCCGCCTTCGAGGCGCTGGCCGAAGAACTCGGCGATAAGGTCAAGGTGGTGAAGCTGAACATCGACGACCATCCTCTGTCGGCCGGACGCTTCGGCGTACGCGGCCTGCCGACGTTCATGATCTTCGAATCCGGCCAGGTCACCGCCACGCATCTGGGCGCCATGAGCAAGTCGCGTATGCTCGAATGGCTGCGGCAGTCCGCCCCGTCGGTGGACGAATAGAGGGAAGATGATCATGGCTGTATCTGAAGTCACCGACGATACGTTCGAGGCTGAGGTGCTTGGCGCATCCGGGCCTGTGGTCGTCGATCTGTGGGCCGAATGGTGCGGCTCATGCAAACAGATGATGCCGGCGTTCGAACAGCTCGCCAGCGAGCTTGAGGGCAAGGCGCGACTTGTCAAATTCAACGCCGACGAAAATCCGATGACGCCGGGGCGTTTCGGCGTGCGGGGCCTGCCAACACTCCTGATATTTGAAAATGGACAGCTCCTGTCGATGAAGACCGGCGCAATGACCAAGGCTAAACTCGCCGAGTGGATCAGGCAGACAGCGCCATCGACGGCGTCGTAGCCTGACCTGCAGGCTGACGAGACCCTGAGACCCCGCCCTGCCAGCGCCGCCCGGTGACGTGCGCCTCACATCTCATGCTTCCCATATCACA
>Ga0169931_10002880_pt1 | contig 27729 bp, 1 predicted proteins | sample Kivu_15m_20L_FD_129675 | JGI IMG/M metagenome (GOLD analysis project Ga0169931, IMG submission 129675) | Freshwater microbial communities from Lake Kivu, Western Province, Rwanda to study Microbial Dark Matter (Phase II) - Kivu_15m_20L... | ecosystem: Environmental > Aquatic > Freshwater > Lake ...
CCCAACCCCAACCCCAACCCCAACCCCAACCCCAACCCCAACCCCAACCCCAACCCCAACCCCGTATATTTTAATCAAATATTTATATGAAATATATCATTCGATACTTAAAGTGTAGCTGAGATTACCGTTGACTCTTCTGGCAGATTTATGGGCTAAAAATTTATTAGGATCTTCGTAGCGACTTGTCTTGCGCGAGCGAATAGTGGAGTGTCTTTTGGAGCTACTGTAGTCCATGGAAGTCATCGCTCCTTGACGAATAGTAACTGCATATGTATCCTCATTATCTTTAGATCTAGCAGTGATTAATTTATCCTACTAGGCTTGTGAAATTTTATCTTTTTAAATCAGGTTTTGGTAGGTGGGTTAGATTTGTTGTTTGAAGAAGTAAGAGGGAGCTTCCTGACTCCATCCAAGGTAATCATTAGACTGCATAAGTTGATCATATGTAGATATGAGACTATGCACTAAAGATCGCCTTAGAAACTTTGAATTCATTTGTTTTCTTCTGTAAGTAATGAATCCTGATTAGCTAAATACTTTTTGGAATTTCTGATATATAATTCCATCTTTTTGGGTACTAAAAGCTATTTCTTACGCCTCTTTTGAATCTCTGTGTATCTCCAGACAGCTACTAATAAGCAAAGCTTCCATACATTGACTTAAAACACAACCGGTCTGTTTTCCTAAACTACTTATTTCCTAGTTTACTAAATCAAACTTTTGCAAATCTTTTCTGACTCTTTACTAAAACAAATCAACATCGCTTCTTATTTTGCTTATTTTTGTAGAGTAATTACTAAGTATTTGATCTAAATTATTTGCGATTTATTATACTTGGGTGGCTTTAGATGCAAGTTTTAATCTTTATTACACGATTCCATTCAATTAATTTTATCTTTGTTGCTCCTTCTTATCAGCAAAAGTAATTTTTATTTAGTCATAAAGCTTTTGCATTTTTTATTTGTTTTATTGTCGTAACTCGTATTTGAGCATCTAACTGAATTATCTTATTTTTTTGTCTAGTTGAGACTACAATCCTAACGCTTTGTGGATTTTATTTTGCATTATTTATTTTTATTTTTACATCTAATCGATTTTCGAGTCGATTTACTGCTAATTTTGGTTTCTAAGGTTTTTCTCATTTTCAAGCTACTATTGAATTTTCCTTTATATTTAGAGAGCTTCTTATTTAGCTCTATGGATTTATTATTAGAATTAAAGGCATCTTACAACTTGTTTTCTCATCTTTGGCAGCTATAAAAGAATTTATTGGCTCTAGAAAGGTATCAATTTCAAAAAAAAGTTTTGAATATCTTGAATAGACTTTTGAGTTTAGCTAACAGTCTCATTAGCAAAATGTTTGAACTCTTGTTTACTGATTTTGGATTAAATTTTCTCTGTTAAATTTTCAAATTTTGTAAAATTGACTTATTTTTGAGTTTAATAGTCATTTAGCAGTTCTAGTCTTTATAAACTACTTTTTAGTTATTTTTATAACTTTAGCTTGATTTCACTAAACTATTTCCTCATCTATTAAGAACTATTAAGAATAGCAGAATTATTTTTTTAAGATTTCTAGCTAAGTTTCAAGAATTTATCTTAAATTAGCATCTATCTTTGCTTTATTTTTTATGAATTTAATTGCATTTATTTCGACATAAACTAGTTGCGTAAATTCTAACTTAATATTTACTTACTATTTTTTGGATAATCTCTGCCTGTTTTTATTTTTATTCAGTAAATTTTTGCAGATTTTATCTTAGTTTAGTTTCAGTTTGATTCCATACTTCCCTTTATTTCGCCTGATTAATTGTCTAACTTATATAGCAGTTACCATATTAAGGAGTTCTTCTCTCACATCAAACATTTGCTTTTGCAAAAGACGTAACGATTACTATGTTTTGGCTTGCTTTCTTTACAATTATAGCATATCTTTAGCTTTGGCTATAATCTAAAATGTTTCTTTACTCAATGCTGACATCTTTCTCTATATTCTTACTATAAATTTTTTTACTCAAGAATAGTAGGTCTTATTGAATCTTAAGTTGCTTTTCGGATGGTAGCTAGGGTGTTCAAATTTTTTAATTATTGAACTTCTGCCATTAATTATAAAGTTCAGTTGGAATAAAAAAGTAACTTATCAGTAAAGACTATTTTTTATATTTTATTTAAAGAAAATGATAATAATAAGATTATAATGATCAATAGAAACTGAAATTAGCGTAGTTGCTGGTGTTTTCAGGAGTATCTAGTATGCTTTGTATACGATTTCTTAGTTATGGATTAGTATTAGCTAAGTTTTCTATTTGCATTCTGAGAACTTACTCTCTAAAAATCGTATTTTTCTTCTCTTATTCAAGTTTATCACATATTTTACGTAGAGCGTCTAATTGATCATTTAAAACCTACAAATCTTCAGCTTTTATTTGTAATTAAAGATTCTATCGTTTAAGCTCATCATAGTCCATAAACTTTCTTTAGTTTAAAAATTTCAACTCTTAGATTTATTCTATAAGCTGATCAAGCTGTACCTAATGATCTTGTCTTTCTCTTCTCAGTGTCTATACAGCATCTTCCAAACTACAGCCTACATCTTTTCGGGATTTTTCATTAAGCTGATTATATTTTCGAAAAAATTATTAACTATTCCTCCATTTCTGCTTAAGTTATTAGTTAATCTTTTTTAGCTAGGCGACAACTTCTTACTTGCTTAAGCATGTGTTTTTTAAATCTTATTGATTTTTACGCAACCTCGTCAGCTAATTCTTGGACAATCTTAGCTCAGCTTTAACTGTTTAGCTCGATGCAGTCTAGTCATTGAGATTTTTCTTTAAATTAGCCAATTCTTTGCTAAGGTTATTCACTTCATCTTTTGACTGAGCTTCTGTAAGCCTTATTTCCTCAATAGTTTATATATTTTTCCTTATCTAAGCTTGTCTTCGCTTGCATTCGATCTATAAATCTTTAGCCATTCTTGTCATCTGTAACAGTTTTTATTCAAGCTATGCAATTCGTGCCTCTTGTGTTCTTAGTTTCATTTGCAAGGTAGATTATTCTTCCATTTGGGTAGCTAAATTGTTTTTTCTTCTTTAAAGTTCTCTCTGTAGCTCTTGATACAGTTCTCTTAGTGTTTTTAGCTAGCAGCTCATACTCTAATTTTACATTTGTTTTTATTCAGTTATCAGTTTATTTTTTTCTTAACTTTCCTTTGAAGCCATTAGATCTCTTTTGAGTTCTCTTACTATTTCACTATATCTATTGATTTCTTATGCAAATTTTTACTCTAAGCTATTTTTTTATTTTTAAAGTCCACCGATAAATTGATTTAATCTATCGAGTTCAGCAACTGTTGCATCATATACAGTTTATTTCTTTTTCATACGCATTATTGTTTCTTCTAGAGATAAGATATTTTATTTTAGTTACTAGAGTTTTTTATCTTTTGTTTTCATTTTTTATTCGTATCTTTTAGCTATTCTTTATTCGTCGCTTGCTTTAATTCTGCTGTTTGTCAGCAGATTTTTTGTTTGACTTTGAGCTTTAGATATTTACTATTAAAGCTGCTTCAAATTGGTACTATAAGCACTCTATGTTTCTTTGAGTTTATTTTTCAGTTTGATCATATCTTATTCAAAACCAATTTTTTAATCTTCATAACGATTTTTAAATAGATTAAGTTCATTAGATAGTTCCTTATTTTACTATTCGAGTATTATAACTGCTTAGTTAAGCTATTAATTTCTAGCTATTTTTTACTCTATTTCTTCAGACAACCTCATTAAAGATCCTTAAAGCTATTGAATTTCCTAAAGATAAGCGTTTTCAATAGTTTTTGTTTTTTCATTTAAAGCTGCCTACATTTCTAATACTTTTTGTTAGAAATTTTTCATCCTAGCTGAATTATCTTCTATAGATTTAGCTTCCTTATCTTTAGCTTTTTGTATTTCTGCCTAAAGTTAGATAATTTTGTTTTTGTATTACTGCTGCATATGCATTTATCTTTGTTTTGATTGCAGTTCTATGTCTCCTTTTTGCCTTTCGAAAAGAGTAGTAGTTCTTGAGACATTGTCTTCAAGCTATCTCTTATTTTTGTTATATCGATCTATTTCTTATGTTAATTTTTTGATATTTTGTTACAGCTAATGGTTTTTAAGTTTAAGAGCGTTAACCTATTTATTCTTTATCTAAGTTTAAGCTGCAATAGCTGAAGATCCCGTTTATGCTCTGCTTAGTCTTTAAGTTTTGTTGTTTAATTACTTCAAAAGCTGCTAAATTTTATTGTTTGCATTTTGTAGCTACGAATTAGTCTGAGTATATTTTTCAGATATAACTTGAAGTTCAGATATTTCTTTTTTTAGTTTGCAGTTTTAATCAATTAAAGACTGTATCTAATTTCTGAGTCGATTATTCTAATTATAACTATCAAGAACTTATTGCTACAATCTCTGATTTTTAATAGACATAACTCTTATGTTTTCTTCATTCATCTGAGCCATTTACTATTCTTTGTTGCGTCTTTAGATTGCTCTAGTTTAGTTGATAGCATTCTAAAGATCCTATCTTTTGTAAACGTAAACATTGATTAAATTTTCAAGCTACACTTTGCGTTTGTGGCACTATTCTTACAACTAAGTTCTTCTTCTTTAAGAATGCTTATATTTTTCACCTATCTTGCCAGAAATCTAGTCTTTTGTTTACAACTAACTGAGTCTAACTTTTAGTTATCTTTAGTCTCTCGTTATTCTTTCAAGTTTTCTTTATAAGTTTTAGAGCTACTAAGTAAGCTTTTTGATATGGAGCTTACCTTAGTCTACTTCTCTTCTTAGACCAACGATAATAGACTCAGCTTTATCGATTTCAGAAGCAGCCTGGTTTATTCTGTCCTTGTAGAGACTGTTTTAATTGACATACCCTTGCATATCGTTTAAAATGGCTTCCTATCTATCCATAGCTTCTTCGTATTGAATTTGAACTCTATCAAGCGTTAGTCTTATTTGTTCACCTTGCTAATATAGTTAATTGTTATCAATTTTCAATCTGCTATTTTAGTTCTGATATTCTTCTAGTAGTTTTTTAATATTGGTTGTCTCGTCTACGTAGTAGCGTAGTTTTTAAGTATAAGTTTGATTTTTTTGCTACATTATACGTTTGTTTTCACGCTACAGAAGTTATAATCGACCTCTAAGCAACTTATTTTATTCGCTTTATTAGAGGACGCGTTTCTATCGACGAATCAGCTCATTCTAAAGGCGCTATATCTATTATTTCAGCTAATTTTTACGACCCATACGAAGCTAATCTTTCTCTTACGCTCGTAATTTCCATCTTTAAACTTCTTTAGAAAGTCTAGTATATTAGTAATCTTTTTTAGCATTTTGATCTTGAACAGAATTTATTTAATCCATATATTTACGGCGTTCATTTTGCCAGCCAACTTGAGCTGAAGTTAGAGATTGTGCCTCTTCTTAAGCTTTTTTGACTAGAACTTTGGCCCTTCTAACATCTTCTTGAGCTTCTTAAACTTCTCTTCTCAGCTTTTGTTCACGCTTTTTTCCTTATTCGATTGCTCTCTCAAGCGAATTAGCTTTTTCTTACCATTAATGAGCGATTCTCATGTGATCTCCTTGTCTCTTCTTCAGTAACCTGAGCTATTCTTCAATTGAATCTTTCTCTAATCTGAGATGATTGAAGTTTCTAGTTTGCTAAAGTGCTTTTTTATTCAAATCTTAAATCTATTTAGATAGGTCTCGTATAATTATTTCGTTTCCTATAGTTTTATTTAGTTTATCTTATAAATTCTCGTTTATTTTCTTTAATTTTGCAAGTTAGGCATTCAAACTATCAAGCATTAGTGTTAGCTACTTGATCTTTATATTTGCTTACTGCGTTAAGTCTTTTTATTTACGTAGTTTTTATTATAATTATTATGCTTTTCTTTGAGAATTTTTGAATTGTTCATGAAACTGTTCCGTCTTTTTTCTAACTTCTTATTGTTTGCGTTAGGCCTAGTGATTGTTAAACTAAAACATCTGACTTTGCTTAAGGAACTACATCTTTGCTTCACGCAATTTATCTTCAAGCTAACCTACTTTTAAGTGCATTTTCTGATTTTATGTTTGTAATACTTGACTTTCTGCCATAAGATTCCTTATCTTTTATTATTGTTCTTGCGAATGTGGAGACTATTTATTAACTCTTACTTTTATACTTTATTTGATCTGTTCATCAGACATTGGTGCATCAGAATTAACTGCATCAGGTCCAAATATCAGTATTTGTAATCTTTATAATTATTTTTTGTATATTTGCTAGCTTTGTTTATAACCTTAGACTTGCTTTTTATAGCCTTAGAGTTGTTTTTTATAAGTTTAAACTTAAGCTTATAGCTATTGAATTTTTTTTGTATGAGATACCCTTACATAAGAAATGTTTGAATGTTAAGATTCTGCAATACTTTTTCTATCATAACCAGGGCTACGGAACGTATCTTAGCCTTTTTAATCTAGCGTATTTCGAGATTTCAGTCTTTTAGCCCTTTTTTATTCAATTTATCTCATCGATCGACCATCAAATTTACTAGCGCTATCTTCAGCAAAATCTATATTTTTAACACTGAATCTTTATTAAGGCCCTGAATGTGTGTGATGACTATGAACACGATTCACTTTTTTTTCCTCCTCTTACTAACTTTAGCAATACTATTGAATTTACATGGCTTATGGAATTATTGCTAGATCTGCTTATATTTTTGTCATGTCAACATCTGGATATCGTTAGATAATCTTGTTTAATTTAGCAAGCAAAAGCTTGTATTGTTCCTAAATCTGTTCGATTTTAGTTCTTAATTAATCTATTTCTTTTTGCTTTTAATCAAGCGATTATTACATGCTTAAATCGATTTTATCTGAACTTTTTTCAATTTTTTTTCTACTTTTTCCAATCGAAGCCTGACTATTATTATTTTTCTAGTTTTTTTAACCTTTGTAGTCTTTTTAGTTTATTTTTTTATTAGCTTCTTCTTGTAACTCGTTGCTTTATTTTTTTATGTTGTTCATTTATTAGTTTACCGACTAAAAATTATGTTTCAAAAGCTAAAGTTCTTATTTTAATTTTTGATTTTATTATGAGACAGCTTGAATGGTTTCTTCAAGTTGAATGATTTTCTAAGACTGACCTGCTGATTTTTTTTATTATTCTAGCTATTAATTTTATTTATTAAGTTTTTATTGCCCTAAAACATCTATTCTTTGAGTAAGTTAATGAATCTATTATGTAAGTTTTGCGTTTGCCTCTTGCATTTCTTGTAGCTTCTTATCTTTATGGCTTATTTATTTCAAATTTAAATCTAGTTAACTTTTTACTAAGTCTAGCTGGCTACCTATCTGATTTAATCTAGCATTTGATCCCTAAGCATTTTACTATAGTTCTTTGACTTTGTCTGCAAGTCTATCTCGTTCTTACTGTAGGGCAGTCATATTATTTGTTCCTATTTCTTTTTAATGATTGGAAGCTGCCATAATGTCATCTATTTTTTTAGCATAAATTTGTTCTAAATTTTCGATTTGTGCATATAATTCTTGTTCTTTCTGGGCATACTGTTTCTTAAGTTGTGTGATGACATTTTAATTAAACTCAAATTAAAAGTCATATTCTTGCAATCTAGCTACTAAATTTTCCATTTCTTCTTGTAATTTTCTATATTATTACTAACGAAGACTTCTCTCTTTTTCTCCAAGTTATTTTTCCTTTAAATAAAGTTACTAAGCCCCTTTTTGTTGCTGCAAACTCTCATAGAGTTGATTTATCTGAAGATCTTTATTTTTTATTTCTTAAATAAGCCCATTAAGTTTATGGTTAAGTTATTAAGCTGTGGCGTCTTTAAGAGTGACAAGCTATTGATTTGTATTGATTGTTCTTTGAAGATTCGTGCAAGTATTTTTTAAATCATACACAGTTATCTGAAGATCTTGAGACTATATTTGTAATTTTACAATTTATTAATCTTTTTTGGATATTTATGTTTATCTTTCTTTTATTTTTTAGTAAAGACCTTACTTTTATGCTTATAGCTCAAACTGTTTTGCTTTATGATTAGCTAATTCAAATTATAAAATTAAAATTTTCTAGCTCAAAGGTTTGACTTCCTCTTCAGTTTTTATTTTTTGTTTGACTACCATCTCCATCATTTTTTTGGATTGATCCGAATTGCTATTAAAAACACCAAGTAAACTTTATATCTATTATTCATAGGCATGTTCTCTAATAGTAATTCTTGTGTCGTAGTGCTCCTTTAGTGCCGAAATTTCTTTAGTCATTTGCATCAAAAGGGTCTATATTTCAAGCTAAAGTTATTGTTTTGTTGAAAGAAGCACATCCCTGTCATTTTTAAGCTTGTTGTTAAGATAAGCTTCATCTTAGAGTTTTTTCCTGGTCTTGCTCAGTTATTCCTGTAAGTTTTCATAGTCGTCTTCAATTTATGATTTATCTTAGCGTACTTTTGATCTATGGAAACGATTGTAGCTGCTTGTGATTTATTGCTAGTTTATGTTCATTTGTCTGCGTCGGGCTTTGAGGATCACTAGTCCGCGATACATCGGAGCCTCTATATCTTTGAACTGCCCTGAGATTTAATTTATTAGGATCTCGAATTAATCCAGGAGTTCTCCTTCTTCAGTAAGTAATTGAAGGGTGGTCTAATTTCATAGGGAATTACACTGAAAGGCAGTTACTTGCCATTTCTCGATGTTAATCTGACTGAAAGTGTAAGAGTTTCTTTCACTTTAACAGCCCGGCCTTGTGATTCGTAGCGTAGTGATTGAATCTGAGCATCGCTGCTTGCCCACATAAAGTAGACAAATCCTCGATAAGCAATGCTGAACGAATCTATGAAAATTTAACACGAAAAAGCATTACTTGTCTAAGACTTAGCTCTCGTCCTGACTACTTTGGCAGAGTTTACTACGGTCATCTTAGAAGAAGTGTACATGAACTTTATTTAAAGATATTTTGATATTTTAATGGTGCAATATTGGTTCAAACATTAAATAAAAAACAGTCAGTAAACATTAAGTGAAATGATGAACACTTTTGTCAATAATAGTTGAGAGATTATTTATATAGTATGATAGTAATAACTAATATGATAATTTAATTTAAATTTCTATGCGAGTCTTGTCCCAAAATGAGGAAAGCAGCTACTCTCGGGCATATCGAGAGTATGTTTAGTTCTTCAATTAACTCACTGTTCTCCCTGCATTCTCGACTTTCTTCCTAGCCATACCAAGCATCTTGCTGATCACCGATCTCATCCATGTTCTCGGCCTACCTTAACAGCTTCTTATTGATTTCAAACAAATTGGAATAACTGTACCTTTATTCGAATTGGCTCAAAATAACTAAATCGTGGTCAATTTAATAATCACTTTTCAAACTATTATTCTCACAGTGCCAATCTGGATCATCATCTTGATAGTTCTAACTGCCTGTGAAAATAAAAAACAGTAAAAGAGAAGCTTCAAACAATTATATGAGCATTCTTGGATACATAACATATTTAGAGCGATCTTAGTAGGAATTCCTTTAATAATATTGCCTTTCACTATTTCTTTAAGTATAAAATTCGCCACTTTGCCTTCAAAATAAATAATTCGTTCAATAGTCATAATTATTTTGGCATTTTTGAATTGCTTCTTAGTGGAATATCATACGTTCGAATTGACTAATAGTTAATAAAGAGGAGCTAATCTGACTTCTGTAAATTTTCCTTCGAAATTGATAGACGATGTGCTTCTATCTGCAGCATTGATAGGAGTTAATGTAACTACAGGAATAGTCACTCATATTATCGCTTTTTCCCTTGTATTTCTAAGGTTTCTTCTTATTTTTTATTCGCCTTTTTATGCAAAAAATTTCATTCCGAGGCAAAAAATAGTACTTCTAGGAACTCTCATCATAATTGCAGCCATAGCAATAGCCTACTTTAACAAGTCGTACTATCTTTCTCTTTTTATTGGAATTTCTTTAATTATTTTGGTCACTCGTTCGCCCTTAGCTCGACCTATCTGGTAAAAAATTGACTAAGAAGAAGGTCTTATGATGCTTAGAAAAAGTCTTTGGGAGTAAGGATTATTCGCTAGATGCTTCAAAAAACTTATTTTTTTATCGAGATAGAACAATAGTCATCGGATTCAGCTTGAAATTTTGATTCTCAAATCCCACTGCGCATTAGCGTAACAAGTGGACCGTGGTGGACTCAGAATTTGTGGAGCGGACTAAGTGGTTTTCTACGAAACCTAACTGTTAAAATTCGTGGAAAATCTTATTTCTGCAGCCGATCTTTCGATCTCTGTACTAAAATTGCTTCAGTAAAAATAACCAAAAACTCTTGTTTTTGGCAAAGCAGTCAGCGATCTTATGGAATTCTTCATATCAAATAAATTAAGATCAAAAAGACTTCTTTAATTGCATTAGTAATCGAAAGTGGCTTATTTTTTGATCTTGAAAACATACGGAGAACTTTGTGTGGATAAAGCTTTTCTGACTGAAATAAAAAAATCAAGAATAGACTCTTAAGGATTAGGATTGACGAAAGAGCTAAAACGTCAACTTTTTAATGAAGGCACTGCTGTTGTGTTCATAAATGTTTTATAATAGATTGGTAAAATTCAAAAAGTAAGCAAAAATATGCCAGGAGTTTTTGGGTATTCGTCTACTGAGTTGCTTGGATTAAGCATAAATGAGCTTCTACCTTAAGCTTTAAGGCCTTTTCATGATCAGACAGTGACTCGATTCGTGTAAGGTTATTCTGGTGGCAAAAAAAGATAAGCTGGAATTCAGTTTTACGGTATAAATAAAAATCGAAATCTGACCAAAGTCAAGGTACATTTTCACTGGGTGATGACAAACTTTGATTCGTTTCAACTTGCAGGAGTCGCTGAAAAATTATAATCTGAAACACAAATAATTTTAACCGATTAGAACGGTTTTCTTCAAGGTTGGACTAAAACTATTGGTGAAGAACTCTGTTTTGATGAAATAGTAGCCAACAAATCGAATTTTAACATTTTGCCACTATTTCCAACTTTGATAAAATATAATGACTCCTTAGGTGTCTGGGCTAAAAGCATTTTCTTTAAACCTACGAAATCAGGTTTGCAAAGAATTATGAATCTGAAATCTTATGATCAAAAAATTCTTCTTAAAACATTTAATCAGCTTGCTAACTAGTAATAGTTGGTCGGAGGATGCTTTGCATAGATTTAATATTTCAAATTAAGTCTATGCGGAGGACAGGCAAAGATGCGCCAGATCACTATATATGATTATGACAAAATATAAAATATGCCAGAAGTTCTGGAGTTGATTTAGAAGATACCTAAAAGTGGCAGTTCTCTTGTAACTTAGCGAATAATGAAAGAAGGCAGTGAAATTAGCAGCGATGCTGGATAAAAGCAATAGATGTCAGTTTTTAGTGAAGATGAAAAAGCTGATAATAAAATTGATTCTAATTTTTCAACTGATCCTTAAGGAGTTCATTTGTTTCCTATGGATGTGCTGGCTTTTGGTCACTTTACTTCAAGTCGCAGCTCGTTCTAGATAAGCAAAATGCTTGATAAATCAGCTGCTCAGTCTAACCATCAACAAAACTAGAAAATTTAGTTTGGCTAAATAGAGTCTGCACTCAATCCTTCTTTGCAACGGATGCCATCTCTAGTATGGGGAGTTGTTTTGGTCACTTTAGTATTTTTAGTGCTTATTTCGCTGAACATGTGGTCTGTTTACTAAAGTCTTTCTATGATGAAACAAGAAAATGAATTAGTTTTGCGACGAAATAGAGCCGCGATGATATACTATAAAAGTGTTTTCAATCCGAATTAAACTTATATAAAGCAGTTCGCAACAGGTTAGCTGATGCTGAATGAATAGTACTTAGCTACTTATCACCTAAAATACACAAGTTACTTAGGTTAGGTCAATTAATATAACGATTATTATCTAATGAACACGCAAATACCGGCTACACTTCAGAGATTATTGCTAAAGACAGGTGGAACTGTATAAGCTGATACCATTCCAGCTGTCTTATAAGATTATTATCGATAGATTACTTTGAATTTCCAATAGATACTAATCCGTTACCATGAGGGATTTTCAAAAGGTCTATATATGTGGTCGGAATAAATCAAAGCCATCAGAAGAAATTTTTACATTAAAGTCGGATTGATGAGTTTAAGCGCACTTATATATTGTGCTATTTTGATTGTCGTGCAATATTTATAGCACAAACATCGTGAAACTCTCTAGGCATTTTTTAAGTTCTAAAAAGAAGATTTATAAAGAAAAATTACTAATATAGGAGGTGTGGTGAGATAAGTCTAAAATCAGGTGGCTGAATGGCATTTGTTGAAAGATTTAGCAACTACAGTCAAAAATAATTAGATATCTAACATCGATTTTTAGCTGATAAAACATCCAAAGTAATCAAAAATAGGATTTCCATACGATATTGAGACGTAGTAAAAAATGTAAAAGCAACAATATTACCATTTTTGTGTAGTGATGGTAATTTTCTTGGTAACTTTACTCGCGTTCTTATCAACTCATTTTATCTTAACGAACCAAGCTCTTAATTATGCAAAAAACGCTCCTTATGAGCTCGATGAAGCAGCAAAGCTGATTATTCTGCCTAATCTACTCCTTTCTGAACTATATCTGCCTGTTCCAGATGAATTGCGTTCTAATTATATATAAAAAATCACTAAAGTTCTTAATTATCCATCTTAATCTATTCCTTCCCTTTACAATATGCTATCTCAGCCCCCTTGTTCTTCTTGTTCGTTTATGAGCCCTGTTCTAGCCACAAACTACAAAAGCTTTTACTTAACTTTTCAAGAGCGCACTTTTTTGATGAAGAATAAGACAAGAAACAATACAGTGATCAAAGATATGTTCATGGCTGCTGATGTGGTAGTTGATAATATTCTAAAATAGCTCAAAGCACAAGATTTCAAGCATTTCGATGGATCAATTATAGTTTTTTTGGTTGCTCTAGCAGTCATCATAATAGGATTATATCGAGCAACATCTTTCTTAAATTATTAAATAGAAAGATTACAGATGTTTTTGGGATTCTTTAACGATGAAAGTATCACTAAAAATAAGCATCTCAATCGACTTTTTGACAACGCTTCGTGATCAAAATTATCTTTATTATAATCAATTACTATTCTAAAAAATACTCAAAAAAATACCATTATAGACATCATTTATTATGTTTTTCATTAATAATTCATTGAGATTTAAACATTTTGATTGCATTTTTTTAATGCCAGTAAGGAAGCTTACTAGTGAACTACCTCCCACCAAATCGATATGAGTAAGAATGCAGCATTATTTACCAAGAATGAGCTTTAAAATCCCATTATTAAATATTAAGACCTTATCCCATTTTCACAAGTTTAGTAGGTTTTTATAACTATTAATCGCTTCTGCTTTAAATGAAATCGATGATGTTGTTGCCAACAAAACGACCTCCATAATTAGTATCGTTGAGGATGGGATGTCCCAGATATTTTAGGTGAACTCTGATTTGATGGGTCCTGCCCGTGACTGGGTAGCACTCGAGCAAGGAAGAATCTGTTTTTTCATCGTACCAAATTTTTTTGAAATATGTTTTGCTTGTTTTTATTTAATTTATCATCTATTTAGCTTAGACATTCTTTACTTTTTTATATTTTTTTTGATTTATTTTTTAATCTTTATCTATTTTTTTGTCATTATTATTAAAATAATGTTATTAATATTTGATCTATGTATCCAATTACAAAGGTTTCTAAGCAGCTATTTCTTATTTTTTTACCTATTTTTTATCATCTTTTTATTATTTTTACTATTTTTATTATTTTTATTTTGAATTTATTTATCCACAGACTTAATATATTCCATCTTTATGAGAAAGACATTTAATATAGGCTTCTAACTATTTTTTTTACCATTTTACTTATCCATCAACTCTCGCAAAATACATTTTTTTCATGATTTCGTTCTAACTTTCTTCATGAAACAATCCTACATTTTATTTACTTTTTGCAAAAATCAAAAGTCCACTTGTGAGTTTATCGAGTCTATGAAGCACATGTAAATTTTAATATCCGTACTCGAACCTCAATATATTTTACAAAGTATTGTAGTGATTACCTCCGCCTGTATGAACAGTCAAACTAGGAGGTTTGTTGACTACCAGAAATTATTAATCATCATGAATTTTGTCGATTGGTAAGTTCAATATTGGAGGTTAAACTCTTGTAGTTGTATGAATAATAGCATCGCCGTTTTTAATGATATAAGTCGGATCGACTTTGCTTTCGTTTACTAAAATATTGCCATTTTAAATAGCTTTAGCGTAGTATTAAGGTGGATAGGCTTTGAATTATTTGATTAAAACAGCTAGAAGTTACTTTCCTAGCCATCGACCTTTAGCGAAAGTTTTGTAAATATGAGCATATGGCTGCACAAATCTAAAGGGAAATATTTTGATATAAACTGGTTTGTTTTCTTATTTTTATTTTTAGTTGTTGTTATTTTTCTGAGACTTTTTAAAATCATCAGCATCATCGATTTTCATCTTTATCAAAGATTTGTATAATCAAGTACTTTATATAGATTAATTTTATTCATGAGACAATCGTTTCTCCCAGAAAAAAATAACTTGAAGCATTCAGTTTCTGGTAAAAAAGTTGTGGACTATACCGAGTACAAAAAACGACTTGATTAGTTTTAAAAACAAAATAGTAATATTGCAGGATTATTCGATTGGAGCATACCTAGTCATATTGTGTCTTTGAGTCATCCAAGTACGCTCTAGAGACGAAGTTCAAACCATGCGAGGTAGTTATAAATGTAACGCAATTAATCATTAAACACGGATGAACTTTTATAGTCGTAGAGACCACAATCAAGTCTTTCAAGCAATATTTAAGTTCATCAATAATACAAATCATCCCCTAAGCTAACTAAAAGCCCTTAGTATAAGAATAAAACGACAGTTCAACTGTAAAAATAATTGAAACAAATGCGAGAAGAAATATTATCATTTAATACTCAACTCAATGCACGATTAAACAGATATGAACTTGCGAAATCGTAAAGAAAGAAAATAGTATAACAAACTCCTTATCAAAATTTTATTAAACAAATCGAAAAAAATAAACATTTAGAGCTTTATCAAAGCAGTTAAGCAAATAAATTAATCGAAATGGATCATTAGCTATAAGGTAAAGATTATTTGATCGAGCTGATATAAATGATTTCCCTTACAAATCAACAAATTCGTCAAATGATCAGAACCAAACATGAAAGATGGGTAGATGTATAAAAATTTGATAAAATGCTTAAAGAAATAGATTAAATTGAGGGTTCTTAAGACTAGTTTCGTTAGATTAAATAATTGAGAAAAAATCTGATTTTTTATTTTAAAAAACTGCAAGAGAACAATAAAATTCAGGATTAACTTGATACCTAATTACATTAGCTTTAAGATAAAAATATAAAAACTGATAAAAATTTAGCATCTTTAAGTGCTAAAGCCAGATTATAAAAATTAGAAGTAAGCACAAATAGAGGTCTAATTGAGATGAAGAAGAGATATAGTGATATTTTCGGAATGAGGTAAGGAGCAGTCAAGAAAAAAGACACTTTAATTCGATCTATAAAGATGAACTGTGATGTGTTATAGAAATAATGCAATTTGATAAAAAGATAGGTTCAGAAAATAGAAATGCAGATTCAATAAATGGAATATCAAAATCAGGTTGTATAGTAAGATAACTAAACTTATATTGGAGATCAAAAAATCGCAAATTAAAAATTAAAATCTATTTCTTACAAATTTGATATGAGATTGATTTCTAATAATAGTCTCAAAAAAGCAGAAAGACACAGTTTTAACGATATCTCAAAAATTGACAAAAATATTGTCGATTAGAACACTTAAAAAGAACATAGTGTACTTTCTTCGATAAAGCCAGTTGTAAGAAAATGGAGAGGGCAAACATAACGACCTCGATATAATAATATTTCTGAGGAAAAGTATCATACACTTGACTCTAGTAATATTTATAAGCCTCGACCCTTAATCCGAGTTAAAAAATGATAATATATGTGTTTGATGATCATCAATGTTTTTACTTGTAAAAAAAATATATTCTTGTATTTCGATAGTGTCAAATATAATTTTCAAAGGATTAGGATTGAAATGAAATCATCGGCTGCTGGCCTGCAAATCAAGCATAAGCCTTCGTAGTTCTTCAAAGGGAACATCCTTATTAGCCAAACCGAGAATTTATTGTGCCTGAATCTCGTTGATGAATTTTCCCTTAAATCGTATTCTTCGATCGGCCACTCGTTTTCGGGTATCGTATAGGATCTTCTTTTTATAATTGCGGTTTCTCTTCTTGGTCAGGTAAATTTCAATTTTTGAGGCTCTGTATTTCAACAGCCACTATCGCTATACAGAGCTGCTGACTCCTTTCTAAGCTAAAGCCAAAGCTTTTCTTTGCATGCACTCGAAAATATTTTCCTAGTTTCTGCGGAACTCGACACTTTCTTCCTCAATCTTGATGGAAGGAATCATCGGGACATGAATAGGCATAAAAGGAGTGTTGCCAAAAATGTCAAAGGGAGTCTTATAGGTTTCTAGGAAGGGGTGGGCATGCTGGAAATAAGAATCAAGCTGATTGACTTAGTTGAGAGAAGCCTGATGCCAGGAGAGGGTCTGCCAGAGTAGGGAATTGAGGGCAGCTGATCGGTCTGGTGCAGCTATTCTGAAGCCCTGTTGAGGAGTATTTTCGGTTAGCACTCTATTTAAGAGCGAAGCATGGGTATTCATCATGATTCGTTAGCTTTGTTGTTGGATTAATGGTAATAAAGCAGCCTTTGATTAAAATCAATTTAATGGTCAAAATATCAGATATTAAATTTTAATTATTACTATTTTAATATGTATAGCCAATTCTTAAAAAACTGTATTATCAAAGCTCCGATTAGCCTGCAGAAGAAAATTTGTACTTGTATGCGAGCTCGATTAAATTATTTATTTCTTAGAATTAGATAGATTACTATAATGGAGTAGTTGAGTTGATTTCCAACGTACTATGTTGACTATGCATTATCTATTAGTATGACTTCGACCCTGGCTGATTTAGGGCCTGTTTTCGTTTCCAGAGTTCCTCGAAATTGGCTTTGTGAGACCAGGTTTATCTTTTTATATCTGATTTTTCGACATTAACCGAAGCTATACATCGCTATACTAGATCTTATACCTGACAAACTCTACTTTTTTTCAGAGGTGTGCTTGATTTTTATTTTTATAAACTTACCTTACCACCTCCTCTGCCGATTCCTTTTTTCAAAAAGCTTTCTTTTTTATTAAAACGATCTTAGTAAGTTATTTCTTGACCTATATCTAAAAGATGCTGTCTTCCTCTGTATTAATTTGCTTTTTCGATAACATTTTCAATCAAAATGTGATCTTTTTACTATTTTTACTTTTGCTTGGGAGCTATTTTTAGCATTTTTTGTGCATTTTACTTTAAAAAAACTTCTTTTGCTCTAATGTAAGCTTACTTTGCAGTTCTTGCAGCCTATCTAGTGGGTTTTCGATACAGAAAGTGCTCGACTATTTTTTCACAACTATAGTAATCAATGGAATCAGCAAAATCGCAGTTTTTTTGATTAAAAAGACTAGCTAGTGTCAACAAACATTAATTTTGAAAAGAAAATACTTATCTTTCTTTGACACTTGTAAGTAGATCTACTAATCTAGCGAGTAGCTGAGCCTTCAGCTATTTATCAAACAGCTAAACTTTAGTTTACGATGATATTTGTAGAAGAACTCGTAGTAGTTCGGGAGCCTATGGCAGATAAAAGTTATATTTCTGAAGATATTAAAACAATTACTATTATGATTGATGTAAAATATCTTGTTAAATCTTATATGATTCGACCTTAGCCCCATCCCCAAAGTACTTTAGAGTTAGCGATTAAAAGAGTTAAAAGGGCAGATTTCAACTATTAGTTAGTGTTTTTGACTATTTGTCTTAGCAGCATATCGGTTCCCCATTGCTTGCGGAATGGAACGGATTATTATTTTGACATGCAAACTGCCCATACTTGCTTTATTTACTCTATTCGATATTTCAAAAGTTGGCTACATATCGATTCAAGAGTCGATTACGTTTTGAGCGATGGTATTGAGTATTTTCGTACGAGATACAAAAGCAAATCTCCTCTATGTTTTTGCAAAAATATCCATAAAAGTTGTTAGACAGGTATGATCTATTTTTATACGAGCTCTATTATGCGTTTTGTTGGTAACGGAGCGATTGGTTTGTCCAGTAGAATTCTGATTTTCTATAAAACTTAAACGCTAAGGCTCATCTATTATTATTTCTGATATTAAACCAACTGACTAATCTAATAAAAAAATTCATAAAATTTTGCTTTTTTTAAAAAAACAAAATTTCTTTAATATTAAATCCTATTTGCAGATTTAGCAAAAAGTTTTTTATTTTGTTTTTCTTATCATCAGCAATATCCAGTATTAATAAATTTGCTGGTCAAAAATAAGTTAGCGTATGCTATATAATTAGATATTTTACAGCAATAAAAATATGAGGTCTGTGTATTTCAAGTTGACTGACAGCGGCTATGTCAGATCGAGGAGTGCTGGCAAGATTCCGCCAGTTGAAACCGTCAAATAACTTCCTGTCTATAGAGTAGTGAACGAATTTATGAATCCCCAACATCAAGAAGAGATCTATCTATAGGACACTCCACCTTCTTCAACTGAAATTCCAAATGAGATTGAAAACCACAAAAAAAATCAAAACTACGATTTAGACTAAAAAGAAATACAAAGTCCTACGAAGACATGGGATCATCATAATAAGAATTATTATTCAGCTTTGACTACGGCTAGAGCATCTTATGAGGTTTCAAAATAAATGAGTTTGAAAGATACAGAGATATCAGGAGTAACTGGATCTAAATAAAAAAAATTTACTATTTTCAATAAATACGATTCATAAGCTACTTCACTAAAGTAGAAAGTTTACGAGTCTGAGCTGAGACAGTAAAGATAATTGAGAAAGCAGCTTTAAAAAAATTATGAATCATTGCTCGAAGCACTCAAAACTAAGACCCACAGTTCTGAGGAAGAAAAAGAGTCATCTGATAAATAGAACTCCAAAACTAAAAACAAAACTTATAAAAAAAAGTCATGGGAGACAGAAAAGAATCGAAGCGGTAAATCAAAGGCCTGGAAAAGATCACAACAAAAATCTATGAAAAAACATTATAAGAGGAATTAATAAGATTATAACCAATAATACACTCCAAGATGTTCGGAAGACGGTAGTGAATATGAAAACTATTAAACTACAAACCTGACTATCGATGACTTCTTGAATCAGACTAGAACATATAACAAAAAAATAGTTCGAAATATTTAATATCTCTAAAAAAATATTGAATCCTTGGAGTTGATGTGTTTGAGATAAGAGCAGAACTATAAGAGTTTAAATCATAAAAAATAGGAAATGAGAAACTAAAGAATGATGCTATAGCTTTAGCTAAAAAAACAAGAGCTACTTCTATAACAAAAGAAAGAACATTTGAAGGAAACAAGTTCAAACTCAAACGGAAATTCTATGCCTAATCAAATTCACTATCTTTTTATGATAATGGTTTTTTTCATGACTATAGCTTTGGCTAGCAAGTCGAAGGTATGCTCCGCGTGATTTTATACAGATTATGCATGTTTTATATAATTTTTATCTTATTCAAATACAGTATTATAGCAATAATAATCGAACTTTATGTTACAATCGTCGATTAAAGAAAAGATTGGATAGTAGCTTACTGGATGGGAAAATAAATACGAGTAAGAATTTTAGCCGTTTTTACAATTTAAAGTACAGTCTAAGTTAGAAGCTATAGTCTAAAAAGAACCCATCATTTAACTACAAGGTACTTCAAATAATAGAAAAAATGGGGTAATAGAGTAACCTAAACAGCATCGTAAGATCTCATCAAAGTAAGCTCTGAATGTCACTAGAACTTTTGATAGTCATCGAAGAGGCAAAGAATACCTCAAATCATGTTTGATAAAAAAAGAAGAAATGCTAAATAAAAGTTAAAAAGAAAATTAACTTATAATGCGCAAATGCAGTACAGTAGACATGCAACGTTCACCATTAAGTAAAAATTAGATCACAATTCAATAAATATAATCTAAACCGCTTCAATCTGTGGATTAGCATGCATCTTCTCAAATGTTTACTGGACTAAAACTAACTAAAATGAGAAGAAGAAGACTCTATGCCAAAACAAAATCTCAGGAAGATTATTTACCTGATAAAAATAATCAAGGATTTTTCTTAATAAAGACAAAGGTAATCCCTAAAAGACTGCCTATGCCTATCTTTTCGAATTTGTTCTAAGTAAAACAATAAGAATCTCATTAAAACAAAAAATACATGCATTTTCCTTTATTTTATAGAGAAAGTGTAGCTGAACCGATAAAGACACCTACTGGTCGTCAAACTAAAAAATTTAAAACGGCAGCTTGCCTGAAAACTTACTAAGAGAATCAGCTTATTTAATCTCCGTTTTCAGATAGCAATTTCCTAAATAAATATACTAATAGATGATTTTTATTTTTTTACTGATATACTTAAAAATTGATAGCTTAACCATAATCAATAGAATTTACGATTTCCAGCTGCAAATGCACCACTAGGCCTGACAGAACTGTTTAGTTGAAAAGAAGAGTCGCTATTTTTCGTCGCCAAACTTTATAGTTTTTATTGATTTCTCACCATAGTTTGATGCAGCGATGCCATTTTAGCTGCTAGTTACTTTCTAATATAAGCTCAAAAATACCTTTTTGAAGAAGCTGATTAAACTTTTATATCTCTTGTAGACCCTGGCTTTACTCCAGCGAGAGGATTGTATTACCTTGGTGAAATAAATGGGGCTTGGTTGGTTTATCTTTGCCCTGGAGCGGGTCCTTTACCTGATTTGTTGGCCATCAGCAAGTAAAAATCGATTTGATTATAGTCGATGGGTTGACCTGACAATATTCCACTGAGAAATTTCCATTCACTCACTGAAGAGTGATTATCGGGAAAACAGGGCAAAACTGAGTTATTCATAAAGCTTTGAAGAGCCTCTATGAGCTTTTTTTCTTGGCTAATATTAGCCGGATGGCTCATCATAATGTTTATATTATGTAATTCAATCAGTATAACATTCTAAATCAATTACTCTGATACTATTCTAATTCTTGAGGCTGAGCTCGAATATAAAACGAAACTGCATTTTTGATGAATTTCCAGCTGTTAGACAAAGTAGGTGCTTAGTGTGGCTGGCACTTGACTGTCATTTACTTCACTCTGCTCAAAAATCTATGAGAATTATTGACATGCTATATCTTTTGTTTTGCATCTGCGTAGTTTTAACACTATAGAAGGTCTAACAATTTTTGTTATTTTTGTTGTGTTTGAGTGATTTACTTGATTTTGGCAAAACTTATTGATTATGGAGAAGTATTCAATCTTATGTTTTATTTACTTAGTTGCTATTTTGTGGATTTTTTAGCTTCGCTATTGATCTTTTCTATCTTTTTTCTTTACCTGTACTTTTGGTATTCCTACTAGATGATTTGCTAAATTTAATCATCCGATTAGTACAGTTAACCGTTCTTCATTTGATTTAAATTATAAAAATATAGATAAGTTTAAATCACTCATTCTATTCTAAACACGTCTTCTGTGTCTAGGCTTATTAGCTATTGCCTGATTATTCTGTTAAGAATCGATTTTGTTTCACTTTAAGATCCTTTGAAATTTTACGCATTTTTTAAATGAACTTTTTCTCTTGTGGTAGCTGATTGATATTTTTGATTAGATGAATATATTTTACCTCTTATAGCTATTTTTCTATGTTTTTTTGTCAACAACGGATTATTTTATAAAGTATTAAGATTAATATTATTTTTACTTTTTTGCTTTATATCCCTATTAGTCTAGCTAAGTTTTTATCTAGCTGATTTCCATTACATGCAGCTACGTCTCTAATTTGCTCGTTTTTACCTTATTTTAAGACTGGTTTTATTGTAATTTTATAATCTTTTTCTTTGCTCATTTTAAATAGATTACTCATAAATCTTTGCATTTTGTTGTACGATAGCATTTATATTATCTTCAAGATAATCTTCTTCATCGTTTTAATCTGATTTATTTTCAATAGATTATATAAAGTGATTTTTTATTGTTTTTTTCTCTAGAGAACTAAAAGTGTCGAAAGCATACGATTTCATTTTTTTCGATTTGACTACAGATATCTTTTAAGTAGTAGCGTTTGCGTATTATTATTCTTTGCTGATAGTCCGATTTTCTTTTATTTTCTATATTTTATTTGTAATATGTGGATAGTTTTCATAATGCTTAACATACAAAAATGTAGTTTATTGGTTATCTTGTGAAGACTGTCTTTTAAGAGTCGAAATGGGAGCTAGATTTAAGTACTCCTACTTTAGAGTTTGGCAACAACCAACTTGCAGTATGAGATGTATATCATAGTTGATTGATAAAGGATTTTTGGTAAAACACTTGCTTAAGATTTTAAAAAGTTTCGATTCGTTAAGATCGATAGTTTGTTTGTAATGCTTATCTTAAATTCTTCGTAAATTTATACCTAATTTTAACATCAACGGTGCTGTGGACTTAAGATACTGATTTATTCTTAATACATAATGCTGTTTTATAGTTTTTTTGATTGAATATTGAGGATCATTGACTATTTCTGAAAAAATTAAAAGTTCTCCTTAAACCCAATCCCAGTTATTTAAATTAGTTACTGCCATATATTAATTAAAGTTCTTTTTAGTGTTATATTCAGTTAGTATTTCCATTAAATTTTATTTAGAAGAAATGATTTTTTGACTCAAATTTTGCAATTGATATTTATTGTTATTGCTACGATTAGTTTTTGAAACTTTCATCTCTGGAAAATATTACTTCTATGGACTTTAATTTATATGTTATGGACGAAGACTATCGATAATCAAATCTTCGTCTTATATATTTAGAATAGATATAGATATTTCTGAGTGTTCTTCTTTAGATTTTAGCATTCTTTAGTACGTCATTGAAAGAATTGAAGAATTTTTCTAGTCGCCTACAATTAATTTTTATGCTTTGTGGGGCTAGTTAGCTAAAAAAATTGTCAGGCTAGGTTTTTCTATATCATAAAATTTACCGATATCCTGCACGATCTACTTTATTTTTATATTTACGTGTTAGTTGTGATGCGAAGTCACATAACTGCATTGTTTTTGAATATATTAGATATCGTTATACAACACAAAAGTACATGGATTAACCGGATCTTAGCTTAACTAGTATTGTTTTAAAATCGTATGATCTAACAGCGCATAAGTTTTGATGATAGGAGTTCTTAATTTTTATTATACAGTTGGTATGAGTCCACAATTTTTCGAGTATTTATATTTGTTACGAAACATCTTATATATTTTATTATTAATAATATTGCCATGAAATTTTCTAAAGCACCTGATGCTAATTTCTTCATAACTCCCTACGTAATGGTCAATATAGCTCTGATATTAGCGTATCCTTACATGCGAATTTTCACAGATGTAGGTCGAAGAGATTTAAGGCATTTGGACTCTTTTGGATTCACATATTAAAACTCAATCATTTACACTGGATTGGCATTTGTTGTAATATACTATATCCGATCATCTTCACTACGTTAGTTTATTCTAGATACTCTAAATATAGGTAAAATAGTCGTAATGTGCCTACTATTTTTTGCCAAATTTAGATACTGCTTGTATTATGTGGGTATATGTTTTGCATTTTGGCTGATGCTGCCATACCCTAAATTCATGGCTCCAAATAAATTCATAAAAATCACATCGTAAGATCATTTCGATGAAATAGTTGGCGATATTTTTAGTGACGATTAACAAAAAGATTAAGAAGAGGACAGAAATACTTACCAATATAAAGACAAGATAATGTTTTTTGTGGAGTTCTACGCAGACTGGCTTTTTCCTTGCAATGTGGTACACATGTTTTAATGCTAGAGTAAGGAACTATGGTATTAATATTCGAATAGATACACGACTTAGCAATTTAAATTTTTACAGATTAATGTTAGTCGTTTGCCTGAACTGGCTAAAAGATTCAATATAAACATATCAGGATTCACACGACAGCTTCCTACTGTGCTAATTATTGAGGATGGACGTGTGACGACCAGATTTCCTCCAATAAAATAAGACAACAAGGTATAACGAGTTATAAAACTTGACTATAAAGTTCTTTTAAGGTATTTTGATCTTTAAAGCCGATACTTATAGACAAGACTGACTAAGAAAACTAAAAAATAATGATTTCGAGTAAATAATTTATACTTTTAATACATACTAACTTAAGTGAAGCGATTTGATTTAGCATATAACTATAATTTGAACTAAATGCTTTCAGCTAAGCGTGATCAGATAAGACAAAGACTTCGTTCGAGCGAACTATCGAATATGTTTGCTATTAAACGCCGATAGTTGATGAAGGGGCAGACTGTTGTATTGCATGAACTTTCATAATAGATTTAACTAAAAAAATATGATCTAAATTATGAAAAAACTGTGGCTAAAATAATTCAATACAGTAAGATACATCCTGAGGACTAAAATGGATACATTTTGATAGGAAATATGATGATCGATCATCCAGACTCATTTAATGCTTTTTTCGAATATTTAACAAGCACTGAGAAATACATGTAGACGTATATGTGGTGCATATACACTATGACTTGGCTTTTGGCAAATTCTAAATCATAAATCACTCATGAAAGAAGATAAATTTCGTAACTGACCAATACCTAATATGATTATTAGATAGTCAGAATATAGGCGCCTTAAAGGAAATAAAAAATATTTTTGCTTCTTAATATAGCAGTGAATATGGCTAAGACTCTCGAGGATCATTTGAATAGATTTTAGCTAATTGAAGCTAAAAGATAATAGTCTATTTGGCAGTTTTTTATTGGTATTTTAAATATTTCAATCGGATCATTCTAAGAGTAACTGCCAGAGTAGGCTATTGCTGTATTTGTTTCTATCACTAAAAGACTAATTAAATTCAAGCCTAGTCCTCAAGATAATACAACAGATTATCTTATGATCTGGAAATGTCTTTGCCATATTTTAAAGCAGCACTTGTAATTGGCATAGCAATCTTCATTTCAAATAGTTAGATAGGCAGTATACATATTCCCTGAAATAGTGAGTATTGTGTTAAGTTATCTTCCTGATCACAGGTTAGAATGTCTTAATTTTTTTGCAGAAATAAGTATAGTACTCAGAATTGAATTTCGTTTCTTTTAGCCTCTATATGAACAATTAACAACTCTTTATCAGTAATATAGCAATCTTCGACCTTCTATAGCTTTGATTTTCAGTCACGACTTTATTAATATAGTGTCGCTGGACTAGCTTGTCAGACTTATCAATATGGGAATGCATTTTATGATGATGTAGCATATTGAAACTTCGATCGAACAATATGAAAATCAAAGAGTTGCAAGCACACTTGGTAGCTTATGCCAGCTGCTAGAAAGACTAGTGTAAGAACATCAAAAAAGCATTTTGAATCATCTTCTAAGTGATATGCAAAATAAAGGTTTTGAAGCTACGCTACAGGAACTTTCTGAAAAGAAACAATAACAAGACATCGAATTATTTTTGAATAGAATCATGGCAATTTGCTATTTAGAAGATTAAGAAATAATGTGATAGATGTAGGGTTATGATTATTTAAAATGCAATGCTATTAAGATCATTTTTATCATATGTTCATCGAGAGGGGCAGAATTGTGATTAATGACATGAGCCACATAAAAAGTCCAAAGACCATAAGAACGAAAGGAATGAAATTTCTTTATCCAACGCAGCCTCCTATAATATGCACATAGCCTTTATATCCGTCAATACATATTCCTGATTTATCGCAATGTCTTCTTCCGTCTTTTTTGATAATTCCCACTCCATTTTGTTACTGACAGTCTTAGCAGAGTTATCCTTATTAATCTGGAGATGGAACTGCTATTCCTGGATTGATAATTGCTGTGGCTATCCACATGAGGTCTAGGAATATAGTTACTACCATCAGGAGCATAAGAAATGGTCTTGCGTCTTATGAAGTATTTAGTTTGATGATCAGGTATGCATTTAGTCCATTGATTAAAAGAAAACTGATTAAGAAGAATAACCCTGAGTATCTACATGATTACAGCTGGGGCCTAGAACGATGAGAGGCTAGCCTTGGTGATAGCCACTAATGAGGAGAGTGTAATTGCCATAACGCTTTATATCTTGACTAAGGTACCGTTATTTAATGTTTTGCTATTTCTGCTGTTGTTGGAAAGTCATTCTTTGCCGTTGTTCGTAAGCGTTCATAGTTTAAATAATGATATAAGTTCGATAGATATGAATAAATTGTAGGCGTAGCAATCAATCATAATAATCTTTTCTTCGTTTTCTAATTTATAGGCATATATGTAGGCTGCAAATCCTTTATTATCCGTGTATGATAGTTTTACCCCTCTTGCTCCAGGTCATATATTATTTATATAATAAAGCTATAGTTATCTAAGTTAGAATGTTTAGTCTATGCCTTAACAATTATTTCATCGACTTATTTTCTTGAGTAATTTTTCACCTAGGAAGTCTAAGCTTGAATCGTCTGTAAAAATATTTCCTTAGGGATCTATTTTTAATTTTAAAATCATATAATCCATCTATTTTCTAACAAATTTGATTTTGTAATGCGTGTTCACAGTTTTTGTGAAACTAGACTCTAAAATTTATACTATTTCAGCTACATCCCACTTCTAAGCGCATATTATACAATTTTTTTTTTATTATTGAGGATCTTCAACCTTAGAATACCCATCTTTTGTGATGTTTTCTTGAATAAAATTCGATAAATTCTAAGATTACATTTCAGGTCCCCATGATTATTATTAACTTATAACGTGATTTTTTACAGTCGCGAGTAGCAATAAAATAAAAAACAGTTTCTTCATTCCAATATATCTTTAATTTTATAGCCATAAAAAATGTATTAAATAAAAAGTCTTATAGCTTACAATGTTTCATATTTATTGTTTCTATTCTTGAACGGTCTTGTCTTCTAATAATAATAAATAGGTTAAATAATAAATGTTCAAAGTTGCGGACTAGCTAAACATCGTTTGTTTGGGCCAGATTATGGCAGGTACGTCTACTTTTCTCGAAAGATATACTGCTGCGCCTTACAATAATGATCTTTACAAGTTGTTTGTCAAAAAACGATCGGTCAACAGCGTGGTGTTTCTGCACGAAATTTAAAAAAATTAAGGAGCTTAGCTCTATCTACACTACCCCTTTCAAGGAGTCATTTTTTTCATTAATGCGGTTGTTTCCAAAGGGCCCGTCCGGGCACTGGTATAACAGTTGATGATCTTATCGACGCAAAGCGGAAAAAATGTGTTCGGTATTCCTATTCGAGTAGTCGTAGTGTCCCCTCTCGCTAACAACAGCTACAGCGATATTAAGTATACCTACCGAGAACAAGTGAGGAAATAGCTTAGCGG